>Ga0307374_10014694_pt1 | contig 10629 bp, 12 predicted proteins | sample OX3MG_FD_202532 | JGI IMG/M metagenome (GOLD analysis project Ga0307374, IMG submission 202532) | Soil microbial communities from Risofladan, Vaasa, Finland - OX-3 | ecosystem: Environmental > Terrestrial > Soil > Coastal area > Acid sulfate soil | place: Finland: Risofladan, Vaasa | collected...
GATCGCCGCAAACGCCGGGCGGACCGCAGGGAGCTGCATCGTCTGCGCGTCGTCGCTCGGGGCGTTCTACGATACCGACGGGCAGACGCAGATCGGCTCGTTCACCATCACGAGCGCCGGCATCGTGCGGTTCTCGCTGCTGGATACCAGCGAGGGCGGGGCGCCCGGAAACACGGTCGACATGCTCACATTCATGTTGTGAGGCGGCCTTTGTGACGGGGCTCACCAGGGTGTTGATTCATCATAGCTAACGCGCTCATGGTTGCGAAACGCGCGGCCGAACGGCGGCGCAGTACGCTCGCATCAACTCACGATCCAACCATGAGGCTCACGATGAAGGACATGCGACCGTACGCGCTTCTGGCCGCCCTCGGACTGCTCGGCGGACTCTCGGCTTGCGGCGGGGGAGGCGGCGCCTCGGCGCCGGTGCCCAACGCCGGCCAGCCCATCACGCAGAATCCGCCCGCGTCGAACGTGACCACGGCCAGCAAGCTGGGCGTGACGTTCGCGCCGTCCGGCGGCGGCACGTTGCCCTTCGCCAGCGCGCGCCGCACGGCGTCGTCGGCGTCGGTCAGCGGCACGCCGGTCACCGTCACCTACAACGGGCAGACGGTGGCGACGGGAACGCTCGACAGCAAGGGCTTCGCCGAGCTGACGTTTACCTCGGCGGTCCCCGCCGGCGCGACCGTGACGGTCACGGCGGGCACCGGATCCTCGGCGGTGACGGTGACGCTCGTCTTGGCCACCGCCGTGGGCGCGACGGCGGCCAACGTGGTCTACAACCCCGGCCCGCCGCCCACCGTCACCGTGATCACCGCGGCCGATCAGAACGACGACGGCGTGGTCTCCAGCAACGACGGCCAGCAGACGACGGAGACGGAGAATCCCGGCGACGGCCAGCCCGAGGACGTGAACAACAACAACGCGCCCGACCTGCCGTCGAATCTCCCGATCACGATCTCCGTCTGCAAGGACTCGACCATCACCGTCGCGCCGTCGGCGAACGCGCCCAGCGGCCTGAGCATGCAGTTCGAGGAGAAGGTCCACGACGACGACAGCGGCGCGAACTTCGAGTACACCGCCAACCCCTTCACCGCGCCGATCACCTTCCCCGTGACCGCAGACGCGGCGCGCGTCGACATCGAGGTCTTCTCGAACGGCCAGAAGCTCGTCTCCATCGAGGCCCCGATCGGACTGCTGCAGGGAGCCACGGGCGGCTCGACGGGATCGCCGTCACCGTCCAGCTGCCCGACGATCTCGCCGATCATCGGCGCCTCGCCGATGCCATCGGCCTCGCCCAGCAGCATGCCGAGCGCCTCGCCCTCGAGCACGCCGAGCGCCTCGCCCTCGAGCACGCCGAGCGCCTCGCCCTCGAGCACGCCGAGCGCCTCGCCCTCGAGCACGCCGGCAGCCTCTCCGTCGCCCAGCGCCACGCCGTAGCGGCGTCGCGCTCAGCGCGGGATCTCGAAGGGGGCGCGTCGCACGCGGTGCGGCGCGCCCTCTGCGTTGGGCCAGGGCGCGGCGGAGCCGTGGTGGAAAGCGCTCCTATCATGAAGCACCTGGACGAGCTCTACGGCGCCCCGTCGCCGCAGGCGCTCTACGAAGAGACGGTCGCCAACTATCGCGACTACGTCAACCCTCCGCTCGCGCGCGTGATGAAGCTCTCGGGGTCGTCCGTCGAGGTGCGCGCCGCCGGCGCCACCATCTACGACCACCACGGCAAGGCCTATCTCGACTTCGCCGGGGGGTACGGCGTCTTCACCCTCGGCCACTCGCACCCCAAGGTCGTCGCGGCGGTGCGCCGTCAATTGGAGCTCATCTCGCTCTCGGGCAAGGTCTTCTTCAATCCGCTGCTGGGGCGGGTGGCCAAGAGGCTGGCGGAGCTCGCGCCGGGGGACCTGCGCATCTCGTTCTTCGCCAACAGCGGCACCGAGGCCGTGGAAGGGGCGCTCAAGCTGGCCAAGGCCGCCACGCGTCGCCACAAGATCGTTTCGACCGCCAATGCCTACCACGGCAAGACGCTCGGGTCGCTCACCGCGACGGGGCGAGAATACTTTCGCCGCGAGTACCAGCCGCTGGTGCCGGAGTTCGAGCATGTGCCGTACGGCGACGCCGAGGCGCTGGACCGGGCGCTGGTCGATGCCGCGGCGTTCATCGTGGAGCCGGTGCAGGGCGAGGGCGGGGTCAACGTTCCTCCGCCGGGATACCTGACGCGAGCGCGCGAGCTCTGCGACGCGCACGGCGCGCTGTTGATCGCCGACGAGGTGCAGACGGGCCTGGGGCGTTGCGGCTTCCGCTTCGCCGTCGACGAGGAGGGCGTGGTCCCCGACATCATGACGCTGGCAAAAGGGCTCTCCGGCGGCGTGATCCCCGTGGGCGCGTATATCTCGCGCCCCGATTGCTGGAACGCGGCGTACGCCAAGCAGCCGCTGATGCACACCTCCACGTTCGGCGGTGGCGAGCTGGCCTGCGCCGCGGCGCTGGCGGCGCTCGAGGTGATGGAGGAGGAGCATCTGGTGGAGAACGCGCGGGAGCGCGGGCACCAGCTCATCGAGGGTGCGCGTGCCGTCGCCGCCGAGTACCCCGAGGTGATCGCCGAGGTGCGCGGCAAGGGTCTGCTGGTCGGCGTCGAGATGACCAACGAGGGTTACGGCGGCGCGATCATCCCCGAGATGCTGCGCGAGGGCGTGACGGCCGCCTGGACGCTGAACATGCAGCGGGTGATCCGTCTGGAGCCGCCGCTGGTGGTGACGGAAGCCGAGGTGGAGCGGGCACTCGCCGCGTTGCGCAAAGGGGTGGGGCAGGCCAGGGAGAAACTCGGGGTCCTGCCATGCCCTACGTAGAGTCCTCGATTACCGTCAAGGCGCCGCCCCGTCGTATCTACGAGATCGCCAAGGAGCAAGAGCGCTTTCCCGAGTTCATGCCCGACGTCGAGTCCATCTCGGTGGTGGAGCGCCATCCCGGCCGCGTGCTGACCAAATGGAAGACGCTGGTCGAGGGAGCCCCGATCGAGTGGATCGAGGAAGACGTCTTCCATGACGACGTCTGCCGCATCGACTACAAACTCCTCGAGGGCGACCTCGACAAGTTCGAGGGCACGTGGACCTTCAGCGACGACGGCAACGGCGGGACGCTGGTGACGCTGGGCGTGGACTACGACTTCGGCGTGCCGACGCTCGCCGAGCTCATCGGGCCCACCTTGCGCAAGAAGGTCGAGGAGAACTCCACGATGATGCTCGAGGCGATCAAGCGCGAAGCGGAGGCGAAGGTCGCCGGCAAACCGGCGTGACCTGAACGCCGCCGCTGCGCGAGCGGCACGCTTCGCGCATCGGCATCTCACTCCGGGAGACGCTCCTTCGCGCGCGATCCGGCGTGTGGGGGAAGATCTAGCCGCGGTGGCAGACCTCCCATTTGTTGCCGTCGGGATCCTCGAAGAAGCAGGCGTAGTACGTGGGGCTGTAGTCCGCGCAGAGCTCGGGACCTTCCATGCGCTGCGCCCCCGCGGCGCGAGCCGCCGCGGCTACCTGGTCAACGTGCTCGCGTGAGTGGCCCGCCAAGGCGATGCGCGTCTCGCCCGGCGTGTGGCGCTCGTCGACGATGAAGCCCAGAAAAGGTTGCGGGGCGCCGTTCTCGGGCGGCTCGTAGCCGACCCACGAGGGCGACTCCGAGATGACCGTCAAGCCGAGCTGCGGCGCGAGTGTGTCGTAGAAGCTCTTGGCGCGCTCGCGGTCGCGGACGCGAAGGTCGATGTGATCGACGAGCGGTGTGTTCAGCGGCATGCGTTGATCTCCTCACAAGGGTGGTGACCGGCCACGGTGTCGGCGGCGCGATACAGCAGGCGCGCCACTGAGAGACGCCATGGAGCCGGGGAGCGGTGCACCTCCGCGCGGTCGGTGCCGCCTTGCTCCCGCGCCAGCCGCTCGTCGCGGAGGGCCTGGCAAATCTCCCGGTGCCGCCTGCCGACGGCGATGGAGGCGATCTTTGGGTCGATGAGACTCATGGCGGCGTCCTCGCGGCTACGTGATAACCTGTAAAAAGCATACGAAGGTGATTATAACTTGTCAAGCGATTTAGATGGTGATATATTGCACCCATGGCCCCCGACAAGAGTGAGCCCCCTGGCCAACTGGACACGCTGAGGGACTTCGTCAACACGGTCGACCTCGAAGGCGGCAGCGAGACCTTCTCGTCACCCGAGACGCTGCACGCCTGGCTCCTGGAGCGGCGGCTCGTCGATGCGGCGGCCGTGGTGGACGAGCGGGACGTGGCGCGGGCTCGCGAGGTGCGCGAGGCCTTCCGAGACATTCTCTCGGCGAACACGCGCAGGGAGGAGCCCGATCCGGCGGCGCTGGCGGTGCTGAGCGAGGTCGGCAGCGCGGCCGCCTTCCGCATGACCTTTCATCCGCACGAGGGGCCGCTCATCGAGCCCGCAACCGACGGCGTCTCGGGGGCGCTGGCCGCGCTCGTGGCGATCATGGCGCAGGCGATGCTCGACGGCTCCTGGGGGCGCTTCAAGGCCTGCCGCCGCGACGGCTGCCGTTGGGCGTTCTTCGACTGGACCAAGAACCAATCGGGTCAGTGGTGCAGCATGGCCGTCTGCGGCAACCGCGTGAAAGCGCGCCGCTACCAAGAGCGCAAACGTTTGAGGGGCTAGGCAAGTTGGCGGGTAGTTTCCGCCTGCGAACGCCGCCCGGCGTCTACCGTGGAATCGCGAACGCGACGATCTCGTTCTTCTTGAAGTCGTTGCTCCACAGGCGCTCGCCGTCGCGGGCGAGCGAGATCGCGGGGAAGGGCGATTGCGCGAGCCACTGCACCTGCGGCGTGGCCTCGTCCGGACGCACGCGGGCGATGAGACAGCCGCCGCGGTCGCGCCCCCACCACGTCGAGACGTAGAGGTCGCGCTCCACGAAGGCGACGCCGACGATCTCCTCGCCGATCGGGATCTCGCGCACGGGCTTCAAGTCGCGGTCGAGCTCGAGGACGCGCTTGAGGTAGCGCTGGCTCAGCCAGAGCCGCTCGCCGTCGAACGCTAGGAACGAGCCGGCGTCGTCGGGGAGCGGCACGCGCTCGCTCGTCTTGAAGCCGTGGCCGGGCACGTAGCGGCGGAAGAAGCGGCTGTTGTCCTCCTCGCTGCAGACGAGCCACAGGTCGTCGCCCACGGCCACCGAGCCCACTGGCTTGCCGGGCGCGGTGCTCTCCTCGAAGGCGCTGCCGCTGTGGGCGTCGATCCCGTAGAGCCGAGCCGTCTCCCAGGAGCCCACCCAGAGCGCCTCGCCGTCGAAGGCCAGCGACTGGGGGCCGGGGCAGGGAGCGGGAATGCGCACGAGCTCGTCGACCGTGGGTAACGTCGTCTCCATGGCGGGCCGTTCGCTGAAAAGGGCCTCCCGTACCTACACAGAAGGCAGGGACGGTCGTATGGGCAAGTTCGCCTTTTTGATCCACCCGCTCTCACTCGAAGACGTGGCTCGCTACGAGCCCGGCGCCAAGGGTAAGGGGCGGGCCATCATCGAGAAGATCCTCTCCTGGATGCCGTGCTGGACAACCGCGCACGTCACCGACGTCCGCTCGCGCTCGACGGGCGCCGAGGCCGAGGGCTGGTTCATCACCGTTCCCCTGATGCCCGAGCATTTCGTGACCTTCCCCCGCGAGGAGGTCTATGGGCGCATCATGCGCGCGTGCGAGATGGGAGCCGAGCTGGGCGCGGAGATCGTGGGCCTGGGCGCCTTCACGGGCGTGGTGGGAGACGGGGGCGTCACGATCGCCGAGCGCTCGCCGATTCCCGTGACCACCGGCAACTCGCTGACGGTCGCCGCGGCGGTGCAGTCGCTCCTACGCGGCGCGCGCGAGATGGAGGTCGATCCCAAAGACGCCGTCTGCGCCGTCATCGGCGCCACCGGATCGATCGGCGGCGCGGTGGTGCGCATGCTCGGGAGCCAGGTCGGTCGGATGGTACTGGTCGCGCGGAACCAAACGCGCCTGGAGAAGTTCGCATGCGAGGTCTCCGAGGAGATCGCGGCGCCCGTCTCGTTCACCACCGACGTGGGCGAAGGCGTGCGGCAAGCCGATCTCATCGTGACGGCGACCAGCTCGACGCTGGAGATCATCCACCCGGAGGATCTCCGGCCGGGAGCCGTGGTGGCCGAGGTCTCGCTGCCCCACGACGTCAGCCGGCGCGTGGCGCACGAGCGTCCCGACGTGCTGGTGATCGAGGGCGGCAACATGCGCGTGCCGGGAGAGCCGCGCTTCATGCGCGTGCGGGAAGAGGGCGAGGAGTTCGATCTCGGCTTGCCGCGCGGCACGGCGCTGGCGTGCATGTCGGAGACGATGACGCTGGCGCTCGAGGGGCGTTACGAGAACTACAGTCTGGGGCGCGGCATCCAGTTGGAGAAGGTGCTGGAGATCGAGGCGATGGCGGAGCGGCACGGCTTCGCGCTCGCCGATCTGCGGGCATTCGACATCGCGATCAGCGCCGAGCAGCTCGCGCGCACGCGCGAGGCGGCACGGGCCGCGCGCCTGGGAGGGCCGGCAGAGGCGCGTGAGGGTGTGGGAAAGGGAGCACGATGAAGCGCGTAGTCTCCGTCTCGCTGGGGAGCTCGACGCGCGATCACCGCGTGACGGTCGACTTCCTGGGCGAGCAGTTCGACATCTCACGCGAGGGAACCGACGGCTCGCTCGACAGGGCGATCGCTCGCGTCCACGAGCTCGACGGCAAGGTGGACGCGATCGGGCTCGGGGGGATCGACGTCTACCTCTATGCGGGCTCGAAGCGCTACGCGCTGCGCGACGGTAAGCGCTTGCTCGAGGCGGCGAAGATCACTCCGGTGGTCGACGGCAGCGGCCTGAAGAACACGCTCGAGCGCGAAGCGGTTCGCTATCTGCAGGAGCGGCTCGGCCTCGAGTTGCGCGGCACCAAGGTGCTGATGGTCAGCGCGCTCGACCGTTTCGGGATGGCGCAGGCGCTGGTGGAAGCGGGGGCCGACGTGCTCTTCGGCGACTTCATCTTCGCGCTCGACCTCGACAAGCCGGTGCGCGACCTCGCCGAGTTCGAGGCGCTGGCGGAGAAGTATCTCCCGGACGCCTGCAAGCTACCGTTCCAATTCTTCTATCCCACCGGCAAGAAGCAAGAGGCGCCGCCCAAGCCCAAGTACCCACAGTACTACGAAGAGGCGGCGATCATCGCCGGCGACTTCCATTTCATGCGCCAGTTCCTCCCGGATCGCCTCGACGGCAAGACGGTGCTGACCAACACCGTCACCGCCGCCGACATCGAGGAGTTGCGCAGGCGCGGTGTGGCGCGCCTGGTGACCACCACGCCGGACCTGGGAGGCCGCTCGTTCGGTACCAACGTCGTCGAGGCCGCGCTCTTGGCGTTCTTGGGTAAGCGTTGGGAAGAGGTGACTCCTGCCGACTACGAGCGAGCGCTTCATGCGCTGCGTTTCGAGCCGCGGGTGGTCAACTTCGGCGCGGCGGCGCCGACACCGTAGGAGACAAGGGCAAAAGGGGACGGGCGCATCGCGTCGAACGCACCGCCCCTACGTCGCCGGACCGGTTCCTGAGCCGCGGCCAAGGGGCCACGGCGGCGGTGCTGTTATCTGCCCCCCAATCGCTTCGCGCGATTGCGCCGGGGCCGGAGGACGAGGGTGAACGACAAAGAGATCGTCTTAACGGCTGAAGGGCTCCACAAGCTCGAAGAGGAGCTCGACCACCTCAAGACGGTCCACCGCCAAGAGGTCAACGAGCGGATTCGGCAGGCCAAAGAGTTCGGAGACATCACGGAGAACGCCGAGTACGAAGACGCCAAGCAGGAGCAGGCCTTCGTCGAAGGGCGTATCCTCAAGCTCGAGGCGATGATCCGCAACGCGCGTTTGATCGATGAGAGCGAGTACGCCAGCGGCGAGGTCCACCTCGGCTCGACGGTCAAGGTGAAGGACCTCGACAAGAATCGCGGCTTCGAGTTCACGATCGTGGGCAGCGCCGAATCGGACCCCGCGAACCACCGGGTCTCCAACGAATCGCCGATCGGGCGCGCGCTGATGGGCAAGAAGAAGGGCGATGAAGTCATCGTCAACACGCCCAAGGGCGGCGTGAGCTACAAAATCGAGCAGATCAAGTCGCAGAAGAAGGCGGCAAAGAAGGCAGGATAGGTATCTCGTGGAGTCATCACCCGACGTCGGGGTCCGCGAAGCGGAGCTGATTGCGGCCAGGCGAGCAAACCTGGCCGCGCTTCGTTCACAAGGCGCGGACCCTTTCGCCGTCACGCGCTTCGACGTCGAGGCGCAGGCGGCCGAGCTGCAACGGCGCTTCGCGGAGCTTCCCGCCGGCGGAGAGTCCGGCGAACGGGTCGCGGTCGCCGGGCGGCTGATGCTCATGCGCGGACAGGGGAACGTGGCGTTCGCCGATCTGTGGGACCAGAGCGGTAAGATCCAGCTCTTCCTCAAGACCGACGTCGTGGGCAAAGACGCCCTCAAAGCCTTCCAGCGCCACGTCGACCGCGGTGACGTCGTCGGCGCGGTGGGACGCATCGTGCGCACGAAGCTGGGCGAGCTCTCCGTGCTGGTGGAGCGCTATCAGGTGCTCAGCAAGGCGCTGGCGCCGCTGCCCGACAAGTGGCACGGCCTGGTCGACGTCGAGCGCCGCTACCGCCAACGGTATCTCGATCTCGCCGTCAATCCCGAGGTGCGCGACGTCTTCCTCCTGCGCTCGCGCATCATCGCGGAGATGCGTCGTTTCATCGACGCGCGCGACTTCATCGAAGTCGAGACGCCGGTGCTCATCAACATCGCCGGCGGCGCGACGGCGCGCCCCTTCCAGACGCACCACAACGCGCTCGACATCGATCTCAACCTGCGCATCGCCACGGAGCTCTACCTCAAGCGCCTGGTGGTGGGCGGCATCGACCGCGTCTACGAGATCGGCCGCATCTTCCGCAACGAGGGCATCTCCACCAAGCACAACCCCGAGTTCACCATGCTCGAGCTCTACGCGGCGTACTGGAGCTACGAGGAGATGGCCCGGTTCACCGAGGAGCTCTTCGCGCATCTGGTGGCCATGGTGAGCGGCGGCGGCACGTCGCTGGAGTACGGGGAGCGCACGCTGAGCTTCGCGCGGCCGTTCAAGCGCGTGCGCTACCTGGAGGCCCTACGGGAGCATGGCGGATTCTCGCGCGTCGACCTGCTCTCGCCGCACGGCGCCGTGCGGATCGCGCGCTCGCTGGGCATTCCCGAGCCCCCCTCGCACGCGCACGCGCTCGACAAGATCTTCGAGGCGGTGGTCGAGCCGCATCTGGTCGATCCGACCTTCGTGATGGACATCCCGGTGCTGCTCTCGCCGTTGGCCAAGCGCCGCGCCGACGATCCCGACCTCACCGAGCGCTACGAGCTCTTCATCGCCAACATGGAGGCGTGCAACGCCTTCTCGGAGCTCAACGATCCCGACGATCAGCGCGAGCGCTTCGAGGAGCAGGCCCGCGATCGCGCCGCCGGCGACGCCGAGGCCCCGCCCCCCGACTGGGATTTCATCGCCGCGCTCGAGGTGGGCATGCCGCCCACGGCCGGGATCGGCATCGGCATCGATCGGCTGGTGATGCTGCTGACGAACCAGCAGTCGATCCGCGACGTGATTCTGTTCCCGCTGCAGCGCCCGCAGGCGTAGACCATAGCGGAAATGTAGCGTCCCCGCCGGTTACGGCGGCACAGGCCCCTTCCGGGGACGCTCGTCGGCGCGCGATCCTGCGCGCCTCCTGCTGCCCTCGTGCGCGCTCTCGCCATCCATGGCTTCTCGCGCGCTTCGGAGCCCCCGTCAGGGGCATGCGCCGCCCAAACCGCACGGGCAGGTGTCGTCCCCGCCGCACGGGTGCGCCGATGCCTGCCTCTTCCTCCTCCCCGCGCGAGTGGCGCCGCAGCTAGTCGTCGTCGTCTCCGCGCTCGCGGTGGCGGTGCTTGTACCAGCCGCGATGGTAGCCCTCGTCGTGGCGCCACCTATATGCGCGCACGAAGCGCCCGCAGCGCTCGCCTTCGCCGTCGTACCCGCAGGGGGTCCGGCCGTCGGTGCTCAGGTACAAGGTCGTTCCGTTGCCGAAGACCACGCGGCCGTCGGCGTAGACCACGCCGCCGTTGCGGGTGTAGCCGACCACGTCGTCGCCGGCAGCCTGCCGCCGCTGGTAGTCGCTGTAGAGGATGATCGCCGCCGTCAGCACGGCGGCGCCCAGGACGATGTTGCGCGTCGAGCGCTGGCCGGCCGTGTCCGCGAGGCTCGGCGCCATCGTGCCCGCGAGCAGCGCGACCGTCAGGATGAGGGCGGCGAACGTCTTGCCTATGATGGGCGTCCGCCCAATCGCAGTTGCCATCGCATTGTCCTTTCTCGTGGCAAGAGAACGAGCGGTGGGCTCGCCGGAGTTCCCGACCGCCGACGTGTGGCGCGCGTCACCCCGTCACGCGCAGCCCGGCCGCGATGCCGTTGATGGAGAGGCGGATGGCGTCGCGTACCGTCGGCTCCACGCCGGCGCGCTCGCGCGCGTGGCGGACCAGGCGCATCTGCAAGAGGGAGATCGCGTCCACGTAGGGATTGCGCAAGACGATGCTGCCGGCAAGCACGGGGTCGTTCGCCAGGAGGGCGGGTTGATCGAGGATC
>Ga0307374_10014695_pt1 | contig 10629 bp, 7 predicted proteins | sample OX3MG_FD_202532 | JGI IMG/M metagenome (GOLD analysis project Ga0307374, IMG submission 202532) | Soil microbial communities from Risofladan, Vaasa, Finland - OX-3 | ecosystem: Environmental > Terrestrial > Soil > Coastal area > Acid sulfate soil | place: Finland: Risofladan, Vaasa | collected...
CGGTCTTGCCGAGCTGCTCCCAGTTCAGCGGTCCGTTGATGTGGTCTGCCATGGGCGGCATTATGCACCCGCCATGAAATTTCGTGGCCGCGGAGCACAGTCATAGGAACATCGGACTAGGGATATCTGCTACCATGGGCGGGACTTTGCTGACGGCTCGCCAGCAAACCGGCCAAATCGGAGAGTGCAAAAACCGATTGGCAGACGCGGTGTGCAGAGAGATGGCCCAGTGCAGTGCTGTTTCATGGCGAGTGGGAGGGAGCGCTTAGCGTTGACTACATCGCACGGAGCGACGGCCTGACTCCCGGATGGTTCGGGTCACTGCCAAAGCCCTGGGACAACGAAGCCCAGAGGTCCGGCAGCATCTCGAACCCCACGGCCACCGCCATCCCGTTCCAGACTGCCACCTACAACCCCATCTACGGGCTCACAACCCGGCTTTTGATGCCGCGGCCGCGGGTCGCGCTGCGCTCGAGGAGCGGCTCGTACCGGCAGCTCACCCACGGCCTGATGCTGGTGATGGCCGTTGGCGTGCTGGCCGGTAGCTTCTTCCAGACGCAGCAGGCGCCTGCGAGCGGTCCCGCGTTCGACGTGTCCGATCCCCAGGTCCGGGCCGCTATTGTGGCGCGAGCCATGCCTTTCACGGAGAAGGCAGTCCCGACGCCTGACGCGTCGGCGCAACTGCTGCTGCCTCAAACGCCGGCGGCCCCTGCCACGCCGCCAGTCGCCAAGCCCGCGCCGGAGCTCAAGACCTACGTGGTCCAGGACGGCGACAATCCGTACGACCTCGCGACGGCCTTCGGCATCGGCGAGGAGACGTTCATGAGTGCGAACGGGTTGAACGCCGACAGCGTGCTGCAGCTTGGCCAGCGCCTGCTCGTGCCGCCAGTCAACGGCGTGCTCGTCACGACGCAGCCGGGCGACACCCCCAAAGCTATCGCGGACCAATGGAAGCTCGATCTGGCGACACTGCTGTCGATCAACAAGCTGACGGCTGGTACGCAGGCGTTGCTGCCGGGCGAACCGCTTATGCTGCCCGGCGCTGCGCCCACCGTCCATCTGTTTGGCGATGCCCCCAGCACGGAGACGGCCACAGCCGATTCCCCGATCCTGAAACCGGCGCCTGCCGCTCGCCCCAGAGGGACCACCCTCCTGCCGGCGCCGCCGCCGGCCAACACCCGCGGGGCAGTGCGGCGATCTGGTCCCAACAACTTCCCGTATGGCCAGTGCACCTGGTGGGCAGCCCAATCCAGGCCGGACATCGGGGCGAACGTGATCGGCAATGCTTCCAGCTGGCTGTATTCGGCGCGCGCGTCGGGCTTGCCGACCGGCTCGGTGCCACGGGTAGGCGCGGTTGTCGTGTACCAGCCGGGCGCTCAGGGAGCGGCTTGGACCGGCCACGTGGCGTACGTGACCTCGGTCGCCGGCGACGGGGTGCACTTCACCATCAGCGAGATGAACTTCCCCTACTGGGGTTCGGTCACCCGCCGCGCCTCTTGGACAGGACCGGGCGTAGGCTTCATCTACTAGGGTAAGCCGGCCTGGTCAGGCGGTGGCGGGTCTGATGCGGGCGCGACGAGAAACGATCAGCGCATGAACCAAGGCGGCGGCGATGAGGGCGAACTCGAGGGTCACCGCCCATCGGCCCAAGCCGCGGGGATTGGGCCGGCCAATGCCATACCAGCAGGCAAGCGTGACTACCGTGACCAGGACGATCAGGAAGTCGATGGCGGTCCGCACCGGCGGCCGTGAGCGGCTGAAGGCCAGGAACACGATGGCGAGCACGACGAAGACGACCATGTTGGCCACAAACAGCTCGGGCAGGTGGGGGCCGACAATGCTGGCGATGCCCCCGGGTGGTGGTCCCGCGGGGGCTCGGCGCGGTCCACCCGGCGGCGGTCCACTGCTGACGAAGCGGCCCCCAAACAGCACGAAGTCGAGCGCGAAGTGCAGGATGCCGATGGCGAGAGCCAGCAAAGCTATCAAGGCGGCGAGGACGGTTCTCATCAGATCAGTCTATTCGGTCTCTTTTTGTCGTGCCGTCCGACCCGCGGGCGGGCCGGAAAATTCGCGGTGCACAGGTAAGACTTAGCTGTGATCTTTTTCCATTTCGACATGAACGGCGGCGGGGGCCGGCAGAGCGGGCTCACCGGCTCGCCGGACATTCCAGAGCCGCCGGGTCAGCAGCCGAAAGGCTTTCGCGGCCGGCTGAGCTCGGTGCGACAGGCTGTCGGCGGCACCATGGCGGCCTTGCCGCGCGTGCTGCGGCTGGTGTGGGAGGCGAGCCCGGGCCTGACATTGGGCCTGGGCGCGGCGACCGTCCTGGCTGGCATCGTGCCGGCGGCGAATGCCTATACCGGCAAGCTGCTGATCAATGCCGTGGTCAAGGCCATCCAGGTGCGGGCTAATCCAAGCCTGCCCGACCAGACGGTGCTCAGTGTGCCGCTGCCGCTCGTGACGCTGAGCTCGCCGTTGTTCACAACCATCGCGGCCATTGTGGCGCTGGCCGTCGTGCAGTTCGCGATCTACCTGCTGAGCTCGCTGTTCAGCACCACCCGCAACATCACGCAGCAGCTCCTGCAGGAGAAGATCACCTTCCGCATCCAAATGATGGTCATGGATCACGCCGCGAAGCTGGACCTGCCGTTCTTCGAGAGCTCCAGCTCTTACGACCTGCTGCGGCGAGCGCAGACGGAAGCGGCCAGCCGGCCGCTGGCGATGGTGACAAGCGCCTTCGGCCTCATCCAGACGGCAATCACGTTCATGACCATGGTGGCGCTGCTGATCGGCGTGAGCCCGCTGCTGGCGTTGATCGCCCTGATCTCGCCCGTGCCGGCGTTCGTGGCGGACACGCGCTACGGCTGGCGGGGCTTCAACCTGGCGCGCTGGGCATCGCCGCTGCGGCGCCGCATGGACTATCTGATGAGCCTGGTTACGACGGACACCTACGCCAAAGAGGTCCAACTGTTCGGGCTGGGCGGCTTCTTCGTCCAGCGTTTCCGCCTGCTGGCCGGAGCCTACTACGAGCGACAGCGGCGGCTGGTGACCTCGCGCTACCTGGTGGGCTTCGTGTGGAGCTCGCTGACGACTCTATCGGGCTCGCTGACCTACCTGTACGTGGCCATCCAGGCGGTGGCGGGCAAGCTCACGCTCGGCGACCTCACCCTGTACACCCAGGCAGCGTCATCAGTGCAGGGCTCGATCCAGGGGCTTCTTGGTGGTTTCAGTGGCATGTACGAGCACAACCTTTACCTCAACAACCTCTACGATCTGCTCGAGACGCCGGTGCGGATTGGCCCGCCGGAACGTCCCCGATCGGTTCCGCGGCCGCTGCGCGGCGAGATCGAGTTCGAGCACGTGTCCTTCACCTACGGCGGCGCCGGAACGCAAGCACTGTGCGACGTGAGCTTCCGCCTCGATGCAGGCGAGACCATCGCCGTGGTTGGCCGCAATGGCGCCGGCAAGACGACGCTCATCAAGCTGTTGTGCCGGCTGTACGACCCCAGCGCCGGCCGCATCCTGATCGACGGCATCGACATCCGCGACTTCGATCCGGAGGAATTGCGGGCGACCATCGGCGCTATGTTTCAGGACTACGTGATGTACCAGGCCACGGCGTCAGAGAACGTTGGCCTAGGCGACCTGCCGTCGCTGGAGGACCGGCCGGCCATCGAGGAGGCGTCTCGCAAAGCCGGCGCGGACGAGCTGATCGAGCGATTGGGCGAGGGGTACGACACGCCGCTGGGCCGCTGGTTCGACGGTGGCGCCAACTTGTCAGGTGGCGAATGGCAGAAGGTGGCCCTGGGCCGGGCGTTCATGCGCGACGCCCGCATCCTGGTGCTGGACGAGCCGACCTCGGCTCTGGACGCGCAGGCCGAGCACGATCTGTTCACGCGGCTGCGCCAGCTCAGCCAGGGCCGCACCGCGATCTACATCTCGCACCGTTTCTCGACAGTCCGCCAGGCCGATCGCATCCTGTTCCTCGCTGGTGGCGAGCTGGTGGAAGAGGGCACTCACGAGGAGCTGATGGCGCTCAGCGGACGCTACGCTCACCTGTTCAACCTGCAGGCCTCGGCCTACACCGGCGAGCCCGCCGAGCTGACGGAGAGCGCCACCGTGTGACCTATGATTCGGCAATGGCGAAGTTTCGAATCCACACACACCAGCGCTTGCAGGAATGGGTAGCCGAAGAGAAGGGCTACTTCACGGATGAGGGCCTCGACTACGAGTTCGGGCAGATGGACAACTTCGACAAGTTTGCCGGGATTCAGGTCGCCGAATCCGCACCGGAGATCCATTCGGGCGCGTTTGAGAGTTACGAGGAGGGCCGCTCGTGTGAAGTGAGCACGGCTTGCCATTGGATGATCAACGCCGCCGCTTCGGCGCAGCACGGCCGGATGTGGGGCCAGGCCTACTCGGTCTGCCCGGCGGCGATCATGGTGCCACCCGAGTCTCCCGTGAGGACGCCGGACGATCTGAGGAGTGTTGAGATCGGAGTGGGCTATCACTCCGGCAGCCACTTCTCCGCGCTCCAGGCGCTGGAGCCGTTCATCGCTCCCAAGGACGTGAAGCTGAAGTTCGTGGGCTGGACGATGCGCCGGCTGGAAATGGCCTACGAGCGGGCGGTCGGGGCGGCCAACGTCTTCGGGACCCAGATGTACGTCCTGGAGCAGCACGGCTTCCGCAAGATCATCGACTCCACGTTCATGATGGGCTACCTGCTCGAGAAAGACGTGGACCTGGACGACGCCGGCAAGTACTTCCGCGCCCTGCGCCGAGCCCAACAAGCCATCGACCTTCAGCCCGAGCTGCACAAGCACCACTACTTGAAGGAGCTGCCCGAGAAGTTCCACTCCCTGGTAGACGTCAAGCGCTTTGGGCCGGGCGAGCGCATCGTGTTCGAGCCCTACACGCGCGAGATGTACGAGTGGACCTACCGCTGGACCAAGCAGCTCGACCTCCTGGGCGACGACCACATGGGCCAGGAAAGCTACAAGGAAGCGGTCCTGGTCTAGAAGCCACCCCCTCCTGGTGTTGCTGATTTCGAGGCGAATCAGGTACTGGCGTTTCTTGCCGCTGCTGGCCTGGGGATATCTTCAGTACCGGCTGATAGGCGGCTACCGCCAGCGGCAGCGTGCGGGCAGCCGCGGCTTCGCCACCGTGCCGCAGCGCCTGCTCACGAACGGCCCGTACCGGATCAGCCGCAACCCGATGTACCTGGGGCACCTCATCTTCATGCTCGGCCTGGCACTGAGCACCGGCTCCAAGCTGGCGTGGGCCATCCTGCTGGCCAACTTGCCGTGGTTCCAGTCACGCGTGCTGTACGACGAGGAGCGGCTGCGGGACAAGTTTGGGGCCGGCTACGAAGCCTATTGCCTAAGCGTCCGGCGCTGGCTGTAAGCGAAGGCCTACGTCTGCAGGCTGCCCGCCGTGGCGGGCGGGGAACCGCTGCATGGTTGCTGCCCTGGCTGCTGTGCGTGGGCCTGACGTTGCTGGCCTACGGCAGCTCGCTGCACGCAGGGATCATGTTCGATGCGGCGCTGGACTTGCCCCGCGCTACCGACCGCAGCTGGCTAGACGTCTTGACCAGTGCCGGCGCGTCCCCGTATTACCGGCCGGTCACGCTGCTGCTGTGGAAGGCCTGCCACGCGATCCTCGGGCGCAACAATTTCGTGGTCCTGCACGGGCTGTCGCTGGCGGCGCATGCCATCTGCGGCTGGCTGGTGTACCAACTGGGCAAGCGCCTGCTCGACGTGCCAGCCGGGCTCGCGGCGGCTGCGCTGTTCCTGTGGTTCCCGCTCAGCTACCAGGTGGTCGGCTTCGTCGATTCACTGTTCCATTCGCTGGCTGCACTGTGGGTGCTGGCGGCGGCGGTGCTGTACTGGGATGCACGCGCGGCCGGGAGCCGCGGCCGCATGGCTAGCGCGTTGGTGTGCGGCGCGCTCGCGCTGCTGACGCACGAGGGCGCGGCGGCGCTGCTCACGCCCGCCGTCCTTGGCCTGGAATTGCTGAGCCGCACGCGATGTGCGGCGACCTTTGCCCCAGCCATCGAGACTCTGAATCGTGAGCGCTTTTCACCTTGGCCAGCGGCGTTCGCCGGCGAAACCGCCGCGTTCCTGGCGATCTGGCTGGCGGCGCCGCGCTGGCCTTCCACTCCCAAGCTGGACCTGCCCTCCCTGCAGCTCAACGCCGTCTACTTCTTCCAAGCGCTCGGCTATCCGTTCACGATGCTGCTGGGGCATCTCCCTCGTTGGGCCAATGGCGGGGTCGCCGAGGTGCTCGGCGTAACCGCGGCTACGCTGACGGCGCTGCTGGCCATCATCGTGGTTCGAAGGCGACTGGCTGTGGCAGCCTTCGGGCTGTTGTGGTTCGGCGCCGCGCTGGTCTTGCCAGCCTTCCTTCTGCCCTGGCCCAACTACGTCATCGACGCGCCCCGGCTGCTGTATGCGGCGTCGGCGGGCGTCGCGCTGCTGTGGGCCTCGGCGCTGGCCGCGAACCGGACGTGGGGCATCCTTGGGCTGGCAGCGCTCCTGAGCGTGCTGGGCGGGAGCTACGTCTTCATCGGGGTACGCGAGCGACTCCTGGACCAGGGCGCGAGCGTGGTGCGGCAGGTCATCGACACGGCGGTTCAGGCAGGTCCCGAGGCCGGCCGGACGTATATCAACGTGCCGGCCTTCCTGGGGCCGAAAGATGCGGACTTCTTGCTCGGCCACTCGGGCGTGACGATGCTGCCCGACTATTTCGGGCTGGACCTGGAGGTTGCCGCTGCGACAGGGCAGCACGTGCCGGTTGCCTCGCTGTCGTACGACGACCTGGCCCGGCCCTGGGACGAGGCGTACGGGCTGCAGGGGCAGCACGGGGGACTCCAGGAAGCGACCGCCTTAGTGGCCAAAGGCGGCGGCGTGTACGTGACGCGCTTCGAGCCCGGCGCGATCCGCCTGGAATACGTGGGCCGCGCAGCTCAGGGGCCGCTGGCTCCCCTCGTAGCGCGGTTCGGAGATTGGGCGGCACTGGAACAGGCCAGCGCCAGCCTCGACGGCGACACGGTCGTAATTCACCTCGTGTGGCGCGCGCTGGCTGAAGCGCCTGGCGATTACACGGTCTTCGTCCACGTGGTGGGGGACTCGCCACAGCCACTGGTGCAAAGCGACGGCTATCCGATCGCCGGATTGCTCCCGCCGCGCAGCTGGCCGCCCGGCTCGGTGGTGTACGACGAGCGCCACCTCCCGCTGCCGGCGACAGCTCGTGGACGGCCGCTGCATGTTTTGGTGGGGCTGTACGACCGCGCAGCGCCGGCGACCCGGGCGCCAGCTGTGGATGCCGGCGGGAGGCCGCTGGCGGACGGTGCGCTGGCGGTTCCGGTGAGTGCAGGCGCTCGAGGGTGAGCAAGGCCTCACCGGCACCCAAGGATCCTCTCACCCCAGCCCTCTCCATCCGCCGTCCGCGTTGGACTGGAGGGCGACGGAACTGGGGGTTGCCGGGCTTGGTCGTGGTGTGCTGCCTGCTGGCGGCCGTGTACTCGGCGGTCGTGCCCGCGTTCGAGGCGCCGGACGAGCCGGGGCATTACGCCTACGTGACCTGGCTGCTGGCGGGGAATGGCATTCCCTTGCAGGGGCAGGAGCCGCCGCCGCTGCAGCCCGAGTTCAGCCAGCCGCCGTTGTACTACCTGGTCGAGGCGCCATTCGCCTGGCTGGCGGGCACGCAGCCGGCCAACCTGCCGGAGTGGGAGCTCCAGCACAATCCCTTCCAGGACAAGACCGATTACGGCAACGTCAACCTGTATTTCCACTTACCCCGAGAGGGATTTCCGTGGACGGGCGCCGTGCTGGGCCTGCACCTGATGCGGCTGGCAAACCTGGTTTTCGTGGCGCTGATGGTGCTGGCCACCTATGGCTGCGCGATCGAGCTGCGCTGGCCGCGGCCGCTGGCGTCGATCGCGGCCGCGCTGGTAGGCCTGATCCCGCAGCTGCTGTTCGTGGGCGGCGTCCTAAACGCCGATAACGCCATCGGCTCGCTGTCGGCTTTGGCGCTGTATCTGCTGCTGCGCTGGCTCAACCGCGGCCCCTCGCTCCGGCTGGCGACACTGCTGGGACTGGCGCTCGGACTGGCGGCGCTTTCCAAGCTGAGTGGCCTCGCCGCGGTGGGCTTGGCCCTAGCGTTCATGGGCTTGCGCAGCGTGCAACGCCTCGTGCTGTCCGAGTCGTCAGCTGGCGCGCAGCTCACGCCATCCAGGGCGGCCACTTTGGCGGTCCCAGCGCCCCCGGCTGGCAGGGACGCGGCGGTATCCACAGAGGCGGACGGCGCCGGCAATCCGGCCACAGCGCCGGCGGCCGTCCATTCGGAGGCACTTGGGGCTGGCACGTTCGGCTGGTGGCCGAAGCACGGGAGCGCCCTAGGAGTACGCGACACCGTTGTCGCGGGCGCGGTCGCCGCGGTGGTCGCTGGCTGGTGGTATGCGCGGAACTGGGTTGCGCTGGGGGACCCGCTGGGCTGGGGGGCCATGCTGCCGGCGACCGGCGAGATGTTGCGGGCGGCGCCTCTGGATCTCGGATCGGCCACCGGGCGTCTTTTCGTCCGCTCCTACACGGGGCTGGCCGCGTTTGGCTGGTCGAATCTCTTTCTGGACGATGGCCTCTACCGGATCGCGCTTGTGCTGGGAGTGATTGGCCTCGTGGGCTCCGGAGTCGCGGCTGCGCGCGGCTTCCGCCGGCGCCGCTTGCGGCTCGAGCATTGGCTGCTGCCGGCGTGGTTCCTGGCGTTCTTCGTGTCGCTGGCACGGTGGGTGGAGGTGAATACCGCCGCCGACCAGTGGCGGCTGCTGTTCCCGGCGTACCCCGCCCTGGGGCTGCTGGTGGCGTTTGGGCTGTATCAGCTCGTGCGACGGCATTGGCAGCCGCTCGTCGTGCTGCCCGCGGGCTTGCTGGCGCTGAACATCGGCGCCATCGTCCTGACCGTCGTGCCTGCGTACGCTGGACCGGCGACCTACCACGGGAAGATCGAGCACCCCACGAACGTGCGCTTCGGGGACTCGCTGCAACTGGCGGGCTATTCGACCCCTCGGCCCATCGACGGCGCCGCGGGCGAGCCGGTGGAGATCGATCTTTACTGGCAAGCCTTGGCGCCTATCGGCAGGGACTACGCCACCGACCTGGCGATGCTGGATGCCACCGGCAGAGTCGTCTGGAAACGCCAGTCGATGCCGGATGAAGGCCGGGCGCCAATGGCCCTGTGGCGGCCCGGCGATCTGGTGCTGGACAGGCATCGCATCCGGGTGAATCCGTCCTTGATGATCGGCTCCCAGACGCTGCTGCTGAGCGTCATCGACCCTGTTCCGCCGGGGGATCATCTGGCGGCGGCCACTTCAGATGGGCGGCGGCTGCCAAACGATACCGTGACGGTTGGACGGTTCTTGGCGCCGCCGCCCAACCTACCGCCGCCGGCGGTGAAAGACGGGATCGGCTTTCGGGATCACCTGCAGCTCGCGGGCCACACGCTGTCACCAGCCGATGGCGCTCTGCGGGTGACCCTGGATTGGCAGGCCAACGGCACTGTGTCCAAGGATTACACCGTGTTCGTGCACCTGCTGGCGGCCGATGGCAAGCAGGTCGCGCAGAACGACAGCCAGCCGGGGAGCGGAGCCTTTCCGACCTCGCTGCTGGGTGCAGGCTTGGAAGTGCCGGACACGCACGTGCTGCACGTGGCGGGCCTTGCGCCAGGCGATTACCGGCTGGACATCGGGCTTTATGACCTGGCCAGCGGCGTTCGCCTCGCCACGGACAAGGGCCAGACGAGCGTCACCCTGCCAGCCAAGGTCCCCTGACCGCTCACGCCCTTTTCGAGCCAGGATGAGATGTTCAGTTCAGGGCGTAGAGGGCTCGGGCATTGGCGTCTGTGATTTTGTTGTACAGCGCCATCTCGATCTGGCCGCCTTCGCGCAGGTTGCGCAGGGCCTCGATCTCGGTCGATTGGTCGTTGTGGCCGTAGTCCGTGCCGATGACCAGGTTGTCCTCGCCGGAGTAGCCGGCGATGTAGCTGATGTCGTCGTCGGTCTGGCATGAGATCCACAGGCGCCAGGCCTGCAGCGGGTTGTCCGGCCAGGCGCGGCCATTGATGGCAAAGCGGCGCTTGAGGTCCTTGAGCGCGTACGGCAGCCACTGCGCCGAGGCTTCCAGGAAGCCGACCCGCAGCCTGGTGAACTGCTCGGGCAGCCCGCTCATGATGAGCGAGTGGAAGGCGCCCACCGAAGCCAGCCGGAACTTCCAGAAGCTGCCGCCGCCCGGCGTGCGCTGCGTCAGCAGGTCGATCACATACGGGTTGCTGTTGGCGATGTGGACGCCGATGGCCATGTCCAGCCGCTCGGCCTCTTCGAAGACTGGATAGAAGGCCGGATCGTGCAATAGGCGGTTGCCTTCGATGCCGCGCATGAAGATGGCGCAGGCACCGTGCTCGTGGGCGAACTGGAGCTGGCTCAACGATTCCGAGATGGTCAGCAGCGGCAGCACACAGGCCCAGCGCAAGCGGTTCCGGCCCTGCTGCCAGATATCGGCCAGCCAGCGATTGTAGCTCTTGCAGATGGCGGCCTCCACCTCGGGACGCTCGGCCATGAGCTCGATGAAGGCGGTCGGGTAC
>Ga0307374_10014696_pt1 | contig 10629 bp, 10 predicted proteins | sample OX3MG_FD_202532 | JGI IMG/M metagenome (GOLD analysis project Ga0307374, IMG submission 202532) | Soil microbial communities from Risofladan, Vaasa, Finland - OX-3 | ecosystem: Environmental > Terrestrial > Soil > Coastal area > Acid sulfate soil | place: Finland: Risofladan, Vaasa | collected...
CGATCGCCGAGCAGAATCGCGACATCCACCTGGTGAAGCTCGGGACGATGGGTGAGTACGGCACCCCCAACATCGACATCGAAGAGGGTTTCATCGAGATCACCCATCGGGGCCGCACCGACGTGCTCCCGTATCCCAAGCAACCCGGCTCCTTCTACCACCTGTCCAAGGTCCACGACAGTGCCAACATCATGTTCGCCTGTCGGATCTGGGGGATCCGGGCCACCGACCTGAACCAGGGCATCGTCTACGGGCACGACACCGAAGAGACCGCCCTCCATCCTGATCTGGCCACCCGATTCGACTACGACGGGGTCTTCGGCACCGTGCTCAACCGCTTCTGTGTCCAGGCAGTGACCGGTCATCCACTCACGGTCTACGGCTCGGGCGGGCAGACCCGGGGCATGCTCAACATCCTCGACACCCTGGCCTGTGTCGAGCTGGCTGTCGAGCATCCGGCGGACCGAGGTGAGTTCCGCGTCTTCAATCAGTTCACCGAGTCGATGTCGGTGGCCCAGATGGCCGATCTGGTGGTGGCCGAGTTTGCCGGCGATGCCGTCATCGACCATTCGCCCGACCCGCGTGTGGAGAAGGAGGATCACTACTACCGGGCGGCCCACACCAAGCTGCTCGATCTGGGTCTGGTCCCACATCTGCTCACGTCGTCGGTCATCCAATCGATCCTGTCGGTGGCCGACAGGCACAAGACGCACGTGAATGCGGCGGCGATCCGTCCCACCGTGGAGTGGCGGGATACTTCAAGCGGTCTGGCTACGAGCGGAACACCCGGTGGCGAACGGTCGGAGGACGACCGGAGGTCGTCCGCTCCCCAGGCCTCACTGGCTGATCGCTAGCCCGAGCGACACGAGCGCGCTGCGCCGGCGGCGATCCACCGCTGGGGCGATCGACCGCAGAGTCGTCGGCCCTCACCAGCACTATCGTCGTCGGGATGCCTAGGGCCCGACGGAGACGAGCCCGATCCGCCCAGGGGCGCAGCTGGGGCCGGACAGTGTTGCTCATCATCGCCGCCACGGTGACGGTCGTCGTGGTGGTGGGCTCGTTGGCGGCGATCCATACCCAGTCGAGCAGCTATCGGTCCTCCACCGATGCCGGGTACGGCGACCTCGCCTCACGGGTGGCCGATGCGTCGAACCAGACCGGCGCCCAACTGGCGACGCTGATGGCCGAAGCCCCGACGCTGGCCAACCAGGCTGTCCCCGACACGGCCCGGGGAGAATTGCAACAGGGCCTCGACCAGGCGGCCGATGCGTCGTCGCAGCAGGCCACCCAGGCCGCCCAGCTCGTTCCCCCCTATCCGTCGGGCTCGGTGAGCGACCAGTTCACGCAGGCCCTCGGCGATCGGGCCACCGCCACCTCCGATCTCCGCACCGCCATCGACCAACTGCTCGGCATGTCCCCCCTTCCGGTGGCCGGCGCACCCACGTCGATCGTCCCCTCGAGTTCCGCGCCTCTCATCGCTGTGCCCCAGGCCACCGCGGCGATGAGTGCGGCCGGAGCACTGTTCGAGCACGCCGACGATGTGTACCGGAGTCTCATGGCCGGCATCCGATCGCAGCGACTCCCGATCCGTCTGCCCCGCTCGGTATGGGTGCCGTCACCGGTAGGGACCTCGCCACTCGGTGCCGTCCAGCTTGGCGCAGCGGCTTCATCGCTGGCATCGTCGGTGCCGTTGATCCCGTTCCACCGGCTGGCCATCACCGCGGTGGGCCTCGTCCCGCCGGCCGTGTCCTCCGGCGGTGTCGGCGTGGTCGGAGGGGACTGTGCCCACGTGCAGTCGAGCGGTCCCGGCGCCACGCCGACGGTGCTGCCGCCGACCGCCACGATCACTGCTGAGGTGACGGTGACCAACTGCGGCACCGTGCCCGAGTCGGGGGTGACGGTGTCACAGGAGCTGGCGCTCAACGACACCGCGGGGGCCGCCCTTCCGGCCCCTGCCGCCCGTGGCTCAGCGTCCCACGCCATCGTGAGCCTGGGCTCGGGATCGTCCTCGGTGGTGCCCTTGGCTCCGATGGTGGTGGCCTCCGGTCACCGCTACACCCTGACCATGAGGGTGGCCTTGCCGGTGACGCAGGTGAACCCGGCGGGATCCACCCAGCAGTTCGTGATCCAGATCTCTGATTGACGGCGGCGACCACCCCTGTCATCTGACCCTGCCGTCCCGAGGGTGATCGAAAGGCCGGATCCGAGCTCGTGGGTTGGTCGGTGGGAGAGGGTGTCGATCTAGGATTGGCCTGGAGTGAGATCATCGTTACGACAGAAGGGTCTGAGGATCAGTGACCGAGAGCATCACGATCACCAACAACCGCACCGGCGAGTCTCTCGAGATACCCTTCGAGAACGGAGGCATCTCGGCGGCCCAGTGGTCCAAGCTCCTCCCCGGTGTCTGGTTCTACGACCCCGCGTTCGTTTCGACGGCGGCCTGCGAGAGCTCGATCACCTATCTCGACGGCGAGGAGGGCATCCTCCGGTACCGGGGCTATCCGATCGAGCAGCTGGCCGAGAATTCGACCTATCTCGAAGTTGCGTACCTGCTGCTGAACGGGGAGTTGCCCGACACCGACCAGTTCGAGGTCTGGGAGCGTGAGATCACGCTGCACACCTTCATCCACGAGAATGTGCGCAAGCGCTTCCTCGAGGGATTCCACTACGACGCCCACCCGATGGGCATGCTGGTCTCCGCGGTCGCCGCCCTGTCCACCTTCTACGGCGACGCCAAGGACATCTTCGATATCGAGTCCCGCGACAAACAGATCATCCGGTTGATCGCCAAGATGCCCACCCTGGCCGCCGCCGCCCACCGGTTCAGCGTCGGGATGCCCTTCGTCTACCCGGACAACTCCCTCCCGTTCACCTCCAACTTCCTCTCGATGATGTGGAAGATCGCCGAGCCGAGGTTCGAGGCCGATCCGGTGCTGGCCCGCGCACTCGACATCCTGTTCATCCTCCACGCCGATCACGAGCAGAACTGCTCGACCACGGCCATGCGGGTGGTCGGGTCCGCCCACGCCGACCCCTATTCGGCCTGCGCCGCCGCCGCCGCCGCGCTCTACGGCCCCCGGCACGGTGGCGCCAACGAGGCGGTCATCCGGATGCTCACCGACATCGGCTCGATCGAGAACGTCGAGCCCTTCATCAAATCGGTCAAGGAGGGGTCCGGCGGCCTGCTCCAGGGCTTCGGGCACCGGGTCTACAAGAGCTACGACCCGCGGGCCACGATCATCAAGAAGACCGCCGATGCGGTCTTCGAGATCACCGGCAAGAACCCCCTCCTCGACATCGCACTGAAGCTGGAGGAGATCGCCCTCGCCGATGAGTACTTCGTGTCCCGCAAGCTCTACCCCAACGTCGACTTCTACTCCGGGCTGATCTACCAGGCCATGGGATTCCCGCTGGAGATGTTCCCGGTGCTGTTCGCCATCCCACGGACGGCCGGCTGGCTGGCCCATTATCAGGAGATGCTCGATCAGGACTCGAAGATCGCCCGACCCCGCCAGCTGTACATCGGGAACGATCTCCGCGACTACGTCCCGATCTCCGCACGCTGAGCCCGTCCCGCCGGCACGGTCAGGAGGGGTCGGTCGTTGAGACCAGCCGCATCAACCCCTCTTGGACCATGGACACGGCCAGCTCACCTCCTCGGGTGAAGAGGAATCCGCGGGCCAGGCCACGGGCACCCGAGGCCGTCGGGCTGTCCATGTCGTAGAGCAGCCAGTCATCCGCTCGGAACGGCCGGTGGAACCACATGCAGTGGTCGAGACTGGCTCCCATGAAGTTGGCATCGTCCCAGCTCACGTGGTGTGGGGCCAGCATGGTGTCGAACAGGGACATGTCGGAGGCGTACGTGGCGATGCAGGCGTGGAGGAGTGGATCGTCGGGGAGGGTGCCGTCGGCCCGGATCCACAGCCGCTGGACGGGGTCCGCTCCCGAGCGGTGGCTGAACGGGAGCTCCCCGATGTGGCGCTGGTCGATCGGGTGGGGCTTGGCGAACCAGTCACCGAGCGCCTCCCGGTACGGCTCGAGCCTGGTCACCAGGGAGTCGAGCGTCTCGGGGTCGGGAACCTCGGGCATGGGGAACTGATGCGACAGCCCCGTCTCATCGACATGGAACGAGGCCGACAGGTTGAAGATGGCCCGCCCGTGTTGGATGGCGACCACCCGGCGGGTGGTGAACGACCGACCGTCGCGGATGCGGTCGACCTCGTAGAGGATTGGGACGGTGGGATCGCCGGGTCGGAGGAAGTAGGCGTGCAGGGAGTGGGGCCGTCCCACCTCGACCGTGCGTCCGGCGGCCATGAGTGACTGCGCCGCCACCTGCCCGCCGAAGACTCGCTGGCGGTCCTCGTTGGGGCTGACGCCACGGAAGATGTTGACCTCGATCGATTCGAGGTCGAGCAGGTCGACCAGAAAATCCAGCGCATCACTCACCGCCCCATCCTTTCAGGTCGGCTCGGGACAGAGGACGTCCCACGATGCTCCACCGACAGGGTCGGCCGCCCACCACTACGGTACGTGGACGTGGCCACCATCGACTTTCCCGACCGCTTCATGTGGGGCACGGCAACCGCTGCCCACCAGATCGAAGGGGGCAACGTCAACAACGACTGGTGGGCGTTCGAGCACGATCCGACGTCGGGTTGCGTGGACGTGAGCGGCGACGCCTGCGATTCCTTCAACCGCTACCCCGAGGACATCGCCACGGTCGCCGGCCTCGGCCTGTCCGCGTACCGGTTCTCACTGGAGTGGAGCCGCATCGAGCCCGAGGAGGGCGAGTTCTCACTCGTGGCACTGGATCACTACCGCCGGATGGCAGCCACGTGCCACGAGCACGGCATCACTCCGGTGGTCACCTTCCACCACTTCACCCACCCCCGCTGGTTGGCCGCGGCCGGAGCGTGGGAGGCCCTCCATGCCCCGGACCGGTTCGCCCGATTCTGCGAACGGGCCACCGCCCACCTCGGCGACCTGATCGGGATGGCGGCGACGCTCAACGAGCCGAACGTGGTGTCGACCATGGGATGGCGTCTGGGTCTCTTCCCGCCCCGGGTGAGGGATCGGGTCCGCAGGGATATCGTCAACCACGCTCTGGTGACCGCCCACCGCAAGGCCGTCGACGCCATCCGATCCGGGCCGGGCGAGTTTCCGGTCGGTCTGACCCTGTCGATGACCGACTACCAGCTGCAGCCCGGGGGCGAGGCGTGGCTCGAACGGATCAGGCGGCCGTCCGAGGACGTGTTCCTCGAAGCCACGGAGAGTGACGACTTCATCGGGGTGCAGACTTACACCCGCATGCGCGTCGGGCCCGATGGCACACTCCCGGGGGACGCCGATGTGCCGGTCACCCAGATGGGATACGAGTTCTGGCCCGAGGCGCTCGAGGGCACCATCCGGCGCGCCTCCGAGAAGACCGGCTTGCCGGTCTACGTGACCGAAAACGGCATCGGGACGGACGCCGACGAGCTGAGGATCGAGTACGTGACCAGGGCATTGGCCGGCTTGCGCCGCTGTCTCGACGACGGCATCGATGTGCGGGGCTATTTCTACTGGAGCCTGCTGGACAACTTCGAGTGGATCCTCGGGTACGGTCCCACCTTCGGCTTGGTCGCCGTCGACCGGGCGACGTTCGAGCGGCGCCCGAAAGCCAGCGCGGCGTGGTTCGGCGGAATCGCCCGATCGAACGCCCTCTGAGCGAAGCCATCCGGCCCAATGCCGTCTGATGTAGCGGATCGGTGACGGCTAGGGTTTCCCCGATGACCAGTCTTGCGGTACGCGTCGAGCACCTGTGGGAGAGGCGGGACACCCCCGAGGCCAAACAGCTGTTCCGCTACACCATGGTGTCGGTGATCTCGACCCTGGTTTCGTTCGCCGTGTTGTTGCTCATCTTCGGCGTGCTCCACCTGTGGGGGGAGGTCGTCAGCACGGTGGTGGCCAATGCCACGGCCACCATCCCCTCGTACTACCTCAACCGGAAATGGGTGTGGGGGAAGACCGGTCGATCCCACATGATGAAGGAGATCGTGCCGTTCTGGGGCATGTCCGCCATCGGCATCGTGGTGTCCATCGGTGGAGCAGCGGTGGCGCGCCACATCGGCATCGAGAACCAGCTCAGTCACTTCGCCCAGACCCTGCTGGTGCTGGCCGCCAACGTCATCTCCTTCGGGGTCTTCTGGGTGCTGAAGTACATCCTGTTCAATCGCCTGTTCCACGTGCACACACTCGAGGAGCTCGACGAACTGGTCGAGGCCGTCTGATCCGACCGACCGTGTCATCCTCCGTCGATCCCCGGCAACGCGCGTCACGCTGGACGCCGGTGGCGACGGTGGAGGGGGATCGATGATCGGAACCGTGGCCCACAGCGGCTCGCTGGTGCTGGTCGCCGCGGTCTTTCTGGCCAGCGCGGTGGAGATGGTCGAGGCGTTGACCATCGTGCTGGCTGTCGGTGTGACCCGCGGGTGGCGCTCGGCCATCGAGGGCGTGGCGGTGGCTCTCGTGGCGTTGGCCGCGCTGGTCATCGTCGTCGGCCCCCCGCTCATCCGCGCCGTGCCGTTGAGCACGCTCCGGCTCGTGGTGGGCGGGCTGCTCCTCATCTTCGGGCTGCAGTGGCTGCGGAAGGCCATCCTTCGGGCGTCGGGGCTGAAGGCCAAGCACGACGAGGACGCCATCTTCGCCGAGCAGGTGGCCGAGCTGTCTGCCGCCCCCCCCTCATCCGGCCGGGACGCCACCGGATTCGTCGTGGCATTCAAGGGCGTGTTCCTCGAGGGTCTCGAGGTGGTGGTCATCGTGCTCACCCTGGGGACGACGTCCCACGATCTCGGACTGGCTGCCGTCGCCGCCGGCTGCGCGGTGGTTGTGGTCACCGTCATCGGGCTCATCCTGGCCCGCCAGCTGTCGTCTGTGCCCGAAAACGCCATGAAGATGGCGGTGGGCCTGATGCTGGTCAGCTTCGGGACCTTCTGGTCGGGTGAGGGCATCGGCGTGCACTGGCCCGGATCCGATCTGGCCATCCCGGTGCTCGTGGCGTGCTACGCCGCGGTGGCATGGTTGCTGTCCACAGTCCTGCGCGGGAGTCCTGTGTCGCGGGCTCGACCCGTCACCCAGCTGGGGGACGTCCCCCGTGGCTGACGAAACGACGCACGGTGGCGACCGATCGTTGGCGATCAGGATGGCGGTCGGCTTCGGTCGCTTCTGGTGGGAGTTCCTCATCGGGGACACGCCGGAGCTGTTCGTCGGCGTGGTGGCCGTGCTCGGGCTGGTGGGCGCACTTTGCCTCGATCATGCGCTGCGGACGGCCGCCGCGGTCATCCTGCCCCTACTGGTGGGCTCGCTCCTCGCGGTGTCGACATGGAGGGCCAAGCGCAAGGGCGCAGCACCATCGAACTGATGGTTGCCCTCGGCCCCTGCCGCTAGTCGCGGAAGTTGCTGAACTGCAGTGGGATCCCGAAATCCTCGGCCTTGCAGGCCGAGATCACGGCCTGGAGATCGTCCCGCTTCTTGCCGCTGACCCGCAGCTGGTCTCCCTGGGTCTGCGAGCTCACGCCCTTCAGGCCCAGCTCCTTGATGAACTTGTTGAGCTTCTTCGCATGGTCGGAGGAGATGCCGGCCTGGATGGCCAGCTTCTGGCGGGCGGCACCCCGCGAGGCCTCCTCGATCTTGCCGATTTCGAAGGACTTGAGCGAGACCGCACGCTTGACCAGCTTCTCCTGCAGGACCTGATAGAGGGCACGGAGGCGATCCTCGGTGGAGGAAGCCAGCACCAGCTCGGTGTCCGACAGCTCGATGGTCGAGTCGGTGCCCTTGAAGTCGAACCGGGTGGCCGCCTCTCGATTGGCCTGGTCGACCGCATTGCGGACTTCCTGCATGTCAACTTCGGAAACGACGTCGAAGGTGGGCATAGCGAAACAGTAGCGCCGCACCAGGCGATATCCTTCCGGCCTGCGGGTCGGTGCCCGAGCGGCCAAAGGGAGCAGACTGTAAATCTGCCGGCATTGCCTTCGAAGGTTCAAATCCTTCCCGGCCCACGCAGAGAAGGTCCCGGCGGAGAGTCGAAGGCTCCCCGGCCGGGACCTTCGTCGTTCCGAACAGCCGGGGGCATTCGGGTGGCCCACCTGCCGCCCGCAGCGGGCTCGTACCGGGTCGATGGGACTCCGGAGCGTGCCCCTAGCAATATCTCCTTATAGAAGGTTATACACTTACCTTCTATAAGGAGATCTCATGTCGAAGGTTCTGCAGCGCCACTGGACGACCGATTTCTCGGGCTCCTCGCGCAGCGATCGGCGCTCGTGTGCCTACGAAGCGTACGTGCCGGACAGCCTGGTCGTTCGTTCGTTCTCCTTGGATGGGGAGGTCGCCGCAGAGGTAGCCGACGCGGAGGCCGCAATCGCCCGGCTGAACGTCGAGGCCGCCGCGCTCATCGACACAGAGGCGCTGGCCCGCATTCTGCTCCGTGCCGAAGCTGTTGCCTCGTCCCGGATCGAGGGACTGGAGATAGGTGCACGACGGCTCCTCCGGGCCGAGGTCGCCCGGGGACTCGATCAGGCCCCATCGGATGTCACAGCATCTCAGGTGCTCGGGAACATCGACGCCATGGTCTATGGAATCGAGAGCATCAATGAGGGCGACTCCATGACGATGGACGTCTTGCTCGGCATTCATGAGCGACTACTTGCTGGGTCACGGCTGGAAGAGCATGGCGGACGCTTTCGAGAACAACAGAACTGGATCGGTGGGAGCTCCCACAACCCGTGCTCTGCAGCGTTCGTGCCACCACCGCACGAGTACGTTGAGGACCTCATTGCCGACCTCTGTGCATTTTGCAACGACGACTCGTTGCCGACAGTGGCCCAAGCCGCCATCGCCCACGCCCAGTTCGAGACCATCCACCCGTTCGTCGACGGCAACGGCAGGACGGGTCGGGCGCTCATCCACCTCATCTTCCGCCGGCGAGGACTCGCCCTTCGGGTTCTCCCTCCTGTCTCGCTCGTCCTTGCTACCTGGTCGAAGCCCTACATCGAGGCACTTGATGCCACCAGGTACCACGGCTCTGCCACAAGCAAACTGGCCCACGCTGGCACCAACCTGTGGATCGGACGATTCGCCGGGGCCTGCGTGCGGGCGGTCTCGGACTCGGATGGGTTCGAGAGGCGAGCCCGCCAGATCCAGAACGCCTGGCGCGAGCGTCTCCCGTCCGTTCGCAAGAACTCCGCGGCTGACCTTCTCATACAGGCCCTCTCCGGAGCACCCGTGGTCACGGTCAACAGTGCCGCCACACTGATTGGGCGGACCTACCCTGCAGCGAATCATGCGGTCTCGCAGCTGGTCGAGGCCGGCGTGCTGAGTCAACTGACGATCGGCCAGCGCAACCGGGCCTTTGAGGCCAAGGAGATAGTTGCAGCATTCACCGACCTGGAACGCCAGCTCGCGAGCCCCGAAGGCAACACTCGCACGAGCCATCCGGGCCGTCGTGTCCCACGAAGCCCCGCAAACGCAAGCACTGAACGTCCCGGCAGCGGCGGGGAGTAGCAATCGCGGTCGAGTAGTCCGGGTGTCATCACGCTGAACGGATCGTGGTTGTCGCGACTTCCAGCCGGCCCGACTACTGCCTCGGGCGCTGATGAGGGTCAGAAGTCGGAGAGGCGTGCAGCTTGGTGAGGTCGCCATAGAGGTCGGGGCGGCGGTCACGAAACAGCCCCCATCCCGCCCTGTCGGCCCTCGCTTGCGCCAGGTCGACTTCGGCGTAGATCGTTTCGGCGGCGGTGCGACCGGCCTCGGCCAAGGGTCGGCCGCGATGGTCGACGATGAAGGACGAACCGTAGAACGTCAGGTCGTCCTCTTCGCCGATCCGGTTGGCCGCGGCCAGCGGCAGGTGATTGCACACGGCATGTCCGTCCATGGCCCGACGCCACATGTCCGCCGTATCGTTGCCGGCCTGACTCCCCACCTCGTTGCCGATGGCCGAGGGATAGAGGAGGAGATCGGCTCCCTGCAACGCCATGGCCCGTGCAGCCTCGGGGAACCACTGGTCCCAACAGATGCCGACTCCGATCCGACCATGTCGGGTGGACCAGGTTCGAAATCCGGTGTCACCGGGGCTGAAGTAGAACTTCTCCTCGTACCCCGGGCCGTCGGGGATGTGGGCCTTTCGGTACACGCCCAGCACTGAGCCGTCCTCGACGATCGCCACCGAGTTGAAGTACGCCGGCGGTGCTGTCTCGAAGAACGAGACCGGTACGACGGCTCCGGTGCCGTCGGTGGCTTGTCGGACGGCGGCAACGGCCGGACTGTCTTCGATGGTTGAGGCCCATTCGAAGGAGTCCTGGCGTTCGTGCTGGGGGAAATAGCGTCCCTCGAACAGCTCGGGCGGTAGGACGATGTCCGCACCGGCGGCAATGGCCTCGGCTGTTGCCTGCACCGTCCGGTCACGATTCTCGTTCAGGTCCTCGCCGAACCCTCGTTGGATGACGGCCACCACCGCGGATTGCGTCACGAGGTGTCTCTCCTTCCGCTCGTGCCGCCACTGTCGGAGGGCCATCGAGATGCATGCGCCACGGTGCATCGAAGGTTACCGGCCTCGCATCCGCAACTAGTGGCGCTGCCGATAAATACATCGGTGTA
>Ga0307374_10014698_pt1 | contig 10628 bp, 5 predicted proteins | sample OX3MG_FD_202532 | JGI IMG/M metagenome (GOLD analysis project Ga0307374, IMG submission 202532) | Soil microbial communities from Risofladan, Vaasa, Finland - OX-3 | ecosystem: Environmental > Terrestrial > Soil > Coastal area > Acid sulfate soil | place: Finland: Risofladan, Vaasa | collected...
CCCCAACAGTGCCTTGATCAACGGGGACAACCACTTGTTCTCTCCCCGCCTCGGCGTTGCCTGGGATCCCACAGGCACCGGAAAGTGGTCCATTCGCGCCGGTGTCGGCCAGTTTTTCTGGCGCCCACAACTGGACCCGTTCAATTTCCACATGCTCACCAACCCGCCCTTCGAGCACAGCGTCAGTGGAGCTCGCACTCTGGACTCCGTGTCAAGTTTGATTGGCTCCAGCACGTCGCTGGGCTTCCCGTCATATGGCGTTCAGACTTCCGCTCTTGTGGCGAACCACTGGCAGTGGAACCTCACGGTCGAACATCAGCTCTGGCGCAACACGGTTCTCCAAGCCAGTTATGTGGGAAGCCGAGGCATCCACCTTTTCAGCCCGCACGATGCTAACGCTGTGGCTCCAGCGAATCGCTATGCCTATATGAACTGTGCCAACTCAAGCCCCGGAGGCGGTACCGCTACTTGCCAGGCAAATCAACGGCCCATCAGCGTCTACGGCAACGTCAGCATGGAATTCGTTGGCTACGCGCAGAGCTCCGATTACAACGCCCTCGACATTGGCTTGCAGGGCAGGTTTGGTAAACGCGGCTCGATGTATATGGTGTCCTATACTCACTCCAAGCTCATTGACTACAACCAGGTCAATGGCGGCAGCACGGATGCGATGGACCCGTATAATCTCAACCTCGACCGAGGTTTGAGCGGGTACGACGTTCCCAACCGCTTCGTTGCCAACGCGATTTATATGCTGCCTGAACTCCGCAAAACCAATGCGTTCGTGCGAAATACGCTCGGGAACTGGGCGCTCACCACCATTGCAACATTCTCAAATGGCCCCGCTCTCACCATCAATACCGGCAGCTTTGATATCTCGGGTATTGGCGAAACGACCCAGGAGCGGCCAGACCGCGCTGCAGGCGTGTCTTGCAGAGGCTCCGGTCTCCAATGGTTAAACCCCGCCGCATTTACTTACGTCGGCCATCTGCTCGGCACAAACGGTAATTCCGCACGCGGTGCCTGTTTTGGCCCGGGGATCAATAATTGGGACATCGGCGTCCATAAAAACTTCAAGCTAACGGAAAGGGTCGGCATGCAGTTCCGGCTCGATATGTTCAACGCCTTTAACCACACCCAATACACCAACGTCAATACCACGTTCGCGCCAATTATCGTCTGTTACGGCGGCCCAGGCTTCACGTCCAGCACGAAGGGCTCCTGCGTCAATGCCGGGACCACGATTCCTGAGAGCACGGCCGGCAACGCGGCGACGGCGGCGACCCAGATCGTTGCGAGTGGCTTGGACGTTAACGGGAATCCAGCGCAAACTGCGATTTCAAGCGGCTTTGGGAAGATTCTCAGCGCCCGTCCCGGCCGTGAAATCCAGTACACGCTGCAATTTACCTTCTGATTCTGGGCAAGGAACCGGCCCGATTGTTTGTGAGGGGAGGCCAGCAACGGCCTCCCTTTTTTCTTTGTCCACGCTGACCAATCGCGCCTGTCGAAAAATACGATAGATTCTCTGCACATCCGGTGGATCGTGCGGATTTGTCCTGAGATGTTCCGGTGCTGACGATACGATTGAGCTGGCCCGCGCAGAAAACAGTGAAGCACTGTGCAGTGGCACATCGCCGCGTATTCGGATTTGCGCGGTTTTAAAGTGATGGGAAGAAGGCAACCATGAAACGCGTCGTGGTTCTCATATGCTTTTTAGCAGTCCCTGCGTTCGGCGCGACGCCGCAATCGAATTTGATCGGCAACATACCGGGCCGCACGACGATCAGCCTCAACGGCACATGGAGAACCATCGTCGATCCGTATGACTCCGGCTTCGGCATGCGCTTCTACGAAAACAGGAAACCCAAAAACAAACAAGATCTTGTCGAATATGACTTCGATACTTCGCGAACGCTGAAGGTTCCCGGCGACTGGAACACGCAAGGGAAGGAGCTTTTCTTTTACGAAGGGACGCTCTGGTACGAAAGAAGTTTTCTCTATCGCAAGCGCGCACACACACGAACCTTCGTCTACTTTGGCGCGGCAAATTATCACGCGACCGTTTATCTGAACGGGCAGAAACTTGGCGAGCACACGGGCGGTTTCACGCCGTTCAACTTTGAAGTTACCAATACTATCCATGACGGCCAGAATTTCATCGTTGTCGCCGTGAATGACAGGAGCCATGCCGATGGCGTGCCCGCGCTCAACACGGATTTCTGGAACTATGGCGGCCTGACCCGCGACGTTTCCCTTGTGGAAGTTCCTGAGACATTCATCCAAGACTACTTTGTCCAATTGCAGAACCACAGACTCAAAAGGATACGCGGAATTTCACTTTCCCGCGGCTCTCGAGCTCTGGTCACCGGCTGATCCCAAGCTATACCGCGTAATTCTGTCAGCGGCCGGAGACAAAGTCGCGGACCAGATCGGCTTTCGCACCATCGCGACGCGCGGCACGAAGATTCTTCTGAATGGCAAACCTATTTTCCTGCGCGGTATTTCCATGCACGAAGAAGCCCCTTTCACTGGCGGGAGAGCGTTCTCGACGGAACAAGATCGGATCCTGCTGACTTGGGCGAAGGAGCTCGGATGCAACTATGTTCGCCTCGCGCATTATCCTTACAACGACGCGATGGTCCGCCTAGCCGATCGCATGGGCCTGCTTGTTTGGTCGGAGATTCCTGTCTATTGGAACATCGACTGGACGAATCCCGGCACGCTCGATAACGCCGAGGGCCAGCTGCGGGAGATGATCGCCCAGGACCACAATCGCGCCTCGGTGATTTTGTGGTCGATTGGGAATGAAACTCCTCTCGGCTCCGCACGCCTCCAGTTCTTGCAGAGTCTCGCCACGGAGGCCCGAGAACTCGACCCGACGCGCCTTATTACCGCCGCGATGAACACGGCTGCAAACGAAGGTCCCGAAAAACGATTGCTGAGCGACCCGCTGGGCCAGGTAATAGACGTGCTCGGCGTGAACGAATACATCGGCTGGTACGAAGGGCGACCGGAGGACGCCGACCACATGCAATGGAAGTCCGATTACAATAAGCCCGTCATCTTCAGCGAGTTCGGAGCAGCCGCGCTTTACGGTAATCACGGCGACGCGGATACCCGGCGGACAGAGGAATATCAGGCCAGTGTTTACAAGCACCAGATTACGATGCTTAAGCAGATTCCGTTCTTGGCCGGAATGTCGCCCTGGGTGCTGATGGACTTTCATTCGCCTCGCCGCTTCCTGCCGGTCATGCAGGATTGGCACAACCGCAAGGGACTGATTTCAGATCGCGGCGAACGCAAAGAGGCCTTCTACGTGCTTCAAGAGTTCTACCGCAGCTTGATTGCGGAATCAAACAGGTGACTGGCAGTACGTATCTAAGCTCGACGTTTAGTTATGATGCGCAGAACGGAACTTATCGCATGGATTCAGTCAAATCCGACCCTCCCCACGAGGACTTGGGCGGAATCGCGACGCTCGAGAAACTGCTTTTTATTCATTACTTCGAGAGAGGGTGTTGGAAGTGTGAACCATTTGACACAGGGCCGCTCAAGATGCAGTTCTGAAACCGTCCCGTAGGGCGCGCCGCTTAAAAAGCAATAGGTGACGTAACGATGGCTTGACTGCTGGGCTTAATGACCCTTAGAGTTTAAGCAGATGACTCGCAAAGTGGCATTTCTGGCTTTGGCGCTGAGCGCACTGTTTGCCCTCCAGTTCGGGGACTGTTTATCCTCCATGTCCGCGGGGCGGCAGACCGCGCAGTGCTGCGCTTCGATGCCTTGCACGCCGGCGAACCATAGTCACGGTTGCTGCAAGACAATGGCTTCGTCGCAGTCGCCGAACATTTTGCCCGCAGCGCATGCGTCACTTCGCGGGCCGGCAGTTGCGACGTTCGATTACGCACGAAAGCCCGATTTGGCGCGATCCGCTTGCGTACGCCTTGTCACTGTGGAGGCGGCGCAGCATTCGCCTCCGGAACTTTACACGCTTCACGCCTCCCTTTTGATTTAAACCCGCGCACGGGTGCGCGTCCGCGCACCGCTTCTCTATTTGCGTCCAACGCCAGGTTCCGGCCACACATCAGGAGCCATAGCGTCAGATCTCTCCCTATCCATGGTCTGGAATTCCCAGGCCTTTTGAGGAGACGAATAAAATGTCGGCAATATTCGGTAAAACGGCGCACGCACGAAGTTTTCGAGGGCGGATTATCCGCTGCTGTGCCGCATTTCTCGTTTTTCTCGCTTGCGCGCCAACAGCGTTCAGTCAAACGAAGGTGGCCGGTTCGATTCAGGCCGCTTCCGAGCACGAGGAGCAGGCGCGCTCGATAGCGGTGACGCCCTTGCAGAATTTGTTGAGCGAGGCCGAAAAAAAAAATCCGCGAATCCAAGCAGCCCGTCAACACTGGCAAGCCGCGAAGCAGGTTCCGTCGCAAGTCTCGACGTTTCCTGATCCGCAATTCACTGTGCAGCAGGTCAGTGTCGGAAGCCCGAGACCTTTCGCAGGATATACAAACAGCGACTTCGCGTACTTCGGCCTCGGCGTTTCTCAAGATATTCCTTATCCAGGGAAGCTGGGACTGAAGGGGGAAATCGCGGCCCAAGATGCTGGCGTTGCCCGGCAACAGTACGAGTCAGTCCGCCGCGAGGTGCGCGCCGGAGTCAAATCGGCTTACTACCAACTGGCATATTTGTCGAAGACGCTCGGAATCCTTGAGAACGACGGTCAACTGCTCCAGCAGGTCGAGAAAGCCGCCGACGCACGCTACCGCTCGGGAATGGGAAATCAGGAAGACATTCTCCAAGCGCAGCTCGAGCAAACCAAACTACTCCGAGAAATTACCATGCATCATCTGGAGGTTGCGAAATTGCAGGCGCAGATTAAACAGCTTCTCAACCGCTCGCAATCCTCGCCAGATATAGAACCTGCGCAGCCCGCGGAGACGCCCCTGCCGTACACATACGCCGAACTGCTGGCCGCCGCAAAAGCCCAAAATCCAGAGATTGCCGGCGCGCAGAAGATGATTGACCGGGAAAAACTGCACGTCAAGCTCGCGCACAAGGATTTCTATCCGGATTTCAACGTGCAATACATGTGGCAACGAACGGATCCAACGCAGTTCCGCGCCTATTACATGCTTAGCGTTGGCGTTCGCGTACCGATCTATCGCCGGCGGAAACAACGGTCTGAATTGGCCGAGGCCGAAGCGAATCTGAGGCGTTCTCGCAGCGAGGCCGACGCACAATACCAAGAGGTCGCTTACGAGCTTCGAACGGAATACGAGACGGCGCAGAAAACGGCCGAGCTATTGAAGATCTATCGCGGCGGGCTGCTCCCGCAAGCACACGCCGAATTTCAAGCGGGCCTTGTGGCTTACGAGAACGATCGCCAGGGTTTTCAATCGCTGCTGACTTCCTATCTCGACGTCCTGAAATTGGACGAGGGGTACTGGCGAGACTCCGCGGAACGTGAAACGGCATTGGCGCAAATCGAAGAACTTACGGGATTGTCACTGCGCAGCGAAGGAGCGGCGCGATGAAAACCTATCGCACAGGGTTCTTGGTTGCGGTGATAGGAGACGTCCTACTTGCGTTAGTGCTTGTGGGATTTTGGGCGCATTACCGCGCTGCGAAGGCAACGCCGGAAGCGGAATCGCGAAATGCACGCAGCGCCGCGCCTTCCGTCTCCACAGCTTCTTCTACAGCGCCGTTGGCCGAATCTTCACCGGCCGGATCGCCACAAGCGCCGTTAGTGCCGGTGCAAATCTCCGCACAGCGGTTGCAGAGCATCGGCGTCGAGACCGGCGAAGTCCAGAGAAAGTTCATCGAAGACGAAATTCGCACGACCGGAAATGTTGCCGTGGACGAAACCAAACTAGCTTACGTTCAGGTGCGATTTTCGGGCTATATACAAAAAGTTTTCGTTGATGCCACCTACCAGTACGTTCATAAGGGAGAGCCTTTGTTCATGATTTATAGCCCTGATCTGGTGGCAACGGAACGCGAGTACTTGGTGGCGAAGCAAAATCAGCAACAGGTTGCGCAGAGCACCGTGCCCGGCGTCCTTTTTGCGGCGGTTTCGCTGCTTAGCGCGACTGCCGCACGCCTGAGACAGTGGGGCGTGTCGCAAAAAGAAATCGCCAGACTGGAATCAACCGGACACGTTCAGCAGAGTCTGGAAGTCGATTCTCCGGCGTCCGGCTACATCACCGAGCGCAATGTTCTCCCTAGCGTTGCGGTCCAGCCGGGAATGCGACTGTACACGATTGCCAACCTTTCCACCGTTTGGGTTCAGGCGCAGGTTTTTCAGAATGACCTGGGGCGCGTCAAACCTGGCGATCCCGCCACGCTCACTGTTGACTCATATCCAGGCCGGATTTTCACAGGACGCGTGAACTTCATTTATCCGCAAGTGGATATGAGCACGCGAACGGCCAACGTGCGAATCGTGTTCTCGAATCCGCGACTTGTGTTGAAGCCGGGCATGTTTGTCAACGTGCACCTCAAAATTCCGATGGGCCGCCAACTCGTAATCCCCGCAACCGGCGTCTTGCAGTCCGGGACACGCCAGATTGTTTTTGTGGATCATGGCGATGGCTATCTGGAACCGCGCAACGTTCAATTGGGCGCTCGCGTGGAGGAGAACTTTGTGGTTCTGAAAGGACTGAAGGCGGGTGAGCGCATCGTTACATCGGCCAATTTTCTTATTGACTCGGAAAGCCAGCTTCAGTCCGCGCTCGGATCGTTTGTTCCGCCTCCGCCGGGTGCCGGTGCGGCGTCGGCGATTAACGCCCCCCGGGCGAATATCGAATTCAGCTCGAATCCAAGCCCTCCGCACGAGGGAAGCAACGTCTTTCGTGTGAAACTCACGGACGCGAACGGCTCGCCCATTTCCGGCGCGGAAGTAACGGTAACATTTTCCATGCCGGCCATGCCGGCGATGGGCATGGCAGCGATGCGTATTCCTGTCACACTCAGCGACACTGGAAACGGTGTTTACCAAGGATCAGGCCAGCTCAAAAGTGCCGGAACGTGGCAAGTTGCAATCATCGCGCGAAAAAAAAGACAAATGATTGCCGGTAAGCAATTGAGCGTGAACGCCGCGGGAGGAATGTAACGTGATCTCCCGATGGATTGACTGGTGCGCGCGAAATCGCTTCCTCGTTTTTACGGCAACGCTGCTGCTCGTGCTCGCGGGAATCTGGGATTTGCGCCGCATTCCGCTTGACGCGTTGCCGGACATTTCCGACGTGGAAGTAATTATCCACACACCGTGGGCGGGACAGCCGCCGAGCCTTATCGAGGACCAGGTTACCTATCCCATCGTCACCGCTCTTCTGGCTGCGCCGAACGTGAAGGCCGTAAGGGCGCAAACGATGTTCGGCGATTCGTATGTGTTCGTCGTCTTTCAGGATGGAACGGATCTTTATTGGGCGCGATCGCGCGTGCTGGAGTATCTGCAGCAGATCCAGGGACGCTTGCCACAAGATGTTCATCCCGTGATTGGGCCGGACGCGACGGGCGCGGGTTGGGTTTATGAGTACGCCTTGGTTGATCACAGCCACAAATACAGTTTGGCTGACCTACGCAGCCTTCAAGACTGGTACCTGCGCTATCAATTGGAAACCGTTCCCGGTGTGGCCGAAATTGCCACCATCGGCGGATTCGTCCGGCAGTATCAGGTCAATCTCGATCCGGACAAGCTGCGCGCTTACGGAATTCCACTATCGACCGTAATCAGAAAAGTGAGAAGGAGCACAAATGAAGTCGGCGGACGCTTGCTCGACTTAGGCGGCGCGGAATACATGATTCGCGGCCTGGGCTATCTGCGTTCGCTGAATGACCTGGCCGATGTGCCCGTGACAACGAAAAACGGTACGGCAGTCCTGGTTCGTGATTTGGGAACTGTCTCATTTGGGCCGGACATTCGGGAGGGAGTCGCGGAATGGCAGGGCGAAGGAGAAACGGTCGGGGGAATTGTAGTCATGCGGTACGGGATGAACGCTCTGACGGTGATCAACGGCGTCAAACAGAAATTGGCCCAGATCAAATCCTCTCTGCCGCCGGGAGTCGAGATTGTTTCAGGGTATGACCGCTCTGGCCTGATCCGCAATTCCATCAGCACGCTGCAACGCGATCTGGTGGAAGAGGCGATCATCGTTAGCATCGTCATTATTCTGTTTTTGTTTCATTTTCGGTCGGCGTTTATTCCCATTCTTACGTTGCCTATCGCCGTGGTGGCGTCTTTCATCCCCATGTATTACCTTCACGTCAGTTCGAACATCATGTCGCTGGGAGGGCTTGCGCTTGCGGTTGGCGTGTTGGTGGACGCGGCAATCGTGATGGTCGAAAACGGTTACCGATATCTTGCGGAACGTCAATCCGAGTCGCCACAAGGAGTCTCCGCCCCAGAGCGACATCGCATTCTGCTCGACGCGGCGAAACAAGTGGGGCCAGCTATTTTCTTTTCCCTGCTCATCATCGTTGTTTCCTTTCTGCCCGTATTCATGCTGGAGGCCCAGGAAGGACGCATGTTCAGGCCACTGGCTTGGACGAAAACTCTGGCTGTGGGTTTCTCTTCGCTTTTGGCCATCACGCTCGTGCCGGTGCTGATGATTCTCTTCATTCGCGGACGCCTCCGGCCAGAGGCGCGAAACCCCGTCTCTCGCATCACGCAAGCCGTGTATTTGCCGGTCTTGCGTCTCTGTTTGCGTTACCGCAAGACAACTCTTTTGCTAAATCTCTTATTCTTGATTCTGGCTCTGCCCCTTGCATTGAAAATCGGCAGCCAATTCATGCCGCCTCTATTTGAAGGCTCCGCGCTTTACATGCCGACTGCTTTGCCCGGAATTTCCGTTGGGCAAGCGTCGCAATTGCTCCAGGAACAGGACAGGATTATTCGGACGTTTCCCGAAGTCGAAACTGTGTTCGGAACCGTGGGGCGCTCGGACAGCGCCACCGACAACGCGCCTCTAGACATGTACGACACAACGATCATGCTCAAGCCGCGCCGCCAATGGCCGGCGGGGATGACATACGACCAACTGATTCAGGACATGGACGCGAAACTGCAATTTCCGGGTCTATCCAACACCTGGACGATGCCGGTCGAGAACCGACTCGACATGGAACTCACAGGAATCAAAACGCCCCTGGGCATGAAAATTCAAGGACCCACTCTGGAAGGAATTCAACAGGTTGGCGCACGGATTCAGCAAGTGCTCACTGCGCTGAAAGAAACTCGTTCGATATTTGCCGAGCGAGTTTCGCAGGGCTTCTACATCAATATCGTCGTGAATCGGGAGGAAGCGGCTCGCTACGGCCTCAGCGTCGCGGACGTGCAGCAGGCCGTCCAATCAGGCATCGGCGGCGAAGATATCGCCGAAAATATCGAAGGCCGAGCGCGCTATCCTATCAATGTTCGTTACAATCGCGACTTTCGAGACAACATTGACGAACTGCGGCAAGTCTTGATCGCCACTCCCGCTGGCGCGCAAATCCCCATTGCGGAGGTGGCCACCATTTCGTTTTCGCGCGGGCCAGCCATGATTCGTGACGAGGATGGGGCTCTCACCGGATACGTGTATATCGATTCGAATAACCAAAATTACGGGGGGTTCGTTCAAAGCGCCGACAAGTTGCTTCGGCAAAAACTGGTTCTGCCACCCGGCTACAGTTACAAATGGTCTGGAGAGTACGAATTTGAGCTGAGGGCTAAAAAACGGCTGGAACTCATCTTGCCAGCGGTGTTCTTCGTGATTTTTCTGCTGCTTTATATGGTCTTTCACTCCGTTACCGAATCCGTAGTCCTCATTTTACCCACGATTTACGCGCTGACCGGTGGCCTGATTTTGCAGCGAATCCTCGGATACAACTTCAGCGTGGCCGTCTGGGTGGGTTACATCGCGCTGTTCGGCATCGCCGTTGAGACCGGCGTAGTGATGGTTGTCTATCTGCACGAGGCTTTGAATCGCCGCATGGCAACCGGCGTGCCGCTGAAGCACGAAGACATCGAAGCGGCGGTGATCGAAGGCGCCGTCCAGCGTCTGAGGCCAAAATTAATGACGGTGAGCGTGGTTCTCGCCAGTTTGATTCCTATTCTGTGGGAGACAGGCGTGGGCTCGGATGTTATGAAGCCCATTGCCGCGCCCATCGTGGGTGGGATGATTACCTCAACGATTCATGTTCTGATTCTTGTTCCAGTGTTCTTTGCCCTAATGAAGGAGCGCGCGTTACGGCGGGGAACACTGATGTGCGGCGAACCGAGCGGTATGGAAGAGGAAAGCTGAATTACATTAACGCAGTCCGGCGACACGGGAGTACCAAAGTCGCGTTCGGATCTTCAAGGCAGACGAACAGATTTACGACGATCTGCTGGATCGTTAATGGATCACTGCTTCTGAAATCCCGGTCTCAAGCAGTTTCTGTGCCTGCTCGGCCGCGACTGGATGGCTGAAATAGTAGCCTTGTCCCTCGCCGCACCCGTGACGCTGGAGGAAATTGAGCTGCGCGCGGGTTTCGACGCCTTCGGCAATTACCCGCTGCCTCAAGCTTTTGCCGATGTTAATCATGGCGCTGACGATGGTTGCATCTCCCGGATCGGCCGTTATCTCCTGCACAAACGATTGATG
>Ga0307374_10014700_pt1 | contig 10626 bp, 9 predicted proteins | sample OX3MG_FD_202532 | JGI IMG/M metagenome (GOLD analysis project Ga0307374, IMG submission 202532) | Soil microbial communities from Risofladan, Vaasa, Finland - OX-3 | ecosystem: Environmental > Terrestrial > Soil > Coastal area > Acid sulfate soil | place: Finland: Risofladan, Vaasa | collected...
GCAAGTGTTCCCAGGCGTCGACCTCGATGCGATGCCCGCTCTCCTCTTCCCCTTGCCAGTGAGCCGAAGGCTCTCCATGCGTGCTGGCATCGTGGCAGGCAAACCGCTCCCCATCTTTACGCGGGGCTCCGCGTTTGCCGGTCGGTGGCGGGGCCGCACGATAGAAGACCCGTCGCTTCGTACTGCGCAGCAGTTTCCCGCAAGCGACATCGCCCGTCGCTTGCAAAAAGGCTGCATTGGGATAATAGCGATCTGCTACCAGCAGGGGATGCAGATCAGCAGGCAAGAGCGCCACACAGTCTCGCAGTTGCGCGGCTGCCACTTCCCCGGCGGTCTGCCCACTGCTGATGCGCTGGCTATCGAGCATGTAGCCCCAACTACTCACCGGATCGGGCAAGACCATCACGCTCGAAAACTGCCAGCCTTTTGGTTTTGATACCCAGAACATTACTCTTTCAGGCAATCCTCCGCAAGGAGGTTGCCTTTAGTCTAAACACCAGCTGTATACCTTCAAGCTCAAATATCTCGATAGAACAGGAAAGAAAGGCTTGTAATGGAATTAGATACATCAGCGTCAATCTGGCAGGGCAAGCGGGTGCGATTGCGTAGCCGTGAGCCTGGCGATTGGGAAAACTACTGGATCTGGTATCAGGATAGTGAGTCAGAGAGAAAAGATGGTAATCTTTCTTTTCCGCAGTCGCAAGAACGGACGAAACACTGGACGCAAGAAGAAGCAGTGAGGAAGCAAGAGGGCAACAATTGGGGTTTTCTTATCGAGAACAACGAAGGCAAGGTGGTTGGCAGGATTAGCTCACATGATCGCAATCCACGTGTGGGGCATTTCGGGTATGGGCTTGTCATCTCGAAAGAGTATCGACGGAAAGGGTATGCCAGCGAGGCCATTTTGCTCCTGCTGCGCTATTTCTTTCAAGAATTGCGCTATCAGAAGGTCACTATTCAGGTAGCCAGCTTCAACGAAGATTCGATAGGTCTGCATCAACATCTTGGTTTCCAATTGGAGGGACGCATTCGCAGGGCTGGTTTTACCAAAGGTCAATACGTTGACGAACTCAATTATGGGCTAACGGTAGAGGAATTTGAGGAGAAGCATGCTCACAAGTTCTCCTAATTGAGTGTTCGTCCGTGCGATTCTGCGGGCCAAATCAGCCTGTGGAATGGGCATGCAAGGATCTGCCTCATTTGGGTGAAGCATGTTTGTTTCCTATCATGTGCGAATTTTTCATGTGTAAAGCTCTTTTTCATCCTACAAAGCGTGGAACACACGCTGGCGAAGGAGGGGAAAACCGGCCCTGCCGTAGCCCATCCGTTTCATCAATTTTGAGCTTGTTTACTTTCCCCTCGGCCAGACCGTTGTTTTGAGGAAAGGTGGGTCCTGCTACCACCGCTGCTTTGTCTCGTTCTACTCCAGCAACAAAGCCAGATCCGCGCCATTGAAACTGGTATCGCTTTCTTTGAAGAGGCTCGTGTCTGGTGGCTTGAGTATGGCGAGGAGAAGCAGCCTTAGAACTGTTCAGCAAAGAAACAGAAGCTCTTGACAAAACGCGCGCTTAAATTCTTCTGTAAATCTGGACAACTTTATGGAATTGACCCATACGTTGTCCAGATCCCTTTTGACCCATATCCTGTCCAACGGGGACAACATTACTGGCAAACCACATTGCTCCAACGACCTTTTTCGCGTTGATGCGAAAAAGTATTGTCGAAATTTTGACGCCCCTTCAGAAGCGCATTCGCCGTGTGTCGCGAGAGGTGACTGGCGGGTAACGCGATATTTCCGCGCGTAAGAATGCCACAATTTACAGGATGTTGGCGGAAGAAATCAGATGGGGAGCGGTTTCTCCTGGCTCTGAATAGTCGAAATCGACTATTCGCGCTGATTTTGTCAGTTTCACCTTAAAATTTGTGCGGATTTCACCCAATTTACTAACTGTTACTGGTAGATTGGCTGAAACTTCGACCGCAAATCCTGGGCCGAGACCCCTTTGGTCGAACTTTCAGCCAAAAAACGTTTGGGTGAAAGTTCGACCTCATTTCGGAGAAGGGTTCTCCGGTTCATCGGAAGAAGGCTGTTGTTTCGGCTCTTTCGCTTTTCTGCCTTTTGGCTTTGGCTTCTCTTGTTCTTCTCCTGGCTCCGGTTTCTCCTGTGCTTTTTCTTTGAAGCGGTTGTTTTCGGCATCAATGATCTGAATAGTGTCCCGACGAAGGGTGAGGAGTTCCGCAGCAGCTTTGAGATGTTTTGAGGTAACATTGGGCTGACGCTCCGCATACGACCACTTGAGCGCCGTTGTGACCAGCTTCAGTAAGGGGTCCATGAGCACTCGCCCACTTTTTTGAGGATCGAGTAACGGATGGGTCAGCCATTTGTAGATGCTTCCGGTCCACTGCTGCAAATCTAAGGCAGGAAATGATGGGCGATACACCTGCTCCAAAGCAAGCAGGATATCCCGCACTTCTCCCTCGGTATGGCTGACAACGCGGCAATACGGCTGGCTACAATCCAGGCGTCGCCGGAACTGCATCCACATCGTTTCTGGCTGATCGAAGACATCTTTCAGGGGGATAGATGCCCCTCGACCGGCGGTCACTAAGCAGAGGCCCAGGGGGTGCGCAGGATATGCCAGAAAGAGGTGATCGGTTACTTCTTTGAGGAAAATCAGATGCGACATGGAGAGATCATGAGCATCGTCTACGACCAGGCACTCGACACCATATTGGCCCAACAGGTCATAGAGCAAATATTTGCGTTCGCTCCAGCGTCCTCGCGAACCGACTCCCAAGGCTCCCAGGAGCAGGTTGCCCAACGCCGCTTCACGAGGGTCATTTTTGGGGGCTGTCACCGCCAGTATTGGGTATCGTCGTCCTCCAACCATTCCGGCCTGGCGCGCCGCCTCATCTCTGAGGTCGCCAATGCCCATCGTTTTGCCGGAGCCAGGCTCGGCCACCATCACATGCCAGCTTCGTTGGAGCCATGCCTGACGTAACAGCGCCTGAAAGCGGCGCTCAAAGGGGGTTTCAATGAAGCCATCGAAGAGCGGGAATGTGCGCGTCATCACCACTCGCCCTCCTTTTCTCGATACCGAATGGCCAGCGGCTCCCAGGAATACACCTTCTCCGGGTCAGGGATGGCATCGGCGAGCTGGAGACTTTCTCGGGCAGATGGGGCAAGGCTCTCCAGAGCCTCAACCACAGAGGAGGGATGGATCTCCTCACGTTGTCGATCAAACTGTCGAGCCTTTTCTTTCAGGCGAAGAGCTTTGCCTCGTTGCTTTTTGGTGGTTTCGATGTCTTCCTGGATCTGTGCTCGGACGTTCGCCACTTCCGCTCCGGCGGCTTTTGCAGCTTTCGTATCGGCCTGGCGCATGGCTTTCGCCTCCCATTCACTGACTCGTTGCCCCATGAAGGCGGGGCAGTAGGCTTCGCCCACATAGCTGCCGTCCACAAAAAGGTAAATCACGCTGACATCGCGGCGATCGTAATAGATCTCGAACTCCCGGCCCGCCAGGCGATTGAGCAAACCTGGACTCACATACCAGTTCCCTTGAAAGGAAAGGCGCGAGCGATCGTGAACGTGGTAAGCGCGACTGCTCATTTTGCGATTTTGTGCCTTCATCAGCAAAAGTTTGAGATCATCTGGGGCTCCCAGATACTGAGGAACTCCTGTCTGGCGCACCGCTTCTTCCCAGAGAATGTTCCGCTTTTGCCGACGTAACCCATCCCAGTTTTGTTGGTAATCATCGACAATGGCGCGGATGAAGTAGCATTCGAGTTCTTCCAGCGTCATTCCCCCAGCCTCCGCTGCTTTGTGTGCATCATGAATCCCAAAACTGGTGTTGGGCAAACGCCGCTCAAAGCACTGAGTCATCCAGCGAAAGAGGCTCTCTACTGTCCCCTTGGCCGAAGGGCAATACGGAGGTGCCTGTTCGGTGATGATACCCAGCCGGTCTACCAGCACCTGGCGCGCCCGCTCGGAGGTGAAAATCTTGCCCCGGTCGTGAAAGATCGTCGCCGGTTTCCCAGAGCAAGGCCAGTCGTGTTGACACCCGGCTTTGAGAACCAGCCGATCTTTTGGCTCTAACATGCCTTTCACCAGGCGCATGTAATCTTCCTCAGCCAGTGGCCCCAGGGCAATGACACCACTCATGATCGCAGCAGTTTTCACACAGACGAGCACAGCAGCATGGACGCGACTGGCAACAGGGATGCCATCTTTGGTGACCACATAGAGTTCCATGGTATGCTCGTCAACCTGGGCCAGTTGGGCCGGAGCAGGAATGGAGAGAGCAAAGGAGAGAGGCGATTGCCGGGAACGTGGGGAGCCTTTCTCCTGGCCGCGCTCCTTTTGCACAGCAGGCTCCTGTTTGAGGGCGAGAACGCAATCCCTGACCTGACCGTAGGAAGGAAGCGGAAACGCAGTGCCGGTCTCCTGCTGCAACCGAGTGGCAATCTGCTTGAGTTCGATATGCTCGGCGATGGCCTGAGTGGAGAGTTTGGTGGGGCGGCTGTAGAGGAGGCGAATCGCTTGCTCAAAGGCCGGATGGAGCTGCCGCGCCCGATGGTAGGTCGCATGGGGAACACATGCCATTTGTCCAAACGTGACCGTGCGTTGAACCAGTCTACTCAGGGTCGAGCGCCCCATCCCCGCAGCCTCTGCTGCTTCCTGGTGAGTCGCTCCATTCAGAACGGCTTCTACCGCGTGCAGATTGCGAAGAAAGACTGTCCTTTGCTTCTCGTTGAGGTGCGAATCATCAAAGGTGGAAAGCTGATCGAGTGGCTCCCCGTCCTGCTCTCCAGGAAAACCAATGACAGAGGAGTGAGAGGGTTCAGCATATTCGAGGCTTTCCAGATGGGAGGGCAGAGGGTCAGGGAGAATCGGGGGAGAGTCGGGAGGAAGACAGATCAGCGGAGTGAAGCGAGTTAACTGAATATTTGCCAGATCAACGAGCAAATGCCCACAGGCCGCTGCATCAGCACACCTTTTCCAGGCGGCGGCTTCTTTTTCGGCTGGCGACCAGCGCTCTCCTAATCGCTCGACGATTTCTGAGATCGTGGCTGCCTCGCTCCAGGGCCACACCACCTGTAACGCCTCTGCCAATTCAGGAAAAGACGGAAAGGGTTGCCGCCGGGCATGTAAAAAGACCAGATTGGCATGCCTTTTGGGGAGTAACGTGACCTCAGTTCCAATCCAATAGGCCCCACCCTGTGCCGCAGCGACCTTGCGTGCTGCTTCCGCTTTGGCCTGATTGCGAGCCCTCTGCTTTTCTCGCTCCATCCCTGCCTCTGCAATGAACAGAGAGCCATCGGCAAGCTGGCCGAGAGCATCAGGCAGATACACATGAGCGTTTCCGTCAAACAGGTAGTCGATTGCATATGGGGTGGTGAGTCGCATGGGGATGTGGTACGTTGAAGCAAAGGTCGGACTGATATCACCGCGTCCATACCAGACCACCTGGGGGTGGTACTCCAGAAACATGAGCAGGCGCTCTTCCATCAGGCTACAAAAAGGCTGCCGTGAGGGTTTTTGCCCTCCCAATTTCCAACTGGGAATCCAGCCAGAAATGCTCTCGCCAGCAATTTTGAAGAGATCAACGCCGCGAATTCCGTTCTCAGACATGGCAAGCTCCTTGCATCCATGAATTTCCATCTCTACAGAACAGTGTACTCGCGCTACAAGCACAGCCAGGGGAAGTCCGTGGGCTGGTCCCATCATTGAGCCAAAATGTCGATCATTCGGTTTGATTTGGTCGAGGATTGGCCGAATTTACCATCATCCTCTTGCGCTTCCTGGTAAATGACTTACGACATGGGCGAGTTTAGCCCTCCGACATGAGCACTTGCCCTTCCACTTGAGCAGCACAGCCATTGACTGCGTGAAAAGATGCTCCAGGGGTGAATCGTTGTACGCCATTTTTGTAAATTCGCAAGAGAAGCTCATTCTTTGGATGAGATAGTGTCCAAGGAAGTGGGTATAATGGGGGCAGGCATTTGTCTCCACAAAGCGTGGTGGAAGGAGGACACAACTATGCAAATTCGTACCATTGGCAAGCCGTCAATTGACTATTTGCGTGAGCACATAGTGCAACGTTACGAGGCGCAATTTCCAGGGCGTCTACGGGCCTGCTATCTGACAGGCAGCTATGCAGAAGGCAACGCGGTTGAGTGGAGCGATATTGATGTGTATATTCTCTTTAAAGACGCGTTTGTTTCGGAGGGGGAGGCTGCCCAGGCGGAGCAGCTGGGGCGCGCCTTAGCTCCCCTGACTCCTCTGCGTCTGGATCTCCATGCCAAGAGCGAGCAGTCTCAGGACAGCCTGCCTGGCTTTCTGAGAGCGGCAGTCAAGAATACGAGTGTGCTGCTGTATGGCGAAGATACCAGGGAGCACATGAGCCTGCCCGGTAGGGAGGAATATACGCGAGATGCGACGGAAGTAGCGCTGCAATTTCTTCTCTGGCTGCACCAGGTAGAGAACATCACCTATCCACTGGCCTATCCTGATCCTGACGGAGCGTTTTTCGGTTACGACCAACTTCAGGTCTTGTCTGATTCGTCTGATCGAGCGAAAGCTCGCCCGGGCATACGCTTTCTAGTGGAGTCCGCCTGCCGCATTGGAACCGCGCTGCTCGCTTTCAAAACGGATCGCTCTGTCTCGACAAAAAGGGAGAGTGTGCAGACCTATCGCGAACTGATCAACGACGAATGGGCCGCTTTCCTGGAAGCCATGTTTGAGAGAGGCAAATTGTGCTGGAGCTATAACCTGCCAGAGAACGAAGAGGAACGTGCCCAACTGCGGATGTTATGTGAACGCATGCTCCCTTTTGAGAATCACTATCTTCGTGCCCATCGCGCCTATCTGCTTGCCCAACTAGGCACGGGCAACGAGGCAGCCAAGCAATTTGCTTTGCAGGGATTGAAGCAGGTCATTTACCCTGACGAAGCTGGAGACAAGCTTTCTTGAAGCCAACGTCTTCATCTGTCGGTTTGCCGCCGCTAATTTACAGCTGTTGAGCGCCGTGATCCGCCTCTAAAGTCATATTTCCTAATGATAGATCACGGCTGCTCAAGTGGAAGGGCAAGTGCTCATGTCGGAGGGCTAAACTCGCCCATGTCGTAAGTCATTTACCACTTCCTGCTCAAGTTGCGCGCGGTTCTCTTCGACATACGCGGCCATCTCGAGCAAGTCACCTGGTGCAAACAGGTGAGAGTCAAGGATGCTGGGTACAGCTTGCCTATCCTCAGAGGCCAGGACCCGATAGAAGCGGTACTGGCCGCGCTCAATGCGGGTGACTTCAATACGTTCTAAATCTGCCATGATCGCCTGTCCTTTCGTATGACTACTTGATACGCTTCCATTCGTTGAGCTGGGTCCGCAGTTCCGCCACCAGGTCTGACTCGAGTTCGATCAACACACCCTGGCCGGCGACGTTCACCACTTTCTCGGTAAAGGTCTGGGCGTCCATTTCTTGCGTCCCAACCAGGTGCGCTGGTGGAGGCCCGGGCACAACCCACAGCTTCCCATTGCGCGCGATCGTCGAAAGCTGCTCGATATATCGTTCCACCTTAAAGACCAGGGTGAACACCGTCTGGGTAGGCTGCTTCATGGCGACGCGCAGGCCTATCAACATAGACCGCTTGCCAGGGTTGCCATAGAACCAAGTACACACCGCGTAACCCGGTTCTTGCACGCTTCGTTCGGCCAGCGCTGCCAGGTCGGGCCGTTCGGAGATATCAACCCAGATAATGCTCATTCCGTCGTTGGGTGGCATGATCAGCTGATCGATGTCGTCAATAGGAAGTGCTGAGCGCAGCAGCAACCCAAGATCCATGTCTTCCATCGTGGGTTACTCCTGCCTCTCTATTGCCTCGGCGAACGCTGCCGCCCTTGCTTCATCCAGGCGCTTATGCTGATATTCCAGCTCAGATCTGAGCGCATCGACCTGCGTTTCGATCAAGCCGAGGGCAGCGTAGGCCTCTTCGACGAGCTGGTGGTAGCGTTCCTGTGGCCCGCCAGGCATCAGAATATTTTCAGAGGTAATACTGGCCAGCGTATCAAGGCGATTGCGTATGCCTTGTAGCGCCGCCGCAATGTCGCCATCCGGGTCGTTTCGTTCAAATGCCGCCATGCGCGTTACTCACTTTCTGTCAATCCGGTTTGACCTGGTTGTCACGTTTAGCCATGTGGCGCGCTGCTGCCTCATCCGCTTATGTGGTAATTCTTGCCAAGCCGTTGAAAACGGTCGGCGACAGTTTGCATATTTCACGCTCAAGACTGGCTGGCCAACTCAGCTCCTCCTTTTCAATCCGTTGAAAAGCGAGCAGTTTGTTTACACTATGAAGCTAAAAGAGACTTTCCTGCCCGGGTAAGTCGCCCCCTGAGAATTTCCGTAGTTCCCCACGCAGGTAGGCCATCACCTCGTCGAAACGCTCGTCTGGGATCTCGATATAACTCCTGGCGCGGAATCGTCGTTTCAGACGCCCAAACACCATCGAATGGGCGAGTTGGGTCGTGATGTTGGGAGACTGCTTCACGATCGCCGCGGCGATGATGTGGACAAGCTCTTGCACATCTTCCCCATGGGCAGACGTGAGGCGCTGGGTACGCTCGTCAATTTTCGCGACCTGCGTCTCGGTCACTTCCTGTCGATTGGTCAGTGCTTCCAGCAGATGAATAGCTTGCTCCAGCTGCATAGAAGTGTGGCCTTGAGCCTCCAGAAGCGTTTCCATGTATTCGCGCACAAGCGTGGTGATTTCGGTGAGGGTATCAACCCGGTCGGCCAGTGCGAGTATCTGTGGATCAGTGGACGGGGTAATATCTCTGGTGGCAAGCCCCATCACTCGCATGAAGATTTGCGTAGCGACAGGGGCAAGTTCATCTTGATATGCTTCAATTTTGGCTCGAAACTCGCTTTTAATGCTTCCCGGTTGCGCGCCTGCTAGCCAGAGTGCGACTAGATCAATCCGGAGGCAATTAAGCTGTTGAAGGCCGCCTTTGGTTTTGATGTGTATACGGCGTAGCCCCTTAGAGAGTGTGCGTGTGCGTTGGATGCGTTGCATCTGGCCTCGTGTATTCAGTCCTAAGGCGTTGCACATTCCTGGTAGCGTAATATAAATATTTCCGCCAGTAGCAAGAGCAGCCGCTAGGTCATCTCCCATGAATGGGACAATCTGCTGTTCAACCGCCTGCTCTTCTGGAATATCAGTACCATTAGCGTCGTTTGTACCGTGTTCCTCGTCTTCCATGATTCCTCTCTTCTCTTCTCTTAACAAAGGGGCGTGCATTTTACACCACCCTTTTCACATAGCCATGAAATCCAGGCATGTGTTATAGTTACATCGGTAGTTTGTGCCGCTCGTGGTGTGAGCTTATCAGGTCCCTGCCACGAGCGGCAGACTATGCAATTGCCTCTTTCTTGCTAGCACGGATCGCGCGTCTCACGCTCCCGTCGCCTCGCACTCCTACTTTGTACTTCTCAACATCGGAGCGTTTGTAGAGTCTGGTGCGCTGGTCGATTTGGTCATATTCGATCTTGCCAATGTTACCTAGTCGGCGCACATATGCTTCTGAAACCTGGTGTCCACTGTGCGTCGTTAAGATCCCTGCCGCCTCTTTCGTAGTAATCCAAGCTTTCTTTTGATCTGGCATTGCCGGTTCTCCTTGTGTCCTATTTGGCTTGAAATAGTGTTCATGTTCGCCATTGAACACAGTATACCTTAGAGAAAACATCGTGTCAATAGGCCAGTGAACATCGTAACGAGATTTAAAATATTGCTATAAACTGTCTATTAGGGGTATTGACAGTGTTCACTAGATATGTTGTTATGTAAGTGTGAAGTGAAGTGCTCCAGAAGCAAAGAAGCGACCCGCTGAAACGAGCCGCTTCCTAGGCCAGGTATCATGCAAGCTGTCATCAGCCGCAAAGTAGAGGCGGTTAAATAAATATGCAAGACGTAGAACGTGTGTTTTCCTGCTTCTCTCGAGCTCGACTTTGTACATTGTTTCATCAGTAGCAAACGGCCCTGGCAAAGCGATCGAGGGTCAAACGGGGGACTAAAACCACATCAGGATCAGTTGGGGATGTGGAAAAAGAGAAATTCCCCCAGAAATGTCGTCGGACCGTAGCCAGGACATCATGAAAGGTTGCCGTGTGTTTGTGATACCAGGCCGCTTGCGCAACAGGAATGCATCCATCGGGATGAAGCGCGCGCCCAAAGAGCACAACCAGGCTGTAGAGGCCGAAGAGCATGGGCGTCGCGCGATCAATGGCAAGGTCAGACCACTGGCGCTCTTGTCTCGATGCCCAGAGAGGCCCGGCTCTCCTCGAAAGTCGTTTCCAGGCTCCAGCGTTTCATGAACGTGCGCACAATCTGCTCCGCGGTCTGCGTTTGATTGGTCGAAAACAGCGCTTTGGGTGGCCGTTTCCCTTGCGGATCACGCGTGAGGACCCAGCGGATGGGCAAGGGGTCAAGACCAGCACGATACCACAACGCGGTCCCGGTGCAGATCTCCAGGGTGCGTTCTCCTTGCCCATACCAGTCCAGGGTCAGGCGCTGCCATGTCGTCTTCGGATCAACCAGGACCGCTTCGAGCGAGGGGAGGCGGAGGCCAACCAC
>Ga0307374_10014702_pt1 | contig 10623 bp, 8 predicted proteins | sample OX3MG_FD_202532 | JGI IMG/M metagenome (GOLD analysis project Ga0307374, IMG submission 202532) | Soil microbial communities from Risofladan, Vaasa, Finland - OX-3 | ecosystem: Environmental > Terrestrial > Soil > Coastal area > Acid sulfate soil | place: Finland: Risofladan, Vaasa | collected...
GCGGTTTGGCGCGGCGGGACGCGCAGGAGGGCCGGCAATAGACGCTTGTGGTTTTGACGCCATAGACGAAGGCGCCGTCCGCCGAGGCGTCGCGGGCCAGAACGCTGCGCCAGCGCCGATCCAGTGCGATCTGCGTCGCCGATGTGACCGCCTCGCTCATCTCTCGCGCCCTTCTACCTGACCCACTTCGCCAATTTGGCCTCCCATGATCGTTCCGGCGATCCGAATCCCGCTTTCAAATCCCGGCGGAGCTCGGGCGGGTCGGCCGAGACAATCCTCGCCTAGGGCAGGGGAGAAACGAAGCCTGCCCGGAAAAAGACTCTACGCTCGGGGAGCGCTGTGATTCCCGCTCCGGGCGGAAAAATGTCAAGCACGGCTCCGTTTCGAGTGTCTCACACGAGGCTCCACACTCGGTTAAGCCGAAGCGTCAGCGAGGATCAAGTCGGACGCCTTCTCAGCGATCATGACGGCCGGAGCATGGGTGTTGCCCGACACGATCGTCGGCATGATCGAACAATCGACCACACGCAAGCCGCCGAGTCCGCGAACCTTGAGCGCAGGGTCTGTGACAGCCAGCGGATCATTGCCCATCTTGCAAGAGCCGACAGGGTGGTAGATCGTCGTGCCGTGTTCGCGGGCGAAAGCCAGGATCTCGTCGTCGGACCGCACCGCGGCGCCGGGGCTGTACTCGTCAATAATGTAGGGTTTGAGAGAACCGGTCGAGGCGAGGCGACGCGCGAATTTGATTCCTGCAACGGCGCAGAGTCGGTCGGCTTCGGCCGACAGATAGTTCGGCTTGATGGCGGGCGCCTGCATCGGATTTTTCGACGCGATCGTGATGGCTCCGCGCGATTGGGGACGCAGTTGGCATACAGAGAACGTGCAGCCAGACCAAGCATGCGGCTTGGCGCCCTGCATGTCGGCGGAGAGGGTCGAAAAATGGAATTGAATGTCGGGCGTGCGCGAGCCCGGCAGCGCGCGAGCGAAAAGGCCGCCCTGATTGACGCCAATTCCGACCGGCCCGGAGCCCTTGGCGAGCCATTTGAGGCCAATCCTGGCCTTCCGCCAGATCGTGCGCAGCTCGTCGTTCGTCGTGATCGGCTTGGCGACGCGGAACATGATGCGAAACTGCAAATGATCTTGCAGGTTTTGTCCGACCCCCGGGAGATCGTGAACGACCTCGACGCCCATTGAACGAAGAAAGTCAGCGGGGCCGATCCCGGAGAGCTGCAAAAGTTGCGGACTTTGTAACGCCCCTGCCGACAGAATTACTTCGCGACCCGCATGGGCCTCATGAACACGGCCGCCTTTTTGGTACCGCACCCCGGCGACATTGCGCCCGTTCAAGATCAGCCCTGTTGCGTGCGCATCCGTTTCGACGCGCAGATTGCTTCGATTGCGCGCCGGTCGAAGATAGGCGACCGACGAGCTGACGCGCCATCCACGGTGCGTGAAGAGCTGATAATATCCGAATCCTTCCTGGTTCCCGCCGTTGAAATCATCCGTTCGCGAAAGTCCAAGCTCTTCAGCGCCGCGAAAGATCGCTTCGATCAATTCGTGTTTCTCGGTGATGTCTGAGCACCAGAGCGGACCATCGCCGCCATGCACCGGGCCTGCGCCGCGGCTGTTGTGCTCGGATTTTTTGAAATAGGGCAATACGTCGCTCCAACCCCATCCCAAATTCCCTTGTTGAGCCCATTGATCATAATCCTGGGGCTGACCGCGAACATAGATGAGTCCATTGATCGAGCTCGATCCGCCCAGTCCTCGCCCCCGCGGCCAATAGATCCGGCGCCCGTTCAGGGCGTCTTCCGCCTCCGTATAGAATCCCCAATTGTATTTGGCGTGGAACATCGTTTTTCCGTAACCGATTGGAACATGGATCCATATATAATTGTCGTTCGGGCCGGCCTCCAACAATAGAACTTTATGCCGCCCGTTCGCGCTCAGGCGGTTCGCTAGCACGCAACCGGCAGAACCAGCGCCGACGATGATGTAATCGAACTTGGGGTCGTCCATGGACGCGCGCTTCCTATGGCGTTTGAAAGTCTATGCTCTATTATTGGCGCCAGTCAGTCCGCGGCGGCCGAAAATGTCAATGGTCCCTCATCTTGTCTGGCGTGGCGGCCGCGCTTCGTTTCGAGGCTCCGACATCGAGCCGGCCGGGACGTGCATCACCATGTGAATTCCGAAAACCGGAACGTCAGGACCACGGGCGCTAAGAGCAGTCGTTCGTGGTTTGCGTCAGGATGGCGGTCGCCTTGTTTATCGCACAAAAAAATGGAGATCTTTCAGACGATAACGGGCGCTGGATACCTTGTATGCATTTAAACTGCATGCTTAGATGGAAGAACAATGAGGGGAGGCGTTCCGGACTCTGGAACGGCGCGGAATTTTTGGATTAGCCGACTCGCGGACAGCATATTTCGTAATCCGGTTGAGCAACACGGGATCGGTCAACTGAAATCGGGAGGAAGCCATGGAAGAGGATAGCGCTCCTGTCATGTCGATCCAGAAGGTCGCTTTTGCGAGCGCCATCGGCTGCACGATTGAGTGGTATGATTTTTTTCTCTATGGAACGGTCACTCCTCTAGTCTTCAACAAGCTCTTTTTCCCGAACTATAATCCGGTCGTGGGGACGCTTCTGGCCTACACGACGTTTTTGATCGGTTTCATCGCGCGGCCAGTCGGAGGGGTCCTGTTCGGACATTTCGGCGACCGCCTCGGACGAAAGACGGTTCTGGTCCTGACGCTTTTCGTGATGGGTCTTGCCACCTTTGTCATCGGCTTCATGCCGACATACGCGCAGATCGGCGTCTGGTCGCCGATCATTCTCCTTCTACTGCGAATTTTTCAAGGCATCGGAATCGGAGGAGAATGGGGCGGCGCCGTTTTGATGGCGGTCGAGCACGCCCCGGCCTCCAAACGCGGCTTCTACGGCAGCTGGCCGCAAATCGGCGTGCCGGCCGGTCTGCTTTTGAGCGCGGGCATGGTCTCTCTTCTGTCTCTCGCCGGTCCTGCCGCCTTTCTGGCGTGGGGATGGCGGGTCGCGTTCCTGGCGAGCGCCGTCCTGGTCGCGATAGGGCTTTATATCCGCTTGAAGCTCCTCGAAACGCCAGCGTTTCAAAAGGTGAAGGAGGCTAAGGCTGAAGTGGCGGTGCCGTTCATGGAGCTCGTGCGAACGCATCCGCGGGAGGTGATGCTCGGGATGGGCGCTCGTTACATCGAAGGCGTCACGTTCAACACCTGGGGCGTGTTCATCATAGCCTATGTCACGACCGCCCTGCACATGAGCAGCCAAATAGCGCTGATCAGCGTGATCATCACGTGCGCCGTCATGATCGCCATGCTGGCGTTCTGCGGCTCGATATCGGATCGTATCGGCCGGCGGCGACTTTTCGGACTCGGATCAGTGGTGATCGGATTGCTCGCCTTTCCTTCGTTTTGGCTGATGGACAGCCATTCTCCCATACTGATCCTGATCGCGGTTCTCATTCCCTTCGGTCTGGCCTATCCCATGGTTTATGGTCCGGAGGCGGCGCTTTTCTCGGAACTGTTCGACACGCGCGTGCGCTACAGCGGCGTGTCGTTCGTCTACCAGTTTTCTGGAATCTTCGCGAGCGGTCTGACGCCGATCATTGCGACATGGCTGCTGTATGTCGGCGGCGCGCGCCCCTGGCTTCTGTGCACCTACATTCTGTTCGTCAGCGCGATCAGCGCGGTTTCGGTTTACGCGATGAATGAGACCGTGAAGCGCGACATGTCGATAGACAAGGCGCCGCGCCTGGCGTGAGCTCCGGCTCGACGGTTCCGGCCCGAGGCGAGGGCGCTGCGTTCTTCGTCTGGGGTCGGGTTCGCCGGTGAGCACTGGGACCCCGTACGGCCGCATCGGAGCGGGCCGGAAGTGGGTGCGCTCGGCCGCACTCGAGCGCGCTTGCCGGAAGGGCTCCGGTCGCCGGCAAAGCGCCGACCGGCTGGCGAGCGTCTCAAATCAGGTGAACTCGGTCGGCCGTTTGCCCAAACCGGCGCAGGTGTAGTATTCCTCCAAGCCATGGCGGCCGCGCCGATGGATCAATCTGTCGCTTGAGCGCCGCAGGGGAGGAATGGGTGAGTGGGTCGCGAGGCGTCGCCGTCGGGTTCTATGGCGTGAAGAAGATCTTCGCCAAGGGAACCGAACATCTGACCGTGCTGGATCAGATGACGCTTCAGACCGAGGAGAACGAGCTGACCTGCATCGTCGGTCCGAGCGGTTGCGGCAAGAGCACGCTGCTCAACCTCGTTGCGGGACTGTCGCCGGTCGATGCCGGCCGGGTCGAGTTTCGCGGCCGTCCCGTCGGCTCGGTGAACACAAACATCGGCTACGTTACTCAGGACAGCAATCTTCTGCCGTGGCTGACGGTGCTGGAGAACATCCAACTTCCCCTCGATATTCGCAATGTACGCAAGACCTCCGCCCAGCGTCGCTCGCTTGCCATGGACTGGATCGGGCAGGTGGGCCTCGAGGGTTTCGAGCGTCACTATCCCCATCAGCTTTCCGGGGGCATGCAGAAGCGCGTCTCGATCGCTCGAACCCTGGTCTATGATCCGGACGTCATCCTCATGGACGAGCCGTTCGGTCCGCTCGACGCCATTACGAAGATGGTGCTGCAGAATCTTTTGCTCAAGCTGTGGCAGGAGCGGCGGAAGACCATCATTTACGTCACCCACGATCTCACCGAGGCGATCACCTTGGGAGACCGCGTGGTGATCATGACCAAGCGGCCGGGAAGGGTCAAAGCCGTGTTGCCCGTCGATATGGCGAGGCCACGCGACGCCTTCAGCCTCAGCGAGACTCCGGAATATGGGAAAATTCATCGACAGTTCTGGGACCTGATGCGCACAGAAGTCATCGAGGCGGATGGAAGCCGTGGCTGATCACGTGGACAAGGTTCTTTCGGTAAAGCCGGTGCGTGAGGCGCCGTCTGGCCGATCCAGGTCATGGACCCCCAAGAACATCGATCGGGCGGTCCTGATCGGCGGTCGCGTCCTGCTGATCTTCGCCATACTCGCGCTGTGGCAGATTGCGGACGGGCGCTTCCTGCCCGATTTTGTCATCAGCAGTCCGACGCATGTCGCCGCCCGACTCGTCCATGACCTCCAGCGTCGCACCATATGGAATGACATCCTCGTAACCGCCGAAGAATTGGTCATGGGATATACGCTCGGCGCGGTGATCGGCGTCGTGCTCGGCCTGCTTCTGGGTCTGAACCGGATCGTTCGCGGAATTTTCGAGCCAGTGCTCTCTGCTGTGAACGCGATACCGAAGGTTGCGCTCGCGCCGCTGTTTCTGATCGCCATGGGGCTCGGGCCCGCTTCGAAGGTGGCGATCGCGGCCATGATGGTCGCGCTTCTCATGTTCTATAACACGTTGGGCGGGGTGCTGATGGCGCCGCGGCCGCTGGTCGACGTGTTGCGCGTGATGGGCGCGGGGCGAGGCGTGATCCTGCGCAAGGTCCTGCTTCCTTTCCTCAGCACCTATATTATCGCTGGACTCAAGAGCAGCGTGCCGCTTGCGATCGTCGGCGTCATCGTGGGCGAGTTTATCGGCGCCGACGCCGGAATCGGTTTTTATATTCGTCAGGCGACAAGCCTGTTCGATGCAGCCGGACTCTTTTCCGGCGTCTTCATTCTGATCGTGATGACGTTGATTGGAAACGGGCTGGTGCAATTGCTCGAAAGCAGACTGTTGCGATGGCGGCGCTGAAGAGCCGCCGCCTGTGAGCAATCATGGCGCATGGCCTGAGGTTAACCTGGGAGGAGAAGAAATGAAGGACGCGACACGGAAAACGCGCACTCGCCGGATGAGCGGGAATGCGTGCGCACAGGCGAGCGTTTTAGGCTTGGCTTTGACTATGGCGGGATGGGGTCCGGCGATCGCCGCACCGACCGCACAGGTCCCCACAGTGACGATCGGCAAGGCCGTCGACACTATTCCCTTCACGGTCGTGGACGTGGCGATCGCCAAAGGCTTCTTCAAAAAGAACGGGGTGAACGTCAAGGAAGATCTGGTTCAGGGAAGTTCGGCGGCGAATGCGGCGATGGTGGGCGGAAGCCTGCAATTCTCGTGCGAGGCGGCCGATCCGCTCATGTTGGCACGTTCGCATGGGGTTCCCGTGATTGCGGTCGACGCGCTCGACGACGGCGTCACCTTGCAGTTGATCGTTTCGAAACAATGGCTCGCCAAGCACCCGGTGGGCGCCAAGGCGACGTTCAAAAAGAAGATGGCCGATCTGAACGGCTCCATCTTCGCTGAAGTCGGCACCACAGACCAGGCGTTTTATAGATTATTGCGGGGCTGGGCCGGGCTTCCCAAGAAACACGGGTATCGCGTGGAACAGGTCGGCTCGCTGGCCGCGGTCGCCATCTCCATCCAGAGAGGCGTAGTCGACGTCTCGATCCAATCGCCGCCGCACTCCGTTCAACTCGCCCAGCAGGGCGCCGCAGTGGAGTTCGTCGACCGCAAGGACGTGAAGCAGTTCAACAATGTCGCCTACGATATTCTTACCACTACGACGGCCTATGCAAAGGCGCATCCGCAAACCACCAGGAAGGTCGCGACCGCCATCGCACAGGCCCTCAATTTCATGCGCAGCCACCCGAACCAGACGCTGGCGCTGGAGCAGAAGCATTTCAAGACGCTCGACAAGGCCGTCTTGCAGCACAGCCTGAAGCTGATCCCGTTCGCGAAGGATGGCATGCAGTCGCAGAAGGGTTGGGATCAGGCGGTCGTGCTCGCGCAGCAGACCGGCTTCATCAAGGGCGTAAAGAGCGCGCCCGAGGGCGTCTATTGGACCAATAAATATATCGAACGCTCGAAACTCGGTCAGTGAGCGCAGGCGCGCGCGACGCGCCCCGGCGACCATGCCGCTGCGGTCAATCCGCGGCGCGGGTCTCCGGGACGTGGCGGATGAGCAGGAAGGCCACGACGGAGGCCGAGCCGGCCACGAACAGGAACGCGGAGCCGTAACTCGCTTCCTGGGCGAGGACGGCGAAGACGATCGGGCTGAGAGCGGCGCCGCTCTGGCCGGCGAATCGCCACAGGCCAAGGAATTTGCCCCGCGCCTCCGGCGGGGCGACGTCTGCGCCGACCGTCTGGATCGAGCCGCCGGTCAAGGCTTGCAGCGCGACGGCGACAAGGAACAGCCCCACATAAGCGGCGAACGGAAAGCGCAGGAACGCCGACGCCGCCAAGGCCGCCATGGCGAGCGCCACACCCGCAAAGCCTGGAACCATGGTGCGCTTGCGGCCGAAGCGGTCCATCATCCAGCCGGCGATAAAACCTATTGGCCATGAGACGAGCGCCGCTCCGGTGGCCAGCCAGCCGATCTCGACCGGTCCCAACCGATAGGCGAACGCCGCATAGAGGTGCAGCAGGTCCGCTTGCACCGGCCCGCGCGTCAGGCCAGCGAACAGCGCCACGGCGAAATAGACCAAACGCGGCGCCACGATCTGGCGCAGCGTGAGGGCGCGCTCGGGGGCGGGCGCTTTGGCGCGTGCTGCTTCGCGCGCGCGCGGAGCATCGCTCGAGAACAGTACGGCGGGCGCCAATGCGAGCAGCGCCAGGATCGCGTAGGCGATAAACGGGGCGCGAGGTCCGAAGGCTCCGGCTATGAACCCGCCCAGGACCGGGCCGGCGAGCTTGCCGGTGTTGTTCATCCCGAACATCCAGCTGACCTGCCGACCGCGCTGCCCTGTCGACGCCGTGTGCGAAATGGCGGCGAGCCGCGCCATGATCCACATCTGCGCCGCCCAGCCATCGAAGAATCTCAGGATCAGCAGTTCCGGAAAGGAATGGGCGAAGGCCACCAGAAAGGCCGTCGCCGAGGTGAGAAGAGGACCGGCGATCATCACGGGCCCGCGTCCGACCCGGTCGATCAGCCAACCCGACGGGAGCGTTCCGGCCAGACCCCCGACGAGAAAGGCTGTGACGACGCCGCTGGCAAGGCCGAAGTCGACTCCGAAGCTCTTGGCCAAAGTCGGCAGCGCCGGAACCGCGACCCCGGCGCCGAGCGCCAGCACGAGCGCCGGCAGATAGGTCGAGAGGATGGACTCCCACGAGAGGGCGGCGGGGCCGGAATCCCGGCTATCGGCCGGCGGTTGGTCACGGACCTGCGTCGATTCTGCGCCGGCTTCACTCATTGCTGTTTTACGAACCTGCCGGGGCCGCCAAGGACTGAATGTCGGCTTCGCAAATGCCGATCGTCATGATTGAGAACTCGACAAAGCCATGGCTTCCTGGAGGGCGATTCGTCAAGCTTGAGTGGATAGAGCTATGAGCATGCAGACGTTTGGTTCTGCATTGCAAGAGCTGGGGCGTGAAGGTAAGCGCGCTCACAACAAGGGCCGGGAGCGGACGGGAAGGGGCAAGGGCGGCGGCCGCGAGCTTTCCCGATCTCTCTTTCAGGGTCCGCCCATGAAGCACGTCTCTGAGACGTCGTGAGGTTTCTGAGCCCGGACAAGCGATGGACAGGGCCGGCTGCGCCATGCTAGCCAGCCTTGGCCCAAACTGTTCTCATCGGCAGGCGCGCCTATGAGGATCGGCCGGGCGGACCCGAGTCAATCCGAAGGCGACAATGGAAGAGACCCGCGAAAGCTCCGCGCCCTCGCAACCGGGCTCGCCGCAGGGGATCGTAGTCGAGAGCGCCCCTGAGCCGGCGCTCGAGATCGGACCCGCGCCTACCCCTGCTGACGTCCCGGCCGCCGAGCCTAGCGCCCCCCCAGCCGCCCAGGCGGCGCCTGAAGCTCAAACCACCCAGATCGAATGCTCGCGCGGGCTCGCCGAGTGGCTGATCATGAACGACGTCAGTCTCGGCTTTACGTCGTATCAGAGCGGGCAATTGTTTCTGATCGGCGTGACGCCTCAGCGGCGGATCTCCATTCATCAGCGCAATTTCATCCGAGCGATGGGCCTGATCGCCCAGCCAGACCGACTTTACGTCGCCTCCATCGAATCGGTCTGGCGACTGGAGAACATTCTGCAGCGGACAGAACGAGCCAACCAGATATTCGACCGGTTGTTCGTTCCGCGCAACGCGCAGATGACCGGGGATCTCGACGTCCATGAAATGGGCGTCGACAGGAATGGACGCGTGATATTCGTCAACACGAAATACTCGTGTCTGGCGACGTTCAATACGACGCACAGTTTCAAGCCGCTGTGGAAACCGAACTTCATCAGCAAACTTGCTCCCGAGGATCGCTGCCACCTGAATGGACTGGCGATGGCGGACGGAAAACCGAAATACGTAACGTCCGTCAGTCGCAGCGACCTGGTCAACGGATGGCGTGAAAAGCGCGAATTGGGCGGGGTCATCATCGACGTGGCGAACGATCGCATCGTCACGGAGGATTTGTCGATGCCGCACTCGCCCCGGGTCGCGGACGGCTCCCTTTGGGCGCTCGATTCCGGACGCGGCCATATCGTGCGGGTCGACGAGCAGACCGGACGCAAAGAGAATGTCGCCTTTTGCCCTGGCTTCCTGCGCGGGATGACCATCTGGAACGGTCATGCGATCGCCACCGTCTCTTTGCCCCGCGACGGCAGCTTCAAAAACCTCGAACTCGAAGAGAATGTGCGCAAGCGGGGCGGCGTGCCGTGGTGCGGCATTCAGATCGTGAACCTGCGTAACGGCGACATCGTACAATGGATCAGGCTCGACGGTTTCATCAAGGAACTGTTCGATGTCGGCGTCATCCCGGGCGCGCGCTGTCCGATGGCTCTGGGGATCGGTACGCCCGAAATGCAGAACATGATCAGTTTCGACCCCGAGTTCGGGCAGCTGTTTCTGAACCCGTCGCCTTCTTGAGTCCGCGCACGATCTACAAGCTCATCCGCGTCGAGCGGCGTGGGTTTCCCCCTGAGGCCTTTTGGCGGGTGTAACGGGAGTTCGAGCAGTGCGAACATATGCGCGGATCTTAATGGCGACTGCGGCGCTGTTCGGCGCCGCCTGGGCGACGGCGAGCGCATTCGGGCTGGCGGCGCCGACGAGTATCGGGCTCAGGCGAAATCTTCGCGTCGAAACAGCTTTCCGAACACATCCCCTGCGGCCCTCGCCGGCGGGCGCGCCGGCCAAACCGGGCGCTTCGGCTTCGCCGAAAAAAATCGAAACGATCGTCTACGGCTCATGGGCCGTGACCTGCCAATATCCGGGCGCAGCAGGGAAGAAACGCTGCCTGGCCTCCATGCGAGTGCTCGGCCCACGCAGACGCGTCCTGCTCAACTGGCAGATCGGACACAACCAGGAGGGGCGGTACGTGGCCGCAATCTACATGCCCTCGGGTTTGGCGATTAAAAAGAACAACGCGATGGTCGGCGGCGCCATTCTGGTCGATAAAGGCGCGGAGTTGCAATTTTCCAGCGGTGCTCCGCGCGCATTGCGCTTTATTTCCTGCGGGCCACAAAGGTGTATGGCCGAAGCGCCGATCGACGCCCTGTTTGAAAAAGAGGCTCGAGCGAGCTCTACCGCCACGATCACGGTCAATGTCGTCGGCGGCTCGATTCCGTTTAAACTGTCGATCAAGGGCATAGACAAGGCGATCGATTCAACCCGGAAATGATCTTGCTGCGCCTTTTCTCGGGAGAAT
>Ga0307374_10014703_pt1 | contig 10621 bp, 14 predicted proteins | sample OX3MG_FD_202532 | JGI IMG/M metagenome (GOLD analysis project Ga0307374, IMG submission 202532) | Soil microbial communities from Risofladan, Vaasa, Finland - OX-3 | ecosystem: Environmental > Terrestrial > Soil > Coastal area > Acid sulfate soil | place: Finland: Risofladan, Vaasa | collected...
GTCAGAGGATTCGTCCTTGTATCAATGGTGCATGAACAATCCGAAAACGGTCAACTCCAGCCACATCGTCGTCAATCTGCTAGCGGAAAAATCCTCAAAAGCACCACGATAGCGAAATTTTTCTTTTCCCCGTGGTCTATCAATAAATATAATCTTTCACTTTTCAACTCTTTATTATTCATTCAGACATCATACAAATACAATGGCTCGTACTAAAGCAACACAAAGAAACTCAACTGGCGGGAAAGCTCCTCGTAAACAATTAGCCACCAAGGCGGCCCGTAAGAACGAAGCACCCAGTGGACTTAAGAAGCCACATAGATTCCGACCTGGAACTGTCGCTTTACGACAGATCCGTAAATTCCAAAAGTCCACTGACTTATTACTTCGCCGATTACCATTCAACCGATTAGTAAGAGAGATCGCTTACGAATTCAACAACGATTTACGATTCCAGGCCGGTGCTGTGTTAGCCATGCAAGAAGCTTCTGAAGCTTACCTGGTTGGTTTATTCGAAAACACTAACTTGTGCGCCATTCATGCCAGACGCGTTACTATTATGCCCAGAGATATGCACTTAGCTAGACGCATCATGGGAGAATTAAAAAATTAAAATAGAGCTCGATCTCGCGACATTCGCGTTTGTTTCTGCAATAAACTACACCGTAGCGTACGAATTCCGTTTTGCAAAGTTTTTTTCCGCGTTCGCGTTTGGCAAAGGATAACGTAGCCGTTCATAATTCACAAAACTAACCGACGATAATGATGTCCGCGAATGTCAATAAAAGCTATGCCGATTGCATTACCGAATTGAAAGCTAAGATGCAGAAACCAAAAAACGACGTTACCACAGCCGCAGCGATTCCAATGACATCGTTCGTCTCTCCCAAGCTATTTGCTACCGAGAAAATAGTAGTACAAGAGCCTGCAGCCGCAGAGTGTGTCGACTGGCAGCATGTTCCGACAAAGGCAGAGTATTTGCAGTTGTCTAAGTTGTCACTGTTTGGTTTGATACCCGAGGAAATCGAGACGCGAGCGGAATGCTGTCTAAGTACCACAAGTGTCTTGATCCAACATCCCAAGTGGAAAACAAAGGTTGAGCAACTCAAGGTCCAAACCCAACAAGAATTGAAAGAATTGCCGGAGCCTTACAAATACGTGTTCCCTGCTGCATCTTACAAGGGTCAATTGGATCGTTTGCAAGAAGACGTCATCCGCGAAGTGATTTCTGATGCTCAACGTCAGACCTTCGAAGTCGTCCAGCCACGCATGTGGGAGCTACTTGCCGCTCGACTTTCGGACGATTCGTGGAAATACCTGTGGGAAACCATCGATCTCAAGCTCGTCTTCCGTTTCAATTGGATCTTGCACTTGCAAAAACAAAAGGAAGAATCCGTACGCCTTGCACAAGAGAAAGCTTACAACGATGCAGGTATAATTTCGCGCTGGATCGGCTGGTACTAGGCGACGTTTTTTTTAATTGATTCGTCGCGTTCAATACAATAAATCTACTTTTATTGACATGTCTAACCAAGTTGTACCGCAGTATTATGACAGCTTTGGCGTGTCACCGTATCATGCCGCGGGAGTGACTGGAGTCGGGGTTGTAATCTATGTGGTGGATACGGGACTGGAGGCTGTGACTCCCAACGTAGACAACGTTATCGTGGAAGATTTTGCGAGTCCTGTAAGTAATGAGTTGCACGGAACCTATACTTCGGAGTTGATCGACGGTCATGTTCGTTTGGCGGGCGTGTCGTACGGCTCGCAGGTGTACTTGGGTGCTGTTGATATGAGCGATGGCACCATTACCGACGGCGCGCTTAGTCGAGCGATTTTATCTGCGACAGCGAAAAACGTCGACATTCTAAGCATTAGTCTAGGTACGACCAGTGATGTACCGGATGTTCGATCTGCGATCGCGGGTGCAGTTGCTGCTGGTATTCTGGTGTTTGTGGCGGCCGGGAACAGCGGTACGTCGGATTACGAGTATCCAGCGAGCTACGATGGTGTAATTTCGGTAGCGAGTTGTACGGCCGATCGTCAACGATCCAGTTTTACGACTTTCAATGATAAAGTTGCAGTCTTTGCGCCCGGCGAAAATTGGCCTTTGCCTGATAACACGGGAACGATTCAGCTGTTAGACGGGACTTCGTTTTCGTGCCCTTTTACCGCCGGATTAGCAGGTCTTATACTTTCCAAACAACGCATTGCTACGGGCAATACGACTTTTCGTTACAATCGCGCGGATATGCTCACAATCTTGCTCGATTCGCACCATCTCGGCCCGCAGGCGGCGCTTTTTGGTGTTCCGTTCCCTCCTGCAACTACAATCTCGGTTATCGATTTTAGCAGTAGTCAATGGATATTAATAGCGATCATTATAGGCGCGTTGTTGATTTTCACCGCAGTTTATTACTACTCGTTCTCTAAACCGCACCACAAAACATTACACAAATAAACTTATCGAGTCGTACTCTCCAATGCTTGCAATTTCAATCTACCTTCGCAGTCGTTGACTATCTTTTCGGATTCGGTAGTCAAATCTAATATGAAGGCGTCAAATTCTTCTTTGGTGTACTTACCCGCGTTGTTATGGAGTGTGGCAAGGCGGTCGACTACGTGCTTGCGCAAATCCGCAAACGTGCGTGTGATCAGACCGTTTGCAAATTCCAAGCTCATATTTTTACTTCCAAGCGCCTTATCGAATATCGGACGAAATTGCTTCTCTACGGTGGTGTTAAATAGCTCGGTTAGCCCTTTGATGTAATGCTGCTTTATTGGCTCCATTTTGGTTTATGAGCAGTCCGCGTCCTGACCTCCACATACTATCGTTTCGCTTTTGAGTTTTTTCATTGAGCTGAATTACAAGCTCTCGCCGAAACACATACCATGTCGACGCTTTCTTCTTCTTCTTCTTTACAACTTCGAGTCAAGCGCCTGGCTCCTTCCGCTCGGTTGCCTGTTAAAGCTCATTCGGGAGATGCAGGATATGATTTGTTCGCAGCATATAGCGGCACAGTACCTGCACGAGGACAAGCGTTGATTAAAACCGAGATTGCCATTGCCCTTCCTACCGGTTGTATGGCTCAATTAGCACCGCGTTCGTCGTTAGCGTTGAAGAATTCGATTGATCTCGGCGGGGGAATTATCGATTCACCCTACCGCGGTCCCATAGGGGTGATCTTATTCAATCTCGGTGATGTAGATTTCAATTACAAAGCCGGAGATCGCATAGCACAGATGATCGTCCAGAAAGTGGAATCTCCAGAAGTACTAGAAGTCGATTCGCTCGACGATACTGACAGGGGTCAAGGCGGCTTTGGCAGCAGCGGAGTTTAATATCAGTACAATAAACTAGAGCGTTAGTCCCCTATTTCTATTCCTTCTCATCATCTTCTGCATTCTGCTTTCGTTTTTGATATACATCGTAACCAAACGAAAAACCGACCGCGCCGCCGGTGATTAAGGGAGCGTACGGGAACATTAGGCCCACCACAAAGCCTGCGGGACCGCCGATCGAGCAACTGATCCGAGGATTGAGTCAATTGTGTAACGCTCAGTTCTCGGACGAGATTGTAAATTATAAAATGTGCCTGCGGCTGTCGCTCCTGACGCAGCATAAGCTCCGCTTCGTAAAATTGCAGCAGCTGGCATCGATTGTGAGGTATGTCTGACGGACCGAAGTGTGCACTTCAACAACATACATCATGGACTCCGTCGCTCGTGAACTCGGTATTTTGATTTTGCTCGCTTTGCCCTTTCAGAGCATGCTTCGACTTCACAGAATCACGCGCAGATGGAATTCATTGCCATTGAGGAGATGCTTTCGACCGGCACGTCTATCGTTAGTCCCATCGAAGTTGTTGCTGTACATGCTTCGCAATAATCTCATTACCGGAGCGATGGCGAGTGAGTTCGGACCAATTGTATGGACAAAGCGTAGAGATCGATGGGTGAAACAGTTTGATTTGAATCACATCTGCGGTCTAAGTACATGGGATTACCACGATTTACAACTACAAGGGCAAGGTGGGGTTCACGCCCAAACGATCCATACGAAAAGTCTGCGGTTGTCATCTGTGAACGAGGTGTTGCTCGATTGCGCAGAGATGACTGTCCTCAATTTTCACGAATGGATAAACCCATTTCGATCGGCTTCGGTATGGAGAATCAAGAACATGGATGTCGTGAGACTGCTACCGTACTTTTGGCATTTTGACAAAATGAAAGAACTTTATACTCACAATTCGGGTAGCAAACTGGCGATCGATGGCAAGCCAAGGGGTTCGAGCCTGACTCACGTTCCTCTACGCCTTCAAGTACTCGATTGTCCAGATTATGTATTCCGGGACATGCAAGAAATGTTTCTGTTGCGAGTGAGTCAATTGCTGTTTATCAGAGATAGATACAGGGTATGGCAGCGAAAATCGATCAAGGACGCATTTGTCGAATCCTCGTTCAACGAAAAAAAGCAACTAAAGCAAGCATAAAAAGAACCGATTACAAGGCAAGCAACAATATTGATTGCGCACTCTATCGGCTCGGAACGGTGCTTAGCGAGAAATCGAATAGCTTTCATCGTCTTTTCCGGATCTTCTTTATATTGCGCGATCCAAAACGACTGAATTTGTCCAACACTTTCTTGACAGAATGTTTGAATGACCGCAGCGTCTACGCTTTCTTGACTTTGAGGAATTAAAGAAGAAGTCATTTCTTTTTGAAGAGTGTTGTGCATTGAAGTGCATCGTCCGACCCGACGCACACACAATGAGTCATGAATACGCTATGCAGTGAATTGAGAATCATGATCATGCAATTTGCACCGTTTCAGAACATGCTTCGGCTTCGGAGAACTGCCCGTAACTGGTACCTCGTACCATTAAAGAGATGTTTTCGTCCGGTTCGTCTCTCGTTGGTGCCTTCCAAGCTCCTGCTTTATCTTGTACGTAATAAATTGCTTCCTGCGTGGATAGACAATCCGAAGCCTATCGTATGGAGTAAGCGGCGCGATCGCTGGATTAAACAATTCGATCTGGATCATATTCGCAGCCTAAGAACATGGGATTATCATGATCTATCTCTAGAAGGTCAGTCAGGCCTGAATATGGGTACAGTACGTACACACGGACTTCGCCTGCATTCCGTTACAGAGCTAATCGTCAACCCGGTCGACGTAAGCACAGTATCCTTCTACGACTGGAGCGATGTCTTCTATTCAGTATCTGTAATAAGAATGACCGATATCGATGTAGTAGACATCATGCCTTGTTTCTCTCGTTGGCGATTTCCAAATCTTCGAGAGTTATATTTTAGCCACAATGATTACTCCGTATCCGTGGGTACTGACTTTTACATTCCTTCGCATTTGCAAGTTGTAGACTGTCCAGATTACGAGGCTCCGTCCTTAGTCAACCTGTCTCGGCTCGTGAATTCTCAGCTGCTATTCTTCAGGGACAGAAATATAGTATGGTCACGGAAATCTATCTACGACGACGTTGTGCAAACACTTCGTACAAAAGAGAAGAATTTTATCGATATAAACTGAAATTGTGCGATATCAATGCAACATAGAACGCGAGAATAGCAGTAGTGACGCAATGAATGCGCAGGTACCGATTACAGTTAGCACTCGAATCGAATTTTTTATACATGACGCATAAGGGTGCTTGTTGATCATCGCAATCAGTTTCATCTTTTCCGGTTCTGGCTGTGAGTACCTGTTATTCCAAGTGTTTACATGCACCGGTTCCTCCGTGTATCTGCTATCCCAGGTGTCTGCGTACTCTTGGCAGGATATCTCTATTTCATGCTTGTATCTGCTGTCCCAAGTATCTCCATACGCTTCGTTGCATATATGCATCTTTAAAAGTGTCATAGGTTGAAGTGCCCTTTTTGACAGTCAGTAGCAGCACACATAGCAGCACGATGACTCTCTCCCTCTGCAACGATTTAAAAATTATGATCTTGCAATTTACCGCATTTTCAAGTATGCTTCGCTTTCATCGTGTTAATCTATGCTGGTCTTCGTTACCCTTGCGCCTAAACGATTGTCTCAAACGCCTTCAAAAATTCTCTTTCATTTTCTGAACTGCCGCCTGCTTCCCGGGCAGGTAAAAGCACTGTTTGATCAACGAACCGAAGAACGGCTCGCCTATCTAAAACAGTTTGATTATGAATATCTTTGTAGCTTGGAAACGTGGGATTACTCTGATGGAATAGATGCGGAAAAAGGCATTGTGAGCTGCGCTGATGGAATTCATCCATGTATCGATCAACTACATTCGATAAAGGAAGTGATCATGAACGCCTCAAAGGTGTATCCTCTTCAGGACAGTTGGTACAACCCATTTCCCTTTGCATCAATTTGGAGGATCGAAAATTTGTCTTCCGGCTATGCCCTGCGCCGTTTGTCTCAATGGCATTCGGTGGTGACAGAAGTCTACTTCCGGGGCGCGAAAGGCGCAAGGACCTATTCCGGCGAGATATCTCATATTCCTTATGGTTTGCACGTGCTACATTGCCCCGATCAAGTTGTCGATGATATTTTGTATATATTGCAGATGGATAGCCAGTTGCTATTTATAAACGACGCAAATGCCGTGTACGAGCGGAAAAGCTGTACTGATTGCTGGACAAAACGAAAAAACTGGTTAATTCCTTCATCTCCTCCGACAATTCCACACATTCCGCCAGTTGCGCCGAGAAGTAATGCTATTCTACTCCCGCGCGAGAAGTAATGCTATTCTACTCCCGCGCGAGATGCTTTGCGAAGTGATGCAGTATCTGAGATTAGATGAACTGATGTGTTCCGCGCGCGGAGTCTCTAGTCAGTGGAGTGTCTTACCACTAGAACGGTGCTACAAACCGGACAGAATCTCCTTGGTACCGCTATGTTTGCTGATGCGACTTTACCTTCGGAATCGGCAAGCATTTAACAATAGTTGCATCATAGTAGAAGAGCGTGCAACGTTCGAATTCTACTCACCTCCTAATTGGACATTTCCAGTGCAACATGTTTTGCAGTTGTCTTCCGGCATACGGGATTGCCGTGATCAGACCGCTGAAGCCGCACGAAAATATGCTAATGCAATACGGTTTGCGAACTTACAGGAATGTGTCATAGTGCCAGAGTCCATGACTCTGCCGTTTTCCATGCTGAAATGTAAAATATGGACAGTCTGTTTCCCCGTGGTTACTTGTCACAGCTGGTACCGTTTTCGACATGCGTTGGCAAGCGTCGACAACCGAGTAGAGGAAATCCGATTTATATTGAACTTGCCAGTGTTTGGCTTGACAGATTTTCTTGCAGCCTGTAGTAAAATCTTGCCACATAGCCTGAGACGGCTTTCCTTTAACAACGAATACTATGAACGGACGGACGCAGTGCATAATTTTGAAAGAGTTTATGTACAAGAATAAAAATGTTATACTACAGCGCTCTTACTGCAAACCATTCCCTTTAAGCATGACTCTTCCGATGATTGTGGTACAATGGCCACAGTCGCCATACGTGCTAGGGCTTCCTTTGTCGCTTGATGTTTAGCGGCGAGCAGTTTGAGGTGAAAATCGCGCCTTTCCTGTGATTGCTTCATTTTAAATTCAGCAGACTCCTTTCTATCATCATCATCGGTGCTGCCACGGCCAATAGGTAACGGTTGCGACTTTCGAGAGTGGTTCTTGCATGCTTCCCGAGCATATTGCAAGAATGGCGAATCCGAAGGCGCAAAGACTGTCCCGAATGGTGTCGGAACTTCGGTCAGAGTCATTGAAACAGTCTTTGTTCGTTTGGCTTGCTGCTCCGGTTCGGTAGTTGATTTAAGTTCAGGCGAGGAGACTGGCGATAGTGATTCTACTTTGCGTTTGTTCGCGATCGATGGGCGAGCTTTAATTACATAGGCCGTTACCGGTAGAGGCTCAAACGAAGAGATGAAGGTTTTGCTATCTGAAAGCCATTTGATGATCTTTGGGACTACGGCTTCAAATTCCGGTAGAATAAGCAGCTTATCCTTCTTTTTGTTCCAATCTATCCAAATCTTCTCAAACCCGGCCGCCGTGAGAAGAGCGGTTTTTTGATTCTGGGGCGGTACTGGGAATTCATGAAAATCGACCTGAGATGTAAGATCGAGAATTCGAAATTGTCTTCTAAAGTTGCTGCTTCGTCGTAACTGAAGATGGCTCAAATCAACTGCACAAATTCCACGAAATTGATTCGGCACTTCCATCAAGCGGAAATAGCGACAGGATTCCTTTTTGTTGGGATTTACCTCGGACTCGGGAGATGAAGAGGAGTCAGAGTCAGTAGACTGAGAAGAGGAATCGGGCTGATGATTATGATTCAAATTGATACGCCATGCTTTAATCTGAGGCAACATGATTGATGATAATATGTCTGATGTCAGCTCTTCGAAGAGCGACAGTTGGTCGGTGAAGTGCCTTTTTTGTCAAAAACTTTTTTGACTTGTGCGTGCAGCAGGAATGCTAAGTCATGCCCATCTCTCGAAAAAAACCAGAACTCCGTTCATTGGAGCAGTTAAAAGCGGGTGCTTTACCTTGCAATGCATATAAGTTAGCTGATCTCAAAAATGTGGCCAAACAAAATCAAATTCCAGTCAAGTCGTCCTTAGCCGCCCAGTGCAAGGAGTTCGAGACTACTACCGCCGCCGCTGTGGTGGAAACACCAAGCGAGTTAGTCGCCTTTGGTTGGAAGAAGTGGATTTCGGAGCAGTTACAGAAATCCCCCGCAAATTTCTTTCAGCAATGTTGCTCCGAGTGGAAAATACTGTCAGAACAGGGTCATAGCAATGCGATTTTGCTTGAAATGAAGATTACCCCGCGCCTACTCGATGGTGTCTATCGAAATGCCCAAGAGCGCGGATATGATCGAATGGTCGTGAAAATGTTCCGGCAATACTACTTGATCGACAATGGTGGCGCAGTCGAGCGTGATCTATACGAACACGTTCTCTCCGAGATGATCATGCGCCGAACATGCCCTCATTTGCTTCATTACTTTGGCAGCAGTAGTTTACCGTTGCAAGAGGTTTTCGGTGCTAGTAAGCGTAAACAAAACCCCGTGCTCAAAGCGGCCCAGTCGAAATTAGGAATCGTGAAAACCGAGTTGAATTCAGAAGTGCAGTTGGTACTTCTCGAGCGAGTTGCCGATCTGGTGACGTTGGACGATCTAGCAAAGCGGGAAAAGCGAATCGATTCTCCCAGTGCCAAGTTCCAAACTTGGATCTCTATTCTCTTTCAGATTCTCTATACATTACAGTGCTTTGCACGCAATGGCCTCAAACAGAACGATATATCGTTTAAAAATTTCCTCGTAGAAAAACTGAAACGGCCGCGAGTGTTGCTGTATGATTTACAACGCGACGACCATCGGTTCGTTGAATTGAAAGTCGACCACTTCGTGCGCATCATCGATTTCGACCAGAGCAGCATGTATCATCCATGGGTCGAAAGAAACATACGGCTCGATCTGCAGATATTCTGTGCGGAACACAGCGTCTGTAATTACTCCGCTCACAACGAGCATTACGACACGTTCGGATTTGTGTTCCAACTGATGCAGGTCGCGAAAACGAAATCTCCCGCACTATCTGAATGGCTCAGTCTGTACATTGATATCGAAAGCGCTCAGTTTCTGGAAACCACGCACAAACAATCGATGGCACTCGATCAGGCAGCGCGCCAAGATCGAAAGGGCGTGACTGCTATTGATTGGTTTCATCAACATAGACTTCATTTTGGCCCACAAAATATCGCCACGAACAAAGTCGTCGCCTGGTACAAAGAACGCAGCAAACGTCTGCCTACAGTGGATGATTTGATATTTTCGCTGGTCGATCGTTTTATGCCCTCTAATCTTATTGGAGAATCGGAAGTTCTCGATCGTACAATCTTTACTCTATCCGCGCAGCGTCGCGTGATTTCAACTCAGCCACACAGTAACGAGGTATCGGAATTCGTTCCCGAAAGACAGATGCTGCAATGGGGCGCCTCGCCCTCTTCGACTCCCGATTTTTCGCAGCATATTCTTGCCGGGCTGGCCGTGATTGATGGCAAACTCGTCGAGCTAAATCTATTTGATCGACGTTCACTGCTCGATGCGTGGGTGCCGGAAATGCAGCTTTTGCAATACGAGTGGATTCCGAAAACCGCGGAACTTGCTCAGGCATACTTCACGACTCGACAATTGAGGACGACGGATCCTAGTTGCTGGATCGCATTATTGCTTCTTGCCTGTCCTATGTTTAGCGGCCTTCCACAGACAATGCGTAACGAATTGTATGCAATCGACCACGTAAAGGAGATGATCGATGACGTGTATGCTACATTTTATAGGCGATTACCGATCTCTATGCCACAGCTAAACGGTGCGAGTACACCGTGAACGCTTGCGAAATAAACTGCTCACATTTCAAAGGAGATGCACATCACTCCGGAAGGGCAAATCAAGTATCGAATCCTGTATCAAGGACAAGAGTTTGCAATCGAAATCACCAACTCCGAGGGTATAGTGCACGGACCATTCGCTATGAAAATTTGCAACCTCTCTATGGATGTCTACGAATTTCAACACAAAGAGCTTCGCCATACTGTATACTTCTTTATG
>Ga0307374_10014704_pt1 | contig 10621 bp, 10 predicted proteins | sample OX3MG_FD_202532 | JGI IMG/M metagenome (GOLD analysis project Ga0307374, IMG submission 202532) | Soil microbial communities from Risofladan, Vaasa, Finland - OX-3 | ecosystem: Environmental > Terrestrial > Soil > Coastal area > Acid sulfate soil | place: Finland: Risofladan, Vaasa | collected...
GAATCGACCGCCTGCGCGGCCGCCGCGTCGAGCGAACGGTTCTCCTTGTCGGTGTCCGAACGTCGGAACAGAAGAACCGGCCCGTTCGCGTCAACCTCGAAGATCTCAGAACCGCGGTTGCAACAGAGATACAGCCGCCCCCGTCCAGTTGGTCTCGCCCGAAGCTGGCCGTCAATGTTTTCGACATTCGTGCCGCTCACGATGAAGATGTGTACGCCGAGGCCGCAGAGCCGCTCGATGCGCTCGCGAACCTCGGTGGCGTCGGCTTTACGATCTGGGACGACTGTGCCGTCCCAGTCGAAGATGAACGCCTCGAACGTGACGTCGAGTTCCGCGATCGAGGCTTCGGTGTTGATCGCGCAACTCGGACGACTTCGAGCGGTCATCTCTCAGATCCAGGAACAGAGTTTCTTGGCGGATGCCCTTTTCCAATTTGCTTGCCACTCGCTGCGCAGCCGTGCCCGATCGATCCTCTGGAGGAGGATCAACTCGCCCGCGACGAGGGCACAGTCGGGTTCGGAGACAGCGGCTCGTCGCAGCCACGCCTCGGTGATGACCGTGTCGTGGAGTTCACCGAGCACGGTTTGGAGATCGGCAAGGACAGCAGCTAAGCGGGTCGCTTGGTCAATGACTGGCGCAACAGCCTGTGCCGCGTAGCGACACCGTTTGGCGAGAATGCGGATCTGATGGAGCGCGAGGTCTGGGGGGTCATCGCCCAAGGTTGCGACAGCTTCAGTGATGCGCCGCCAGGGTCGGCGCATGAACTTGCTACTGACGCGCGAAGCCGGCCGGTTGGCCTGTTCGGCGCACTCGGCTCGGATCGGTGGCTCGTTGGCGGCCTGGACGAGCAAGTCGAGCAGGGCGAAATAGCGGGGACTACGCAAGGCCAAGAGCATCGCCGATCGAGCTGTATCAGCCTGGCTTGCGAGGAACGACTGAAGCACCCGGGTGCCGCTGTCATCTTCTTTCGGCAATGTCTCGGTCTCGGCTCGTAGCCGTTCGGCGAGCACGTCGTTGTCGCGGACGGCTCCGACGGCAGACCCGAGCCAGCGCAATTCGTCGCGCAACGTCTGGATCGGTGTGGGCTTAAGAAGTGGCCTGAAGGTGCGAAGGTCCGAGCGCAGCCGTCGGATGCCGACGCGGAACTGGTGCAACTCTTCGTTGTTCTGACCGAGACGCACCCCTGGATCGTGCTGCAGCATCTGCAGAACTGAGTGGGCGAGGGCTTGGCGTACCAGCCGCTGAAGAGGGGCCTTTCGTCCGACCGGAGGTAGGACGAGTTCAGGTGGCTCGAGCGCTCGGGCGCCCAACGCACGAATGAGCTTTGGGAGGGGTGTGTCCGTCCGACAGCCCACCCCAACGAGACGGTCGACGGCGGCGACAAGCAGCTGATCACCTACCCGTCCCTTCGCGAAGACCTCGATTTCGATCTCGCGGAACTCCTGTGCCTGTGGGCTTCCTTCACGCACGATCACACGGTCGTCGACGATCTCGGCCAGGCGCTCTCCAGTCGCGTCGCGGAACTCCACGGGGGACCGGCTCGTTTCGAGTCGCGCGATCTGGACGAGAGGGCGTGATCGCACGTGGGCGCTCACCAGATCGCGGGCGGCAGCCGGCACATCAGTTGGCGATCCTTCGAAGGTCAGCTCATTTCGTGTGACGACCTGGCCGACGCGGTCTCCGGGCAGTTTGAGCGTCCACGATGGGCCCGCTTCACCTGATCGGTGACGCAGCGTGATTCCCGAGCGAGCGAGGTCGAGCCCCGCCGTGTCGTAGTAGGTGGCGTCAAGATTGCGCCCGGCCAGCGCGAACGCGGTCGCGCCCGTGATGAGCCCGTCCAGATTAGGGAGCCGCACCTCTGTGGAGGCGGTCAGCTTGGCTTCGCGTTCGCTAGTCATTACTGCCGAGTGCCTTCGAGTCAGCCCTTAACAAACTTGACCGACGTCGTTAGGGCTGGACGACGAGGTGATCCTCCACATCAGTTACTCCGGGGGCTGACCATGCCGCCACTCTGGCGGTCCGGTCCTCGTCGAGTGAATGGACATGTCCCGTGAGGACTGCCTTCGTCCCGCGGGTCGTCACGTGGATTTGCCGGGAATCGAGCGCCGCGTGGCGAGCGAGTGCGTTCGTGATCTGCTTTTCGACCGTCGAAGCCATCACTCGAGGCTTGACGGTGATGCGGTTCACAACGGACTGCACACCGAGCAGGTGGTTGACCACCCGCGTGGCCTCGTCACGCTCGTAGTTCCACGTGACCTCGCCGGTAAGGGTGACGTGCCCATTGGACACCTCTGCCTGGATGCTCTGGCGTGAAAGTGTCGAATTCCAGTCGAGCACGTGTGCGATGGATGCGGCGAGATCCGAATCTTCCTTTTCGTGCCCAGCGTGGAGCCGCACTTCAAGCTCATCGGCGACGGCTTTTACTCCGTACACGCGCTCTGCTGCGGCCAATGCCCGAGTCTTTTCAAAGTAGGAAGGGACGTAACCCGACAGGGTTATCGCGCTATCTTCAGCCGTCACCTCAATATGGCGTGCGTCGACTCCTGGCTCCCATTTGAGTTCTTGCTGAACGTCGGTCTGGAGTTGATTGATCACCATGGAAATACCTTCTCTCGAGGTCGCCCCGTCCGCGTGGGGGCACCAGAGCCATTCTCCGGCGGACCCGAACCGGGCGGTAGGGCCGAATGTCCCGAAGTTGGGTGATCGGTCGCGCCGACGACTTGAACGAGGATCGAATGGCCAGCTGGCGAAGGTGTTTTCGCAACCAGTCGACACGTCGATTAGTGCCAAACGCCTCTGGTTGAGCGCAGAGCCACGTGGCTCGATGGGGACCAGCGACGAGGTCGTCGTCACAAGGAGGTCAATGCGATGCGTAACTGTTCAGGTGTCTGAGGCGACCCTGGCCATCAGGCAGGCGGCTCTCTTGTAGGGAAGTTTTGAAACGCGCGGCCAGCGCATTTGTGGTTGCACAATGCTCGCGATTTCATCGAGCACCGGCTGGACTGGTGTTCGTGGAGCTCGACGAGACCTCCAATGAGGAGCTGAAGGAACAGGTCGCCGCTATGGCGGCGGAGAACGCCGAGCTGCGTGCCGCGCTCGCTACACGCGACTCACGCATCGCCGAGCTCGAGGCTCGGCTGTCGGATGGCCCCTCGCTCCTTCGCGGCATCGGCACCACATCGGTGGCGGTCTCGACGAAACCGCCGGGTACCGTCAAAAGCGTGTTCGCGATGCGAGCATCTTCGTAGGGCCGAAGGTCGATACAGTTGACGTCCGCAGTCAAAAGTCGCGCTCTCGGGTCTCCTGTCGGTGCGGGTTCAACGTCGCCGCCGCGATCATCGCGGCAACGAGCATCAAGATGCCCGAGGTGATGAGAGCGATCTCGAGTCCGCTGCGGAACGCTCCGTAGGCAGCCTCGATAACTCGGTCTTCGATCGAGCTGCCGCCGGTCACGCCGCCGGGAACCGTCCCGTTCTCGATCGCGTTGATCACAATGGAGATGAAGTTCGAGGGGATGTGGAGACGCTGAAGGCGAGTGGTGAGATCGCCGGAAAGATGCGCGTTGACGAGTGCCCCGAGGACGGCGACTCCGAATACGGCGCCGAGTTCCCTGCTGGTGTTCGTCGCGGAAGCGGCCATGCCCGAGTGACGCGGTGGGACCGCGCCGAGCGTGATAGAGGTCATTGGAACGACGCTTGTCCCGAAGCCGAATCCCGCCAAGGCGAGCGTCATCGTGAGCCACCCAGATGGGACCGTCGAACTGAGTAGCAGACAGGAGAGCAGAATCCCCAGCCCCGGAAAGCACGCAGCCTTCCGCCATCGGAAGGCGCGGGCCGATAGCGGCGACGCGGCGCCCCGCAAGGACAGCGGCGAGGGTCATCGCAGAGGTCATCGGCAAGAACTCGAGCGCGATGTGGTCGGGCGAGTAACCGATCACCGCGGCGAGGTAGAGCGCGGTGAAAAAGAAGATCGAAAAAATCCCAAAGAAGAGCAGGAAAGCGACCACGATTGCGCCTGCGAACCGGGGCTGGCGAAAGTACGACAGGTCGAGCATCGGTGCTTTGTTCGAACGCTCAACGCGGACAAAACCGGTGAGCGCGATGATGCCGACGATGAAAAGGACGATGACGGCAGGCGCGCGATAACCCAACGTCTCACCGAGGATGATCGCGAAGGTGAGCGCGCCGAGACCGGTGCTACACGACAAGAAGCCGGCGACGTCGAGTGGAACCGCCTCCGGATCGGCGCTCTCGCGGATCACTCTTGCGGCGAGGGTGAAGATGACGAGCCCCACCGCGACATTGAACCAGCTCACCAGCGCGCCGCCGATCACGGGACCGAGCGCGAGCGCGAGGCCCGAAACCGCGCCCCAGACACCGAGTGCGCGGGCTCGCTCTTGTTTCTCGGGATAGAGATGGCGGATGATCGAGAGGGTTCCAGGCTCGGAGGCGGCGGCTCCGACACCCATGACGACCCTGCCGGCGATGAGCACGGACGGGTTCGGGGCCAGTGCCCCGAGGATGGAGCCGGCGATGAAGACGAGCAAGCCGAAGAGCATCACCCGTCGTCGACCAACGCGGTCCGAGATCGACCCTGCGAGCAGCATCAGGCTCGCGAAGGTGAGCGCGTAACCGTCTACGACCCATTGGAGTTGTGTCACGCCGGCATGGAGGCGGGACTGCACGTCGGCGAGCGCGACGCTCACGATTGTCATGTCCAAGAAGGTGAGGAACAGCACCGCGCACAAGACGAAGAGCGCGAGGCGCCTCGGAAGGGGGTGGTCGCTCATGGGCTGGTGCTCACGGACCCGTGGCTGTGACCGCCACTTGCAGCCCCGTTCACCGAGGGCCACCAGCAGGCCGGGAGAGAGTTGAGCGGATCCGCGCAGGGAGCATTGTTTTAATGAGCGGCTCTCGACGCGGTTCCCAGCGGAAATCGACGAGTGCCAGCACGAACCCCCCGAGACCCCACGAGAGCAGGACCAACAGTTGCCCAGCCGAGAGACCGTGTGCGACAGGCAGGAAGGCGCCTTCCATGGCATTCGCGAAGGGCGCGACCGGTAGCACTTCAGCGAAGCGGTGCAGCCAGGCAGTCTCGGTCGGTGCCGGGAAAAACACCTGGGAGATGAACGAGATTGGGAGTAGTACTGCGTAGGCGAGCGGCAACGCCGCCTCGGACGACGGGATAAGCCCGGAAGCGGCCATGCCCAGCGCGCAGGAGGCCACCAGCCCCGCCGCAAAGGTGCCGAGTAACGATGGGACAGTGCTGGTTGGGAGCTTCGCGTGGAGGAAGACGACACCGACAGCGAGGATGATCGTGGTCGAAGCCACGGCGACGATCGCTGCCGCCCCGAGCCGTCCGGCGAGGTAGCTCCAGGTCGGCAGCGGAGTTGTCCGCAATCGCCGCAGCGTGCCTTGTTGGCGGCTGAGCGTCATGCCGATCACCACATTGACGAAGCCCACATTCAGCACTGCAAAGGATCCCATCGCGGGGGTGAGAAACTGTGCCACCGGCTCATTTCCGAGCGAGCGGAGTGTCATCTCCGGAGTGACGAGGTCAAGCGCGACGAGCAGCATGAGTGGGACAACGATGCTGATGAATGGAACCATTGGGTTTCTCGCCAGAAGGACTAGTTGGTAGCGAATCTGACCCGGAACGAGGGCGATGCCAGATCGTGGCCGCAGAAGACTGCGGGGATGGGAGCGCTCCGCGAGGGCCGTCACGCGTCGCTCGTCAGCTCGAGATAGCGCTCTTCAAGCGAGCGCTGGCGGACCTCCAGACTTTCCAGATCGATTCCGAGCCTGGCTGCCCAATCAAGGAGCATCCGCATGGACTCAGTGGCGTCCTCGGTGGTCAGCTCGACCGTCCCGTTGCCTAACAACACACAATGCCAAGGCCCATTGGGAAGAGTGGTGCTTACTGCATGGAAGCTGATTACCACGACTCGCCCCGAGCTGCCGACAATGCCAGCGGGCGTGTCGTTTGCGACGATACGCCCGCCGCGCATAACGACCACTCGGTCAGCGAGATGCTGCACCTCGTCGAGATAGTGCGAAGTGAGCAGCACCGCAACGCCGAGCGCCCGTTGAGAGGAGATCACGTCCCAGATCTTGCGGCGCGCTGCAGGATCGAGTCCGGTGGTGGGTTCGTCGAGGAAGAGCACACGTGGGTTGCCAACAAGGGCGAGTGCGAGGTCCACCCTCCGTCGCTGACCACCAGAGAGCGTTGAGAGGCGGGCACGCTCGCACTCCTCGAGTCCGACATCGCGGAGGACCTCGCTTACTCGAGCACGGTCACGGTAAAAGGATGTGTACAGCTTTACGGTTTCGTGCACGGTGAGCTCCCCGTCTATCCCTGACGATTGCGGGACGACGCCAACTAAGGCGTTCTGGCCTCGGTCGCGCCGTTCGGGATCGCGCCCGAGAACCCGCACGCTCCCGCTGTCTCGTCGACGCAGCCCTTCGAGGATTTCGATCGTCGTGGTCTTGCCCGCACCGTTCGGCCCGAGCAGACTGACGATCTCTCCGGCGCCCACGGAGAAACTGATGTTCGCGACAGCGCGGTGACTCCCGTAAGCCTTCTCCAGGTTCTCGACGACGATGGCCTCCTGATTCGCATCCGCCAGACGATCGGGGGGAGCGACTTTTCGTGATCTTGGCGGGACGCCGCGTAATGCCATCGCATATACCGGGCTAAGAGGCCGGACACGCCGAAGTCTTTGTGCCTTCGAGTGCAAGGAGAGCGCAGAAGCTCGAGTCACCCACCTTCCACACGCCGTCTTGCAGGACGGCGTTACCAGTGACACCGCCGAGCGCTTTGGTTGAACCGAGGTAGATGTCGTAGTGGACGCTGGCAATCGTGGCGGTGACGTTGTCGACCTTCGACACGGTCACTCGCACGCTCTTGGCCATCGGCGATGATGCCTGAGCGTTGATCACGGTTGCAAAATTCGAACCGTCTTGCAGCAGTGCGATCTTGCGCTCTGGCGGAGTTTGACCGCCGAAGAACGCCGCCCAGTTTGTCGCGATCGGTGAATTCGTGACCGAAGGCGGCCTCGTGGTCGTGGTTGTGGTTGTGGTGGCTGTGGTACTCGAGCTGCCGCAGGCCGATAGTGCCAAGCCTACGAAGATCGCGCATGCGCCGATCGTGCTCACGCGACGCAGTCCGCGATGCGGCGTTGACCAAGTTGGGCGGTAGCTAAAGTCCCTCACGTTCATGAGTATCGGCGCAGATCGCGGCTGATGGAAGGGTCCTTCGGCCCTAAATGGTCGTGCAACGCTGCGAACGGTGCTGCCTGATTGCTATGAACGCGGCTGCCCCTGTAGCCGCCGCACGGACTGTCGAAAGCCCGCGTTAGATGAGTGCTGAAAGGATTTCCTGTAACACATCTCGTCAGCTGCGCATAAAGCGCGTGGTCGCCGTCGCTCGGGTGAGCGAGCCGCGCTCACTCGTCGAAGTGCTGAACACCCAAGCGGCAGTTGCTGGCGCGGCGCGACGGGCAGCGTCGTTCGAGCGAGACGCCGCCGCGCGCGCGAACGGGCGGGCCGAACGCTATGAAGCGCTGGGGCATCCGAGGTGATTCCGGGCGCCGATGCGACCGTGCACGACATCGGGCAACGGAGCGCGTCATGAGCACAGGCACTCGAATTGTTCTGAGGGAATCTCACGTCTCTCGATCGGGCTATGAGCCGGTCGCTATCGTAGGCACAGGGACTCGCCATTCAATCAACGCTCCGCCACCAGCGCCGTTCTCGGCTTTAAACGATCCGCCAAGGCGTTCAGCTCGCGCCTTCATGTTGCCGAGGCCCTTACCTGATGATCCCGCAGCCGCATCAAGGCCGATCCCGTCGTCAGCCACCGTAAGTGCGATGTCCTCGCCCGCGACGATCTCGACGTCGACTTGACCCGCCGACGAATGGCGCGCGACGTTCGAGACGGCTTCCCGCAAGGTGGCAAGCAACTGATCGGCGACGTAATCGGGCACGATCGCGTCGATAGGTCCGTTGAAGGTGAGTGTTGGCTCAAAGCCGAGAATGCGTCGGGCGTCGCGGACAAGTTCCAATGCGGTGTCCCGCAATCCGCCAGACCGTCGTGATTCAGTGGCGAAGATGACGTTGCGTATCTGGCGGATCGTCCCGTCGATCTCCTCAACGGCGTTCTCGATGCGCTCGCGACTCGGCGCATGTGTCGACATCGCGGCTGCGCTCTGCAGCGTCATCCCGGTGGCGAACAGTTGCTGGATCACGAGGTCGTGGAGGTCCTGGCCGATGCGCTCGCGATCGGCAACGAGTCGCAGCTCGCGCTCGCGCTCTTCATCTTGTTCGAAGGCGAGGAGTCGCTCCTCGAACTCGCGCTGTTCGGCCTCGGTGCGCTTTCGTTCGGAGATGTCGCGGGAGACGCTCGAGATGCCGACGAGCGCATCATTCGCGTCGCGGATCGGAGAGTAGACGGTCGACGCCTCGATCAGGCTGCCGTCCTTTCGGACTCGCTTGGTCTCGACCGGCTCGATCTGTTTTCCAAGACGAAGTCGATCAAGAGGGAGCGCGGCCTCTTCGGCGAAGTCCGGGGGCACGAGTACGTCGAAGTGGCGTCCGATCATCTCATCGGCGCGATAGCCGTAGATCGACTCGGCTGTTGCGTTCCAGCTCGTGATGATGCCGTCGGTCGTCATGCCGACGATGGCGTCGCTCGAGGATGCGACGATCGACGAGAGCTCGGCCAGGGTCGCGACTTCGCGTTCGGATGCGCTGATCAACTCGTTGAAATCGTCGACGAGAGTCGTGACCTCAGCTGGACCTTTCACCTTGATCGGTGTGCTGCTGTGGTGTGTCGTCGCGAGGCGAACTCCCTCAGAAAGCTTGCTGATCGGGCGGGTCACCCGCCGGTAGATGATCGACAGCGCGAGAAGGAGGATGAGCAGACGGCCGAGCGAAACAAGCAGATGGTGACCGATCGTCGCATTGGCGGCCGCCAGTGCCGTGGCGCTCGACGCTCCCGCGAAGACCTTCCAGCCGAGGCCGGGGACGGTTGCCTCGCCGTAGAGGCGGGAGACACCCTGGAGGTCGAGGTGCTCGGTGGTCCCAACCGAACGTTCGAACGCGGTGCCCGATAGTGAGGCGTTAACCCACCGCGCCGGGTTGCTCGAGGCCGCCACCGACCGTGTCGTGTTCGCCGTCGTGACGATGAAGGACAGACCAAGCGGACCGCCGTAGATCTTCGCGAGTCCTGTGCCCAGTCCCTCGAGGTCGACAAAGACCGCGACCGCGCCCTTGCCACCAACCGGTGCGCTGACGAGCAGGGTCTCTTTGCCGAGTCCGTCGCGCACGAGAGGGATGACGGCAGGCACCCTCGTCGCGGACTTGAACCAGCTCGCGCCCCGATAACTCGACGAGAGGGCGGCTGGTGACGAGGAGCACGCCACCGTGCCATTTGGACGGATGAAATCGAGCTGTGCCGCGAGAAACGGCGGCGGGGGGTAGATCTGCAACGGACAGTTGGGCTTCACAACACCGAAGAGGGTCCTCACCACAGGAAGGCTCGCCGAAGCAATGAGGCCCGACTGCGCCTGTTGGACCGCGGTCGCGATTGCGCCCGCCCCTAACCGTGCCTCGAAGCGCGCCTGGGCCACGGCGCTCTGTCGTGCGTTGTTCAGCGTCGAGCTGTGCAGGTAGAGAAAGTTCGCGATCGTCACGGCGAACATGAGAATCAGGAGCGCGGCGACATAGACCCGGAGCGACAACGAGCGCCGCTTTGGCCGTGGAGTCTTGCCTTGCGCGGCCGAGACGGATGGAACGACGCGTCGCTCGAACTCGATGTCGGCAAGCGGGAATCGCGTCAGGGTCGTCTTCTCGGCCGGTCGACCCCATGGGCCCAGCTCGGCGCCGAGGGTCGAACCTTCTCCTCCATGCGGCACAAAGCCAAGCACATCAGCCCATCGAGCGATAGGGGGGAGACCCGAAAATGTCGGAAGGGTCAGCCCCCTCGGCGCTTCAGCTGCGACGTGAACGTTTGTGTCGGTCCCGCCTCGCGCCAGGCCGGTATCGACCAGGGAAATGGGATTGAGGCACGTCGGCAGGCGATCTGCGATTCAAGCGCGACTGCTCATCGATGGGGGGCGCCTCGCGCCGCCTCGAGTGCTATCTCGATCAGTCGGCCCGGCCTTCGCGCGGAGTTGTATCGGTGACGTGCTTCCTCGAGTCCAACGTCCCGAGCACGTGCCTGCATGAGGCGTGCCTCGATCCGATCTGTCTGGAGTGGGATCCTCGCTCCGCTGGGTTGAGCCGAGACGCGGAACAAGTCCCGGCCGCAGGCAATGGCGCTCGACCTGAGGGGGCGCCACCGCCGACCTCGGTCTGCCTCGTCGAAGACCATGAGGCGGTGCGCGCACACGTTTCCGACCTGTTGAGGTCGACAGGCCATGACGTTGTCGCCGCGGTCGGGACGATCGCTTCCGGTGAGCAGGCGATCGTGGAGCATCAGCCGCAGATCGCGGTTATCGACGCCCGGCGATCACTACATCGTCTGCGAGAAGCTCCGCTCGGCGAGCGCGGACGCGAAGGCCGCCCTCGCCCGGCCCGGCCGCTACCACCTCGTCGAGGGGAACCTTCAGGTGCAAGAGGTG
>Ga0307374_10014705_pt1 | contig 10620 bp, 3 predicted proteins | sample OX3MG_FD_202532 | JGI IMG/M metagenome (GOLD analysis project Ga0307374, IMG submission 202532) | Soil microbial communities from Risofladan, Vaasa, Finland - OX-3 | ecosystem: Environmental > Terrestrial > Soil > Coastal area > Acid sulfate soil | place: Finland: Risofladan, Vaasa | collected...
GCGTAGTGAAGGTCCATTTCCGTCGAAGACGCTGCTTGCAGGGTTCGGAGATCCCAGGGCAACAGGTGCCGCGCAGCGCTATCTCGGTGTGATTGATGGAAACTTAGCATTTTGGTCGACCGGGGGGGCGTGCTCAGCCCTATTCATCCAGAGTCGAATCGGTGGCATTTGCTCGCCGCCAGTTACGATGGGGCATCTCTGCACCCTTACTATGACGCCAGGGAAGTTGCATCCCAGAAGCTAAAACTTTAGGTACTGTACTACCTACAATTATGGTCCTAGAGGTGCTGCCGTGGACAAGCGGTGGACACCTCGCAAGGAAAATAGAGAGGCTCACGCCAAATGTTTGAGAAATCGTCACGACGGGAATTTTTGCGTACGGCCGCGGGAGGAATTGCCGCGTCCTGGGGAGGACTGCGGATCTTTGCTGGGCCTGATGCCTTCGCCAGATATGAGAAATCAGACCGTCCGAAAATCGCGCAAAAGTTCTTTGTATATGGAGCGACTTTCTATCGGCCTCCGAACCCCCCTGCTTCCGAGCGCCGCGCAATGTTGCAGGCGATTGCTGAGAAGTACAAATTTAATACAATCCGCATCTATAGTGCCTGGGCTTACAACAATCCGGAGCGGGATCACTTCGAGTTTTCCGAGCTCGAAGAGGTGCTTCGCTATTGTGACGAATTTGGTCTCAAGGTGCTACAGGGTGTGGTGATCGAAGACGCGCCTTACTGGCTAGAAGCGGCCCATCCAGAGACGCGCTATGTGGATGCGAATGACCACGCCCAGCGGCTCGAAGGCAGCGGGAATAACGTCAGTGGAGGCTGGCCGGGGCTGTGCCTCGATTGGCAACCGGTTCGCAATGCTGCGGCGAAATTTATTCGTGAGATGGTGAAGGTTGTCTCCGCACACTCTTCCATGTATGCCTACGATTGCTGGAACGAACCACACATTGAGCCAGCGGGGGGGCACTATTTCCCGGAAACGGCGGTGAATATCGAGGGGCGTGTCTATTGTTACTGTCCCAGAACAATCGCGGAATTTCAAGGCTGGTTGCAAAAGCGCTACGGAACTCTTGAACAACTCAATGAGGCGTGGGTGAGGCGCTATCCGAGTTGGACGACGATTGACCCGCCACGCGAACAGGGAACCTATTTGGACTGGGTTGACTGGCGCCGCTTCATGATTGAGCGGAGCACGGTTGAGATGCGCTTTCGTGTGGAAAACGTACGAGCGGTAGATTCACACAGCCTGATCGAGTCCCATACCGCTATACAAGGAGCGGTGGAAGGATCAAGCGCGATCGTGGGCATCAACCCCTGGCGACTGGCGGAAGTGGTGGAAACCTGGGGGCTGTCTAACTTCCCGCGCTGGCTGATGATGCCGATGTACCGTGGAGCGGCGAGGCTAGAGCTTACCCGATGCCAAGCTGGAAATAAGCCATTCTGGATGACGGAATTGCAGGGGGGACACGGAAGCCGCGGTTTGGCACGCAGTCGGAGGATGCGGCCGAGGGATATCCGACTGTGGAATTGGATGGGCGTTGCCACGGGCGCGAAGGGCCTTCTATATTGGGCCTATGATACCGAAGCGACTGGAACTGAATCGAGCGGCTTTGGACTGGTGGCGCGGGACGGCTCGCCCACTGAGCGCGTTTTAGAGGCGGCGGATGACAATCGGCTGATCCAAACTCATTGGGACATCATTGAAAATTGCAAGCCAAGGCCCGAAGTTGCCATTCTCTTCGACCAGGATAGCGCTCTGCTCACCTTCGCTATGAGCGGGAACGAAGATGCGTCCGCCGACTCTTTCCTCGGATACTACAAGGCTCTTTGGAACTGCGATGTTTGGGTTGACTATATCGAGCCGCAAAGCCTGCCAGGCAACAACTATAAGGCGATCATCGTTCCGTGGCATTTGATGGGGAAGAGGGAGACTTGTGAACACCTGCGCAAGTTCGTGGAAGCGGGCGGGACACTGGTACTCGAAACCGGATTCGGAATGTATGACGAGCGCGCGTTCTATAACCCGGTGATCCCTCCGTATGGCTTAGCTGAGGCATTCGGTTATCGCGAAGGTGAGAGCTTCTACATCCAAGGCGGCGGTGAGTCAGCCAACCCCGATGTAATTTTCGGAAATAAAACCTCGAAGGCTCCGAAGATTCCGGCATCCGAGCGCGTTTACATAGACGGACATCTGGACTTCACCGATCCAATTGCTGTCACGGTGAGAGCGCATACTTTTCTCACGCCGCTCATCGTTGGCACGGCGACCGTCATCGCGAAGTACGAATCCACTCCGGTAGCAACGAAGAAGGAAGTTGGCCGGGGACGGGTATATTACATTGGAACCAATCTTGGCGCCAGCATTGAAGCAGGCGATCAGGGTGGAATTGACTTGGTGCGAGCCATCCTCGCCGGAGTTGTGCAGCCGGTGGTAACTGCGGACAAGGTGCGTCCAAGATTAGTTGAGGGAGCCGCCGGCAGCCTGCTCATGGTTTTCAACGAAGGCGCAGAGGATCAACTGTCGGAAATCAAGGTTCCGTCGCGTTACCAGCGTGCCATCGACCTCTACAGCAACGAGAAGCAGACGATTCAGGGAAATTCCATTCGGGTCACCGTGCCGTTTGAAGGCGTTTCCGTCCTGCGGCTGGAGTGAGAAGCAGGGAACTGGAATTGGGAATCTCAAAGTTGAGATATTTATGAAAAGCAAGCTGATGTTTGCACTCCATCCCGTTATCACATTGTGTTGTCTGCTCTTTTTTGCAGGGAATGCTATCTCCCAGCAAACCGAGAGTCAACCAGGTCAGGGTGGTCCTTATAACGGCAGCTTCATAGCGAGCGGAATTGGACTTGAGAAAACAATTCCGGCAAAAGAAGCTCCGCTTTCAGGGACTTCAGTCTGGTCGATGTATTGCTGGGTGCGTAGTGAAGGTCCATTTCCGTCGAAGACGCTGCTTGCAGGGTTCGGAGATCCCAGGGCAACAGGTGCCGCGCAGCGCTATCTCGGTGTGATTGATGGAAACTTAGCATTTTGGTCGACCGGGGGGAGCGTGCTCAGCCCTATTCATCCAGAGTCGAATCGGTGGCATTTGCTCGCCGCCAGTTACGATGGGGCATCTCTGCACCTTTACTATGATGCCAGGGAAGTAGCATCCCAGAAGCTAAAACTAGGTGCAGTACTACCTACAATAATAGCCCCATACTATGATGTCAGGGAAGAGCTTGAGTCAACAAAGATTAAACTAGGTACTGCGTCCCCCATGATGTATATGGCTCCAGAAGTGCTGCCGTGGGCGAGCGGCGGACACTTCGCAGGAAAAATAGCGCGGTTCACGCTCGTTTCTCGCGTGATAACTGCGAATGATCTTCATGCAATGCTCAGTCAAGCGGAAACACTGGACTTAACTGCATTTGAGGCGGGTTCGAAGGACTGGCCAGTGCAAACCGAAGGGCAAGAAGGCCTTCGTGATCCTCAAGACCCAGCCACGCTTCCGACGTCAATAGTTCCCCCATCAAAACCTGTTATACAAAGTATTCCTAACGTTCCACTTTTGAGCCCGATCAATCCCCATGAATGGACTTTAACGGGTGGATGGCAGCTAGCGTCCGCTCTGGATATAAAGTCCAGCAGTTTGGAGTTTTCGCGACCTGGTGCTCCGATCGGCAAGTGGATGGATGCCATCGTGCCCGGTACAGTCCTAACTACCCTCATTGCCAACGGTATCTATCCTGATCCCGATTACGGTCTGAATAATCTCGCGATTCCTGAGACGCTGAATCAGCACGACTACTGGTATCGGACGCAGTTCGTGCCGCCAGCAGCTCTACAAAATCAACGTTTGACGCTGACATTCAATGGGATCAACTACGCTGCCAAAATCTGGCTCAATGGAAAGCGATTGGGGGACATTCGTGGCGCCTTTGTTCGGGGACAGTTCGATGTCACTGGCATTGCACAACCCGGTAAGCCGAACGTGCTTCTAGTGCGTATTTCTCCGCCTCGACATCCTGGCATTCCGCCCGAGCAATCGATTGCGTACGGTGGCGGTCCCAACGGGGGAATAATGTGCCTGGATGGGCCTACCTTCATCAGCACGGAAGGTTGGGGTTGGGTCCCAGGGATTCGGGACCGGGATACAGGCCTTTGGCAAAACGTAACGCTTCAGGCAACAGGCGAGGTGAAGATCGGTGACATTCAGGTGGTGACTGCTCTGAATTTGCCCAGCACCAGCAGAGCCGATGTCACGATTTCCATTCCGCTTGCAAACCATGGAGCAACGACCGTACATGGCGTACTGAAGGTGTCTTTTGAAGGCGTGGATATCGTGAAGGGGGTAACAGTACCGCCGGGTGGAACCGCAATAACCCTAGCGCCTGCGGAATACCCCAAACTGTCCATTGCAAATCCCCGGCTATGGTGGCCCAATGGCTACGGCAAGCCCGAGTTATATCACCTCGAGGCTTCCTTTCATATTCGTCAAACCGAATCGGATACCAAGCGCCTGCACTTTGGCATACGCGAAATCACATACGAACTGTCTCTGTTGGATGAAACCGGCCACCTTCGTCGCGTCGAGTATTCGCCAACAACCGGTTGGAAAAACAGAGAGCAGGTTATAGATGTAAGCCATGAAGGCATCCTGAAATCGTCCGAGGGCTGGGTTGCTTCTATCCGGCCTGGAGAAGAGACAAGTCCTTCCTTGCGAATGATCGATGACTATCAGACTTCTCCTTATCTGGTGATCAAAGTCAACGGTGTGCGCATTGCCATCAAGGGTGGCAACTGGGGACTGGACGATTCACGCAAGCGAGTCTCCCTCAAAAGGCTTGAACCATATATTCGCCTAAGTCGCGACGCGCACTTTACGATGATTCGTAATTGGGAAGGACAAAATACGGAAGAAGCCTTTTACGATCTCTGCGATGAATATGGACTTTTAGTATGGAATGATTTCTGGATTGGCACTCAGAATTACAACCTCGAACCTAGCGACACAGCGTTATTTCTCAATAACGTTCGCGATGTCCTGCTTCGTTACCGCAATCATCCTTCCATCGCCATCTGGTGTGGTCGAAACGAAGGCGTTCCCCCGCCTGCATTGAATGCTGGAATAGAAGAACTCATCCGAACTCTGGATGGCACACGTTATTACACCCCAAGTTCCAGGCTGATCAATCTTCAGACGAGTGGTCCGTGGGTTTATGGGGAGCCTGTCGAATTCTTCACGCGAAGGGGAGTCGGTTTCACTACCGAGCTGGGTTTGCCATCCGCTCCTGCGATCGACACGATGCGTGCCATGATGCCCACAGCCGACCAGTGGCCTCCAAGCGATACCTGGGCTTATCACGACTGGGATCTCGGCGGCAAGCCAGTCATGACGGCCATAAAGCAGCAATTTGGCGCGGCCACCAGTCTTGAGGACTTTGAGCGCAAGGTGCAGTTGCTGAACTATGTATCGCACCGCGCGCTCTTTGAAGGATTCAATGCGCACTTGTGGGCGCCGAACAGCGGACGTCTTATGTGGATGAGCCAACCAGCATGGCCTAGCATGGTCTGGCAACTGTATAGCTCAGACTACGACACATTTGGCTCCTACTATGGGACCCAAAAAGCGTGCGAACCTATCCACATTCAACTGAACTTGCCGGACCTCACGGTTGCCGCTGTAAATACCACAAGAAATAGACTTGAGAATCTGTCTTTACGCGCTCGCGTATTTTCCTTGGATGGAAAACAGGTCCTTGTTCGCAAAGCAAGACTGACTGTCCAGCCGGATGTAGAGACGGAAGCCTTTCCCCTCAATTTGCCAAGGGAAGTGGCTTCCGATCTTGTGTTTATCAAGCTTGAGCTTATGGATGCAAATGGCAAGATGCTTTCTGAAAACTTTTATTGGCAGGCTGCAAAGCCCGCGGCATTGCGGAAGCTGACCGATCTCCCCCAAGCTACAATCCAGCTTTCCGCACGACAGGAACATTCTGGACGTTTGATGCGAGTGACCGTTGACATTGTCGACGATAGCGACAACATCGCATTGATGAACAAAGTGACCTTGCGCGGAAAAGATGGGGCTCCTATTCTACCAGCTTACGCGAGCGATAACTATGTATCTTTGCTGCCGCATGAAAGCCGCCAGATCGAAGTGGAATACCCGCAAGAGTTATCCGCGGATTCACTGCATGTAGAAGCAGAGGGTTGGAATGTACGACCGATAGTGAAGGCCGTTATGAAATAGTAGGTGGCGGCTATTGTCCATCGATCTACTTTCGCGCTGTTCTGGCAGGTACGGCATTGATGTTGTCTTGTATGTAATCAGTACGTGTGTTGGTTCGGAAAAAGAAACAACTATCGCAACACGGGAGGCTATCGATGTTCAGAAAGTTATGTTTAGTTATAGTTATGGTCAGTATTTTCTTTCTCGTAGTACACTCATCGGCGCAGACTACGAACGGTTTGATGACAGGGACAATTACCGATTCTTCTGGAGCTGTTGTGGCTGGGGCACAAGTAAACGTGACCAATCAGGGAACGAGTGAATTGAGGACAACCACGACGGACAGTAATGGCTATTACATCGTTCCGCAGCTGCCGCCTGGGATCTACGATATCTCCATCAAGAAGCAGGGCTTTGCAACGGATAACCGGGCTGACGTCCAGTTGCAAGTAAACCAGAACGCTACGCTCAACTTCACGCTGACGGTTTCTTCCATAGCTCAGACTGTTAAGGTGACGGGAGCCCCACCAGCCCTAAATACGACTTCGGCAACGCTTGGGACTGTTATCGGGCACACCGCAACTGTCGACTTGCCGCTCAATGGTCGCGAGTTCACGCAGCTCACGCTGCTCACTCCTGGAGTGGCCCCGGTGGAAACCGGTCAGCAAGGTGTTTTCACAGTGGCGCTAGGAGCGGGAGGCATCAGCCCGTCGGTCAATGGGCAGCGAGGCGAACAAAACAACTTCACCATGGATGGCACACTCAATAATTCGCTATTTACAAACATATGGGCGATTAGCCCGCCTCCCGATGCTTTGCAGGAGTTTAATGTACAGTCGCACATAACGGACGCACAATTCGCAATCAGTACTGGGGCGAACATCAATATTGTTACCCGTTCTGGCACGAATGAATTTCATGGGTCTCTATGGGAGTTTGTAAGGAACGATGCATTGGATGCCAATACTTTTCCAGCTACAAAACGGCTTCCTTATACGCAAAATCAATATGGCGTTTACTTGGGCGGACCGGTCTATGTACCGCACATACTGAATGGAAAGAACAATACTTGGATATCCGGTTATTGGGAGGGATTCCGATCTTATCTCAGTCAAACCATATTGACTTCTACTCTCACACCCAACATGATTGACGGAAACTTTTCTGGAGTGATCGGCAAACAGGTAGGTATAGATAGCTTAGGTAGACCAGAATACGCGAACGCGATTTATGATCCACTCACAAGCAGGCCTGACCCGCAGCATCCTGGTGAGTTTCTTCGCGATCCATTTCCGGGCAATATCATCCCGGCCGACCGATTGAATGCATCTTCGATAGCAATTATTAAGAAATACTATCCTTTACCAAATCTAAATGTTCCCGATGGAGTCTTACCCAATTATCAATTTACAGGGGTGACTAGCACCCTGAGTGATGTCTTTGGCGTACGCCTTGACCACAGATTTAAGAACAATGATAGTGCGTTTATACGTTTTAACCGATCCAATCAGCACGTAAATAGACCTGAAGATTTTCCGACGTATAGCAGTTCACTAATCAATTACAGCCAGCAGGCAGCAGTGGGCTACACACACCTATTTAATCCCAATACAATATTGGAGTTCCACTATGGATACACCTATACCAATATCCTGACAGGCGACGAACCAGCAGGGGCAGCCTTTGCCAGTGCAATTGGCTTCTCTAGTGCCGCACCTGCACATAATGGAATTTCATTGGGCCCTCAAGTGTCTATAACGAACGGCTATGGAGGTGTGGGGCAAACTATTGACCCACTTGGCCCTATGGAAGGAATGGACTACCATGTCGATCTCTCAAAAACAATTGGCAATCATACTTTGGGGGTAGGGGCGATGTATTATCACATCCGTGGCAACGCTGATGGCTGGTTTGCCGCAACAAACTTCACACAAAATGCTACTGCACAAGATGGATTGGCTGGACCGACGGGATATGGCCCTGCCAGTTTTATACTCGGAACCCTAAACAGTTACAATCCCTGGGAAGGCAATACAGGCTCGGATCTCACAGCCAACTGGTACGGACTTTATGCCCAGGACCAGTGGCAAATAACAAAACGATTAGAAATGACGGTTGGCTTGAGATGGGACTATGTCTCTCCAACTAATATGCATAAGATTATTTCTGCGCTTAATCCGTTAAACGGACAGTTTATTGTAACGGGTGCTGTTCTTCCATACTATCCCAAAGCAACAGGCAAATCAACCTTATTTGAGCCCCAATATAACGGATACGAGCCTCGTTTCGGACTAAACTATCAGATTGCGAAGAGGACTGTGCTGCATGGTGCGTTTGCCATTCTCGACGATCACAACAATACGCTCATACAGGAAAGCCAGAATTTTAGAACATCCTGGCCTACTGCAATCGACGTGAACCTTCCCAGTCTTGACTTAGGTATTCCGCAAATGTATCTCAATAATCTCCCGTTGCCGTCGTCATTTCTTGGCCCAAATCTCAAGCCGTATGTTGGGCGTGGCACTGTTCCCAATAACAAAATTCCTTATTCGATCGAGTATAACGGAGGAGTACAGCAACAACTGTCAAATTCACTCGTGATGGCTGTCGATTATGTGGGTTCTGTAAGCCGTCACGAATACATTAATCCGTTGGCGAATACGGCAATGACTCCAGGCCCTGGAAGCATATTGAATAGGGAACCATTCCCGCAATATGGGGGCCCAATGCCCTTCACTTGGAATGATGGTCCCGCGAGTTATAACGCACTCCAGGCATCCTTGCAAAAGTCGCTTTCCTCAGGATTGTTTTTTATGACATCTTATACTTGGTCGAAGTCTCTTGACTGGGCCTCTGATCCTTATTGCGGATGTATAGTTAACTTCTATAACCTATCATCGAATTGGGGCCCATCTGACTATAACAGAACTAACATGTTTGTTTTTAGTGGTGTTTACGCACTTCCAATAGGAAGAGGTCAACAGTTTGTGCACACGCCAAGTCGCTTTTTACAGGGAATAGTGGGTAATTGGAATATTGGAACAATTGTGTCGCTTCACTCAGGGGCACCTTTTAATATCTTGGCTGGTTCAGACATATCAAATACAGGTGACCCAGCTCAACGAGCACAGAGGACAGGTGCGAACCCGTATGCGGCTCACCAGAGTCCTAATGCATGGCTCAATACGACAGCATTTACGGAGCCAGCCCAATTCACATACGGCAACGAAGGCAGGAATGACCTGACAGGGCCAGCCTATAAAGATGTGGATTTTGATATATATAAGAACTTTCCTTTGGCAAAGCGTGCAGTACTCGAAGTTAGAGCGGAATTCTTTAACGGCTTCAACACAACTAATTATGGTAATCCAGTCAATAACCTTCAATCTCCGGCATTTGGAAAAATATTGGGAGCAGCGCAAGGGCGTGTAATTCAATTCGCCGGGAAACTCACATGGTAAGGAGCGATTTCCATAATTGGCAAGGGGCCGTGTCGAAGACAGTCCTTTGACCTTATCCAAGACGTACGAGTGCAACACTGGGGGTATTTGACAAATGACTACTAAAGCGAGGACTGCGATTCGTTTTCTATGGAGGGTCGCCTTCTTATTTATATTGGGTCTTTACGGGCTTAGATTGAAAGCTCAGACCAATCATGCCAACACGGTATTTAAGATTGGGACGTTTGACCGATCCTCCGAAGAGTTCGCTGGAGGATCGCCCAAGCAGCCGGTGGATTTTATCGTTGGGCAAAGCAGTCCCGCGAAGGACTGGTACGCTGAGCAGCCGGCTATATTGAGCTCCTCCCTGGGGCAACATACTACGAACAATGCTGCCGCCCCGCGGACCATCACCTTTTCTCTGGATCATGCTCCCGCAGCGGCATACCGTCTGCATGTTGCGCTGCTGATCGAGACCGCAAGTGTGCCAACATTGCGGGTCAGCATCAACAGAAAGTCTGGGACATTTTATTTGCAACCCAAGCTCGATTCCAAGACGGGCGCCATGATCGATTCCTTTGATCCTGCTAATTCGCATGCAGATGTCACATTCACCTTTCCTGGCAGGTATCTGCACTCGGGTAAAAACACAATCGCGTTCCAGATAATCGAGGAAGCGGACAAAGCTGTGCCCAACGCCGGTTTGACCTATGACGCCATCGAACTCGACCGCAGATCCAATGCCGCCACCAAGGCATCCTTCGCGCAGATCGTTCCGACCATCTTTTATCGGAAGCAGCAAGGTCACCTCCAGGAGATGGTCGATGTATTCATCTGCTATGGCGAGCGGGTCAAGCCCGGCGGCAGCGTGGAGCTGACCATTGCCGGCAAACACTATCGTCAGGCGCTGCAAGGCGGCCAGGATTTTGGCGAAGAAAAGATTGAATTCGCAGTTCCGGAATTCCCAGC
>Ga0307374_10014706_pt1 | contig 10620 bp, 6 predicted proteins | sample OX3MG_FD_202532 | JGI IMG/M metagenome (GOLD analysis project Ga0307374, IMG submission 202532) | Soil microbial communities from Risofladan, Vaasa, Finland - OX-3 | ecosystem: Environmental > Terrestrial > Soil > Coastal area > Acid sulfate soil | place: Finland: Risofladan, Vaasa | collected...
CCGGATTGCTTATTCAGCAGGGTCTCGACTTCATGCAGGGTGAGACCTTCCTTCACCGCGATAAAACTCAAGATGGCTGGATCGACGTCCCCGGACCGGGTTCCCATGACCAGGCCTTCCAGCGGCGTCATGCCCATGGAGGTATCCACGGAATGTCCGGCTCGAATCGCGGTCGCCGAGCATCCGTTGCCCAGATGAAGGCTTACGATGTTGGTTTGCTCTTTGGTCAGCTTTCGCAACTGGCGGTACCGGTAGGCCACGTAGCGGTGAGAGGTGCCGTGGAATCCGTACCGTCGAATGCCGTACCGGAGGTAGAGGTGATACGGAATCGCGTACAGGTAGGAATGCTCCGGCAGAGAGTGGTGAAACGCCGTATCGAATACGGCGACTTGCGGAATCTGCTGGCCGAGCAGGTCTCGCACGGCCGCGATTCCGCGTAGATTGGCCGGATTGTGAAGGGGAGCCAGATCGATGCAGTCTTCGATGCCCTTCAGCACCTCTTCGGTGATGAGGGCCGACTCGGAAAACCGTTCGCCGCCGTGCACGACGCGATGCCCGACCGCGTGAATGTCGCTCACACTCTGGATTTCCTCAACGCCTGATTCGGAAGAAGCCGCCCAGCGAATGGCAAAATCCAGGGCCGCGGAAATGTCCCGCAGGGATGCGGTGGATTTTTTCTTGGGCCCATCGCCTTTCTGCATCGTGACGATTGCTTCCCCGCCGATGCGCTCGACTTCCCCGCGCAACAGGCGAACGTCAGTGTCCTGGCGAATGCGCTCGGCATCGGTGGCGATGATTTGAAATTTCAGGCTCGAGCTGCCCGCATTGAGTACGAGAATGTTCATGGCTTATTTTTCTGTCATTTCCGTCACACTTTTGGATCAACCAAAGTGACCTGGAGACACCTCATAAATCCGCTTTGTGGGTCGTGGCTTCAGCCGCGACATCAAAACCACAAGAAAAGTCGGGCTTCAGCCCCTGAAGCGTGGAGCTAGCACAACCGGCGGGCATTTATGAGATAACTTCCTTTTAAAAATCACGATTCACGGCTCGCATCGCGATACGGCCATTTCCAGTTCTTGATTTCCGGCATGTCGTCGCCGTACCGCATGATGTATTGCTTGTGTTCAATCAGCTTGTCGCGAATCACCTGCTTAAAATGCGCGCCGATGGGCCGCAGGCGCGGCACGCGGTCCACCACGTCCGCGGCAAGATGGAAGCGGTCCAAATCATTCCGCACGGCCATGTCAAACGGCGTGGTCGTTGTGCCCTCTTCCTTATAGCCCCGCACGTGCAGATTGGCGTGATTCGTCCGGCGATAGGTGAGGCGATGGATCAGCCAGGGATAACCGTGAAAGGCGAAGATGATGGGCTTATCGCCGGTGAAGATCGAATCGAACTCGGTATCGGCTAGGCCGTGGGGATGCTCGATGGAGGGTTGCAGCGTCATCAGGTCCACGACATTGACGAAGCGGATGCGGAGATCCGGAAAATGCTGGCGCAGCAGGTCCGTCGCCGCCAGGGCCTCCAGCGTGGGCACGTCCCCCGCCGAGGCCATCACCACGTCGGGTTCTTTCTCCTGATCGTTGCTGGCCCAATCCCAAATTCCGATTCCCGCCGTGCAATGCTGGATCGCCGACTGCATGTTCAGCCATTGCAACGAGGGCTGCTTGCCGGCCACAATCACGTTGACGTACTGGCGGCTGCGCAGGCAATGATCCGCGACCGACAGCAGCGAATTCGCATCCGGAGGCAGGTAAACGCGCACGATGTCGGCCTTCTTGTTCACCACGTGATCGATGAAGCCTGGGTCCTGGTGCGTGAAGCCGTTGTGGTCCTGCCGCCAGACGTGCGAGGTCAGCAGATAATTGAGCGAGGCGATGGGCCGCCGCCAGGGAATATCGTTGGTGACCTTGAGCCACTTGGCATGCTGGTTGAACATGGAATCGACAATATGAATGAAAGCCTCGTAGCAGGAGAAAAATCCGTGCCGCCCGGTCAGCAGATAACCCTCCAGCCAGCCCTGGCACATGTGTTCGCTGAGCACCTCCATCACGCGGCCATCGCAGGACAGGTGCTCATCGGTGGGTAAAAGGGGTTCCATCAGAACTTTATCGGTGGCCCCGTAGACCGCGTCGAGGCGGTTGGAAGCCGTCTCGTCCGGGCCGAACACGCGAAAGTTTGCCGCTTGCGCGTTCATGCGCATGATGTCGCGAAGGAATTTTCCAAGCTCTCGCGTGGCTTCCGAAACCTGGGTGCCGGGACTGGTTACCGGCACGCCGTAATCACGGAAGTCCGGCATGGCCAGATCCTTCAGCAGCAGTCCTCCGTTGGCATGAGGATTTGCGCCCATTCTGCGGTTCCCCTTGGGCGCAAGTTCGGCAAGCTCCGCGATCAGCTTTCCATTCGCGTCGAAAAGCTCCTCGGCGTGGTAGCTTTTCATCCACTCTTCCAGTTGCCTCAGGTGTTCCGGCTTGGTGGCGAGTTCAGAAAGAGGCACCTGGTGCGCGCGCCACGTGTTTTCGACGGGCTTGCCGTCCACAACCTTCGGTCCTGTCCAACCCTTCGGAGTGCGAAGGATGATCATCGGCCAGATCGGGCGATCGGTAACTCCCTGCAGCCGCGCCTTCTGCTGAATGGCGTGTATTTCACCGATCACCGTATCGAGCGTCCCCGCCATCAAAGGATGCATGACGTCGGGATCGTGCCCTTCCACGAAGTACGGCTCGTATCCGTATCCCCGGAAAAGCTGCACCAACTCCTCGTCCTTCATGCGGCCCAGAACCGTGGGGTTCGCGATCTTGTAGCCGTTCAGGTGCAGGATGGGAAGCACGGCGCCGTCCCGCGCGGGATTCAGGAATTTGTTCGAATGCCAACTGGTCGCCAGCGCTCCGGTTTCCGCCTCTCCATCGCCCACCACGCAGCAGACGAGCAGGTCGGGATTGTCGAACACGGCTCCATTGGCGTGCACAATCGAGTAGCCCAGTTCCCCGCCTTCGTGAATCGATCCGGGCGTTTCCGGAGCGACGTGGCTGGGAATCCCTCCGGGAAACGAGAATTGCTTGAACAGCCGCTTCATTCCCTCTTCGCTCTGGTCGATGTTCGGGTAAAACTCGGTATAGGTGCCTTCCAGATACGTATTGGCGACAAGTCCCGGCCCGCCGTGGCCCGGCCCGGTAACGTAAATCACATTCAGGTCAAGCTTGCGGATCAGCCGGTTGAAATGAACGTAGATGAAATTCAAGCCCGGCGTGGTTCCCCAATGGCCCAGCAGGCGCGGTTTGACGTCGGTGATCCGCAACGGCTCGCGCAGCATGGGATTGGCATAAAGGTAGATCTGCCCGACGGAAAGATAGTTTGCGGCGCGCCAGTACGCGTTCATTTTGCGCTGCTCGTCTTTGGATAGAGGGCTGCTGGATGCGCCGGCTTTGGCGGAATTTAAAGTGTTGGCCATGAAAATCTCTCCTCCTGGGCTGAGGCTTGTTCGAAACATCGAAATCATTCACGCCACGGAATGCTTCGACATGGAAGCCGGTACGGCCGGCGGGCTGCAGCACGCTAGCGGGGTTGCAAAATAGGGGCGGGCGACGATGCCCGCGCCACAGCCGCCAGTCCAGACGAACATGACTGACGGAAACCAGATGTTCCGGCTGCACAGCGATCGTCGGACCTCCCGCATCCGCGCCGGAACAGCTTTTCCGCCGAGAGGAATTACCGATGCGCCGATACTCATTGATTCTACACCTTGATTCTACACTCAAACGCGGCCCTTCCGTTTCAACTTTCGCAAGCCGCCGGGCGCCGCGCGAAATAGTTGCGCTGACACCCTTACTTCAGTCTGATAGAGTTCGAGACTTGACCACCCCAATTCCTGTGAGTGAAGGGAAACGACAATGCTTCCAGTCGAGAACCATCCCGTTTGTCCGAACCGAAAGCAAATTGCCATTCCGCCGAAGCATCGTTTACTGGCGCACTCCCTTTCCCTGCTGCTGATTTTCGGGTGTGTGACTCTCCCTGGCGTGCCCGCAATGGCGCAAGATCTGCAAACGGTCTATCAGCAGGCAGCTTCGACTTCGCCCATCATTGCCCGGGCGCGTGCGCAGCTGAATGCGAATTTGGCGGGCAAGCCTCTGGCCCGCGCCGCGCTGCGTCCCCATGTCAACGCCGGGGCCAGCGGAGGAATGAATACTGCCCATATAACAGGCTTCGGCGGTCAGCCAATCTCCACCGGATATCATTCCGATGTCTTCAGCGTCACCCTGACAGAATCCATCTTCGACGGCCAAGCTTTCACTGCGATCAAACAGTCCGACAGCCGCGTCCGGGCCAGTGAAGCGGCGCTGGCCTATGCACAGCAGTTCGTCGCATTGCAGGTCACGCAGGCATACTTCGGCGTCCTGGAGGCCCAGGCCAATCAGCGCGTAGCGCAGCAGCAGATGGACCTGCTGAAAAGCATCGACGCGCAGACAAAAACAAGCCTGCGTGTGGGCAGCGGAGACATTATCTCTGTGCAGGAAGTGCAAGCGCAGTTAGACGCCGCCAACGCCGATCTGATTCGCGCCAACAATGCTGTGACCGTAGCGAAGAATCAGCTGGAGCGCCTCACGCATCGACCCACAGGAACGTTACAGGATGTGAAAACCTTGCAGGCGATCGGCCCGCAGCCGGACACCCTGGATCCCTGGATTGCCGCCGCGCTGAACAATCAGCCGCTTCTGCGGCAAGCGCAGGAAACACTGAAAGTATCGGAGCAGCAGGTGGAGTTTGCAAAACGGGCGCGCTGGCCCACTCTGACCCTGAACGGCGTCGGCCAGCACGCTGCCGGTACGCTCATCCCGCCATTCGCCGTGAACCAGGCCGGCGCCTCGCTGAACCTTTCGATTCCGATTTATGAAGGTGGCAGCACGCGAGCGGAAATTCATCAGGCCGAAGCGCTTTCCGAGGCCAGCCGCGCGGACCTGGCCAATCTTCAGGACCAGATCACACTGGATACACAGACTGCATTCCATGATTTGCAGGACAGCGTCGCCCAGTTTCAGGCCACGCAGCAAGCCATGACTTCCGCCAAAGTATCTCTGGATGGAACGCGGAAGGGGTATGAAATTGGGAGCCGCTCCGTTATAGACTTGCTGACGGCGACAACAAACTACGCATCCGCGCAGCGCAATTACTATCTGGCTCTTTATACGCAACTGGTAGCCCGGACACAACTCAAGGCGGCGGCGGGAACACTGACGCCCATGGACATTCAGGTCATCAATGACCTGCTGTATAGCAAACCTTCCCATTAAGCGGCACGTTCGGAGGATAGCTATGGCTTCGGCCAAGAAACGCATTTTGATCCTGACGATTCTGGTTTTTCTAATTGTTGGCGCATTCCTGGGGCGGCGGTGGTTGCTCCCCAAGGAGGTTCCCAGCGACACCATCACCCTGTACGGCAACGTGGACATCCGCCAGGTGCAGATGGCTTTCAACGACAGCGAACGCATTGACAAACTAATGGTGGATGAAGGCAGCGCAGTGCATACAGGCCAGCTGGTGGCCCAGCTGGAGCAGCAGCGCTTTGCCGATGCGGTGGCGCAGGACGAGTCCAAAGTGGCGGCGCAACAGCAGGTCGTTGCTCGACTGCTGGCTGGAAATCGTCCGGAGGAGATTGCGCAAGCGCGCGCAAACGTTGCCGCCGCGCAGGCCGATGTCGCCGCCGCGCAAGCCAACGTAGCCAATGCCGAGTCGCTTTATCGCCGCCAGAAAACCCTGGCGGCACAGCAATATGTTTCCCTGCAAATCCGCGATGATGCCGAACGCGCCTATCTTGCCGATCAGGCCAACCTGGCCGCCAAACAGCAGGTATTGGCGGCCAAACAGCAGGCCCTGCAACTCGCCGTGATCGGCCCGCGCAAGGAAGACATTGCCGCGGCCCAGGCCACACTCAGGGCGGACAAAGCCGCGCTGTCTCTGGCGCAAAAGCAACTGGCCGATACCCGGCTGCTGGCTCCCGCGGACGGCGTCATTCAAACCCGCATTCTGGAGCGCGGCGATATGGCCACTCCGCAGACGCCTGTGTTTACTCTGGCTCTGGACAATCCAGTCTGGGTGCGCGCCTACCTGCCGGAGCCGGAGATGGGCAAAGTCGCCCTCGGCATGCGCGCGCAGATTGAGTCGGACAGTTTTCCAGGGCAGCAGTTTTCAGGATGGATCGGCTACATTTCTCCGGTATCGGAGTTTACGCCGAAAAACGTGGAAACCACGCAGCTGCGCTCGCAGCTTGTCTACCGGGTGCGCGTGTACGCCTGCAACGCGGATCATCGCCTGCGTCTGGGAATGCCGGCAACGGTGGTCATTCCGCTGCGCAACAATCCTGCCCAGGCCATCGATAGCAATCCCTGCGGGACAAACTGAAATGGATGCCATTGTCGTCCAACATTTATGTAAATCGTTCGGAAAAGGAGCGGCACGAAGAGACGCGCTCAAGGATGTTTCTCTGGAAATTCCTGTGGGCAGCATGACGGCCCTCATCGGTCCAGATGGCGCGGGCAAAACCACGCTGCTGCGCCTGCTCGCCGGCATCCTGAAGCCGGGCGGCGGAGACATTCAGGTGCTCGGGCATGCGTTGCCCAAGCAAGCCCTGGCGGTGCAAAGCCACATTGGCTATATGCCGCAACGCTTCGGACTCTATGAAGATCTGACGGTCGAAGAAAATCTCGAACTGTTCGCCGACCTGCACAGCCTGCCGCGCGAGGTCCGGGAACCTCGCTTCGCCGAGTTGCTGACCATGACGGCGCTCGGCCCGTTTCGCAAACGCCAGGCAGGACGTCTTTCCGGCGGCATGAAACAGAAACTCGGCCTGGCCTGCACACTGATCCATCCTCCCCAATTGCTGCTGCTGGATGAAGCAAGCGTGGGCGTCGATCCCATTTCGCGGCGGGAGCTGTGGAGCATCATCCACCAGCAGGTTGTCAGTCAAAAGGTGACCGTCCTGCTCAGTACAGCCTATATGGATGAGGCCGAACGCTGCGATCACGTCATCCTGCTGCACGAAGGCGAAATCCTCGCGCAGGGAAATCCGGCGCAACTCGCCGCGCCTTTCCAGGGCCACGCGTTCGTGCTGGAAAACATCTCCACGGCGCCGCGCAATTTGCAGTCCCGGATTGCCCAGCTGCCGGGCGTGATGGATGCGGTCATTCAGGGCGATGGACTGCGCATCGTCATGCAGCAGGCCGGACCGCCGGCGTTGCCCGAAAATCTGGCCGGCTACGGACCGCCCAAGCCCGTTCCCCCGCGGCTGGAAGACGCCTTTGTCAGCCTGCTTTTCGTCCGGCGTCCACGCCAGCACATTCCGCTGCCGCCGCGGCGAGATGCGGCGGGAGACGACGCGGCCATCGTCGAGGTCAAGGATCTCTATCGCTATTTCGGGGCGTTCGCCGCGGTGAAAAATATCAGCTTCTCGGTGCGCAAGGGAGAGATCTTCGGGCTGCTGGGGGCCAATGGCGCGGGCAAGTCGACGACCTTCCGGATGCTCTGCGGGCTGCTGCCCTCCTCTGCTGGAACGCTGCGTGTCGCGGGTGTCGATCTGCATACGGCGCCCGCCGCGGCCCGCGCTCGCATCGGCTATGTGTCTCAGAAGTTCTCTTTATACGGGTCGCTGAGCGTGCATCAGAATTTGTCTTTCTTCGCCAATGCCTACGGCCTGCAACATCAGCGCAAGAAAGACAGGATGGCCTGGGCGCTGGAAGAACTGGAACTGAAAGACTATACGAGCATGAATGCGGGGGAGCTGCCACTGGGATACAAGCAGCGCCTTGCTCTGGCCTGTGCACTGATGCACGAACCGAGCATCCTCTTCCTCGACGAACCAACTTCCGGCGTCGATCCTTTGGCCCGGCGCGAATTCTGGGCGCGCGTGAACGCGCTGGCAGAGGCAGGAACGACCTGCCTGGTCACCACTCATTTCATGGAGGAGGCGGAATACTGCGATCATCTAGTCCTGATGTCTCTGGGAGAGGTCCTTGCTCAGGGCACGCCGGCGGAAATCAAGGAAAGGACCCGGCGTCCGGACCTCCCCCGTCCAAGCATGCAGGATGCCTTTATCTCCCTGATTGAGGATCACGAGCAGACCAGCCGGAGGGCATCATGAGCTGGATGCGTCTGCGCGGCCTGATGCGGAAAGAGACGTATGAGATCCTCCGCGACCCTTCCAGCATTGCCATCGCATTCGTGCTGCCGGTGGTGCTCCTGCTGATCTTCGGGTACGGGGTCTCGCTCGACGCGCAACGCATCTCCGTGGCGGAAGTCGTCGATCATCCAACGCAGGTCACCGCCTCCTTCCTGGCGGAATTGCAACACTCCCAGTGGTTTGATCCGACCGTATATCCCGATCGCAGATCCGCCGAGCAGGCGCTCCTACAGGGGCGCGCCGATGCGATCCTGTGGCTTCGTAGCGATTTCACGCGCCTCGCCTACAGCAGCGGCAGCGCTCCGATTGACTTGACCGTGAACGGTGTCGATGCGAATCAAGCGCACATCATCAGGAATTACGTGAATGGCGCGTGGCTGGTTTGGCTGCAACAGGAAGCGGCGCGGCGCGGCAGGCCATTGGCAACGCCTGTGATTGCCGACGCGCGCGTGTGGTTCAATCCCGCGCTGCGCAGCCGCGACTATCTGATTCCCGGACTGATCGCCATCATCATGACGCTCATCGGCGGATTGCTGACCGCCCTGGTGGTTGCGCGGGAATGGGAGCGCGGAACCATGGAGGGCATCATGGTTACGCCGGTGAGCACGAAGGAAATTCTGCTCGGAAAGCTGGTTCCCTACTTCGTGATGGGCATGGGCGGAATGATTCTGTCCACCGCCATGGCCGTTTTTTTGTTTGGCGTTCCGCTGCGCGGATCGCTGCTGGTACTTTCCGGCGCCTCCGCGCTGTTCCTGCTCACGGCCCTGGGCATGGGTCTGGTCATCTCCGTGGTCGCGCGCAGCCAGTTTGTCGCCGCGATGGTGGCCATTGTCTCCACGTTTCTGCCCGCATTCATTTTATCCGGCTTTCTGTTTGATATTCGTTCCATGCCGCGGGTGATTCAGGCACTGACGCGCGTCGTGGCGGCGCGCTACTTTGTGACCATGCTGCAAAGCAGCTTTCTGGCCGGCGACGTTTGGCCGGTGATCCTGCGCAATGCCCTGGGTATGGCCATCCTGTGCGCGCTTTTCCTGGCCATCGCGCTGCTGCGCTTTCGCAAGAGGCTGGACTGATGCGCCTGATCATCCAGCGCGTCTTTGCGCTCACCATCAAGGAGCTACTGGCCCTGCGCGATGCCGCCAGCCGGGCCGTGCTGATCGGGCCGCCGATCATTCAACTTCTGGTATTCGGCTATGCCGCCACCTTCGATCTGACGAATGTTCCCATCGTCGTCTACAACCAGGACCAGGGGCAATTCTCCCGGGATTTCATCGCCCGCTTTGCGGGCTCGCCCAGTTTTGAGCTGCTGCGCATCGTCCATAATCAGAATGCGCTGGAGCAGGCCATCAACGATAAATCCGCGCTGATGGCGATGGATATTGGCCCGAACTTCAGCTCCGACCTGCAGCGCGGAAGATCGGCCCACGTGCAGCTCATCCTGGACGGCAGAGACTCCAACACGGCCGGCCTGGCCTTGGGCTACGCGCAATCCATCGTGCTCACGTTCAATCAAGCGCGGATCACAGAGCGGGGAGATATCCCGCCTCCCACCGTGCTGCTGGATCGCGCCTGGTTCAATCCGAATCTCGATTCCCACTGGTTCATCATCCCCGGCATTTGCGGCATATTGACCCTGCTGGTGAGCATGCTGACGACGGGGCTGTCGGTGGCGCGGGAACGCGAGATGGGCACGTTTGACCAGCTGCTGGTCACTCCCATGGGACCCACGGAGATTCTTCTCGGCAAGGCGCTGCCCGGATTTCTGGTGGGCACGCTGGAAGGATCGCTGATTATTCTGCTGGCCGTGGTCTGGTTTCATGTTCCATTCACCGGCAGCCTATTGGCGCTTTACGCGGGCCTGTTCTGTTTTTTGCTCGCCACCGTGGGAATCGGACTGATGATCTCTTCGCTCGCCAGGACGCAGCAGCAAGGGCTGCTGGGTGTTTTCCTGTTCATGGTGCCGGCCATTGTCCTTTCCGGCTTTGCCACGCCCATCGCCAACATGCCGCAGGCAGTGCAATACATCACCTTGCTTGACCCGCTGCGATATTTTCTGATCGTGCTGCGCCGCAGTTTCCTCGAAGGTGCCGGCGCGACGCTGTTGTGGCCGCAATACTGGCCGCTCGCCCTGATCGGAATCGTCAGCATGATCGTCGCCGGCAGGCTCTTCCGCCGCCTTTACTGAATTGATTTCTGTGGAGGGGCTAAACGGGCAAAAACCGGCCTGTCCCGCCGACACATGTTTTTCATTTTCTTGGCACCCTCAAGTGTGCGCCACCCTAGCAAAAACCACACAGGCTAAAGCCTGAGCTACCGGAGGCGGGTGTTTAGTAGCACTGGCTTCAGCCTGTGTGGGGTGTGGGTCTGTTTTTTTGGATTTTGTTTTGAGGGAGCAGAAAAAACAGCCGGAAGTTCAAAGGCTGTCCCACACCCCTCTCTAATCCATT
>Ga0307374_10014707_pt1 | contig 10619 bp, 9 predicted proteins | sample OX3MG_FD_202532 | JGI IMG/M metagenome (GOLD analysis project Ga0307374, IMG submission 202532) | Soil microbial communities from Risofladan, Vaasa, Finland - OX-3 | ecosystem: Environmental > Terrestrial > Soil > Coastal area > Acid sulfate soil | place: Finland: Risofladan, Vaasa | collected...
AAGGTCCTGTTGGATCTGGGGCTCGACTGGGACACCATCGTGGATCTCAAGGTCCGCGGTATCACTGCCTGACGCAACCCGACGAACTAGGAGACAGTGGACATGGGCGTGTTCGACTCATTCGGTTTCAAGGGCAAGCGGGCGCTCGTGGTGGGCGGAGCCACCGGCATGGGGGCGGCAACGGCCGAGCTGGCACGGGACGCCGGTGCTGAGGTGGTGGTCATGGACATCGCCGAACCCTCCCTGACGGGCGCCAAGTTCATCCACGTCGACCTGTCCGAGAAGGGATCGATCGACCAGGCGCTCGACCAGCTGGGCGGCCCGGTCAATGCCCTGTTCTCCTGCGCCGGCGTGGCCGACGGTACGCCGGGTATCGAGAAGATCAACTTCATCGGCCACCGGCACATGATCGACCGAATGCTGGACGAAGGGACGTTGCCGCCCGGCTCCGCCATAGGCTTCATCTCTTCGGCCGCCGGTCTCGGCTGGGAGTCGAACCTGGAGCGGCTGAGGGATTACCTGGCAACGCCGGACTTCGAGTCGGCGGTGCAGTGGGTCGAGCAGAACGGCGGCGCCGACTACATGTCCAGCAAGCAGACCATCTGCGCCTACGTCTCTTCCCAGGCCTACCCGCTGCTCAAGCGAGGCGTCCGGATCAACGCCATCTGTCCGGGCCCGACCGAGACGCCGTTGGCCCAGGCCAACAAGGAACTGTGGCTGGGGTTCGCCTCCGACTACCGAGCCGAGCTCGGCATCGAGGCTTCCACCCCGCTCGAGCAGGCCTATCCCTTAGTGTTCCTGTGCAGCGATGCGGCCGTGGCCATCACCGGCCAGATCCTCGTCACCGACGTCGGCTACATCGCCGCCGGGCTGACCGAGGCCTACCCACCGGCCACCGACGTCGCCCGGTTCCTGACCGGAAGGCTGACCTGACAGACCGGCTTGTCTGACCAGCGCAGCTGTCGCCATCTCGGGTGACGAGGCGAACCTGTTCGCCGTCCTCACCATTCGCCGCCGATGGGGAGTGCCGCTCCACGGGCACGGTACGCGCCCAGGCGCAGCGCGCCGTGCTCGATGGCAACCAGATGCTCGGCTCGCCATCGTGGCGGCCGGCCATGACTCGGGTGTCGGGTGGTGGTGGGTGGTGGGTGGTGGGTGGTGGCCCAGTTGGCGTTCGCCCGTGGCGCTGAGAACACCGGCCGCTTCACCTCGAAGTGGCGCACGCGTGGTCCGGCCGGGCCGGCGTGTACCTGATATTGACGTCATCGTCGATCGGCGGCGAAGCTACGTGATCCGCGGCCGGTGGGCCCGACCAAGAGGAGCTGGAGATGCCCGAGTACAAGTTCCTGCTCTACGAAACCTTCGACGACGGGAAGATCGCCCGGATCATGCTGAACCGGCCCGATGCCCGCAACGCCCAGAACCGGGGCCTGCTCGTGGAGCTGAACGAGGCCTTTCTCCACGCCGAGGCCGACGACGAAGTGCGGGTCGTGGTCCTGGGCGGCACCGGCCCGATGTTCTCCTCCGGCCATGACATGGGGTCGAAGGTGTCCATCGAGGAGTTCACCCCCGGTCCCAACCAGCACCCGACCCGGCAGGTCAACGGTGGCACCCGCCAGGCCTCGGAATCGCTGATGCTGCAGGAATGGCACTACTTCTTCGACAACACCCGCCGCTGGCGCAACTTGCGCAAGATCACCATCGGCCAGGCCCACGGTGATGTCTACGCCGCCGGGCTCATGCTGCTATGGGCCTGCGACCTGATCGTATGCGCCGAAGGGACCCGCTTCGCCGATGTGGTCGGGGCCCGGCTCGGCATGTGCGGTGTCGAGTACTTCGCCCACCCTTGGGAGTTCGGCCCCCGCAAGGCCAAGGAGCTGCTGCTGACGGGCGACGCCATCGACGCCGAAGAGGCTCACCGGTTAGGCATGATCAGCAAGATCTTCCCCGCCGACCGGGTTGACGACATGACTCTGGACTTCGCCCGCCGGATCACCCAGCTGCCCACCATGACGTCACTGCTCATCAAGGAGTCCGTCAACCAGTCGGTCGACAACATGGGCTTTTACAATGCCCTGAACGCCTGCTTCACCCTGCACGAGCTCAACCACTCGCATTGGGCCTGGGTGAACGACGATCACTACCCGGTGGCCAAGGAGGACTCGGGCATCCCGAACTGGCGCAATGCCCCGCCCATCGTCCCGGCCGAAAAGGACACGGTCCGGGCCGACGGTTGACGCTCAGATGCGAGGGGCGGGCACCGGGACGTCCGCCGGGATCCAGGCGGGCGGCCTCTTCTCCATGAAGGCGCGCATGCCCTCGCGCAGCTCGGGAGAGTGCTCGATGGCCCAGAACATCGTCTGGTAGTCCACGTGCCCGTAGCGCTCATTGATCATCCGCTTGACCTGGGACCGCGCTGTGGGCGCACTGCGCAGGAGCTGATAGGTGGCCTGCACGGCGGCGTCTCGCAGGTCGTCGTGGGGCACAACCCGAGACAGCAGGCCGATGCGCAGTGCTTCGGCCGCGTCGAAGCTTCGGCCCGTGAGCAGCAGGTCTCTGGCCACGGCCATGCCCACATGAGCCGGCAGGGCGGCGGCATAGGTGGCATCCGGGATGCCGCGCAGGAGTTCGGGGACCCGGAAGGTGGCCCTGTCACTGGCCACCGCGATGTCGGCCATCATGGCGATCAACAACCCCCCCGCCTGGCAGATGCCGTTGACGGCGGCCACGACCGGTGCGTTGCTGTCGCGGATGGCCAAGAAGGGCAGCACATCCTGCCCGGTCACGTCCGGCAACTCCTCACCCTGGTCCGAGCGCCCGCCGAGGTCCCCGCCGGGGGCGAAGACGTCGCCCGTGCCGGTGACGATCAGGGCGGCCAGGTCGGGGTCCGAGTTGACCAGCTCCACGGCCCGCTTGATGCCGTAGTACATGGCCGGGGTCAGGGCGTTACGGGTGGCTCGGCGGTCGATGATGCACCAGGCGATGGATCCGTGGCGCTCGAAGCGGAGGTTGGGGGTCCTGAGGTCGTCGGTCATCGATCCCCAGCATGCCCGTCCCCGGCGACCGGGGAAAGCGACCCAGTCCCACCACGATGACCGAGCCGGACGACGGGGGCCGTGCCCCGAAGCACATTCTGAACGAGCTCGGCTTCGGTGTCCGCTCCACTGAAGAGGGTCTCGAGGGCTCGGCTTCGATCATCCCCGAGATGCACGTGCCGGGGATGGCGAACCTGCGGACCTCCGTCCTGGCCGTGTGGGCCGACATGGTCACCGGCCTACTGGCGGCCAAGCATATGGTCGACCGCGTGCCGGTTACCTTGGAACTCGACATCCACCTCTATCGGCCGGCACCGTCTTCAGGTATGGTGCGCGCCACGGGACGATCAGTGAAGAAGGGTCGTACGGTGTTCGTGGCCAGCGTCGACTTCGCCGACGATGACGGCGACGTTTTCGCCTTCGGGTCGGCGTCATTCATGGCCGTGCACGATCCCACCGTGCGCCTGCCCGATGTGCTGAGCTTCGATCTGCCAGCACCCACGCAGACCTTGTCCGTACCCCTCGCCGACCGGGCCCGCTGTCGACGCGTCGAGCCGGGCGTGGTGGTCTTAGAGCGCTCGGAGGACGGGCTCAACGCGGCGAACACGATAAACGGCGGTCTGATCGCCCTGGCCGTGGAGGAAGCGGCGGTCTCCGGTTCACCCGGGCACACCCTGTCCGCGTTGGACGTGCGCTTCCTGCAGCCCGTGCGCAACGGGCCGGTGATGGCGCAGGCACGGACCCACCAAGGGCTGTGCCAGGTCGAGGTGCACGACCACGGCAGCCATGATCGGCTGGCTGCCATCGCCACCACGCGTCTGTTCACCCGACAAGGACGGTGACGGTGCTTTTCGGCATGCGGTTCGACTTCCGAAATCCGGCCTTCGCCGGCACCACGGTGGCCGACCGCTACGCGGCTGCCCTCGACATGGTGCAGTGGGCCGACAAGCTTGGGTGCGTGAGCATCGCCGTCTCCGAGCACCATGGATCTCCCGACGAGTACCTGCCGAGCCCGGTGCCGATGTTGGCGGCCATGGCGGCGCGTACCAGGAACGTGCGCCTCATGGTGGCGGCCCTGATCGCTCCCTTCTACGACCCGTTGCGGCTGGCCGAGGACCTGCTGGTGCTCGACAACCTGAGCCGAGGCCGTATCGATCTGATCGTGGCCGGAGGGTACGTCCGGGAGGAATTCGCCATGTACGGCATTCCCATGGCGGAGCGCGCCGAACGGGTCACCGCTTTGGTGGCCACGTTGAAGGACGCCTTCACCGGAGAGCCCTTCGAGTATCGGGGACGTACCGTGCACCTGACCCCGGCACCCTTCCGTGCCGGGGGGCCGGCAATCATCCTCGGCGGCAGCGGCGAAGCCGCGGCGCGGCGCGCCGCGCGGATCGCCGACGGATTCATTCCGTCCGTCCCCGATGTGTGGGACTTCTACCGCGACGAGGTGCAGACGCTAGGGCGGCCGGACCCCGGTCCGTGCCCCGTGCCGTCCAACCAGGTGGTGGCCCTGGCGGAGGACCCCGAGGCGGGGTGGACGGCCATGGCGCCCTATTTCCTCCATGAGATGAACGCCTACGGCACCTGGCAGGCCCAAGAAGGAGTGGCCACGCCGTACCGGCGGACCGAGGACACCGACGAGCTGCGGGAAAGCGGCCAATACCGAGTGCTGACGCCCGAGCAGTTCGTGACCGAGCAGCGGGTGGCACCATTTCCCTTCGCCATGTTCCACCCGCTGTGCGGCGGCATGCCGCTGGAGTTGGCGTGGTCGAGCCTCGAGCTCTTCGAGCGCAGGGTCCTCCCTGCCTTCGGTCAGCCGATGTAGCAGCGGTGAAGGCGCGCCACCGCGTGCCGCGCCTCGCCCGTGTCCCGCGGGGTCACGGCAAGCCGCTCCCTCAACGGCCCCATTCTTCGCGCCGCCGCCAATCTTCAGGTCGCTGCCACAGCGTGGCCGCCGCCGCGTAGACACCGACTCGAAAGCGAGCCCATCGGGCTCCCGGTGTTGCCGGAGCATCCCGAGAAGCGTGATTCCAGGTCACCGCCGCAACGCGGGGCGTGGACCCTACTCAGGCACAGACGTCGGGAGGATCCGGTCGACCAGCCCCCACTGCGCCGCCGTTTCGACGTCGATCGTCTCTCCACTCAGCCCGAGCCACGCGGCGCGGTGCCGGCCGATACGCCGGGGGATGCTGACTGTGCCCCCCGACCCCGGGACGAGGCCGAGGGAGACCTCGGGAAGCCGGCAGCGCGTGTCGGGGCTGGCCACTACTGTTCGGGCGAAGGCGGCGAGTTCGATCCCGGCCCCCACGCAAGCGCCGTGGAGGTGGGCGGTGACCCGCTCGCCGAGACCGGCCAGCAAACGCGCCGGGCTACGGACGGTACGCACCAGGTGGGCGGTCGGCACGTCGGGGAACGATCCGAACTCGTCGAGGTCACCCCCGCTCGAGAAATCCGGCCCTGCGCCATGCAACTCCACCTGGGCGCCGGATGCCCCGGTCCCGGCGAGCAGCAAGGCCTCGGCCAGTGCGTCGCGTAGACGGGCGTTGACGGCATTGCGCACATGGGGACGGTTGAGAGTGATGATCAGATGGTCGGCGTCTCGGTTGACCAGGACCGGCTGCTCAGGTTCGTCGCGAACTCTCGTCGTGGTTCGTCGCCGCCCGGCCAGCCACCAGGAGAACGCGGGCCCGGCCTGCAGGGTCGAATACGCGAGGGACTCGACCAGCAACCCCCGCTCCACGTCTCGCTCGGTGCTCAGCCGAAGGAGCTGGGCCAGAAACACCGACGGCTGCGGCGCCCGGCCCACGTCGGCGGAGAGGCGCCGGAGCTCGCCGTCCGGATCGGCGACGCCCACCCACCCCGGTGGCATCTGCCCACCGGCATCCGGGCACACGGCCACGTCGGCCCCGGCCGGCGCCGGCGTGACCGGACACCCATGCGCCACGGCCACTACCACGCAGGGCAGCCAAGGCGGCAGCGCCCAGGGGACGTCGTCTCCCGACTCGATCTCCACCACCAGCAGCGGTTGGTCGTCGAGTACACCGAGGATCTCGTTGCTGCCGGCCCATGCACTCTCGAGGAGCTGGTTGGCAGCCATGGCGGGCACGGCCCCCTGCGGCGTTTTGACGATGGCCGGAGCGTACCCTTGTCTCAGTGCGCACCACGACCAACCCCGAGGCTGCCAGCGAGCTGCGGGTGGCAGCAGCTTCAGGCCTTATGGCACTGACGGGGCAGCCCGACGGCCCGCCGCTGTCGCTGCCGAATGGGCTCGTGCCGGGGCTCGATCGCCTGGCCAGCGCAGTCGCCCAATGGTCGGCCGAGGTCGGCGACACGGTGGTGGTCGACTGGGCGGAGCTGCTCACCGTTCGGGCGCAGCTCTTCGGCCTACGACGACAGGGCCGCTGCTCGGCCAATGGGTCGTGCCGGCTCCTGCGAGGACCGGATCGCTGGGTGGCGGTGAACCTGGCGAGGCCCGAGGACCGAGACTCGGTCGATGCTCTCGCCGGGTGTGACGGCGGCCCCGACAAGTGGGAAGTGCTCGAACGCGCGGTCGAGCAGTACCCGGTCGCCGAGTTTGTGCGTCGGGCTCGACTGCTCGGCGTGCCCACCGCCCCCCTCGGTACCGGCGACGAGGCGCCGGGCGGGCCATGGTCGGCCAAGCGCTACTGGGAGCCGAACGAACGCCGTCACCTCGCCGATCTGTCCATCGTGGACCTGTCGGCCATGTGGGCCGGGCCACTCACCGCCATGATCGTGGAGCGCAGCGGCGGGAAAGTGGTGAAGGTCGAGAGCACGTCGAGACCGGACGGTGCTCGCGCCATGCCCGCCTTTTACCGGAGCCTCCACAGCGAGGACCAACCGGTGGTGACACTCGACTTCGCCAGTGCCGAGGGGAAGCGACGGCTGCGCACCATGCTCGACGAGGCGGACGTCGTGATCGAGTCGTCGCGTCCGCGCGCCCTTGAACAGCTGGGCGCCGCGCCTGAACAGGTGGCGAGGCGGGCGGGAAGGGTGTGGGTGAGCATCACCGGCTACGGTCGGGCCGAGCCGGGGCGCCACTGGGTGGCCTTCGGTGACGATGCTGCCGTGGCCGGTGGGCTCGTGGCCTGGGAGGACGACACCCATCCGGTCTTCTGCGGCGACGCACTAGCCGACCCGGTGACCGGCCTGACTGCCGCCGCCGCCGTGTTCGAGGCTCTGGCCGGAGGTGGTGGTCTGCTCCTCGACGTTTCCCTGCAGGCGTCCGCGGCCTCTCTGGCCGCTGGGCACGCAGCGCAGCCGTCCGCGCCGGCCCGGCGCACCGGAGGCGCCTGGCAGGTGGTCGTCGACGGAGAGACGGTACCGGTCCGCGACCGCACCGAAGCTGCCTAAATTCAGACGGCCCTATGGACGATCGATCCCGCCACCACCGTGGCCACGACGGCGTCGGACCGACCGGGCGCGGGAAGAATCCCGTCGGCCAGCAGGCACACGTCGCCCACTTCGCCGACGGCGATATGACGAGCACGCCCCGGATCGGCCGCGTGGCCGGTGAAGAGGCCGAGGGCGGAGCGCAACGGCACGGCCTCGTGGGCACCGACAATGCTGCCGCGGCGCGTGCGGCGCGTGTGGGCGGTCCACACTGTCGTCCAGGGGTTTGTCGGTCCGAACGGGGCGTCCGTCCCGGCCGCCACCGCCACGCCGCCGGCCAACAGCGATGCACACGGGTAGAGACACGGCAAGTCGCGCTCGTCCACCTCCTCGAGATAGGTCTCGCCCCGGTCGTGGACCAATCCGGGATTGGTGACGACGGTCAGTCCCAAGGCGGCCAGGGGACGGACGAATCCGCCGGGGATCACCGAGCCGTGTTCGATGCGGTCGCCGGGCATGGTGCCGGCAACGTCCATAGCGGCGAGCGTGAGCGCCAGCTGGACCAGGGTGACGCAGTGCACGGCGACCGGCACATCCTTTCCGTGCGCAGCCCGCACCAACTCGACCAGGTCGTCGAGAGAGGGAAGGCGGTCGTCGTCCAGAAGCACCTTGTGCGGACCCCGGCCGACCCGCGGGTGGGCGCCGACCTCGATGTCGGGCGCGCACATGACGTGCAGTCGCTGGCACAGCGCGCCGTCGGTCACGGCGCCGACGAGGGCCGCCACCCCCGGGGCGGTGGCCCGCGGCGTGGCGTCGGTGACACCGACCACCCCACAAGCTGCGAGCCGGCGGCTCACGGCGGCGATCTCGTTCACCGGATCGTCGTCAGGTAGACGACTGGCCAGCCAGTCGTCCATCCGGAACAGCCGTCCGGTCACCGTGCCGCGCTCGTCGCGCTCGACGCCGGGGCAGTCGGCGGTGTCGAGGCCAAGGGTGTCGACCGCGGCCGAGCTCAGCGCCCACCAGACACCGGATCGGTGCTGGACGCGCACCGGCGCACCGGGGAGAAGGGCGTCGAGCGACCACCGATCGAGCGCGCCGGCCACCGACTCGTGATAGCCGACCGCCCGCCGCCAACCGTGACGGTCGACAGGGGCGCTACGCAGTGCGGCGGCCAGCTGCTGACGTCCGCCGACCTCGGCGGGACCCACGGCGGCCGAGCGCCCGGCAGCGACCAGGGACCGCAGGTGGACGTGGTGGTCGTGCAGGCCGGGGACGACAACCGTGCCCGGGACGACCAGTACCTCTTCGTTCGGCTCCGGATCCAGCCTCGGGCCCATCTCCACGATTCGTCCGACGCGGATGCGGAGGTCGACCCGGTCGCCCGGCTGGAGACGATCGACGCCGGCCGCGGCAGTCGCCGCCCAGTCCGCCGTCCTGGCGCCGCAAACCAGCAGGTCCCCCTCCTCCGCAGCGGTCGGGGTGGATTCCACTCCGACGGTAGAGAGACGGCCCTGCAGTTCGTGATTCGACGTCACATTTGATACTACGGCAGACAGGCGCTTCAATGGGCAGCCGGCAACTCGAGGAGGACCCCATGGCTCGTGCCGTCATCGTTTCCGCGTGCCGCACCGCTATCGGTACCGCCTTCCGGGGGAGCTTGGTCGACGCCGATCCCTTCGACATGGCCAGGCTCACGGTGGCCGAGGCCGTGGCCCGCTCGGGCCTCGACCCGACGCTCATCGACGACGTGATCATGGGCGAGACGTTGGCGGGCGGAGGCGACATCGCTCGCCATGCCGCCATCGAAGCGGAACTCGGCGCCGTTCCCGGCGTCGCCGTCAACCGCCACTGCGCTTCTGGCCTTGCTGCCGCAAACATGGCGGCGGCCAGCATCATGGCCGGCATGGACAGAGCCGTGGTGGCCGGCGGGGTGCAGTCCTCGTCGCTCATGACGATGAGTTCCCGGCGCATCCCTGGGACCGACGATTGGACCGAACGCTGGTTGTCCCCCAGTCATCCCGAGAGCCCCGACGCACCCGGAGCCGATATGTCCATCACTGTCGGTTGGAACACGGCCCGCCTGGCCGGGATCAGCCGGCGGGCCATGGATGAGTGGGCCTTCCATTCCCACCGCAAAGCCGTCGCCGCCATCGACGCCGGCTGGTTCGAGGAAGAGATCGTCCCCATCCCCGTTGTCCGGCGCGACGGCACCAAGGTCAATTTCACAGTTGACGAGCACCCACGGCGCGACACCTCGCTGGAAAAGCTGGCCGCTCTCAAGCCTCTGCACCCGGAGATCGAAGGGTTCAGCATCACGGCGGGTAACTCCGCGGGCGTCAACGACGCGTCCGGTTCCATGGTCATCGCCTCCTCCGACCTCGTCGCCGGAGAGCGGGTCGAGCCCCTGGCCACCATTCGATCGTGGGCTGCGGTCGGGGTCCCCCCGGCGGAGACCGGCCTGGCGCCGGTCAAGGCCATCGCCAAAGCACTGGCTCGTGCCGGGCTCGAGCTCGAGGACGTGGCCCTGTTCGAGATCAACGAGGCCTTCGCCTCGATGTGCGTGGCCACCGTACAGACGCTGGGGATCGATCCCGACAAGGTCAACCCCAACGGCAGTGGCTGCAGCCTCGGCCATCCCATCGCCATGACCGGGTCACGCATGCTCACCACGCTCGCCTACGAGCTCCGACGGCGGGGCGGGGGCATCGGCGTGGCAGCCATGTGCGCGGGCGGGGGCATGGGCTCAGCGACCGTCATCGAGGTCTGACCCGTGCCCGAGTTCGAGACCCTCCTGCTGGAGATCACCGAGGGCGTGGCCACGGTGACCCTCAACCGACCGGAGGTTCTCAACGCCTTCGACGAGCGGATGCAAGACGAGCTGGCCATGCTGTGGCAAGGATTGCGGCACGACGACGACGTCCGGGCCGTCGTGCTCACCGGCAGCGGAGAGCAGGCGTTCTGCGTCGGCATCGACCGAGGTGACATCCCGGTCGACACGGAATTCGACCCCTTCACGTATCAGGACCCCGGTCACCGGATCGGGCCGAAGACCCAGCAACTGTGGAAGCCGGTCATCGCCGCGGTCAACGGCATGGCCTGCGGCGGAGCCTTCTACCTGCTGGGTGAGAGCGACGTGGTGGTCTGCGCCGAGCACGCCACCTTCTTCGACCCTCATGTGACGTACGCCATGACGGCCGCCTTCGAGCCGATCCTGCTCGGGGGCCGCATGGC
>Ga0307374_10014709_pt1 | contig 10617 bp, 16 predicted proteins | sample OX3MG_FD_202532 | JGI IMG/M metagenome (GOLD analysis project Ga0307374, IMG submission 202532) | Soil microbial communities from Risofladan, Vaasa, Finland - OX-3 | ecosystem: Environmental > Terrestrial > Soil > Coastal area > Acid sulfate soil | place: Finland: Risofladan, Vaasa | collected...
CATCTCGGACGTGCCCTCCTGGGTGGCGTACTGGTTGTCTTGTCAACTCCAGTTTCGCCTACCAGGAGGGCCATTTCGCGGACGCGCGGCTGTCAACTCACGTCGTTGCGTGAAGAATCGAAGCTAGTCGTCGCAACAAAGGTTAAGCCACGCACGTCACTATCGAGCGCACGGTATGCGCGCTGCTCCACCCTAGGCAGGGAAGATGCAGAACGGATGGCCAGCGGGATCCTGCAAGACCACCATCGGACCGGCGCCTGGAAACGGAGCGGGCTGAATTGGCTTGGTCGCGCCCAGGTCGAGCAGGACCGCCTCCGCTGTTTCGAGACTCTGGACGGTGAACTCGAAATGCATCTGCATGGGAACATCAGCCGACGGCCAGGTTGGGGCCTGGTGGTCGGACACCTCGCGGAATATAACCAGGAGCCCGTCGACGGTCACAGTCGTCCCATTGTGCCCTAGGTCACCGCCAGTGGCCGCCGAGTAGAACTGCGCCATCTTGCTCACATCGGCGCAGTCAATCGTGAGTGCCGCCACCTCTAGGACTCCACGTTTGCCCTCGTCCTCATGTGGCACGACCTGAATCGTAGGTTGGCTTGGGATAGCGAGCTAGCTAGCGAATAACGGAGACGCATTGCCGGCGAAGTGAGACGATCTCGTTCTTGGCCGGACCTCGTTGATATGGGCTACGGGCACGAGGCGAGGGACTCCCGGGGGACACGCCTCGAGTCGAGTCCAACCGAGGACGAGTCGAGCCGCTGTCCTGTGCGAAATCCTCTCCCCTCTATGGCCCGGATACCGACCCAGAGCGGTCTCCAGCGTCGGTGATCAGGAGGCGTACAGCGTCGGCGAAGTAGTGGTCCGGAACAGCGTCCGGGGCGATCGTGCGCTCCATCAGCAGCCCGCGCAACAACGCCAGGATGATGGTCGCCATCTCTTGTGGAGGAACCCCAACCCCTTCCTCCGTGGCGGCACCGTCCATTTGGAGCACCCAGGCGAGTGCAGCTCGCGCCTGGGCCTGTTGGGCTGCCACCCAGGTCCGAGTCCGTTCACTGCGCAACGCCAGCTGGAGAGCCTCGGCGTCCAGGGCCGCTCGACGGTCGGAACCCACGGTCGAGGACAGCCGACCTACTGAGACGGCCCACTTAGCGAGCCGGGAGACAACTGACCCGTCGCCGACCAGGACGTTCTGGCTCCCCCCGGCGGCCACTGAGCGGCAGGCCTCGAAGAAGAGGTCCTCCTTGTCCTCGAAGTTCGAATAGACGGCTCCCTTGGTCAGACCGGCCTGATCCGCGACTGCGTCGAGGGAGGTCCGGTCGAAGCCCCGTTCGGCGAACATCTGGGCGGCAGCCTCGATTAGAGCCGCCCGCACTACCGCGGTCTTGGCCTCCCTGGTCAGTCCGCTTCGCGCCATTGCGTTGAGCCTAGCACTTGACATACTATGGGTATTGGATACTCTAGGTATTCACCTTGCTGAGGAGGAATGAGATGAGGGTCCTGAGCTGGATGTTCATCGGTCTTGTCGTCGCATCGACGATCCTGGCCGTCTGGGCCTGGAGCACCGGAGCGGTGCCCGGCGGCCACCTCGGCGGATCCGCTACGAAGTCCGACGGTGGAGCACTGTGGATGGTGTTCCCCGCTGTAGTGCTCAGCTTGGGGTGCGGAGCGTTGGCCTTCCGCCGCTTCGGCCTGCCCGGCGGCGCCATTGGCTTCGCCGTAGGCGCCTCCATTACGACACTGGCGGAATTGGCGAGCTTCGCCAGGCTGATCTGACGTCGGACTAGGCACCATGCCGGCGTTTGGGGGCACGCCTGTCCGATCCGTCACTGGCTTATTGAGATAGGTCCCTCTGGATCATTGGCGATCGACTGAGAGCGGATCAGAGGGAGGTTGTCGGCCTCGGCCTGACTACGCCTGCCGGGCCATCGGATACTCGGCCAGATGGCCGCTGAGGAGCGCCACGATCTCGCCGGCCTCCTCGATATCGAGGGCATGACCCCGCCCGGCGAACTGAACCAGGCGGGCCGCTGGTATGTGTTCGGCCAGGTACTGGGAATTGGGAAGGGGCATCACCCTGTCCCCACCGCCGCAGACCACCAGGACGGGCACACCGATCCCGTCCAGCTGTTCAGTCACGTCGTGGCTGGCAAAGGTCATCGCTTGGGCCACCCAGCTGTCTGGCGAGGCAGGCGCGGCCAGGATCTCGGTCACGAAGTCGTCGAACAACCTGGGGTCAGACCTGAAGCTCGGCCCGAAGGACAGCGACAGGTTCTCCTCGGCTCGAACCCTCTCGTCGGTGGCCCCAGCTCCGGTGATGTTGTCCAGGAAGTCCTGGTCCGGCATGGTGAGGCCCACCCCTCCGGCCGTTGTCCCCATGAGGATGAGTGAGGCGACCGCCTCGGGGTACGCCACCGCCAACGCCAGAGCGGCCATGCCCCCCAGCGAGTGCCCGAATACGTGGAAGCGCCCTCCCAGTAACTGGCGCCCCACTGCCAACGCGTGTTCGGAGGCCAACGAGGCCGAGTCGGGGGGCACGGAACCGCTGGAGCCGCCGGTGCCGCGCTGGTCATAGACGGCAACTCTGAGGGTGCTGGCCAAAGAGACCGGGGAAGCGACCTCCGCTTCGCAAGGGGCCAGGTCCCACCAGTCGGGCAGGAGGAAGCGCCACGCACGACCGGCCGAACTCCCCCCGGTGATCAGCAACAGGGGCTCGGCCCCGGACGGTCCCCCGAGCCACGCCCGCAGGTCCTCTCCATCCGGCGTCCGCACGACATGTTCCTCGGTGGCATTCACATATCGAGTACTATCCTGATAGTGACTGCTATGTCAAGTGAAAGGGTGAGACGCTCCCGAGTAGAAGCCGCCACCGACACCCGCCGCCGGTTGCTCGACGCGGCCTGGGTCGTCTTCGCCCGTAGGGGCTACGAGGGAGCCTCGGTCCAGCAGGTGGCCGAGGAGGCGGGCTTCACCATCGGCGCCATCTACAGCCACTTCCGCACCAAGCAGGAGCTGTTCTTAGCTCTCCTCGAGGAGCGCTTCGCCACCAAGGTCGGTGACCTGTCCCGGCTCGTTGACGGAACCGATTCCCTGGATCGTCAGATGGAGGCCCTGGCCCACCGTTTTGGCCGACTGCGTGAGACCGAGGGCGACTGGGACCTGCTGGCCGCGGAGTTCGCCCTCTATGCGGCCCGCCATCCCGAGGCCCGACCGCCCCTGGCCGATCGTCAGTGTCAACTGCGCGAAGGGCTGGCCCAACTCATAGCTGCCCGGCTGAGGGAATCCAGCATCGAGCCTGCAACTTCTCCCTCGCTCATTGCGGCGGCCGTGATCGCCCTCGGAGATGGCCTGGGCGCCATGCGACGCCTTGAGCCCGATCTCTTCCCGGACCAACTGTTCTCAACGGCCGTACACCACCTCGTCTTGGCGCTGGCGCAGACTTCAGTGCCCTAACACCACCGTCATGGAACCGGCATGACTGGTGCACTCGCGGTGCGTCAGCCCGACGTTGAAGGGGATCGTGCTCAGCTGAAGTCGACCACCAGGGCGGTGGCATTGTCGTCCGCTCCCCGACCTATTGCCCCGGTGACGACCTCGGCAGCCGCCTGGTGCGCAGCCGAAGCCGTGGTCAACAGCGTCTCCAGTTGGATGGTGGAAAGGGCCTTGACCACTCCATCGGTGCATAGAAGAAATCGGTCGCCGGGCTCGCAGGACACCCTGGCGACGTCCAGGGCCACCTCAGGAGCGACTCCAACAGCTCTCGTGAGAACGTGGCGGTGGGGATGGCCTTCAATCTCTAGTTCAGTGAGTTGGCCAGCCTGGACAAGCTCGGCGACCACGGTGTGGTCCTGGGTGAGCAGGTCCAGTTGTCCGTCGCGGAGGCGGTACAACCGGGAGTCACCGACATGTACGACCACGGCTCCGACGTCGGAAGTGATACCGAGGGCCACCAGCGTGGTGCCCATGCCTTCTTCGCCATGACTGACCCGGCTCTGGCGCCAGACCGCTCGGTTCGCCTCCTCGCAGGCATCTCTCAGTCCCTGGATGGTGGGTGCAGAACGGAAAGCGGCCTCGATGGTGTCCAGGGCGAGGCGACTGGCCACCTCACCGCCCCGAAGACCTCCGACCCCGTCGGCTACAGCGAAAAGGCCATCGGCGACCAGAACTTGATCTTCGTTTGTGTCCCGGGTGCCGGCATCGGTGGCGGTGCCAGCCTGGGCTGCAGTCGTCATGTCAACTCCTTCGGTAGTGGGTGGTGGAGCGGTTGGGCCGGATCCGCCCATCGGAACCATGGCACTGCGGGCCTCGACTAGAGCGCGACGGCGGGCCCTCAGCTGGACTGAGAGGTCGCGGTCCCAGCGATCAAACTGGGCAGGATCCGGGTCACGGAGGAAGGCGGAAATGTCTGCCAGGCTGATGGCCGCCCGGCGTAGGTGGCCGATGATCCGCGCCTGGTCCAGTTGGCCGGGCGAGTAGTAGCGGTATCCGGAAGATGCGTCGATCAGGGCTGGCACGAGGAGCCCGGCCCGGGCATAAGAGCGAAGCATCTTGGGCGACAGACCGCATCGAGCAGCGAAGTCGCCAATGCTGAGCAGCTCGTCCTCCATCCAGGGAGCATGAACCATGTCCGCAGGGCAGAGTCAATCCCCCAGGAAAATCAGTCGCCCCGGCCCAGGCCCAGAGGAGTGGGATACGTCGCCGGGACCCGGCCGATGGCATGCAGCCGGCGGTCGAAGCTGCGTGGCTGCTCCACACCGACAACACGCGCAGTGAGTTGCGCTCGCTGCCGGAGGAGGGCCAGGGCGTCATCTCCTGATGCTCCGGGGCTATGGGCTAGCCCATCGGCCGGGATCGAAGGGCGCGGGAGCGCTGGATCGGGCGCTGGTACGCCGTGGACCGGAGGATGACAGGCTCTTGGCATGTCCGACTCCGGGCCCAATCGGGTCCCCTTCGACGTGGAGGGCTACACGGCCGCGGTCACCTCCGGGCGAGGCTGCTTCATCTGTCGCATAGCGAAGGGTGAGGAGCCGACCGCCTCTCACCATCGGGTCATCTACCGAGACAGCGAACACTTCGCCTTCTTCAACCGGTTCCCGACCCTGGCGGGTTACGCCCTGGTCGCTCCGCTTGAACACCGCGAGCAGGTTGTGTCCGACTTCAGTCAAGACGAGTACCTCCGACTCCAGGCCCTCATCCACAGAATGGGCAGGGCAATGGCCAAGGTCATGCCCGTCGAGCGGCTCTATATCCTGAGTCTCGGCAGCCAACAGGGCAACAGCCACGTCCATTGGCACGTGGCCGCGCTCCCGCCCGGCGTTCCCTACCGCGACCAACAATTCGCTGCCCTCATGGCGGAGAATGGCTATCTGGATATCCCAGACGAGGACCGGGATCGGCTGGCCGACGCTCTGCGACGCTCCCTGGAGGAGGACACCTAAGCCCGACCGCACTGCACCTTCCGCGCCTGAGTTAGCACTAAGGGACCCCTGACCCCCGTCTGGCGGACGGGCCAGCCGGAGTCCAAGTCGCCAGCCCGGTTGGGAGGTAGCTGAACTGCGCGGCGAGATGCCGACGGCGTCCAGAACCCGCTTGATCGGGTGGGCCGTGGCGTGATACCCGGTCCCAGAGCCCAGGTCGAAGGCGCTGGCTGGAAACTGCGGACCGGCCCGGAACGCACTTGTCAATTGGTGATCAGTAAGATGCCCTCTGATAACAAACGTCGTGCCGACGCGCCCGATTCGAAGGACGGAGTAGGTGAAGGCGATCTCCTGGGGGCCGGCGGCATCGGCCGAGCCGGTACTGTTCGAGTACATCGCCGGCCGCTTTGCTTCGGGACTCTGCTATCTGTCGACGCTGCGGCCGGACGGCTGGCCCCGTGTCCATCCCATCGGGCCCCTCATCCCTGAGGCCGGTCTGGTCTTGGTCGGGATGCTCCCTAGGTCTCCGAAGGCCCATGACCTTCGCCGCAACGGTCGCTATGCGGTTCATTGCACGGTGGAGGACGGCTACGGAGGCGGCGGTGAGGTCCTGATGACCGGCATCGCCGAATCGCGGGAGCCGACTGAAAGGCACGCCGAGCGGGGGTGGGTTACGTTCGAATTGCTGGTCGGCGAGTTGCTAGCGACGATCTACGACAAGGAGGGCGGGAGACCGGTGAGTCGCCGCTGGTCGGGCCGTCGGCCGTTCTCATAAATTGGAGCGCTGCCGGGTGGCTGGTGTACACGGGCGTCGTAGCGCCACCAGGAATGTACGGGACCCCATCGCGCACCGGTGCTCCGTTGGGATAGAGAACTCGACTGCGGCACCCTGCCGGCGCTATGGGCGAGGGACACGTCCGCTGGCGCGTGATCTTCGGGGACAGTCATGGCCACGCCGGGCTCCTAACCTCCGCCAGGGCCCGGAGTCCACCCCTCGGCCACCAAGGTCTCCGCCAACTCAAGCCAGGAATAGGCATTGGCTCGCTCGACGGGTGTAGGAAGGCCGACGGCTTCCTCGACCCCGATGCGCTTCATCTCCTCGAGGAGGGGCCGCAACCCGTCAGGCCGGATGCCAGACTCCAGAACAGGAGCACCGACGTAGCGGGCAGTGTTGTCGACCACGGCCCATAGCATCGCCACTTCCGAAGCCGTGTCCCAGCCCCGGGCCAGGTGCTTGGCCACGATCGTGACCATGAACCAGAACCACTCGACCTGGGATTGAAGAGCTTCGAGGGGGTCCGAGGGCACCGACGGTGCCAAACCGTCACGCATGGATGGGAACAACTCGATCTGGAGCCTGGCGGGTACGGCCGGGCTGAGGTCCACCTTGTCCACCAGAATCTTGGTGTCAGACCCGATGGCCGCTGCCGACAGAGGCTGCCAGTAGGAGTCGACGGTGATGTCCACTGGCCGCGCTGGATAGCGGGCGGCGAAGTAGCGGCCATCCTGAGGAGCGTTGTACGGAGCCTCCTTGCTCGACATCAACGTTCCCAGCCGGCGGAGCCAGCTCGGAATCCGGTCGAGTTCCGTTGAATCAGCGTCGAAGAAGGCCACGCAGATGTCGATGTCAGACAGGCCGTCGGACTCACCCCGGCCCTCCGATCCGAAGACCCAGACCGCCGCCACGCGGTCATCGGCGGTCAGCACCGAGACAGCATCTGCCAGCCATTGATCCTTGGCTCCCGAGCGCGCCTCCAAGGCCTGAGTCATCGACACGGCCCCTAGCCAAGCATCAGGTGGTCCGTCGGTCCCCTGAATTCGCCATGGTGAACTCGCGAGCGGCCTGGGACCCGGCGGTCTGGGACACCTGCCCAGCCTGGGCCGGCTCGCGAATATGGGGCACCCCCGGTTCGGGCCAGATCGGTAGCGGACCCCGAGCGAGAGCCGGCATTCTGCGTGGTCAGGCCGCGCTCGGGCCAGACTCTTTCCCCGTGCCAGGAATCGCGACCTATCGGACCTCCACAAGGAGCTGAGGTCCGTGGTTCGAATCCACGTAGCCCCATCTCGATTTCGGCGTAATCCCAGGTCAACGGGGGTGTGCCCAGATTGCGCCCTGACCGCTGCTGGCCGGGAGTGGCCGCTAATTACATCCCTTACGGGCACGTAGCGGGCACGACCGGCAATGAGATGCCCGCGAGCCCGCTGATTGGCCGGTGCGGTGAACGATGCGGTCCAGGGCCGAAATGGATGTCTGAAGTCGTTGAGAGAGGGCTACCTTGTTGGAGCCGTATCCGGATTGACCGGTCGGGGAGGAGTGGCCGTGGGCGATGCCGGCACCGAAAAGGGGCCGCTGTGGAAGCCGGGTGATGGACTTCGGTCATTCACCCGGGCGGAGCGCGCCTGGGTGATGGATCACCCCACCTTCCGGTTGCTCTTGGCGTTGACCGCTACGGTCGGCACCGCGGTGAGCGACCTGCTCAGCCGGCACATCCAGGGTCTTGACCGCTGGGTGGTCGTGGCTTTGATCCCGGCGACCTTGGGCGTGTTCATACAGCTGTGGCTTCGCGGTCAACTCCAGCGACCGTACACGCTGAGCCCAGTGCGACAGCCAAGCAGGAGCTGGTGGTAAGTAACTGGCGCGTCAGTTCCACTTCGCCGGACCGTCCAAAAGACTCCGTCCGGACCCCTCAAGCTCAGGCGGTGAACCGAGGAGGTGATTCCCCCGGTGAATCGACGCCAGCCAACGACCTCGGAGTTGGGAGCGACGGCTTTGGCCACCCATGAGAGAGTGGCGTCTGGGGGACGCCGTTGGACCGGCTTCACGCCGGCCAGTATCGACCATCAGGCGGGACGGGGTCAGGAGGGCTCCGCGTCGCCGCTGCTGGCGGCACTCCGGGCGCGCCTCCCTGCCAGCAGTCGGGGACGCAGTGTTGGCGGCCCTGGGGAACCGTCGGGGAGCGCCGGTCCGGCACTGCTGCCAAGGGCTCTCGGCGGTAGCGGGGATGGATGGCAACATTTCCTGGCGGGTCCGCCGCGACGGATGCGACGCTGTCCCCCATGACTTCGGCCGACAGGGACCACCTCGACCTTCTCGTCCAAGATGACCCCGACCCGCACTTCCGGACCGCGGTTATGAAGAGCCTGGTTGAATACAACGGCGAGCAGGCATCTCCGGAGAACCACCGGCCGTTGGCCGTCTTTGGCCGCCTTGCCGGAGAGACAGTCGGTGGTGCCATCGGCTACACACACTGGAGCTGGCTGTTTGTCAGCCACCTTTGGGTACGAGAGGACCGCCGGGGCTCGGGTTTGGGTCGGGTGTTGCTCGAACGCATTGAGCAGGAGGCCCGGAGCCGCGGAGCCGAGGCGGCGCACCTGGACACCTACGACTTTCAGGCGCTCCCCTTCTACCTACGTCTGAATTACGAAGAGTTCGGGCAGCTCCCTGACTACCCTCGAGGTCACTCCCGTCACTTCCTTTGGAAACGGTTGAGCTAGGAGAAGCCAGCCTCGGAAGCGTCGATGGACAGAGGTTTGGCTGCTGGGGCTAAAACGGTTAGTAGCGACGAGTACGGCGACCCTGTCCGGTGTCCGGCGACCAAGGTGCCCCCTGCCGGCATGACGCCGAATGTGATCAGTCGGGGGGCGCAGTAGGGGGCGGGTGCCGCCGCAGCCTTGGCTGATCAATGAGCCACCGCCGCCCGCCCCCGGCCGCATGGGGCAAGGCGTGCGAATCGCCGCAAGGAGGAGGCACTGACTGCCGATAGATCTCCTATGAGGGCACGCCTTGGAATGAAGCTGTTCGGCCTGGCGGTTACCACCGTATTGCTCATCTTCGGCACCCGCTCCTGCGTGACCGGCACGGGCCCGGCCGGCCCCGCCCTCAACGGCTTGGTCCATCAGGGCGTGTCGGGGGTGTGTGCCGACGCCGGCTCGGTCGGCGCCGCCGACAACTCGGGCTCGGCCACGCCACCCACGCTCGTCTCGGGCTCCCAGGGGGAAAAGCTCGCCAGGCTGGCCACGGTGGCCGGGCTGGGATCCAGCGCCCTGTTGTGCACAACCACCACCACTACGACCGTCCCCTGACTTGAACCTCGGGGCTACGGTCGGCCGGCGTTGCGTGCCGATGGCATACCCGGTCCGGCATCGGTGATAGGCGCCCGTGCAGGGCAGCCGGGATATCGGGACATCCTTCGGAGGGTGCCACTCCTCCCTATCGCCCGCACGAGCGGCTACTCGGGCTTGATCCCGCTGCACCGCATCCTGACCGCGCAGGCAAAGAACCGCCCCTCTGCGTCGCGGGCCTCCAGGTCGGATTTCAGCTCGTCAAGCTCAGCCTGAGTGGCGTCACCCCGCGCTAGGGCCCGGTCGAAGACGCTCGGTCCTGGGAGAGCGATGAACTGAGACCACGAGGTGCTGACCTCGGTGAGCACCTCAACCTGGACCTGTACAAGGCCGGCGGCAACAAACAGGCCCTTCAGCTGCCTGCCGATCCGTGGGTTCTGAAGGTCGGCAAACCGGCCGCGGTGTACCCGCTCAGCGAGGCCGACGTCCGTGGCGTCCAGGGCATCCATCTGGTGGTCGACGTCGATACAGACCACCTGGCCGCCCGGCCGCAGCACCCGGACCATCTCGCACAGGGCAGCCGCTGGGTCTCTGACGTGCAGCAGCAACAGAACGCAGCGGACCAGGTCGAAGGCCTCATCGGGAAGCTCCAGTGCACAAACGTCGCTAACCATGAGCTGGGCCTGGCTGCCGCGGGCTATGGAGCGCTGGCGGGCGATGGCGATCATGGCCTCGCTCGAGTCCACCCCGACTACCCGGCCGCCGGGCAAGACCAGCTCCTCAAGGTCGAAGGTGTCGGTCCCCGGACCGCAGCCGGCATCGAGCACCGCTTGGCCTGGCCTCAGGCCGAGGCGGGCGTTGCCTGTCCGTCGCTGGTCTCGGAACACTTCGGCTTGACGATCCAGAAACGCCACGTACTGGGCCGGGGCCACATGCCCCGGGTCCAAAGGTGCCTCACGCATTCGACGTCCCCTTCACGAGATGAGCGGTTCTCGGGGGACGTCATTGGCCCTGGGTGAGCAGACCGGCTGAAAGCGGCCACTGATTCCGGCGCAAAGCGGCCACCCAATCCGGAGGAAAGCGGCCACCCAATCCGGCTGATTCCGGCCACCTGGATCGACCCCAGCAGGCCAGAGCGGTA
>Ga0307374_10014714_pt1 | contig 10616 bp, 11 predicted proteins | sample OX3MG_FD_202532 | JGI IMG/M metagenome (GOLD analysis project Ga0307374, IMG submission 202532) | Soil microbial communities from Risofladan, Vaasa, Finland - OX-3 | ecosystem: Environmental > Terrestrial > Soil > Coastal area > Acid sulfate soil | place: Finland: Risofladan, Vaasa | collected...
CCGCAGCTGCTCGGCAATCAGCCTCTCGCAGGCTGCCGTGATTGCTGCCTTCTCGGCCGGCGACGGTTTGTTCCCAGCCCGCCCACCGACATACATCCAGACCCGCTTCGCCACCGCCGCCCCGAGAACTTGACCCGGCTCTTCTACCCCGCCCTTCCTACCCGCTGCCAGCCGCTCCTGCCCGCTCCAGGCTTTGATCACCAATTCCGAATCGCAGTACTAGTCTGGAAATCTTACATCGCAGGAGCCACCCCCCTTTGATGCCTGGAGACGTAATGGCTTGATATTTTTCGCTCTTTTAAGGCCTGTTCATAAATAACCGAATCGCGGGGTAAATTTTGCCTGGGGGATTCCGGCTCGGGGTGGAAATGTACTAGACTCGACCGTGGTTGAAGCGGCGGGCATCCAACTGCGCTTCGAGGCGCTTGAACCGGTTCTGGACGAGCAGGGACGGCGACGGTTTGCCGCGGCCGAGGAGCGCGTTGCGGGCCGACGGTGCCAGGATGGTCATGAACGGGAGTGCCCAGTGCCGGCCGGACCAACTGATCGGGGCGCGCCAACACAAGCGACGGTGATCACCGGCGAAGACGACGAAGTGGGTGCCAAGCAAGGCAGGCTGGCCAGCGTAGTCTTACTGTGTCATAAACTCATGTGTCGAGTGGTCCGCTGGCAGCAGGGGCATCGCGGGAGCGTGCGAGCGATGGCGCAAGCGATAGCGACGCGGACGGATGTCATGGAGTTCGCCACATGACGCTCAGGTCTGATCGGGGGATCCGCGGGATCGGTAACCTCCGGGTAGGGGATGTTCTTCGATAAGAACGGGGTTGCGTAGTCCTGAGGGGGGAATCGCTCCGCTTTCGGAGATCAGGAATCCGTAGGCGGCGATGCACAGCGTGGCATGATGATGAAAGCCTCGCCAACCGCGCCCCTCGTAGTGGCCAAGCCCGAGTTCCTGTTTGAGGTCCTGGTAGTCCCGCTCGATCCGCCACCGCAGCTTGGTGGTGTTCACCAGGGCACGACGGCTGATGTTCGCGGGCAAGGTAGACAGAAAGTATTTCGTCGGCTCGGGTTCGTCTGCGGGCCATTCGATCAGGCACCATTCCTCGGGACGCGGCGTAGAGCGGTGATAATCGCGATGCGCAGGACGGACACGCACTGCCGCGAAGCGCGAGGCGAGCTTGGTATTGGTCCCTTCGCGCCAGGTGACGCGCCGCCAGGCTTTTTTGGGAAGTCCCAGTGCCAGTTGCTTGGCCGAGACCGGCTGATGCTCGCTGTTACGGCGGATCGAGGACGTCGGCCGACCACGCCCGCTCCATGGCTTTGGCGGCAGCGGTTCCACGCCGGGCGGCCACAGGCTGGTGGAGGACTGGATGCCGACGGCATAGGCAAGGCCGATTTCCGTGATGGCGTCGCGGAAGTCGGTGTCGTTGCCGTATCCGGCGTCGGCCAATGCGACGTCGGCTTCGATCCCGACCGCAAGGGCGGCACGAAGCTGCTCAACCGCGATCTGCGGCTTGGTCTGGAAGACGATATCGTCGGGTATGCCCGTCGCGGCGCGCCGGTCGGGATCGTCAACCCACTCATGGGGCAGATACAGGCGATAGGCGATCGGCAGGCTGGCGTGATCGTTGGCGGCCGAAAGGCTCACCGCAACCTGGCAGACCGTATGTTCGTCATCCAGGCGGTGGCTCGTCCCGCAGTATGCGACGAGCGGGGACTGCGCTGAATGGTTCAGCGCCAAGCCTGACGCACAGGAGATAAGTCATGCAGCAGGATAGTGGAGTTTACGTCGGTCTGGATACCTCGAAGCTGAAGATCTCGGTGGCCGTGGCAGAAGCCGGGCGTGATGGCGACGTGCGCTTCATTGGCGACATCGACAGCACGCCGGAGGCGGTCGAGCGGTTTGTCGTCAAGCTCGGGAAGCGGCATCGTCGGCTGGCTTTTTGCTATGAATCCGGGCCAACGGGATACGGACTGCACCGGCAACTCACCGCCCTGGGGCACGATTGCGTGGTGATCGCGCCCTCGCTGATCCCGCGTCGGCCGGGCGAGCTGGTCAAGACCAACCGGCGCGATGCGCTGAGCCTCGCCAAGCTGCACCGCGCCGGCGAACTCACGCCGGTCTGGGTCCCGGACTCCGGCCATGAAGCAGTTCGCGAACTCGTGCGTGCACGCGAGGCTGCGATGGAAGATCTGCGGCGATCGCGTCAGCATCTTCAGTCTTTTCTTCTGCGTCATGGCAGGGTCTTCACTGGCCGCGCCGCATGGACCAAGGCGCACACCCGCTGGCTCTGCACGCAGACGTTCGACCATCCTGCGCAGCATCTTGTCCTGGCCGAGTATCGCCAAGCCACCGAGGATGCCGAGACCCGACTCGAGAGCCTGACCCGGCAGGTCACAGAGGCGGTGGCGGCCTGGTCCATGGCGCCGGTGATCGCGGCCTACCAAGCGATGCGCGGGGTAGCCCTCCTGACCGCGGTCACCTTCGTGGCCGAGATCGGGGACGTGCGGCGCTTCGAGAGCCCACGCCAACTCATGGCCTATCTGGGCCTGGTACCCTGCGAGAGCTCGACCGGCGATCGCGTGCGGCGGGGCGGAATCACCAAGGCCGGGAACAACCGCGCCCGGCGTGTGCTGATCGAGGGGGCTTGGACGTATCGCTTCCCAGCTCGCAAAAGCCGCCTGCGCAGGAGCGGGAGGCCGGGCTGCCGAAGACCGTTCGTGAGATTGCCTGGAAGGCTCAGGTGCGGCTCTGCGGGCGCTACCGCAAACTCATGGCAAACGGCAAACGTCAGACAGTCGCGACCGTGGCGATTGCGCGCGAGATGGCAGCCTTCCTGTGGGCTATTGGACGCGAGGTCCCGCTGGAGCCGATCGCATAGTGTAGCCCGATACCGCCGCTTTCACGTCAAGGGAGAGTGCTGAACGTCTGACATCGCTGTTGCGCATCGCTGGAGGCAGGACTCCGGTCGGAGAACCCTCAAGGACAATTGTGTGGCCGACATTCGTTGACGCCCGCTGGCAGATCGAGGCAGCCCCAGACGAACAAACGGAAATGCGGTACCCAACCCGCGCATCAGAGTCTGCCAACCGTCGTCTCAGCAGCCCTGCCTCCTGCGTTGCGCAACATTCATGGACCACATCGCTTCGCAGCTTTAGCGGAGATCGTGCGATTACGCCCAAATACGTTGACAACAAACATCAGAGCTGTCCTGTTTGCCGAGCTGTCCACAATACTGACGCGCCACGCCGACCGAGTGCTTGCCTTTCTTGGGCATGCCCGTGTCGTCGATGATCAACGCCCGAATCCGGCCGCGCTGCTTGATGATGGGCAAGACACGGGCGCGCACCGCCGCGAGCACGGTGTCGTCGGACCATTCGGATTTCGCCACGAAGTGATGCAGCGACTGGTGCGCTGCCTGCACACGTCCTGGCTGCACGCGCGCGGCCATCAGCTCGACGCTCTTGCGATCGCCCGGCAGCAGCAGCCCTGCGCAATATGATCGGAACGGTGCTCCGCGGTCAGCGTGACCCAGCGCCGACGTGATCGCCTCAACATAGGCGGCGAACCGTGACGCGCCGCCGTGCCCCTGGGATTCGAGACCCACAACCCGCCTCCACGAGTGAGAATCTCCTTTCATACACACAGGTCGCCAAATCGTACAAGGACTTTATGACACAGTAAGAATAAGACCCTGCACGAGAAGCCGGAGGCTGGAACTTACTGGAGCATCCGCAAGATGGCCGGGGCCACCGGCCTCAGCTACACCAGCGTTCAGCGCATCTGGAAGGCGCACGAGCTCAAGCCGCACCGGGTCAAGACCTTCAAGCTGTCGAACGACAAGCACTTCGTCGAGAAGGTGCAGGACATCGTCGGCCTCTATCTCGATCCGCCGGACAAGGCACTGGTGTTCTCGGTGGATGAGAAGAGCCAAATCCAGGCGCTTGACCGTACCCAGCCTGGCTTGCCGCTCAAGAAGGGCCGCTGTGGCACCATGACACATGACTACAAGCGTCACGGCACCACCACCCTGTTCGCCGCTCTCGACGTGGCCACCGGCAGGGTGATCGGCCAGTGCATGCCGCAACATCGCCACCAGGAGTGGCTCAAGTTCCTGCGCCGGATCGACGCTGAGACGCCCAAACACCTCGACGTGCACCTGATTGCCGACAACTACGCCACCCACAAGCATGCCAAGGTCCAAGCGTGGCTGAAGCGGCATCGGCGGTTCCACATGCACTTCACCCCGACCTCGGCCTCCTGGATCAACCAGGTCGAGCGCTTATTCGGCCTGATTACCGCGGATCGGATCCGCTGCGGCGCGTTCAAGAGTGTCACCGAGTTGGTCGCTGCCATCCAGCAATACCTGCAGCACCACAATGCCGACCTCAAGCCCTTCGTCTGGACTGCATCCGCTTCCGCCATCCTCGAGAAGGTCACCCGTGGGCGACAAGCGTTAGAGTCAGTACACTAGGCGTCGAGACCCGGCGTCAGTGGTCCGACCTCGCCATCTTGCGCACCACCCCGGCACTGCTCGGCCTGTTCTCCCTGATCACCGTGTGGGCCGATGATCTGGCTCGCAACGCCGTGCCCGGACTGCGGCCGAACATCGCGGCCTGGTACCGCAAGGACGAACCGACCTTCAGCGATGCGATTGCCGCCGTACGTCGTGTGCTTTGGCGCCCGCCGGATTTTTCCATCTCGCGGCAGCCCGGGAAACCGTGAAAATTCCCGCCGGCTTGCTAAACCGAATCTTCCAGACTCTCTGTCTCGCTGCCTGAGTTGCGCAAAGTCGAGCTCAGGGCAAGTGCGATTGCCGTCGCTACTCGGACGGACAAGTCCAGCCTATGGGCCCGCGATCAGGCGGGTTTGGGATTCCTTTACACTTTTCAGTGCAATGTGCGGCCTGTCCCAGTCCGATAGGCTGACGCGCGCAGCATGCGTTGCCCTCGGCGCGATGGGAGAACCGAGGCGGAAAGGACGACGTGGAAGGGTCATGACTGTGGTTCAGGAGTCCTCAACTTCTGCGGAAGCTACCGCCTCCTTCCCTCGATTCGGGTATAGATGCGACTGCCTCAGCCCGAAGACGTACTTGCCTAAACCGGGATGGGACGTTTCGGGTGATGCGGCGATATTGGACAAGATTTTGCGCTGGGCAATTCCTCGCCGCGACGTCAAGCGAACGACGCGCGCCCTCCTGGCTCGGTTTACCACTTTTCCTGCCGTTATTGCTGCACCAATATCCGATCTGATGGGCATTGAGCTGCTTGGCGAATCCGGCATTGTAGCGCTCAAGACCATTCATGCAGCGGCGCTGCGATTTGTTGCTGCTGAGCTTGCAGAGTGTCTGGTTCTCTCAAACTGGGAGCGCCTGATGGGATACCTGAACGCCAAATTGGCCCGCGAGCAAGTGGAGCAGTCTCGCGTGCTGTTCCTCGACCAACACAACCGTCTGATTGCCGATGAATTGCATCGTCAAGGGAGTGTGAGCCACGCGCCCGTCTATTCGCGTGACATTATAAAACGTGCACTGGAACTTCACGCCAACGCCCTAATTTTAGTGCACAATCACCCAAGTGGCGATCCGACTCCGTCGGCCGAGGATATCGCAATCACTCTACAGGTAAAGGCCGCTGCCGAGGTTTTCAGCATGACTCTTTATGACCATGTGATTGTCGGTAATGGACGGTGGTGGAGTTGCCGACGCCACGGGCTTTTGTGACGTTGTTTAGCCGTACCGACACGCAATGAAGCGATACCATTAGCCCTTCGACGTGACCGCGAGAGCCGCTTTTTGTCGCGGCACCGTGGGCCGCGATCTTCGGGTGCGTGCGAACTGTACGGCAACCGCTGCCGCCTACGGCACCACTTGTCGATCGTGGTCGCGTAGCTTGGCCGCGACCGGCCCGTCCTTATCGAGTGATCTTCGATGGCCCGGTCCAGGGCGATCGTAAGCGCAGCTTTGTGGCCCTTCTTCTGCTGGGACGGATGGATGTGCTTGGACGTCCTGGGTATGGGCTGTTCGAGCTATCGTTATGGATGACGCTATCGACGACGCGAAGGGTGAGTTCCGACGGATTGAGCTGCTGACGGGCCCGGCCCGGCGGCGGCGCTGGTCGGAGGCGGAGAAGGCTCGGATTGTCGCCGAGACCTTGGTGCCCGGTGCAGTGGTGAGCGCGATCGCCCGCCGTTGGCAGGTTTGCCCGCAGCAAGTCTTCGGCTGGCGGCGCGCAGGGCGGACGGGTGATGTGGCGCTGGCGACGAAGCCGGACGGGCCGGCGTTCGTACCGATCGTCGGTGCGTCCCCCCGGCCGTTGGTGACCGAGGCCGCTTCGTCGACGCCTGCGATGACCGTGCCACCCGTGCCGCCGCCCGCGCCCGCCGTTGAGGTTGCGCTTGCCGGGGCGGTGGTGCGGGTGGCGTCGGGCACGGACGGCGCGTTGCTGACGGCGGTGCCGCGCGCGGTGCGCGCCTCGGCGGGATGATCTCGGTTCCGGCCGGCGTGCGGGTGTTGCTGGCGACCCGTCCGGTGGATTTCCGCAAGGGCGCGCACGGCGTGGCGGCGCTGGCGGCGGAGGTGCTGGGGCAGGAGCCGTTCTCCGGCGCGGTGATCGTGTTCCGGGCCAAACGCGGCGGCCGGGTGAAGATCCTGCTCTGGGATGGCAGCGGGCTGGTGCTGGTGTGGAAGCAGCTGCAGCAGGGGGCGTTCCGCTGGCCGCCGGTGATGGACGGGGTGATGAAGCTGTCGGCGGCGGAGTTTGCGGCGCTGTTCGACGGTCTCGATTGGACACGCGTACAGCCGCTGCGGCGGATTCCCCAACCGACCGCGGCGGCATAGGATTCGCGGTGTGACCCACGCCGCTCCCGCCGCACCTCCGAGCCTGCCCGCCGATGTCGCGGCGCTGCGTGCGCTGGTGCTGGCGACGATGGCCGAGCGCGATGTGCTGGCCGAGGAACGCGACGCGCTGGCGAGCCAGAACGACCGGTTGCGGCACCTGCTGGTGAAGCTGCAACGCCTGCAGTTCGGCCGGAAGTCGGAACGGCTGCCGGAGGAGCAGCTGCACCTCGGCCTCGAGGATCTGGAGACTGCGATCGCAGAGGGCGACGCCAGGGCGGAGCAGCGCGATCCGGACCTGCGGCGTGAGCGCACCGCGAAGCGCCGCGCCAACCGCGGCGCGTTGCCGGCGCACCTGCCGCGAATCGAGGTGGTGCTGGAACCGCGGGATCTCGCCTGCCCGTGCTGCCGGACGGCGATGGTGGTGATCGGGGAGGACCGCTCCGAGCGGCTCGATGTGACCCCGGCGCAGGTCCGGGTGCTGGTGACGCGGCGGCCGAAGCTGGCCTGCCGGGCCTGCGCGGGCGTCGTGGTGCAGACCCCGGCGCCGCCGCGGCTGATCGCGGGCGGCCTCCCCACCGAGGCGCTGGTCGCGCATGTGCTGGTGGCGCGCTACGCCGATCACCTGCCGCTGTATCGCCAGGCGCAGATGCTGGCGCGCCATGGCGTGGCGCTCGACCGCGCGACGCTGGCGTTCCAGGTGGGCTATGCGGCGGCCGAGATCGCCCCGCTGGTGCGCCGGCTGCGGGAGATCGTGCTGGCCTCGGTGCGGGTGTTCGCCGATGAGATCGTGGTGCCGGTGCTCGACCCCGGTCGTGGCCGAACCAAGCACGGCTACTTCTGGGCGGTCGCGCGCGACGACCGGCCCGAGCGGCACCGATCCGCCGGAGGTGGCCTATCGCTACGCCCCTGGCCGCGGGACCGAGCATGCCCGCGCGTTGCTCGGCGGCTACCGGGGCATCCTGCCGTGCGACGGCTATTCCGCCTACAAGAGCGTGGCCGATCCCACTGGCGCACGCGGGCCGCGCGTGCTGGCGTTCTGCTGGAGCCATGTCCGGCGCGGGTTCTACGACCTGGCCAGGACCGCGGCGGCGCCGATCGCGACCGAGGCGCTGGCGCGCATCGCCGCGCTGTATCGGATCGAGGCGGACCTCCGTGGCCAAGCGGCCGCCGCGCGCCGCGACGCACGCCAGGCACGGAGCCGACCGTTGGTGACCGAGTTGCACGCCTGGTTCACGGCCCAGATGGCGAAGCTGCCGACACGGAGCCCGACCGCCGAGGCGATCCGCTATGCGCTGAACCATTGGCACGGGCTGTCGCAGTTCCTCGACGACGGCCGGATCGAGATCGCCAACAACAGTGTCGAGCGGGCCATGCGCCCGATCGCGCTGAGCCGGAACTATGCACAGCCACGGATTATGCGCAGTCCGGCGCGGAGATGCAGGATTTTTCAACGTGGACGGTCGTGCCAGACTGCGCATAGTTCATAGGCTCTGGAGAAAGCGCATCAGCGCGTCGGGCGGCCGACAGCGCGTGGCGACGGTGCCCGGCGGCTGCAGGTGGGCGAGCGCGCGCTCTTTCATTGCCAAATCGGCCTCGATGTGCAAGTGCGTCGTCGCCGGGCTCTCGTGGCCGAGCCACAGCGCGATGACGGTGATGTCGACGCCTGACTGGAGCAGGTGCATGGCGGTGGTATGCCGGATCGTGTGCGGCGAGATGCCGCGGCCGAGCAGTTGCGGTCGGTCGGCAGCGGCTATCTGGACGCACAGCGCGAGCCGCTGGGTGACGTTTGAGCGTGTCATCGCCGTCCCACCACGGTTCGGGAACAGCGGACTGCTGGCGACCGCTCCATCGAGCCGCCGCGTCCAGGCCCGGAGCAGCGCTGCTGTTGTGCGCCACAGCGGGACAGTACGCTGCTTGCGTCCCTTGCCGTGGAGGTGGAGGCAGGGCGCGCCGTCGAGGACCAAGTCACCAATCCGCACGCCGATGATCTCCGAGACGCGGACGCCTGTGTTGTACATTGTTGTCAGCAAAGCCCGGTCCCGCTGGCCGACCCAGCTCTGCGCGTCCGGGACGTCGAGAACGGCGTGCATGTCGTCGCGCGACAGGAACCCCAGCATGGGCCGGTCGAAGCGCTTCACGGGAATGGCCAAGGTGCGCTGGATGGTCGGTAGGGCCAAGAGGTCATGGTGAGCGGCGTAGCCGAGGAACGAGCGGATGGCGGTGAGGCGGGCGTTGCGGGTCCGCGCGCCGTTGCCACGCTCAGCCTCGAGGTGATCCAGGAAGGCCAGCACGAGCGGTGCGTCGAGATCGGTGAGGACAACGGCAGTCGGTGCCTTGCCAATGCGCCGCTCGGCAAACAGCAGCAGCAGCCTGAACGTGTCCCTGTAAGCCGCAATGGTGCGCGGGCTGACAGACCGGTGCTGGGTGAGGTGCTCCGCGAAGAAGCGCTGGAGCAGCGTCGCGAAGGACGGAGGCCGCAGGGGATCAGCCATGTTGGGCCTCCCCCGCGTCCACCGCCACGAACAGCTCGAAATGCTTCGCCGCCACAGCCATCAGGTCGGGTACGGCGGTCAGGTACCAGTACGTGTCGGAGACCTTGGCATGGCCGACATAGGTCGAGAGTGCCAGCATGGCGTTGTCGATGTCGGCCCCAGTCTCGTGCCACAGCGTCACCCTGCGACAGACGAAACTGTGACGCAGGTCGTGGATGCGCGGCACCGGCAGGGTGCCACGGGCGGCCCAGCCCAGCTCCGCGCGCAGCCGGGCGAACACGCCGTGCACGGTTCTCTTGGCAAGCGCGGCGGCCGACGGCGACACGAACAGGGGCGCGTCCGGCACCGCCGGGGTAAAGCGCTGCCGTGCCGAGAGGTACTGAGCCAGCGCCGCAGTGGTGGTCGGGTGCAGTGGCACGAGGCGGGACTTACAAAACTTCGTCTGCCTGATTGTCAGTGTACCGCCGCCGACATCGAAGTCGCCGCATCGCAGGCACAGCGCCTCCGAGAGCCGCAGGCCGGTGGCCGCGACCAAACCGAAGAACGTCTCATAGGTGAGCGGGCGCAGCGTCCCGGTCGGCGACAGCCGGCGCGCCGCGGCCAGCAGGTCCGCGATCTCCGCGACGGTGTAGATGTGCAGCGTGGGCCGTCGCCACTTGTGGCGGAAGATGTCGGCGGAGGGGACCTCCGTGGCGGGGTCGATCTGCGCGCGATGGCTGGCGAACGGGCGGAGGATCGCCAGGCGCCTCCCCCAGTTGGCTGGGCTGGCGCGCCTTGCCTCGCCCTGTGCCTAGTACAGCGATTCGGAATTGGCGATCACAGAAGCCGCCCCCGCGCCCGGAGGCGCGCGCAGCAGCCGAGGCACTGCGGGCCCTTGGGTGCGATTCGGCAATTCGCGAACGCTGTACTAGTACTGCGATTCCGAATTGGCGATCAGAAAGGCTGGACCGGCATCCCGGACAACCCACTGCCGCCGCGGAGGCACCGACCGGCTCATTCGAGTCGGCAATTCGCGAACGCAGTACTAGGGTGTGTCGTCATTTAGGGGATTCCCACGAAGGGAATTGCGTGATTCCTAGGCGGTCAACCGATTCGGAGGTTGACCTGTGCCCCGTTATGCCCTGCGTGATGATCAATGGGACCGCATTCGCGATTTGTTGCCGGGCCGGGAGGGCCACGTCGGCGTGACGGCGGCGGATAATCGCCTGTTTGTGGAGGCGGTGCTCTACCGCTATCGCGCTGGCATTCCCTGGCGTGACCTACCGGAACGCTTTGGTGACGGAGT
>Ga0307374_10014716_pt1 | contig 10615 bp, 12 predicted proteins | sample OX3MG_FD_202532 | JGI IMG/M metagenome (GOLD analysis project Ga0307374, IMG submission 202532) | Soil microbial communities from Risofladan, Vaasa, Finland - OX-3 | ecosystem: Environmental > Terrestrial > Soil > Coastal area > Acid sulfate soil | place: Finland: Risofladan, Vaasa | collected...
ATGACCGTGCTGGGTGCGAATGCGTTGTTGTTGAGACCACCGGCGAAGGTGATGACCTTCATGATCGATCCGGGCTCGTAGGGCTGGGTCACCGCCAGATCGCGGAAGTCGGCGATGTTCGCGGATGCGTAGTCGTTGGCGTTGTACGAGGGGTACTGCGCCCATGCGTCGATCGCCCCCGTCTTGGTGTCCATGATCATCAGCGTGCCCGACGTCGACTTCGAGGACATCACCCCGTTGGCCAGTGCCAGGTCCGCCCAGTACTGGATCTGCGCGTCGAGGCCGAGCTGGAGGTTATCGCCATTCTGGGCAGGAACCATCTGCTGGCGGCCGAGGACGATCGCGTTGCCGTTGACGTCGGTCAGCGTCGACTCGTGCCCGTTCAAGCCGGACAGGATGGCGTTGTAGTACCCCTCGAGACCGTACTGCCCGACACCGGCGGTGTTGACGAAACCGAGCAGGTTCGCCGCGAAGGAATCGCCGGGAACGGGCGAGGGCTCGTAGACGCTCTCCTCCGACGGGATCGTGCCGATACCGCTGAGTCCGAGCGCCTGGAGCTTGTCGTTGACATCCTGTGAGACGGCCTTGGCGAGGTAGTCGAACTGGTTGGGTTGGTTCAGTGCGCGGAGGATCTGGGCCGGGCTGACCTGCAGGATCGGGGCCAGCAGGCCGGCCACCTGCCGGCGATCTGCGGTCGCCACCAGCGCCGGGTCGGCGAAGACGTCGAAGACCTGGACGTTACTGACCAGGACGCGCCCGTTGCGGTCGAGGATCACGCCGCGGGTGCCGTGGAGCGTGATCGATGTCGTGTGCGAGGAGGCCGCGGCCTGCGCAAGTGACTTTCCCTGGATCACCTGGATCTGCACGAGACGGCCGAAGACCGCCGTCGCCATTGCGAGAAACGCGAGCACCAACCAGAGGCCCCGGCGGCGCAGGTCCGGGCCGTCGGAGAACGCATGCGCGTGTGCGGATCGTGCCGACCCCGGTGAACGCCGGCGTGGGTTCATCGACCCGTGCCGCTCCCGCCGAAGGCGCCGTCGAGAGCCCCGACCAGTTGCTGCAGGGTGCTGCTCGTATCGGTGCCGGTCAACTGTTCCACGGGCGGTGACGTGATGACACCGTGCGGCGCGGCGGCGACGAACGCCCACTTCGCGGCGGGCCGCATGCCCATGTCCTGGGCCGCGGCGATGATCCGCTCGGAAGCCTCGAGACGGGAGAGTTCGGCGCCGACCTGCGAATCCAGGGCGACCAGCCGCTGCTGCTCGGAGGCAAGGCGTGTCGCCTGATACGTCGCCGTGGTCACGTGGGCCGTCTGGTTGACGTACGCGATGCCGATGCCGGCGGCAACCGCGATCACCGGCAGCAACGGCAGCGGCGTGCGCGGACCGCCGCGACGGATGCGCAACCGCCGGACAAGGGGTTCGAAGGGAACGTCGTCGACGCCTGCAGCCGTCGGGGTCGGCGCGCGGTCGACGTCGGGTGCGAATCGCAAATGGGGCACTGCCCTGATCTCCAGTGGTGAGACGTTGAGGTGGACGATGGAGGGGCACCGACGGTTGCCGGGCCGGCGAACGGCGGGGTGGCGGGGAGAGCCGCGACGCGCGCGACACCCCTTCGGGGCGAGGTCAGGCGCTGAGAGGCACGGCGCTCGTCAGCGCTGGGTGTCGAGCTTCTCCGCAACCCGCAGGCGCGCCGAGCGAGATCTCGGATTCGTGGCCAGCTCGGCCGGGTCCGGCCGGATGACCTTGCGGGTGAGGAGAAAGAGTGTGGCCCGGTGGACGCAGGTGCAGTGGGGCTGTTGGGGCGGACAGACACAATTCTGAGCTGCGACGTGGAGTGCGTTCTTTACAACGGTGTCCTCGAGAGAGTGGAAGGAGATGACCCCAAGACGCCCACCGGGCCGGAGGATGCTGATGGCTGCCTGCAGGCCTCGTTCGAGGCTTTCGAGCTCATGGTTCACCGCGATGCGAAGCGCCTGGAACGTGCGCGTCGCCGGGTGGATTCGCTTCGGCCAGAACCGCCGCGGCACCACCTGCTCGACCAGCTCACGAAGCTGCGCGGTGGTGGTGATCGGCGAGCGCTCCCGTGCTCTGACAATCCGATTCGCGATCGACCGTGCGAACCGCTCATCGCCGTAGTCGCGGATCATCGACGTCAGCTCGTCCGCGGTCAGGGAGTCGACGAGGTGCGCCGCCGTGACGCCGGTGCTCGGGTTCATGCGCATGTCGAGCGGCCCGTCGAGGCGGAAGCTGAAGCCGCGGGCCGGGTCGTCGAGCTGGAGGGACGAGATTCCGAGGTCGAAGACGACGACGTCCGCCGCTGCCACGCCGAGCGCGTGGACGATGGCATCGAGGTCGGCGAAATCACCCTGGGCGATCTCGACGGCGCCGCTCGCACCGAAACGGGCGCGACCGGCGTCGACGGCGCTCTGATCGCGGTCGATCGCGATCACCCGGCCGCCCGGTGTGACGCGCTCGAGGAGCGCGGCGGTGACCCCGCCGGCGCCGAGGGTGGCGTCGACGGCGATCTGCCCGGGCCGGGGCTGCAGGCTCTCTATGAGGGGTGTGAGAAGGACCGGCCGGTGGCCCGCGCCGTCAGGCGACGGGGCACCGGGCGTGGCGTCGTTGAGAGTCCCCATGGCGGCCACGAACGACACGGGGATGGTCATGTATCGAGGCGGCTCCGTCTGGGGCGCTCACGCCGGCGACGGAGATGCGGAGGTACCGCGCTGGTGGACCAGGTCCCAGACCTGGGTGAATTCGGCGGGGCTGAGCTCCGCCTGCTCCGACTGCCAGAGCGCGTCGGCAACGATCTCGACGCCGCTGTCGAGCCCGACGAAGACGACCTGATCAACGATCTGCGCGAACGTGCGTTGCTGCGCCGAAAGCAGGAGGCGACCCTGGGTGTCGACTTCGAGGAGCGAGCTGTTCCCGGTGAGCCAGCGCATGAACCGGCGTTCCTGGGCAGGGGTTTCGGCGGTCCGGCGAAAGAGGTCCTTCTGCATCGCCCACTGGTCGGGTGGCCAGATCATCAGACGGCTCTCCGGTCCCGGGGCGACGACGCTGCCCTCAGGCAGGAAGCGACGAAACTGGGCTGGGATCGCCACGCGTCCCTTCTCGTCGATGTGGTGACGGTACGTGCCACAGAAGGTCATCGCGGCGCTCGCGTCGACCTTCGGTTGGACGAGCCTCACCATCGTCACGTCAGTATCCCCACTACTCACCACTTTTCTCCACCGGCGGGCCGAACCCTAACAGTTCTGTGGTGAGGCGTCAACGCAAACAAATGTACGCCGCACCGCTCGTCCGAACGGCGTTCAGACGTCGTACCGCGGTGTCTCGAGGAGCAGCGAGGAAAGATCGGCTCCGCCGGTCAGCTGACGCGGCTCGGTCCCCCTCCGGAACAGCACCGCCCCACCGGTCCCTCGCAAACGCATCGAAGGGCCGTCGACATCCAGCCAACTCTGTTCCCGGAGGGCGACGACGGTGGCGTCGTTCTCCTCGAGGAACTCCTCGAGGCGCTCCTCGCGGGTCTCGCCGATGCGCGCCTCGGGCGGCGGCGGATCGATGTAGTGCGGGTTGATCTGGAACGGCACCAGTTCGAAGGACGCGAAGCTCGGTGGTTGTACGATGGGCATGTCGTTGGTGGTCCGGATCGTCGGACAGGCGACGTTGGCGCCGGCGCTCGCGCCGAAGTACGGAATGCCGCGGTCGATCGCCGCGCGGACGGGGCCGAGCAACGAGAGCCTGTGGAGCGCCATGACCAGCCTGAAGGTGTTGCCGCCGGCCACGAAGATCGCTTCGGCATCGGCGATGGCGGCCGCCGGATCACCGGCGGTGTGGACGCCGGTGATCTCGACGCCATGGGGGGACAGCCACTCGCTGAACCGGGCGGTGGCACGATCGTGATCAGTCCGGGCGTACGGGATCATCACCGCTCTCCGGGCACCGCGGAGATGTTCGATCGCCGCGGAACGCGCCGATGTGGCGTCACCACCGGCGTGCAGCATCAGACGTCTCGGCATGATGGGTGCGACCTCCCTGGCGCGATGGCGTTTGTCACCAGTCCCAGAGGATAGACTCGAAGCGCAAGCCGGCCAGGCGGTCGCGGGCGCACACCGCCCGAGGAAAGTCCGGGCTCCGCAGAGCAGGGCGCTGGGTAACGCCCAGTCGGGGTGACCCGAAGGAGAGTGCCACAGAAATGACACAGCCCCGGACCCGTCCGGGGCAACGGTGAAATGGTGGGGTAAGAGCCCACCGGCGGCCGGGTGACCGGCCGGCCAGGTAAACCCCGCCCGGAGCAAGGCCGAACAGAGACCGAGCGCTTCGGCGCTCAGGAGTTGCTCGCTTCGTGTGTCTCAGGTGGGCCGCTCGAGGCGCCGGGTAACCGGCGTCCCAGATGGATGACCGTCCCTCGTCCGCCGCGCGGTCGAGGACAGAACCCGGCTTATCGGCCGGCTTGCACTCCCCTCACGACCCGAGCAGGATCGCGACCGTCGATTCCGCGTCGGTCAGCAGCCCCGCCGCCGGCAGCCGCAGGAGCAGATCGCGCCAGCCCGGCTCCCGTGACGTGATGTCATCGAGCAGCGCGCGCGCCTCATCCCCTCTCCCTGCGCCGGCCATGAGGATCGCGGCCCAGAACGTCGCCTCGTCATTGCCCGCCAGGAGCGTGCGCGCCCGCTCGTAGGCCGCGAGAGTCCCGTCCATGTCCCCGGCGATCTCGCGCTCCTCCGCGATCTCCATGTGCCGGTAGCCGCGGTGAACCGACAGGAGGCGGCGCAGCTCGCTCAGCGGATCCGCCGCATCGTCAACACGCAGGTCGACGATCCGATCCCGCCATGGTTGACCGGAACTGGTCGCGGTGACGATCAGCATCGCGGCCGACTGACGGCCGCGAAGGTCACCTCCCGCGGCCTCGGCGGCATCGAGCGCGGCCATGAGCCGATCGGCGAGATCACCTCGCGACTCGTGATACGCCTCGAGCATCGCGGGCCAGACCACCGGGGCCCGCATCATGTTCGCCTGGCATGCCACGCCCTCCGCCGTCACGTGCCCGGCGGCCTCGATGCACTGGTCACCGGTGTGCACGGCGACACGGCCACCGGTGTCCACCAACGCGACCTGGCGACGGCTTCGATCCGGGTCCGCACCCGTCAGCGCGGCGAGCGCCGTCGCCGGATCGACGCCGAGGCGCATCAGCGCGAGCCCCTTCGGTCCGTATGCGGGCTCGGCAAATGACTGCGTGGCAATCGCGCCGACGCCGGATTCCGCCCACGTCACCACGGTGCCCACCGAGAACCAGTGCGACTGCACCGCGACGCCGAGGTTTCCGGTCTCCGGGTCCCGGGCCACGATCGAGTAGGTCACCGGACGCTCCCTCCACGAGTGGCGCCGGTCATGATTCGCTGCGTCTCCTCCACCGCGAGGCTGTCGACGCGTTCGTTGCCCGGAATGCCGCTGTGTCCGCGCACGTGCTCGAATCGCACTCGCGAGTCGACGAGCGGATCGATGGTCGGGTAGAGGTCGAGGTTCTTCCGGCGCTTCCACGAACCGGTGAGCCAGTTGATGACGCCGAGGCTGTCGGTGCGCACCGCGATTCGCCATCCGGGATCGTCACCGATGCGCGCTCTGATGCGCAGCAGGGCTTCGCGGACCGCCTTCAACTCCTCACGATTGTTGGTCGTCTCGAGCTCGCCTGCGGCGGCTTCTTCGACGGTGCCGTCGGGCCACTCGATCCGGTACGCCCACGCGCCGGTTCCCGGGTTTCCCGAACACGCTCCGTCGGTGTATGCGATCACCGTGGCGGTCACGGCGCGAGGATCCGATCGCAGTTCGCGCACTGCGTGAGCCCCGCCCCGGTGCGCACCGCCCGGCGCTCCTCGTTCGACACGGGCATGTGGCAGCCCGCGCAGAAGTCACCCGCAAGCCCGGTGACAGCTGGGCGGCGATGGGCGGCGATTCGAGCGTAGAGCGAGAGATCGCTCGGGTCGATCTCGGCACGCAGCCCGTCACGTTCGACGATCAGGACCTCGCGCTCCGCGGTCAACGATGCGAGACGCGCTCGCAACGGCTCCATCGCATCGCCTCGCTGCGACTCGCGCGCCGCACGCCCCGCCGACAGCTGCTGCAAATGCGCGAGCGACCGATCCACCTGGTCCATCTGCTCGAGAGCATCGTCTTCCGCGGTGGACAATCTCGCGCGCAATGTCTCGAGCTCGCGCTGCATCTCGATGAGCTCGGCGGGGTTGCGCACGGTGCCGCCGTAGAGACGGCGATCCAGCTCACGAATGCGGGTCTGCAGTGAGGCCGCCTCGAGCTCCGCGAGCTTCGCACCCGCGCCCCGCGTTCGGTGCTCCTCGTGAGCGGCAGCCTCGGCAGCACGGAGACGGTCGAGCTCCGGATCACCCCGGATCTGCGCCTCCACCGTGGCGATCTCGGATGTCAGCGTGACGATGCGATCGTCGATCTGCTGGAGGCTGAGCAGCCCCGACGCGCGGCTCATGCGGCGACTTCGTGGGAGACGCGAGCCAGGTCTGCCAGTGCGCGTCGCGCTGCTCCGGAGTCGATCGAGCCGGCGGCGACGGCCAGCCCCTCGAGGAGCGTGGTGACGTGATCGCCCGCGACCAGGACGGCCGCTGCGTTCAAGAGCACGACGTCGCGACGCGCTCCACGCTCGCCGTCGAGGACGGATCTGATCGTCGCGGCATTGGTGGCTGCGTCCCCGCCGCGCACGGCGTCGAACGGCGCCGGCTCGAGGCCCACGTCGCGCGGGTCGAGGATGAAGTCACGGACGCCTTCGGCAGTCACCTCGTGGCATTGCGCCGGACCGGCAACGCCAAGCTCATCGACACCGTCGGGTCCGGAGAATACCAGCGCGTGGACGTGTCCCAGTCGATGCAGCACCTCGGCCATCATCGGCGCGAGCCTCGCGTTCGAAACGCCGAGCGATTGGTGGCGAACCCGAGCGGGGTTGGCGAGCGGCCCGATCACGTTGAACACCGTGCGAATCCCGAGCTCGCGACGAACCGGGCCGACATGGCGCAGCGCCTGATGAAAGTCTGGCGCGTACAGGAAACCGATCCCCGCCTCCTCGACGCAGCGGCGAACGCCGTCCGGGGAGAGCGAGATCACGACACCGAGTGCTTCCAGCACGTCGGCGCTGCCGCACTGCGACGACGCCGCCCGATTGCCGTGCTTGGCCACCGGGCATCCGGCGCCCGCCGCGACCAGCGCTGCGGCGGTCGAGATGTTGAAGGTTCCGGCGCTGTCGCCGCCGGTGCCGCACGTGTCCACCGCCTCGACCGGCAGCGAGACCCGCGTCGCGTGCGCTCGCATCGACTCGACCATGCCCGCCAGCTCATCGACGGTCTCGCCCTTGGTGCGCAGCGCGGCGACCAGCGCTCCCACCTGGGCGGGTGACGCCCGGCCCTCCATCATCATGTCCATGACGGCCCGAGCGGTGGGGACGTCCAGGGAGCGGCCGGCGACAACCGTCTCGAGCGCCTGCCGCATCACCTCCTCGCCCATGGCGGGCGACGGTAGCACCGAGCGTCACGAGGGCGATCCATATACTCGGAAGGTGACCGCCCGCACCCTCGCGCCCTTCGACCCGGACGTGGTGCGCCCGTGGCACCTCGGTGACGGCCGCCGGGGCGCGCTGCTGATCCACGGATTCGCGAGCACCCCGCCCGAGCTGCGCCGCCTCGGCGAGATGCTCGCGGCCAACGGATTCCGCTGCCACGCGCCGGTGCTCCCCGGCCATGCGACGACTCCGCACGACCTCGAGCGCACGCGCTGGCAGGACTGGGCGGGGTGCGTCGCGGCGGCGTTCGACGACCTCGCCGCGACGTGCGATGACGTCGTCGTCGCCGGCCAGTCGATGGGCGGCACGCTGGCCCTCCATCTCGCGGCCCGCGATCTTCGCGTGCGCGCCGTGGCGACGCTCGCTGCACCGATCTGGCTGAGCGGCCCGCTCGCGCCGTTGCTGCCGGTGCTCAAGCGCGTGGTGCGCTGGCACCACGCCGGAGACGACGTCGACCTCTGGCATCCACACGCGGTCGAGGAGCTGTACAGCTATGGCATCCGCCCCACTCGGAGCATCGACGAGCTTCGCCGCCTGTGCGCCGTGGTTCGCAATGAGCTTGCCGAGATCCGGGCCCCGGTGCTGGTCGTCCACGGCGAGCGCGACCGCTCGATCGATCCGCGCTGCGCCCGGGAGATCGGGCGCCGGCTGATCGGCAGCGAGGCGGTCCGGCTGGAGCTGCTCCCTCGGAGTGGCCACGCGATCTCCGTCGACGTCGACCGCGACAGCGTGAACTCCGAGGTCCTGCAATGGTTCGAGCGCTTCGCCCGGACGGCGCCTGCGGCCGCGGCCGCGGGACGCTGAGTCAGCCGGCGTCGCGAGTGGATTCCAGCAGACGCGCGGCCAGCTCCGGGTCGATCACCGGGTTCGCCGGAGGGCCCGCGTCGAGGTCCCGATGATGTTTCGAGGTGTGGCGTTGCGGGGTCTTGACGGTTTCACGCGCGGCGTCACGGATGACTTCGCCGCAGGCGGCGCAGCGAAGCACTGCGGCCGAGGTTCCCCTGCCCGCGTACTCGCGATGCGAGAAGCGCAGCTCGCCGCCGCATTTCGCGCAGCGGCGGCGTGGCCTGGCCTCGAGCGCAGCGTCACCGGGCATCGATTCAAGCGTACGACGTCGACCACGCGCGAAGCCGCGACCCTCGCCGCATGACCGCCGTCGCACCGATCGTTGATCGGCTCCGCCGGGCCGTGACCAACCCGGACGAAGCCGTCCCGGCGGCGCCCGCCGGCCTCCGGCCGGCATCGGTGCTGCTCCTGTGCGACCCGGCGACATCCGGCGTGCCCCTGCTCTTCGTACTCCGCTCGGAGGAGCTGCGCCAGCATCCGGGGCAGATCGCCTTTCCCGGTGGAGGCGCCGAACCGCTGGACGCCGATGTGGTCGAGACGGCTCTTCGTGAGGCGGGCGAAGAGCTCGGGATTCGGCGTGAGAGCGTCGAGGTCCTCGGTCTGCTGTCACCGTTCTCGACCGTCGTTTCGGGTCGCTGGCTCACGCCGGTCGTCGGCCTGCAGCGCGCGCCGATCGAGTTCAGGAGCGACGAGTTCGAGATCGCTGAGTGGTTTCGCATCGACGTCGCGGACCTCATGGTGGCGCCACATGCGGTTCGTGAGATCGAACGCAACGGCATGCGTGGCCGCGTGCACTATTACGAAGCCTCGGGCCGGGTCATCTGGGGTGTCACCGGCGCGATCCTGCACGAGCTCCTCGAACGCCTCGGCCGAACCGATTGATCGTCAGTTCGAGGCAGCGACGATCTTCTGATCCTGCGCGAGCGCGACGGCGCCGGCAAATGTCGGATCGACCGGCGCGGCGGAATCGACGAGGAGGACGACGGCGATGACGTCGCCGTCCTGAAACGCAATGCCGACCTGGCTGTAGCCGGATGGGGTCTTGCCCACGAACTCGTCGGCCTGGCAGCCGAGACTCGCCGGCGACGACGTGCTCGCGACCGTCGCGAACTGCGTCTTCGCGGCGTCGCGCAGCTGCGGGTAGTCGGCTGTCGCCGTCTGCGTCGAGGCCTCGAGCACAACGTCGTCCTCGATGCGATACGTGTTGCCGGTATTGGCGAATCCGCGCTGGTCGGTGTTCGCGGTGTCGTTCATCAGGCCGTCACTGATCTGCGCGAGCGACGGTCCGCCGGACGGAAGATCGGGGGCGCTGAGTGCGATCTGCGTGACCGGTGAATGTGCGGCGCTGACCTGCGGATTTGTGCACGGTGCTTGGGTCGCCGATGCCGCCGGGACCATCGCCGTGCCGCTCGGCGACGCGGTCGCGACTGCGGCCGCGCTGTCGCACCCGGCGGTTGCAGCCGCGACCCCGCAGGCGCCGATCACCAGCGAGGTACGCATGACGTGATTCATTCTCATCACCCCCTCCCGACCACCGTAGCACACGGTTCCCGGATCAGCGGTACCGGGGATGCACCACAAACGGGTTGGCGCGCATCTCCTCATTCACCGTGGTCCGCTGTCCATGACCTGGATAGACGACCGTGTCCGGTGGGAGCGTGTAGATGCGGTGCTCGATCGAAAAGATCAGCGCCGGCCACGATCCACCGGGGAGGTCGCAGCGGCCGACACCGCGATTGAAGAGCGTGTCGCCGGAGAGCAGATCGGGTCCAACGCGGAAGCACACAGAGCCGCGCGTATGCCCCGGCGTGTGCACGACCTCGATGTCGAGGTCGTGCCAGCGAAGCACCTCGCCGTCGCTGAGGTCCTGCTCACAGACAACATCGGGAAGGTCGTCCGGGACACCGGGGAGGTAGTGGACCGCCTCGAGCTGTTCGCGATCATCAGGATGAATTGCGGCCTCGCATTTGAATTCATTCTTGAGAGCCGGGACCCCACTGACATGATCGGGGTGGCCGTGTGTGAGCAGGATGCGATCGCAGCGCAAGCCGCGCTTCTCCAGCAACGCGAGGGTCTGCGGGTACTGCAGTCCAGGATCGACGACGAGCGCCTCGGTGGTGTCGCGGCGGTGCAACACGTAGCAGTTCTGATCGAAGGTCGGATCGACGACGATGGCCAGGTCGAGCAG
>Ga0307374_10014718_pt1 | contig 10614 bp, 14 predicted proteins | sample OX3MG_FD_202532 | JGI IMG/M metagenome (GOLD analysis project Ga0307374, IMG submission 202532) | Soil microbial communities from Risofladan, Vaasa, Finland - OX-3 | ecosystem: Environmental > Terrestrial > Soil > Coastal area > Acid sulfate soil | place: Finland: Risofladan, Vaasa | collected...
AAGTGTGCGGCGGATGGATTTTTTTTCATATGCCAAAACTAATAATTTTTGAATGATTTAATAAAATGGTGGGGGGTGGTAGGTTGGTGTTTCTCTGATTGTTATTGGTGGGTCCGAGTTTTTTTGCGAGAGTGGAATTTCGGTAGTTTTGGGTTTGCTTGTCTGATTTTGGGGTGTTAGAATTATGTGGCGCACTCTCAACCCAGGCTCCTTGTCAGTCCCCCGCCTTACTGACCAGGTTGTCTGGGTTTTTTTTAGTTTCTCGGTTGAATTTTGGGAATAGGTAAAAAAATGGCAAAAACACCGACACAGGTTGCGGAAAAGTGGGCAAGTAATTTAGGGGCCGCGGGTCAGGCGATCAAGGACGGCGTGAATGGTGTGACGACGTCGCCGACCGCTCTCGCCGCGGCGGCCGAAGCGCGTTACATTTCTGGGGTGCAGGCCGCTGTGTCAAATGGTAAGTGGCAGGCTGGTTTGGCTCGGGTGACTTTGCAGGATTGGAAAGACTCGATGCTGAATAAGGGCGTGGCTAGGATCGGTCCGGGCGCTACGGCTAGTAAAGGCAAATTTGCCGCATTTATGACAAAATTGTTGCCTTTTCAGTCGAACTTGATCGCGTCGCTTCCTCCGCGCGGCGACTTGGCCGCCAACATTCAGCGGATGACGATGTTCGCCCAGGGGATGAATACTTTTCGCAATCAGTGACCCTGTCGCCCCCGCCTGGGTTGCCGGGTGGGTCGCCATGTCCTTGCATTGCGGCCCCCCGGTTTTTCGTATCGCTTCCCTCCGCTGCCTTAGTTACCGATCGGTACAATTACCGATCGGTACGGTACATAGGACACTACTATTATGTTCCACACTCTTGCTTGGTACATTTCGATCGGTCAGGCTGTCGACACGGACGTCACTCCCGTCCCGGACCCGGTGGTGCTGGTGCAAAATTCGCACTTCGTGCCGCAGACTCAGGTGCGTCTGAATTGGTGCTATGCCGCTAGTACGACCTTGGATCGCGCGCGGTTCGCCACGCCTAAAACGCGAGTGGTGACGAATCCTTGGATTCGTCCGATCGAAAACGGCATCATCCCGGCCGACAATCCCAACGTGATGGATCGCACCCAACAGCCATTTTTGTTCAACGGTCTTGAGGAAATTCAGCTTTTGGCGACTTCCGGCTTGGCGACGGGCAACGAGGATTTTTTCGCGGTGGCTTCGATAGGCGTGGCCAGTCAGCCGGTGCCGGCCGGCGATATTTATCCGCTGCGATTCACATCGACGACGGCGGCGGTCGATGCCGCGTGGAGTCAACTGGCCGTCAGTTTCCAGGACGTGTTACCAGTTGGTACATACGCGATAGTCGGCCTGGAGGTCAAGAGCGCGAACGCGATCGCCGCGCGTTTGATTTTGCAAGGTCAGCAATTCAGGCCTGGTAGCTTGTCGATCAGCGCTCTGGGCAACGAGCAGCATTCGCTGTTTCGGCAGCGCAAGCCCGGCGTGTACGGTACCTTCGTGCAGACTGCGCTGCCGCTGGTGGAGGTGCTGTGCGACGGGGCCGATGCCGCTCACGAGGGCTACCTCGACATTATTCGCGTCGGGTAATCGATGTCCAATACTCCAGACTCCGCTCAGCCTACTCTATTCGATCCGGCGCTCGTGGGCCGCGATTGGCGGACGACGCTGCGGACCGTGACTCTCGATCCGACGGTGTGGTTGTTGGGCGCGCCGGCAAACCCTCGTCGCGTCGTTTTGATCGTCGCTTCGCAGGGGAACGCGGAGTTTCTGTGGTCGACGGATCCAAGTATCAGCATCAACGCTGGGATCGCGATCAATTCCGCGCTGGATGGCGAGCGGCTCGATCTCGTGTATTCGCTGCACGGCGGTCTGGTGCAGGCGGACACATATTTTACAATCCCCAATTCGTCCGGCGACATATATCTGATCGAAACATTCTGGTCTCCGATAGGATAGGCCCCGCCATGTGTCTGCAAGATCTAGCGATAGGACAATCCACCACCTCCGCCGAGAGCAGTGTATTGGTGGGACTGACGGACACGCTGTTGGCGGCGGCCGACCCGACTCGGACGGTCTTGGTATTTGGCCAGCCGTTGGCCAACTCGGTGTGGGTCACTAGTCGCTCCGCTGCGGCGGTGGGGACTGGATTCATTTTGACGCCATCTACTCCGCCGCTCGTATTGTGCTTGGCCGACTGGGGCACGACCGTCCAGCGTCAATGGCGTGGGATCGCGGTGACGGCCGCACAGAGTATTTCCGTAGTCGCCGGTCTGCTGTCGGTGGAACAATTCCGCCAGCGATGGCGCGAGATGCAAGAGAGGTACTAGGTGTCGCATCACAATCAGTTGCCTGAGTCGCTGACGTCTCCGCTGACAGCGGAGCACTACGACACGCTGCAGATCGCGAGCAGACAGTATCACGATCTGCTGCACGAGTTCGACCGCGCTGAGTCTTGTGGCATCGCCTGTCATCAGATGCGATCGGACGCGCTAGCGCACAAGGCGCAGATAGACGCCATTTTGCGCGAATATTTTCCCCACGGGAGGCCCCAATGACGCTCAACATCCGCCGATTGATGGGACACATCTGGGATTTGATCGTAGCGTGGTACCGCGCGCACCGTACGATCGTCTGGACCGCGCTCGTCTGTGTGGCGATGCTGCCTCCGTTCCTCGTCTTATGGGAGGTACATCTCGAGGACCGCATCCGCGCCCATCTACCCGCCGGTTATGGCGGTCGACCGCCAGACGTCCAGCAGCCGATCCTTCGTCCGCTCCGCCGGGTGTTGCCGGGGTTGGGGCGTGGTCAGGTCGACCGCGCGCAGCCGACTCCTCAGCCCAGGCGGCGGGGGCTATTCCGCCGCTGGAGATAGTCTTAATGGCAGACTTTTCCGGGCTAACTTTCGGCGGGCGTGAGGATGAGAGCGCGGCGAGCGGCGGCCGGCCACCGGCGCGTGCCGCTCGACCGCCGGTCAACGACACTTTTCCGATCTCGCTGCCTTTGCCGATTGCGGCTGGTGTGGGACTCTATCATCCGGCGGTGGCGCCGAGTGTCTCTTCGATTCACGGACAGATTGCTCCGCTGGCGTCGACGGTGGAGGGAGTTAGGTCCGACCTGGCCCAGGCGGTCGCCGATCAGGTGGCGGGTATACTGCATCCGATTAGCCAGTGTCAGCAGAGTGTCCTATCGTCCATCAGAGAGCGACTGGACACGCTGGCGATCCAATGTCGCGGCGCGGCGGACTGTCTGCACGTCGGCCTGTCGGCCGCGGTCGGCAGCGCGAGGGAGTACGCCGCGATCGGCGGTTGTCCGTTCGGCTCCGAGCCGCCACCTCCGCCGCCACCTCCACCGCCACCCCCGCCATTCTGCGATCCCACTCTGTCGGCTGATGTGTGTCATCCGCCTCCTCCGCCGCCACCTCCACCGCCACCACCGCCGCCTCCTCCTCCTCCTCCGCCTCCTCCTCCGGCGGGACAGTGGCCTCCGGTCTACGACTGTAGCCAGCCGCCGCCTCCGAGTGTCCCGATTGTCAACGTCGGCCGATTGTTTGACAACTGGTCGCGCATGTGGGATCCCTCTCAGGGGCCGGTACAGTATGCGTGCGGCACGGAAGGGTATTGCTGCGGCGACGTCCTGACATCCGACGCCGGTGTGATCAGTGTGGACCCAGCCAGCGGTGTCGGCGTGGGGGGGAATCCGCTGACCGGAGCAGGGTACACTGTGGTCGGCGCATCCGCGGCGGCGATCGCGGCTGCCAGAGCGTCCGCGGCGCCGTGCGAATACGCGCAGCAGTGTCCGGCTGGTGGTGGCGGTGGTGGTGGTGGCGGAGGTGGCGGAGGCGGAGGAGGAGGCGGCGGCGGAAAGTGTCCGCCGCCTAATTGTCCCGTCTGCGGCAAGCAGAAGTGCGACTGTAGTTGTTACGACGACTGCAAAAAACAGCAACAGAAAAAGAAACCCCCGGCGAAGAACAAATGGTGCGTCTATCAGCGCCCGATCGGCTCGTGCTATGTGGTCCGACAGTCCGAGCCGACGGAGATCGAGGGCGACAAATTAATCGAGTGCTATGCCAACGAAACGGAGGCGATCCTCGCTGCGCAGAAGTGTAGCAAGACTAATTTTCGTCCAGGACAGTCGGAGGAGGCGATCATACCGTCGCCAGGCGGAGGAGTCTGGTGTAGTACAGATGTCTGCGCTGAGATGGCGGATGTCTCATATGATTTTTCTTTTTTAGTCGGCGCGCTGCCTGGTTGGCTCGCGCCGGCCCTGGCGCCGGGTACGTTTTACTCGCCGAGCGAGGACGCGTCTCTATTGTCCATCCCGATTGTCTTGCGACTGCCGATCATCATCGGCCGCGGATTGACTTTTTTCTTACTTTACACCGCCGGCTCTGTTTTTCGTGGCATTTATTGCGGACTCGCTTCTTTCACCGACACGCTGGTGTCCGTGAATATATATCGCGTGATCCTGGGTTTCGTTGCCAAGTTCGCGGGGCCGGCGATCGACGATGCTAGGATCTCCGCCGACTACACCGCGCACTACATCTGTCCGCAGCAAATACCCAGCCAAGAGGAGGTCGATCGCTGCTACCTGACGGCCACCATCGGACAAGATCTGTGGTCGTGTTGGACGGCGGCCAACAATAATTGCACCGAGCCGCGGGCGGAGGTCATCGACGCCGCTCGCTCTCGGCTGGGAGTAAGCGAAAATGTCGCGCTGTATCTGCGGGAAGAAATAGATCATCCTACTTACTACGCTCGGATGCGAGAGTTGGGTTTTCTGTTCGAGGAGCAGTCGGACCAATATGTCACACTCGCTCAACAGGTGCCGCCCGTCAGCGAGCTGATCAGGATGATGGTCCGCGACGTGGCCGATGAGGGGCTGGTCGCGCAGTTTGGTATGGACACTGATTTTGATAAAAAGTGGACCGGACAGCTTCAGACCTGGGGACACTACCAGGGCATCCCCGATCAATTCGCCCAGTATGAGTGGCGGGCGCACTGGTCGATCCCAGCGCCGGGACAATTGTATGAGATGTATCATCGTGGGCGCACGCTGCCGGTCGACGATCCGCGCTACGTGTCGGTCGAGACGATCACCACCGCGCTCGAGCAACAGGACATATTGCCTTATTGGATTCCGCACTTTCTCGCGATTTCCTTTCGCCCGCTGACTCGGATCGATGCCGGTCGAGCCTACGAGGTCGGCGCGCTGAGCGCCGACAAACTCGGTAAGACATATCGCGACTTGGGTTATGACGACGAAAATGCGGACGTGATGGTCGGCTTCAAGCAGCGGCAATTGTCCGTCCGTCTGCGCACCTACTCTACGACCCGACTCTACAAAGACGGCCTGATCAGTCGCGACGCCGCTCAGGGCAGCATGATAGATGACGGATTCGACGAGCCCCTTGTGATCGCGGCGCTCGAATATACGGATTTCGTCACGGAAGCCAAGAGCAAATCGGCGTGCATCAAGTCGGCGAAAAAAGAGTACATGCTCGGGGAGATCGCTACTACCGACCTGCCGTCCGTGCTGCAGGCGCTGGGACTAGACAGCGGACAGGTGACTATGAGGGTCGAGCAGTGGACCTGCGAGCGAGCCGCCCGCGGAAAATTGGCAAGCGTGTCGCTGCTGTGCAAGTGGTACTCAGCGCACATGATCACCGCTGCCGACTACGCCCGCAGGCTGTCCAATCTAGGCTGGAGCGCCGAGGACATCACGCTCCACATAGGACAGTGCGACAGACAGATCGACGCTGCGGCGTTAAAGGAACAGCTGCGAGAGCAAAAAGATCAAGAGCGGCGAGCGCTACAACAACAAAAAATGCTCGAACAACAACTGAAACAGCAGGAGCAGGCGGCCCGCCGCGCGGCGAAAATGCTGCTGAAAGATCAAAAACTCAATCGCACGCTGCAGCAGAAAATCGCCAGCGCGGCGAAGCACATCGCCAAATACAATGGCGAGGACTGGCTGACCGCCGTGACCTGGGTCACCGACGCAATCACGCTGGGACTATCGCAGTATCAGCTGGATCTGCAGGCGGCCGTCGACGCGGCACTCAAGGCCGCCATGAATGTGACGGGGAAAACTGTCGCCGATTATCCCGCCTCGGCCATGCAGGCCGAGTATGCGGAGTACCTGTCGCTGACGACATATCAGCCCGATGGGTCCGAGCAACTCTGATCAATCGGCCGCCGCAACCAGCCCTGTCCCTCGACCTGCGCCAGGCTGGGCGTGCGGACCAGCGAGCGACGGACAGTCTTGACGCGCACGCCATCCTCCGGCGGATGTGTGCAGGACATGGCGAGTCCCTCATATTGGTCCTGCTGATACTCGCAGTCCGAGATCTCCACAGCGCCGGTCTTGATCGAGCAGCGCGTCCAGTGGCCCGCGAAATAATACACGCCGCGCTCCAGGAAGCGCGTGTCCCTGCTCTCGCCCAGCAGGCGCAATGCGCCCGGCCGAGTATCGTCAACCTGCCCGGCCGACTGCAGACGGTCGAGTCCTAGACGAGTCACGAACAGCGAGTCGACCCCTTGGTAATATACTTGCCGGTCCCCCGCTATGGTCCGCAGCCGGTCCATGTGCACTCGACCGTGCGCCGAGACGAATGCGGGGATCGCGACGAAAGCGTGGTCGGAGTAGCCGCGTGCTTGCCGTTCCTGGACCAGTTTGCCAATCGCGCGGTACTCCCTGACTGTCCGCGAGTCGCGATCGATCGCGGCCCAGTGCGACCAGGGCTCCGGCGGATACTCCGTGGGACGATTGACCCACTCGTATTTTCTCTGCGCGAATTTGCCATACAGCGCATTCAACAGCAACTTGCACATCCGCGATTCAAGCCCTCTGTCTCGTTTTTTCGCGTCCTCTCTGAGAGCGCGGAAAAATGAGACATACTCGCCGAATAGATCGGCGAGCTCGTAGGTCGCAAATGCCTCAATCGTGATGCTCGAGCTGGTAGCCGCGATAGCTGCGATCTCCGGCCCCGCCAGGGCCGTCGTGAAACACCCAGTAGACCAGACGACTCTCCCCGACCGTCTCACTGGATATTCGCCGGAGCAGGTGTTCACAGAGAGCGTGCAAATCGACCTCGGATAATCCGCACGCGATAACGTCCGCGATGTCGGAGAGCTCGTCTCCCATGATATCAATCTCCTCGGGTACCTATGGGCACACATGACGTAGGGGTAAAGACCATTCACGTCCAGCTTGTACACTATTCCCGGCTCGCCGCCGACGGGGTCGTCGGCCGGGGGAAACAACTGCCCACTCGGATGTGGATCCCGAGCGAGAATCCGCCCGCGATAAAAAATATCGAGGCGGCCCGCATAGTAGCTGGCCGCCTCGAGTTTTCGCACATCAGCCTCATCGTGTACCACTATCTTAGCGCTGTCGAAACGATGGCGATAACATTGCATCGACTGGCCGGCGGTGGTCGGGCGGAATACCCCCAGATCGTGACCGCGGTGCCAGAGCAGTAGACGATACATGCTCTCCTCGAGGATGCCCGCGTCTCGGCGCGCGTGCTCGATCCAGGCCTCGTCGCATTCCCACGGATCCGGCGTAGACAGGCGCCGCATGTCCACGCTCTCGGCGATCTCGCCGAGAGCGACGTTGTGCCAATTGCGAAAATCGCAGAATCTGATCCGCGCCCCGCACCGGGCCCAGCAATCCACGATCGTCGGCAGGCCGTCGAGAGCCAGTATTCCCGTCTCGAGTTTGATTTCAGCCGATTCGGCCGATTTTTTTTGTTTTTCTCGGCGATAACGCTTGAGCAGGAGCGCACCGGAGTCGACCGCCCGCTGCCAGCCCAACACTCTCAGCGAGTAGGATGCGTCGTACAGGATCACCCAGTTGATCGACCGCCGCTCGCAGCGACGATCCAGCCAACCCCAAAAAAGCGACTGCGCATCGAAGGCGTACTCGACTTGATTTTTCCGGTCCTCACACTCCACTCGGCAGTATCGGGCAACCCCTAGGCGTAGTCTCTCAAGATGAGAGTCAGGCAAAGTTGGGTGCGCCCCCCGCCGCGTCTCGACCGCGACCGTGAATATGTGGCGAGGCCCCTCGCTGGATTTATTGGGGGGCAGGTATCGCCACATATACTCTCCCTAGCTCTGCACGATGCCCACGATAGCGTACCCCATGATAGCCGGGGAAATCGCCTCGCCACCCGGCTGCTCGTCGGGAGACGATGGGAAAATTTCAAGGAATTTTTCCTGCATCCGCTGAAACAACTGGTCCAGAGTTAAAAATGCGCCGGTGTCGATGAATACAGTCGACCAGTCCTCACGACCGGAGACCGGATCGCGCCAGTGCACGCGCGTGTCATATTGTATCGCGCCTGTAGATCCAGGTGGCATACCCGCCTCGGTCACCCGCGGCACGTCGGCGGGATTGATCGCCATGCCCCCCGGCATGGCCTGCTGCTGCGCGCCGGCTGAGAGATATTTCTGGGCCAGCCGGCCCAGCAGACCGGCCTCCGTGCCGGTCAGTGGAGCAAATTCTCTCCGAATCCAATTCGTCAACCCCAGACGAGCCAAACCGAATCGGACCGCCCCCGCGATCGATCGCAGCGCACCACGGGCGAGCGCTGCGATCACGCGCGGGAAACCCGACAGGCTCATGACTGCAGCTCCATCACCGACTGGTCCACCAGCGACGACCATTCCGACATGATAGATGCCGCACTCTCCACGGGCAGATCGGCCGTGACCAGCACATACGCCCCCGGGTCGAGTTGCTCGATTCGGCGCGCCAGATCGAAAGTATCTTCGGCGTCCGATAGCGCCACGATCAGGATTCTAGCCATTTCTGATTCTCCGCTGAGAGTTGATTTTGCGACCCCACTCGAACGCACGAACTAGGCTCCGCTGCCAGGCGATCGTGCCCAGCACGGACACGGTCACCTTGTCGTCAGCCACACCCTCCAAGCGCTCGATCGCCGATCGGGCGCCCGAAAGCATACTCTGCAAAAAACGCTCGACTGCCCGCTTGTCCGCCGCGGTCACGGTCGCTAGCTTCGCCGAGCCAGTCAAGCTATCGCTTGCGACGGGATTTTTTCTTGGTTTTTTCACGATTTTCCCTTCTACCTTCGCCCCTCGAAAATGACGCCTCGACCGAAGACCTCTCCGCGACCGTCAGCGAGCCCGTCTCGCCGATCAGCGACCCGTCGCACCAGATCTCTCCTTTTTGCAGGTCCAAGAAGTGACGGCAGGCTTGAGATCGATTGACACCGCACCACGCGATCAGACCGCCCCCGCGGGATATGCCAAGTACCGTGTACTGTACCTGCATGGCATCAGCCCCCATCCACCATTCGCAGCTGCAGGATCGTCCGATCCGACCGCGTCCGCTGCGCGACGCACATCACGGTCAGCGGCGGATCGTACGGGCCGTCCCCCATGTACCGCCGGATGCGATCGAGAGAGCCGATCACGCCCACGGAAGATGTCGAGTAGGTCTCGCCGGCCGCGTCGACAAATACAAGTCTGACCCGATCTGACAACTCACCAGTCTGCTGGTCAAGATATTCATAATACGAAGCGTGCCAGTAGACCACGTCAAACGGCTGATCCATATACTTGTCGAGCGCGTGATCCGCGACCCCCGAACACAACATGGCGAATCTCAACCCCTCCCGCCCCTCAAGCGGGCCGTTCGACGCGATCGCGTCACGATTTTCAGGACTAGCGAAAAATCGCTCCAATGGGACAAACCCACCCCCTACAATCCTTGACGGCACGGGCCCAACGACATCAGAATCAGACATGATAATCTCCCTGGGTTGTACGGACCGTCGTTTCGCCGGTCCGAAGAAAAACGCCCCCGACAAATCAAACGAGCAGCGACAAGTAGCGATCGATCTCGGCCCGCTTAACCCCATCGTCACAATGCACCACGCACATGGCCGCGATCATGGCCACACGCAGGCTAAACCCCGAGCCCAACATTACCATTCGATCCGTAGTCGAGTGAATCGATACGCCGCCGACACCCGAGCGAATCACTATGCCGTCACGGCCACAACACCCCACCAGCAGGTCGCACAGCTGGCCGACCGCGACCAGCGCGTCGGGCAAATTGACGCCGATTTCACGCTCCGAAGCAAACTGGGCGCTCTCGACCACCAACTCATGATGCGCCGAATCAACGCGATCCACAAAACGATCCACAGCCGACCCCATCCCGCGGCACGATGCGCAGCCCACGCCACCGACACCCTCACCAGCGCAAGTTTTTTCACGCTTCACGATCATCCACTCCTCTCGCCGACCGGCCGGCGAAAATAAATGTGTCGCCCCCCGCACTCACTTGTCGTATGGTACCGTACAGGGTACCCGCTGTCAATATCATTTTTTGTGGAAATCTCTCGTGCCAAAACGAGATAAAAAACAGCCGGACCCGCGAGACACGAAAGCAAAGCGCCAGATGGAAATAATGGAAAGGCAAACCAACCCACCAAACGACAATGACACAGAGGATCGCCACAGCCGACTTGAAAAAACGGAAGGCGAGGCGGACGAATATATTTTGCAAAAAAACCAAAGAAGAGCGAAAATAATCCCCGAATGGTATATGAAAAAAAATCCATCCGCCGCACAC
>Ga0307374_10014721_pt1 | contig 10610 bp, 9 predicted proteins | sample OX3MG_FD_202532 | JGI IMG/M metagenome (GOLD analysis project Ga0307374, IMG submission 202532) | Soil microbial communities from Risofladan, Vaasa, Finland - OX-3 | ecosystem: Environmental > Terrestrial > Soil > Coastal area > Acid sulfate soil | place: Finland: Risofladan, Vaasa | collected...
TGGGTCGAGGCAGTGGCCGAAGAGGCCCTCTCGGCAGTTGGAACAACGCCCGCACGAACTGACGCACGCCAAGATCACCTTGTCGCCGACCGCGAGTTGTGTCACGGCTTCGCCAATTTCAGTGATCACGCCGATGCCTTCGTGACCGAGGATCCGTCCAACTTCGACTTCCGGCACGTCGCCCTTGAGAATATGTAAATCGGTACCACATATGGTCGTGGCGACCATCTTTACGATGACGTCGGTCGGCTTTTGGATTACGGGATTCGGGACCTCTTCCCAACTCTTTTGGCCGGGACCCTTGTAGACGAGTGCTTTCATGACTTCAACTCCTTGCGGTTCGGGGTGTCAGATGACTGCGTTCGTCTGCGAATGCTCTCGTCGATGACGGACACGGTGTCACCGTACCGGCCAGTCCCGTCATAGCGATAGGGCTAAATGTCCCTTCAATGTGCGAGGGCGCTGCCAAGGTGGCCAGATCTTTCGAAACCCTGATTCGCGTGTGGATCCGGGGATGACAATGACGCCTGACATCGGGTCGCACGCAATTTGGAAATGCAACGCTCAGACAACGAGCGAGGACGCACGGGCAACTGGAAGTTCTGCCCGTGCGTCCTCAACATGACGGCATCGCTGTAACGCGATGTGACCCTACGTGCGCTTGATTTCGACCCGGCGTGATTCCTTCTCAGAAACCGCGGAGGTCGAGTTCATCCGCACTTCGAGCATGCCGTCTTTGTAGGTCGCCTCAATCTTGGACTCGTCGATATCACTTGGAACAGGGATACTCCGCATGAATGATCCGTAGCGAATTTCGCTTCGGTACACGTGGTCCGCGTGACTCCGGTGCGTCTCGGACCGTTGAGCCCTGATCAGCAACTCGTTGTCCACGACTTCGACGACGACGTCCTTTTCCGGATCGAGACCCGGCAATTCGGCGCGCACGATTATCGTGTCGCCGTCATGCGTCTCTTCGATCTTGAAGGAACGTCGCCACTCGCCGTCATGGAACAAGTCGTCGACCCAAGCCCACGGGGGACCAAATCGTACCGGGACCTCAAACTCTCGCAATGATGACTTCGAAAGCATGATTTGACCAACTTTCTGGAGAGCCTGCTGGCTCTGACTGAGTCGTCAGACCTTCCAAGACTCAACGTACCGACACCGACCGCGACTCGATAGGGCAAAATGTCCCATCGCGGGTCCGCAACGTTCCTGCGCCTGACCTCTCAACTCTGGGACCTCAGGCGTCACTTCGCGCGCGATAGTGAGCGAAGCGTTTGCGGCTCGTACTCATCCAGGTGTGAGGCGAGCGCGAGAAAAACCTGCGCCGTCGTAAGCGCATCACCCAGAGCGTGATGTTGCTGATGAACCGGAAGCGACATACTGCGCGCGAGTTCGTCGAGCGCGCGGGGAGCTGGTGATTCCTTTCGCATGAGCGACAGCGACTGGCCAAGTTCAAACGTATCGATGACGGGACCGCGCAGACGAAGAGCCTGCCTCGCAAAGGCCCGACCGAGGAATGAGCGTTCGACCCAGGACACGTGGACCACCAATGTTCTGCCCGTCATCGCCTCGACGAGCGGCAAAATCGCCTCGTCGATCTCTGGAACCTCGACGAGGTCGACCGTGCGTATTCCATGAATAAGTACCGAACCCTCCGACAGTGCTCGAGTCGGCCGACAAAGTCCGTAGACCGCTCCCCCCGCCATGATTCGACCCGCGTCAATAGGTACCGCGCCATACGAGATGATCTCGTCATTCTTCGGGTCAAGACCGCTGAGCTCGAGATCCACGACGCAGTAGTGCGCCTGACGCCACGGCGTCGCGCCGGATTCCAATGGAGCTCGAGCGTAGGTACGCGCCGTCAGGGACTTCGCTCGTCGAATCAACGGTACATAGCGCACTTCAGGGGTTCCATGACAAGTCGTTGGCGATACGTCTTTGCACGGAGACGACCGCGCGGAACGCCTCTTTCAGGTAGGTGCGTTGCAGTGGACTCAAATCCTCTAGGGCCACGACGTCATCAGGTTCGATCCCGGCTTCGAGCTGGGCGACTTGATGATCGAGCCTCAGCTGGCTGGTGAGTTCAAACGCGTCTCGCAGAGTGAGTGAATCGGACAAGCTCAACGTGCCATGATCACTCGCCGCGCGAAGTCGCGCGGACGTCGACGCGCACGCCACGCCCGCGGTCATACCCGCCCATCGCGCCAAGTCGGTGATCGGCACGACGGCAGCGAGCTTCAGATCAAGGTGACGGCGACCTTTGCCCGAAACGTCGATCGCGAAGCCTCGAATGAATCCGACCGGCGGCTTGTGTGAGAGCGCGAATTGCGCGAGCAGCCGTAGCAGCCGGGGGTACGCCTGCGCGACCCGGAAGGTTTCGGCAATCAGTGACTCGGAAACATCTCCCCACACGGGACGACTGTCGACTAACACCGACACCAACACGAGCGCCTTTTCTTGCGTGGGGTCATCGAGAAACGAATGGGCTTCTCGCTGCCACGAAGAAAGTGATCGAATGAAGAGGGGATCCGCGGCACTGACACGGTGTTCATCAGCTCGAAAGTGACACTGTGCCAGGATGTCCGTCGCGGTCGTCGCGACATCGGAGAAATACCGACGTAGGGACGGATCGTCATCGTCATTTCCATCTCCGAACCAGGCGATCGCACTGTCCAGATCGGAACTCGGCATCGCTTCTCGTCGCGCCTGGCTCCCGAGTGCGAGCCACGTGAAACGCCTGGGTGGTTCGCTCGTGCCTACCGCAAGATCCAGTGCGCGTCTCGTCAGCGCGTCGGCCACGACCGAGAAGACGGACATGACGTCAAGCGCGGCCATGCCTCCGCGGTGCAGAGAAACCACGGTCGGTCGCAGCGATGAAGCCGCCGTGATGAGCTCGTCCGTGGTGCCTGCTCGAGTAATGGCACGACGGAGATGAAATGTCGACTTGCTCTCGAGTGCAACCAGGTCATGATCCTCCACAATCCCGATCACTCGACCCGACGCCGACGTGACCGGAAAGTGTTTTACTCCCCGGTCAAGCATGTCCAACAACACTTCGCTTCCCGGCCGGTCATCGGTCACCGTGAACGCCGGTGCCGTCATCACGGCAGAAACGGGCGAGTCACCACTCAGCCCCTCGGCGACCACTCTCGTTCGAAGGTCGCTGTCGGTCACGATGCCGAAGGTTCCGCCAAGATCGACGATGCAAGCGCTGACTCCCGACGTGGCCATCTTTTGGGCCGCACCACGAATCGACTCGTCGGGCCGGCAAATGATGGGCGCTGTGCGGATGGCGTCTCGTACCGGTGCGCGAAGCTGATCAGCCATGGCTTCACGGGATGGACCGGAGCGAAGATGGTGTCGATCTTCAAGGATCAGGCGAGTCACGTAGCGTAGTGCCCCCGGCCCCGCGAATATCTGGGCCGCGCTCGCCGCCGGAATGCGATACGTGAGTGTGTCCTCGGCCGCGCGCGCTTCGAATCCGGGCGGGAGGCCCGACAACATTGACGCGTGACCAAACAACTCGCCTACCTCGATCTGATCGAGCACTTGTCCGTCACTCACGATGTCGACGACGCCCGAGCGAATTACTCTCAGGAACTCAACCGGTTGGTCACCCTTGGAGAAGATGATCTCTCCAGCGCGGTGGAACTCAATCTCCACGTCCGCGCCAAGACGTTCCATCTCTTCCAATTCGACGTCAACGAAGGGAGGATAGCGCCGCAGGAACTCAACGATGTCCGGAATAGCCGTCACTGCGACCTCCCAGCACGACGATGACTGATCTTAGAAGTTCAGAACTACGCCCGCTGGCACACGAACGTCGACTATCGGCCAAAGTGTATCCACTGAGCTTGAAAGGACAATCGTGTACGAACCGAATCGGTTCGCCTTTCGCCGCTGCAACTCACGCGGTGGTCATTTCGACGCGAAAGTTACGCGTGCGAGCGAATCACCACCACGGGACACGCAGCGTGCGCGACACAATGCTCGCTGGTCGATCCAATCAACATGCCGACGAATTCCCCATGCCCACGACTGCCCACGACCAGAAGCTCCGCGCCCACTGACTCCTTGATGAGGACCGGCGCGGGATGACCTTCCACGACCTTCGCACTGATCGCAACGTCGGGATGTGCGACTTGAAGCGATTCGACCAATGGATCAAGCATCTTCTCCAGATCACCCGCCGGATCGTAACCACCGGGAAGCACCGACCATCCGAAGTTCGCGGGCCACTCCCAGGCCGCGACGATTTCAAGTGTTGCGTGTAAGTATTCAGCCTGGCGGGCTGCCCACTCGAGGGCCAAGATCGATGACGATGAGCCGTCGCTCCCAACGACAATTCGAGGAGGTGTCGAGGATCCTTCGCCTGCTGCATTCAATGTCGATTCCGGCGAGGTCATGTCTCTTCTTTACGTTCTCCGATTGATCATATGCGCGTTTCAAATCTGAGATTGGTTCCGAGACTCGCGACATCTGCATCGATGCCACGATGTTACGAAGCGGACGTCTGGATTGGACCTTCACCTGATGTTCGTGACGAGTGAGTCAAAGGTTTCGATCGTTGGGTACTTCGCCGAAGACGCCTCTGCGGTGTAATCACGTTGTCCACATTCGATGCAGCCGTGAAAAGAGGACGAACGACCCTAGTAACCTCGCGAGGGAATTCATAATCTTGACTCGAAATTCATTGCTCATCGATGAAAGAAGGCAAACGCGCCGTGACCGGGCTGATCGACGACCCGCAAGCGCTCTTAGACCGCACGTCGGACACGACGGCCACGCCAACGTTTCAAGATCGTGGAGAGTCGGCATCGTGACTTCACCCGCCATCGCCACCTTTGACCTGACCAAGAACTACGGATCGACCCGGGCGCTGATTGGGCTGGATTTACAAGTGGGCGAGGGTGAAGTCCTCGGCTGTCTCGGTCCCAACGGAGCCGGCAAGACCACATTGATACGGCTTTTATTGGGATTACTGATCCCGACACGGGGACGCGCTGAAATATTCGGCTCGGACGTGCAACGCGACACTGTTGCGTCGCACCAACGACTTGCCTACGTGCCGGGAGAAGCGAATCTCTGGCCCTCGTTGAGCGTGGCCGAGACACTCCGACTCTTGGGTCAGGTCTACGGTGACGTTGATCTGAAGTATCAGTCCAAACTGATCGAACGATTCGATCTCGACGTGAACAAACGCGTACGAGCACTCTCGAGAGGAAACCGTCAGAAGGTCATCCTCGTTGCCGCCTTGATGACCCGAGCCGATCTCCTCATTCTCGACGAACCCACGAGCGGGCTTGATCCACTCATGGAACGGGCGTTTCGGCTCTGCGTTCATGAAGCCAAGGATCGTGGCCAGAGTGTGCTGCTCTCATCGCACATATTGAGTGAGGTCGAGGCACTGTGTGATCGGATCGCGATTCTGCGCGAGGGGAGCCTCGTCGAGATCGGCACCATGACCGAGATGCGTCACCTCTCCGCGGTGAGCGTCGACATGACCTTCGAACGAGACGTGCCTGACCTCGCCGGAGTGGACGGTGTCTCGTCGCTCGAAGTGCAGGGTCACACCGTGCGCTGCCTTGTGCGCGGCCCCATGGAGCCGTTGCTGTCTGCGATTGCGAATTGCGGCGTACGAGAGCTCTTGAGCCGCGAGCCATCGCTCGAAGAGTTGTTCTTGGCGCATTACGGTTCGACGGCGAGCGATGCCAGTGATCACGACGACGAGTAAGTCAACGCAGGCGCCATCGCACCGTCAACGGTCGACTCCTTCGGCAATAGTTCGCGTCACCGCGCGAAAGTCGATGCGATCCGGCGCTATGTGGGGCGTGGTCTTCGGGCTCTACGTGGCCATCCAGGCGCTCACCTACGCAACGAGTTACAAGACGTTGGCGTCAAGACATCTACTTGTGCAGGAATTTGGAAGGAATGTCGGCATCAGTGCACTGGTCGGCCCCGCGATTCGAATCGGCACGGTGCCTGGCTTTACGGCGTGGAAGTGCCTGACGGTGCTTGCGATCATCGGTGCGGTCTGGGCGATTCTCACGAGCACGAAACTCACTCGAGGCGAAGAGGACGCAGGGCGTTGGGAGCTGCTCTTGATCGGCGGCGTCACTCGAAAGAGCGCGGCGCAACAGGCGATGCTTGGGTTGATGGCGGGAGCAACCGTGCTCTTCGTCCTGACGGCGGTCATCACGGCGGCGGTCGGTCACTCTTCCGAAGTGAGAATTGACGCCGGCGGAGCCGTCTTCTTCGCATTAGCTGTGACAAGCGGTGTGTTCATGTTTCTCGCCATTGGCTCCTTCTGCGGCGAAATAGCAACCTCGCGACGTCAAGGCGCGGGTGTGGCGTCGGCACTGCTCGGCACTAGCTACGCCCTTCGAATGGTCGCCGATTCAGGTACGGGTCTCGCGTGGTTACGTTGGGCGACACCACTCGGGTGGGTCGAGGAACTGCGACCCTTGACGAGACCGCAACCGTGGGCGCTGGTGCCCATCGCCGCCTCCGTCATTCTCTTCAGCCTGGCCACGTTCGTAGTGGCCGGACGTCGAGACCTCGGCGCGGGCACGTTGTCGGATCGCTCCAGCATCGGCACCATTCGTCGACTTCCGATGACGCCGTTCGGTCTCGCCATCTACACCTCACGAACGACGTTGATCGCGTGGGCCGTGTCGATAGTGGCCTACGGACTGCTCCTCGGCAGCATCGCCAAGTCCGGCGGGAAGATAATTACCAGCTCACAGAGTCTCCGACAGGTATTCGTTCGGTTGGGCGTGTCGGGAGCGGAGGCGTACCTCGGTGTCGCGCTCTTGATTATGGCCGTGGCGCTGAGTTTCGTCGCCATCAACCAAGTGAGCGCCGCCGAGAGAGAGGAGTCGAGCGGTCAGTTGGAGAATCTGTTGGTTCGTCCGTATTCGAGGTATACCTGGATGGTGGAGCGCATTTCGCTCGGTGCGTCGGTGCTGGCGCTGGGAGGCGTGCTGGCCGGCGTGGCCACCTGGATCGGCGCGGCGAGCGACGGTGCGCACGTTGATCTCGCCACCCTGGTGGACGCCGGTATCAATGTGGCCGTGCCCGCATTGGTCCTCTTCGGAGCGGGAATACTGGCGCTCGCCGTCATACCTCGATTCGTGAGCACCGTGACGTACGCACTATTGGCGTGGTTCTCTCTCATCGAGATCGTCGGTGGCGCCGTCAATCTCAATCACTGGATTCTTGACCTCTCCGCGTTTCATCAAATGGCGGCCTCGCCCGCCTCGCCGGTCAATTGGACGGCCAATGTCGCAATGATCATTGTGGCAATGGCGGCCGCGAGTCTCGGGGTGGTCATCTTCCAGCGTCGTGACCTCAAAGGCGAATAGTCGGTCTCATCGGCCGGTTGAAGCCTTCGATGGTGACCCAAGAGGACATTCGTCACTACCGGGTGCGGCGAGCGGCGAAGGATGATAGAGCCATGGCGAGGTCCTGCGAACTGAGCGATTCAATGGTCGACGAAGACTCGCCCACTCCCGGTCGCTACCCTGTCGATCTCGAGTCCACGATCGAGCTAGGCGCAGATGTCCGCCTTCTTCTTCGACCAATTCGCAGCGACGATGGCGAGAGACTTGTCGACTTTCACAGTCGTCTTTCCTTTGACTCGATTTATCGTCGTTACTTCTCCGTGCATCCGCAACTCTCGCCCGAGGAGGTTCAGCACTTCACGAACGTCGATTACGTGAACCGTTTGGCACTCGTCGTTCTCGACGGCGATGAAATTATCGCAGTCGGGCGCTACGACCGCCTTCTTGAGACCGCGGCGGCCGAAGTGGCCTTCCTTGTACGCGACTCCTACCAGCACTTGGGACTGGGACATCGTCTGCTCGCCGCATTGGCGGCCGCCGCCCGGCAGCGAGGGATCAAGGAATTCACCGCCGAAACTCTCTTCGCGAATCGCGACATGATTGCCGTGTTTCGGCACTCGGGCTTTCCGGTGAGAACGGAGCGTATCGGCGGCGACGTTATGGTTCGATTCCCCATCGAGCCCACGTCCGTAACGCAGGGCCAGTCCTGAATAGCAACAACGCAAACCAGCGTTCGCGATTCGAGGTTTTCCCACATATTTGGCTCTCGGGCCAAATGTCCCTATCGCTTATCTGGAACTCGCATTAGAAAAGACACTGTGAACGCTTAAGTTTGTTTCCATGAGCGAGCGTTGTTATGCGATGCGTAGTGAATCGAACGAGAGGTGGCGACAATGTTGTCAGTGTTTTTAGTTGACGATCACGAAGTCGTGCGGCGCGGCGTCCGGGAACTACTTGAGCGTGAGGGCGATATTGAGGTGGTTGGCGAGGCCGGTCGTCAAAGCGAGGCGCTCGTCCTAATCCCCGAAGCGAAGCCCGACGTCGTTCTTCTCGACGTCCGTTTGCCTGACGGTGACGGAATCGAAATTTGCCGCGACATTCGCTCGGCGTCGCCAGAGATCCACTGCCTCATGTTGACTTCCTACGCCGACGACGAAGCGCTCGTCGGTGCGGTGATGGCCGGTGCTGCGGGCTACGTATTGAAGCAAATAAATGGCAACGACCTGGTCGCTTCGGTGCGGCGTGCCGCGCGTGGCGAGTCGTTGCTTGATCCGTTACTGGTCGCTCAAGCTCGTGCGCGACTTGGTCGGGACCGCGAAGAAGAGCGACTGAAGCCCTTGTCGCCTCAAGAACGAAAAATTCTCGACCTTATCGCCGAGGGCAAGACGAATCGCGAGATTGCCGAAACTATGTTCCTGGCGGAGAAGACAGTTCGTAACTACGTCTCGAACCTTCTCATGAAAATGGGCATGAAACACCGCACGGAAGCTGCGGTGTTCGCCGTCCACGTTGCCGAACGTGAACGAAAATCCTTCTCCGGACCTGAGTAATAGTTCGCATTCGTAGTCGTTCGACACGTCATTGGAATTAGTTGCATCTAAGCCCCGCGCCGCAGCGCGCGTTCGACCCGCAATGAGCCGGTCAATCACATCGCAATCGGAACTACGACCACGTCGCTAGTCGAAAGCAGGACGATTATCTGACAATTGTCCCTATTGGTTGAGGGATCTTCCGAACCAAGATGGATTCGAGGTCCTGTGAAGGACCAGAAAGGGGTGAGTCCCATGGAAAGAATCCGTGAGCTCCTCGGAGAACCGTCCGCGAGAAACACACCACCCATCCTGGAATGGCTACGAGCTTCGAAGTTGATGGCTCTTGGTTGGACCGCAATGCGCATTTGGCTCGGTGTGATGTGGATTCAGACAGGTGTCTCAAAACTATGGGGGGCGGAGAATCCCGCCTTCCTCCACAACAACGGGGCCGGAGTCGCGGGTTTCGCTGGTCACGGTGCTGCGGCGTACAGTTGGTGGGCATCGTTCCTTCACAGCTTCGTCGTTCCGAACGCGAGCTGGATCGCGGTCTTGGTCGCCTTTTCCGAGTTCGCCATCGGTATCGCCCTTGCGTTAGGGCTCTTCACCAGGCTTGCGGCGCTCGCCAGTTTGGCTCTTCTCTTCACCTACGTCATGTCCGGCACGGCAAGCGTCTGTGGCTTCTACGCCCTCTTCGCCATCGTGATCCTCGCCACGTGGAGGACATCGAGTTGGATTGGAGTCGATGGCGTGATCTCTGGCTATCGCCAGCGCCGGGCCACCAAGTTGGCCCTGAGTGATCGCATCGGTAGCGACCTCACGCTCAATGCTGTCATCGGCGCGACCACGGAATCGATCGAGGCAGCTGCTGCCGTCGCATTCCGTGATGAGAATGAAGCCGTCTCGTCATCGACGGACGACTCAGTTTCGACGCGCTAACCAATCACAAAGACCACAGCGCCCGTCTTTTGAACAAGGAAGACGGGGGCTGTGGTCTTTTGTTTGGCTACGACGAAAGTGGAACTCGCCATGACAGGATCGAACCCTTCGGTGCACGTTGAGAAATGGTGCACGTGCCACCATGATTCTCCGCTCGAATCGTCATATTGCGAAGGCCGTTGCCAGCAGTAAGCCTGTCGGTGACTCCGATACCGTCATCCATGAGAGAAAAGACCAACCACTCGCCCTCGAGCGCCACCACTGCATCGATCCGCTTCGCGTGTGCGTGACGTGCAATATTGGAGAGACCTTCACCGAACACTTGAAGCAAGTCCTCGGTGACAGTCTCGGACACCATGGTCTCGACCGGTCCATCGAAGACAATCCGTGGCAGTACCCCAAGTTCCTCGAGGTACTTGTCGCCGAGCGTCAGCATCTCCTCGCGCAGGCCCCGACTGCCTCTTGATTGCCCCGGGAGCCGGAATATCGTGTTCCGAATCTGTTTTATGACGTCGTCGAGCCCGTCGACGGCGGCGGCGATGCGCTCCCCAATTGGGCCGTTTGCGGAGGCACCCGTCGCCTGCAAGGACATTCCCAATGCGAACAACTCTTGAATGACGGTGTCGTGGAGGTCCCGGGCGATTCGTTCGTCTTCGGCGACGATCTTCAACCTTTCGAGTTCCGTACGCGTTGAGCCCATGACGATGGCTGTAGCGGCCGCACCGGCGAACACTTCGGCGAACGCAACGTCAATCGGTTGGTAGTTAGGTTCACCGCGCAGTCGCCCGAGAAC
>Ga0307374_10014722_pt1 | contig 10609 bp, 10 predicted proteins | sample OX3MG_FD_202532 | JGI IMG/M metagenome (GOLD analysis project Ga0307374, IMG submission 202532) | Soil microbial communities from Risofladan, Vaasa, Finland - OX-3 | ecosystem: Environmental > Terrestrial > Soil > Coastal area > Acid sulfate soil | place: Finland: Risofladan, Vaasa | collected...
TCCAACTCGGCGGTCGCGGTTCACCCGCTGGCCGAGAGCCTCAAGACGCCCATCCTGGCCGTAAGCACGACGGGCATCAACATCGTGCCGGACTGCAACTTTCCCGACACGACACCGTGCAAGTACGTGTTCCGGGACAGCCTCGGTGAGCAGACCGCCATCCCCGACAACATCCAGTCCTACGCCAACGACGCCCACCCCAAGACAGGCGTGCTGCTGGTCGCGCAGGATGACAAGTTCTCCAGCGACGGCGGCACCATCGTCCAGAACACGGTCGGCCAGTACAACATCACCCTACTGAAGACGATCAAGTTCAACAAGGCCGAGGCGGACCTGTCGCCCTACGTGACGCAGGCCGTCCAGCTCAACCCCGACGTCATCTTCATCACCTCGCTGGGCGGCATCCCGGCCCAGATCATGACCGAGGCTCGCAAGCAGGGATGGCAGGGGCAGTTCCTCGGCGGCAACGGCTTCAACACCGCGACCGTGTCAGCGCAGGCGGGGGCTGCCGGCAAGGGCGCCCGCAGCGCGAGCGCCTGGTACATCGGCAACACGTTCCCGTCCAACGCCGACTTCGTGTCGGCCTACAAGGCTGAGTACTCGAAAGACCCCGACCAGTTCGCTGCGCAGGGGTACACCGCGATCAAGATCCTCGCGGACGCCGCCAAGCGCGCCAACCTGACTTTCACCGACCTGGCCGGCGACCGGGACAAGCTTCGCACCGCTATGGAGACGGTCAACATCCAGACCCCGCTCGGCCCGTTCCAATTCACGAGCTCCCATGACGTCAAGCAGACGGTATGGGTGATCGCCATGGACGGCAACGGCGGATTCACCCTCGTTCACGAGATCAAGGAGAGCTGACGAAAGGAGGGAGCGTTTCTCCCTCCTTCACTCAGTGAACGGCTCGCGAAAGCGACGTGGACCAGCAGCTCCTCAACGCAATCTTCATCGGGTCCATATACGCGCTCTTCGCCGTGGGTTACACGCTGGTCTTCGGCGTTCTCGACATCCTGAACCTCGCGCACAGCGCCGTATTCATGCTCGGCGCGGCGGTCACGTATTCGCTGGTGATCAATCACGGTCAGCCGTTCTGGGTCGCGTGCATCCTCGGGATCGCGGCGTCGGGGTTCATGGGCCTTGTCATCGAGCATGTTTGCCTCCGGCCACTGCGCCGGCGCCAGGCGCCGCCGATCGCCGCGCTCATCTCGACGATCGGCCTCGCGCTGATCATCGTCGCGGCCATCGAACAGGGCCAGCCCGGGCAGTTCTTCGCCTGGCTGTGGGTCGACGGCCCTAATTCCGTCGCCTTCCCGCCGGGCACGATCCCCAACCCGACCTGGCACGTCGGGGACCTGACCCTCGAGGCGAGCAAGGTCGCGATCATCCCGATCTCGATTGTCCTGATGCTCGTCCTCGGCTACGTGATCCGCTACACACAGGTCGGACGCGGCCTCCGGGCCGTGGCTGAGAACCCCCGCGCAGCCCGTTTGATGGGCCTGGACGTCGACCGGATGATTTCGCTCACCCTCGTCATCTCATCCGCGCTCGGCGGATTGGCGGGGATCCTGTTCGGCGTCGCGCTGGGTGACATCAGCCCGTACATCGGACGCGACAACGTCGAGGTGCGCGGCCTCGCGGTGATCGTGCTCGGCGGGATGGGCAGCATCCCGGGCGCCGTGGTCGGCGGCTACCTGCTCGGCCTCATCGAGGTCGCTGCTTTGGTGACGCTCGGCAGCAACGCGCGCGGCGGCGTCGCCTTCGCAGCCCTGTTCCTGATGCTGGTCCTGCGCCCGCAAGGCCTTTTCGGCGCCCAGCTCCGCGAGCGCATCTGATGGACTTCTTCTTCCAGCTGTTTTCCGACCCGGTCGGCTTCTGGAACTCACACACCCTGCTGATCGCGCAGATCGGGATCAACGGCATCCTCGCGACCTCCATGTTCGTCGTCCTCTTCTCGGGACAGCTGTCGCTCGCAGCCCCCGGCTTCATGGCCGTCGGCGCGTACACATCGGTCCTCATGGGCCTCTACTGGCACACCCCGTTGGCCCTCGGCCTGGTCGCCGGCACCCTGCTCGCGGGCGTCGTGGGCGCACTCGTCGGCCTGCCCGTGCTCCGCCTTCGCGGCGTGTTCCTGGCCATCGCGACCATCGGCTTTGTGGAGGCGCTGCGCCTCGGTGTGATCCTCAACCTTCCCATCACCGGCGAGGGACTCGGCCTCAAGAACCCGAGCGCCGACCCGCTTGGAGGGATCAACCTCATCCTGGTCTCCTTCGTGGTGGTGGTCTTCGTGGCTTGGAGGCTCACCAAGGGCCGCCTCGGCCACGCCTGGGCGGCGATCCGGCAAGATGAGATCGCAGCGCTCAGCCAGGGCATCCACGTCGCCCGCTACAAGCTGCTGGCGTTCATCCTCAGCGCCGTCATGGCGGGCTTCGCGGGAGGCCTGGAGGCGCACCTGAACTTCTTCGTTGACCCGGGTGACACTCAGTACGGCGTCACCCGCGCCGTCCAGATCCTGACCTTTGCGGTCCTGGGCGGGAGCGGTTTCGTCCTGGGCCCCGTCGTCGGCGCTCTGTTCATCACGCTACTGCCCTGGATCTTCGAGGCAGCCGGTCCCTACATCAACATCGTGAGCGGCGCCTTCCTCATCGCGATCATCGTCTTCCGGCCGCAGGGGATCGTGGGACGCGGCGGCCTCGCCATCATCCGGCCCTCGTGGTGGCCGCGAGCTCGAGCCAGTGCTCCTTCGACTGGATAGCGTCCAGCGCCATTTCGGTGGCGTCCACGCCGTCGACGGAGTGTCGCTGGAGGTCGAGCGGGGCGCCATCCAGGGCCTCATCGGGCCCAACGGCGCGGGCAAGACGACGCTGGTCAACGTCCTGACCGGTTACGTACCGTTCCAGGCCGGCCACGCCTGGGTCGGCGCGGATGAGCTGACCGGCCTTCCCGCCTTCCGCATCGCCGCTCTCGGCGTGGCGCGGACCTTCCAGAACATCCGCCTCTTCAAAGAGCTCACTGCGATCGAGAACGTGCTCGTCGGGATGCACACCCGCCGGCGTGACGACACCCTGGCTCAGCTGGCCACGCTTCCCTTCTTCCGCCGCGACCAGCGTGGGCGCCTTAACGAGGCCCACAAGCTGATGGACACGGTCGGGCTGGCGTCTCGCGACGTCGGCGACCGGCCGGCCGGGACTCTGCCGTACGGCGACCAGCGCCGCCTCGAGATCGCGCGCGCCCTCGCCCTGCGGCCGCGCCTGCTGATCCTGGACGAGCCGGCGGCGGGCATGAACCCCTCAGAGAAGCACCGCATCCGCGAGCTGATCGAACGCCTGAACGCCGACGGGCTGACCATCCTTCTGATCGACCACGACATGCGGTTGGTGATGGGCGTCTGCAACCGGGTCGCGGTGCTCAACTTCGGCCGCAAGATCGCCGACGGAACGCCCGAGGAGGTGTCGACTGACAGCGGCGTGATCAAGGCCTACCTGGGCAGCGGTGGCGAGCGCGAGGTGCGGAGCGCACCCGGCGCGAGCGGTGTCGACCAGGCGGCCGAAGCCGATGAGGTGGCCGGCAGCGGCCGCCCCTCGGTCGAACCCGAGAATGCGATCCTCGAGGTGCACGGCCTCACGGTCAGCTACGGCGCGATCACCGCCGTGAGAGGCGCGTCGTTCAGCGTCGCCCCGGGCGAGGTCGTCGCCCTGATCGGCGCCAACGGCGCTGGCAAATCCACGATCCTCAACACGCTGTCGGGCCTGCTACGCCCGGACTACGGCTCGGCCATGTTCGACGGGCTCGACCTCACGGCTGCCAAGCCTTCGGCGATCGTGCGTCACGGGCTGGTCCAGGTGCCCGAGGGGCGGGAGATCCTCGCCCGGCAGACCGTGCTCGAGAACCTCGAGCTCGCCACTTGGGCCAGGCAGTCCGGCCGTGGCGCACAGGGGCAGATCGCCCTGATGATGAAGCGGTTTCCCATCCTCGGCGAGCGACGCGACATGCGCGCCGGCACCCTGTCGGGGGGCGAGCAGCAGATGCTGGCGATCGCCCGGGGCCTGCTGGCCAAGCCGCGACTGCTGCTCCTCGACGAGCCCTCGTTGGGTCTTGCCCCGCAGATGGTCGACGAGGTGTTCCGAGCGATCGAAGAGATCCACGCGGACGGCACGACGATCCTCCTGGTCGAGCAGAACGCCCTGCGCGCCCTGGCCATCGCCGACCGCGCCTACGTCATCGAGACCGGCCGGATCCAGCTCAGCGGGAGCGGCGACGACCTGCTGCACAACCCCGCAGTTCGCCGCGCCTACCTCGGCGGTTAAGCCCCGGGCGCGGCGCCGCGGCACGCGGCGTCATTGCTGCAATTGTTTCGACCCTCCCCTTACCGTGGGGGCATGGCCATCCATCCACCCGACGTAGCCGCCGGTCCGATCTCGGTCGTGGTCCCTCCACCCAAGCGAGGTGGGCTCGACCGGCAGATCTTCGAGGCCGTCAATGGTCTTCCCCATTCCGCGGTCAGCGACCGCTACGTCAGCACGCTTTCGAACCTCGGAGAAGGCCTCGGCTGGGTCGCCGGCGGGGCCGCGATCGCCATGCTGGGCGGGCGCAAGGGCCGGCGCGCGGGGCTGGCCACGGCGCTTGCCTCCGTGACCGCCACCTATATCGTCCAGAAAGCGGTGAAGCCGGTCTTCCGCCGCGCGCGTCCCGCCGTGGATCGCGGCGCCCGCGTGGTAGGGGTGCGCCCCCTCGACCATTCCTTTCCGTCCGGCCACTCCGCATCGTCGTTCGCGGCCGCCACCGCGCTGTCGATCTACTACCCGAAGGCAGCGCCGATTGCCTTCAGCCTCGCGGCGGGTGTGGGCCTGTCACGGGTTCACCTTGGCGTCCACTACCCGAGCGACGCGGCCGTCGGCGCCGCGATCGGCATCGGGATCGGAACCTTCGTCGGCTGGCTCGTCGCGCGCGGGCCGATCAGGTAGGACGGGGACTCGACCTCCGGCGAAACCATCTCCAGCTGGGCGACGGCAGCCAGCGCTCCGGGAGCCAAAGCACGAAGGCCGACCACCCGAGTCCAAGGAGCACGCCGCCGATCACGTCGCTGGGCGATGAACATCCCCACCACCGCTACGGCGCCGATCAGGACCTGCCAGATCCCGGCGCTCACGTTGATCAGCTGAAACACATACACCACCGGGCCCCAGTTGATCGACTGGACGAGCGTGGCGATCGGGATGTCGAACGGCGTCAACAGCACATGCGTCACGACCAGGACCGTGTCGAGCGCGAACAGCGCCAACATCACCAGGACGGTAGGGCCGAGCCACCGTCGCGCGGCCGCCTGAGGCTGCCCGGCGAGGACCTCTTCGGCGGCCCGTCTGGCGTCGGCGCTCACTTGCGCAGGATCACCCGCAGCGCGCTGAGCTCAGCGGTGATGGTGGCCGGCGTCCTGCCCAGCTGCGCGTTGTCCGCGTAGATCCGCACCTTCGGCTTGGTGATCACCAGCAGCTTGCGGAACTTGAACACCTGGCCAAGGCCGTGCTCGCTGTGCTTGGACAGCACGGCCCGCGCCAGGACCCGTTTGACGATGTCTCGGCGGGTCGCGCCGGCGTGTACGGACAGCTCAAGGTACGGCTCGATGGGGGTCTTGTCGCTGACCGGCATCTGTGAGCCGATCGAGGTGGTGTTCGTAAAAACCAGGGACATCGCTGTACCGCTGCCCCTGATATCGCCTGTCAGCTCGTACGTGAACGGCCTCGCCTCCGCGAGGTGACGCACGTCATTCGCGAAGTCGCCAAATGCGCGATCCTTGGCCGACTCGCCTGCGGCGATCGTCTCGCCGAAGAGGCCGATCGCCGCCGCCTCGAGGAAGATCTTCCCGTTCAGGCGGCCGAGCGTGATCGGATGCGGTCTGCCCTCCTTGATAACCCGGATCGCCGCGTCGATGGTCGGAGGCAGGTGCAGCGATTTTGCGAAGTTGTTGAACGTGCCCATGGAGAGGATCCCGACCGGGTGCCTGGTGTCGGCGAGCCTGCGCACCACCCAGCCGATGGTTCCATCTCCGCCGGCTACGACGATCGTGGCGCTGGGTCCGACCAGCTTCTCCAGGTCCATCTTCGGGTCGAACTCGACGATGACGCTCTTGTCGAACGCCTTGCGGATCTTCGCTTCGATCTCCGGCGTCATGGAGCCCGACTTGGAGCTCATGATCACCAGGCTGGCCGCCCGCCCCGCACCGGCCGGGCGCCTGGCCCGAGGCTTCGTGCTCATGACGCCAGCTCGGCACCGGAGGACAGGACCTGGATCGCGGCGCTCTGCATCGATCGCTGGCTGTTCACTCCGCGGCTGGTGGGGACCTTGGACCATGTGCCGTCCGCGGCCAGGGCCCAGGCCAGCGTGTCATCGGCGAGCTCGAGCTGCAGAAAGCCCTCGATTTGCTCCCGCAGGCCCACGTCGTTGATCGGAACGACTGCCTCGACCCTACGGTCCAGGTTCCGGGGCATCAGGTCTGACGACCCGATGAAGAGCCGGCCGTCCGCCCCGTCGCCAAAACGGAAGATGCGTGAGTGCTCGAGAAAGTGGCCGACCAACGACCTGACTGCAATCCCCTCCGAAAGGCCGCGCACGCCTGGTCTGAGGCAGCAGATGCCACGCACGATGAGGTCGATCTTCACGCCCGCCTGCGAGGCCCGGTAAAGCGCGTCGATGACCTCAGGGTCGACAAGGTTGTTGACCTTGATCACGATACGGCCGTCCGGCTTCGACGCCTGCTCCTCGATGAGCTTGACAATCCCTGAGCGCAGCGTCGTCGGGGCCACCAGGAGCTTACGGAACCGGCTCTGGCGGCTGTAGCCGGTGAGGTAGTTGAAGAGCTCGGCGATGTCGGCGGTGACCACCGGGTCCGCCGTGAAGAGCGCGATGTCCTCGTACTGGCTCGCGGTCGCGACGTTGTAGTTGCCGGTTCCGATGTGGGCGTACCGGCGCACGGCTGTGCCCTCCTGCCGCACGACGAGCATCAGCTTGGCATGTGTCTTGAGGCCGACCAGGCCGTACACGACATGCACGCCCGCTTCCTCCAGTGCCCTCGCCCAAACGATGTTGGCCTGCTCATCGCCTCGCGCTTTGAGCTCGACGACGGCCACCACCTGCTTGCCCGTTTGGGCGGCGGCCTTCAGCGCCAGCGCGAGCGAGCTGTCCGGACCCGAGGTCCGGTACAGCGCGAGCTTGATCGCGAGCACGTCCGGGTCTCGAGACGCCTGCTCGATGAAGGCTTCGACCGACGTGGCAAACGAGTCATATGGATGGTGGACGAGGACGTCCTCGCCGCGAATCACCTCGAAGAGGTCGACCGGCTCGCTCGCAAAGCCGCGCAGCCGAAGTTGCGTGGCCGACAGCCAGGCCCCTGTTGCCTTTCTGTTCTTGCCGTGCCAGTCGATCGAGAGCAGGCCGGTCAGGTCCAGCAGCCCGGTGATCGTGTAGACGTCTTCGGGTCCCAGCTCCAGCTCCCGCAGGAGCAGGAACAGTACGTCTGGCGACATGTCGGTGTCGACCTCGAGCCGCACCGCCTTGCCTTTGCGCCCCTTGCGCGTGAGCTCGGCCTGGACCGCCGCCATCAGGTCCTCCGCCTCGTCGTCGTCCAGGTCGAGGTCAGCGTCGCGAGTGACCCTGAAGAAATGATGGCTGACGATTTCCATCCCGGGAAACAGGGCGGGCAGGTGAAGCGCGATCACCTGCTCCAGGGGCACGAAGCGCCGGCCATCCGGCAGGGCGACGAATCGAGGAAGGAGCGGTGGCACCTTGACGCGCGCGAACCGGGGCAGGTGGCGCAGTGGGTCGCGCACCATCACCGCGAGGTTCAAGGAGAGGTTGGAGATGTGAGGAAAGGGATGGGCGGGGTCGACCGCAAGGGGCGTCAACACGGGAAAGATGCGCTCCTGGAAAACCTCTGAGAGCTCCTCCCTCTCCGCCGGGGGAAGGTCTGCCGCCCTGACGATCGTCACACCTGCTTCGACCAGCTCCGGGACCACGTGCTCGTGGAAGACGATCGATTGACGCTCGATCAGCTCACGGATGCGCAGCCCGATCGCTTCCAGCTGGTCCTCGGGGGTCATTCCGTCCGGCGAGACCACCGGCATCGGGGAAATGAGCTGCTCGTGCAGGCCCGCCACACGGACCTGGAAGAAGTCGTCCAGGCTGTCGCTCAGGATCGCGAGGAAGCGGATCCTCTCGGCGAGGGGACGGCCGGTGTCTTCGGCCATGGACAGGACACGGCTGTCGAACTCAAGTCGAGAAAGCTCCCGGTTGAGGAACCTGTCCTCGGGCAGCGGGAGCGGCCTCGAAGCGGATCGGGCTCGTGCTTTGGCGGCCATGTCTATCTAGAACGCGCGAGGGCCGGGTTCGAAAGAGGGCGGGTCGAAAGCACCAGCGCGGTCCACCCGATGCCAAGGGCCAGGCGGGCGATCACGTCGGTCACGAGCCCTCCCCACGACAAACCCTGGATCCAGCGTTCCACGGACACGTCGAACGACATGTACACGTGGCCCGCCGCGTAGAGGGTGAGCAGGCCGAACGTGCCGAGTCCGATCAATCCGAGGACCATCAGCGGCCACCGCATGAACCCCGTGCCGGTATGCGGCCTGGCGATGACCGACGCGACGTCGCTCACCCGTTACTGCCCATCAGTCTCACCCAGCGCGCACATGCGAACGAGTGGAGTCCGAGCGCGATGAACCCAAGGGATACGACACCGACCAGCACCTGGCCGAAGGGCTGGCTGAGCAGGAAGAGGAACGCGCCACCGAAGCCGTGGGCTTGCGCGGCGTTGTTGTTGAACCCGGCCTGGACCAGGAACCAGCCGATGACGAGAAAGCTCACGCCTCGCGCCGCCATTCCGAAGCGACCGAGGGCGATCGCGATCTTACGTTGGGATTCGGACATTTCGGCGCCCTTGAGGTCCGCCGCGAAGGTGGCTTTGTAGGCTTCGACGAACTGCCCGATGCCGATGCCGAAGGCGACCAGCCCTACGACGATCGTGAGCGCTCCGCCAAAGGGATGAGAAAGCAGTGTGGTCACCGATTTCTGGGTGCTGTCTCCCGCCGCGCCCCCGGACCCCAGCAGAACCCCCAACCCGAACAGCGCGATGGCCCCATAGGACACTGCGCTCGAAACAAAGCCGAGGCGGGACATGATCCCGGTTGCGTCGCGACCCCGGTGCATCGGGTCGTAGATCGCTCTGACAAAGCCCCACAGCGAGTACGCCACCAGTCCGACGATCATCGCGATCAGCACCAGCTTGCCGAAGGGGTTCCCGATCAAGAAGACCAGGCTCCCGGTCAGGTCGGTGGCCTGGCCGCCTGGGGTTCCCGACGCGATGCGAAAGGCCAGCACGCCCATCACCACGTAGAGCGCTCCGCGCGCGGCGTAGCCAAGCCGCTCGAGGAGCTCGAGCACAGGGTTGCTGGCGGCTTGCTTGACGGCGGTGTTCGCGGCGTGGATCTCCGACATCTCAGGCAGCCCGCTTGCCGCGTTTGCCCGAAGGCCTGTCAACGTTGGAGCTCAGCGAGCGCTTCAAGGCCCGCACGTCGAGCTGTGGGTTCGGATAGTTCGATTTCATGGCTTCCATCTCCTCGATGAGAATTTGGGTCACAGCCCAATTCCGATACCACTTGCGGTTGGCAGGAACCACGTACCAGGGCGATGCGGCTGGAGAGCACCGGCCGATCGCAATGGCATAGGCCTGCTGATAGGCGCCCCAGTACGCCCTTTCGGTTATGTCGCCGTCACTGAGCTTCCAGTGCTTGTCGGGGTCGTTGAGCCGGCCCACTAGCCGCCTTCGCTGCTCCCCCTCCGAGATGTGCAGGTACACCTTGACGATGGCGGTGCCGCCTCTCGCGACGGCATCCTCGAAGCGATTGATGATCGCGTAGCGCTTCCGGATGACCGCCGGCGAAGCGAGCCCTTTGACCCTGGCGATCAGGACGTCCTCGTAGTGCGACCGGTTGAAGATGACGATCTCGCCGGGCTTTGGCAGCGCGCGCTCGATGCGCCACAGGAAGTCGTGGCGGCGCTCCGATGCGCTCGGCGCCTTGAACGAGAAGATGCGAACCCCTTGGGGGTTGAGCCCCCGCAACGCGTACCTGACGGTCCCGTCCTTGCCGCTCGTGTCCATGCCCTGGAGGACGACCAGGACAGAGCGCTTGGCCTCGGCGTGAAGCCGGTCCTGGAGCTGCATGACGTGCTCCTCGTCCGCGAGGGTGCGCTCATCCGACCAGTGCCGTTGGACGCCGTTGGTCTCGGAGGGATCGACGGTTGCGAGGTCGACCCGGCCGTCCTTTGGACGGGCTCGCAGGGCGTCCCGGACGGAATGGCGGTTGGTCGAGCTCTTGCTGCTGGGCATTGGCCACCTCACGGTGGACCGGGACGGGGAACATTGTCCGCAACAGCCCCGAGGTCGGCGCTTGGGGACCGCCGGAGGGAATCCGGCCGAAGGACCCGTTGGGACAAATAAAAAGAGCCCCGGATTGCTCCGGGGCTCTCTTCTGGTCTCTTGTTACAGAGTGCGGACGCTCTTGGCGCGCGGGCCCTTGGGGCTCGCCTCGATTTCGAACGAAACCTTCTCGCCACCCTG
>Ga0307374_10014726_pt1 | contig 10606 bp, 7 predicted proteins | sample OX3MG_FD_202532 | JGI IMG/M metagenome (GOLD analysis project Ga0307374, IMG submission 202532) | Soil microbial communities from Risofladan, Vaasa, Finland - OX-3 | ecosystem: Environmental > Terrestrial > Soil > Coastal area > Acid sulfate soil | place: Finland: Risofladan, Vaasa | collected...
ATGCGGTCCCAGGCCGCCGGGTCGTCGCGTTCCTCGATCCTCGCCCGGAACGCCCGGGCGAGTGCGAGTTCGGTATCGGCGAGCTGGCGCGATCCGACCGACGTCGCCACGCCGGACCGTTCGACCGCCGTCGTCGCGTCGGCGAGGATCCGCGCCGAGCGGCGGCGCGCCTCGGAGAGGTCGGCGAGTGTCCGCCGTTCGCGGGCGTGAGCGGCGATCTCCGCGTCCACCTCGAGCGCCGTCGCGGCCATCCGGGCGATGAGGACCCAGTCCTCGGTCTGGATCGCCGCCTCCCATCCGCGGTCGGCGGCACGCCCGGCGTCCCCCAGATCGTCATGCCACAGGGCGTAGGACGCCGCTGCCTGGTGGACCGGCACGGTGAACTGGGAATCGGTCACCGAGCCGACCTCGAGGAGGAGCTGGCCGAGCAGCCTGCCCGCCTCCTCGCCGCCGTCCGACTCGATCTCGACGATCGCGAGGTTCACGACGGCGTTGACGAAGGTCACCCCGCCGGGGGCCCACTCCAGAGCCCGCACGCTGAGATCGCGGCACTCGTTCCAGCGCCCGAGCTGGAAGAGCGAATCGGCGGCGTTTCCACCGAGCAGGTTCCCGTACACCGCTCGGAGGCCTTCCCGCGTCGCCTCGGCGATCCCCTCGTACGCGACGTCGATCGCCTCCGGGCGGCGGCCGAGGAGGTCGAGCACGGTGGTGAGATTGGCCGTCGCCCGGAAATACTCGTCGAGCTCCCGGAGCTCGGATGCGATGGTGCGGGCCCGATGGAGCAGCTCCACGGCATGCTCGGGTTCGTCCGTCCAGGCGCGCGCCACCCCGAGGGTCGTGAGCGCGTGCGCCTCCTCGGACCGAGCGCTCGGGCCCACGGCGCCGGCGACGGCGATGGCCTCCTCGGCCATCGAGACCGCCTCGGAGAACGTGCCCTCGAGCATCCTGACCTGGGCGAGCGCGGCAAGGATGCGGGCTCGCTCGCGGGACGGGGTCGACGGAACCAGCTCCGCCGCTCGCCGGTAGGCGATCGCCGCGCCGTCGGCATCGCCGGCCGCCCGCCGGTAGCGCCCGAGGCGCTCGTGGAGCAGGGCGATCCGGATGCGCTCCCGGCGCTCGTCCGCGCGGGCGATGGCGACCTCCGCGAAGGCCGCTGCGCGAAGCGGCAGGCCGGCGGCGAAGGCGACGTCGGCGGCGCGCTCGTGGAGCATCGAGAGCCCTTCCGTCGTCGTCCTTCCAGCCATCAGGTCGACCGCCGATCCGACCGGTTCGGCGAGCTCGATGCTCAGCTCGATGTGGCGGAGTGCGTCGGCCGGCGCGTCGAACGCCTCCGCTCGAGCGGCAGCGGCAAGGGAGGCGGTCCGGGTCCTGGCGACGTCATGGGCAGCGAGCCAGTGCTCCGCGGCGCTGGCCGGTGAATCCCGCAGTGCCGTGGCGACCGCCACCTGCTGGCGACGCCACTGGAGCGGCAGCAGGTCGGAGCTGACGGCGCGGCCGATGAGCTCGTGCCTGATCGCCACGACGGGCTCGCCGTCGACGTCCACCGACTCGACCAGCCAGCCGTGCTCTGCCGCCTCGGCCAGACCGGCGCTGAGCGCCGCGTCGGGTCCGCGATCCGTCCGCCGCGTTGGATCGGCGCGGCTCTCGCCGCGACGGCCCGCGCCGATCTCGGCGATCGTCGCCGCCTCCGTCAGCTCGCGACGCCGCAACGGCCCGCCTGCGACCGCCAGGAGGCGGAGCGCCCGCCGGCACTCGGTCGAACGACGGCCGAGGCGCACGAGCACGATCTCCGTCAGCGAGCCTGCCTGTGGCGCGCCGCCTTCCTCGCGTCGTGCGGCGAGCAACTCCTCCGCGGTGAGCGGGCTTCCCTCGGACCGCTCGGCGAGCAGCAGCAGGACGGACGCGGATGGACGCTGGCCCTCGATGCCCTCGGCGAGGTCGGCGAGGTCGTCACGGCCCAGCGGGTCCAGCTCGATCCACTCCAGCGCGGCGCGGGCATCGGCGATCGCTCGAAGGTCGATCCGCAACGGGTGGGCGCGCGTGATCTCGTCCGGTTGATAGGACGCCAGCACGGCGAGCCGATGCGGGCGGGAGGTCCGGGCGAGGAACGTGACGAGCGCCCTCGTCGCGGCATCGACGCGATGAAGATCGTCGACGACGAGGACGACCGGCCGCTCCTCGGCGAGGGACGCCAGCACGCCGAGGAGACGCTCGATGACGATCGCCTGGCGCCGCTCGGAGGTCGTCGTCGCCGGCCGCTCGGGAGGGACGCCGAGGCGCTCGATCCGTCGATCGAGGGCGGGGAAGAAGCGGCGCAGATCGGCGATCGCGGGCCCGACGATCCGGGCGAAGCTGGCGTCGTCGAGGGCGGCAAGGACGGGGGTCAGGCCGGCGACGACCGGGGCATACGGATCGCCTCGTCGCGCCTCATCCGCACGGCCGCGGATGACGATGAAGGGTTGCGCCAGGGCCGCCAGGCGGCGGCTCGTCTCGTCGATCAGCCGCGATGAGCCGACCCCGCCACTGCCGGCCACGAGCAGCGTGGTGGATCGCCCGGCGGCGGCCCCGTCGAGCGCGGTGGCGATGCGCGCCAGCTCCCGCCCGCGGCCGACGAATCGGTCGCTCGCGATCGTGATGGGCATGCGGTCATTCTACGGGCGCCACGCGCACTGGCGGCCGGCGGGTACCCTGCACCACGTGCCAGCCGAGCGCCGATCCCCGCACCCGTCGAACGTGCTCAATGAGCTGGCCGGCGAGGAATGGCTGTACTTCACGAAGTCGGTCTGGACGACCGCCTACCCGTCCGAGCTCGGCCACGCCCTGCGGAAGGTGCACGGCGCGAACAAGCCACCTCGCCTGATGGCCCGGCTCATCGAGTTCTTCAGCCGCAGCGGCGAGCTCGTCCTCGACCCCTTCGCCGGCGTAGGTGGCACGATGCTCGGCGCTGCGATCTCGCGCGGCCCGCGACGAGCCCTCGGCATCGAGCTCGATCCGCGCTGGGTCGAGACGTACGGGCGCGTCGTCGCCACGCTCGTGGCTGAGCGCGACGGCCTTGGACCGCTCCTCGCCGACCTCGGCAGCGGCGATCCAGGCGGGGTTCGGGGGTTCGACCCGCGGGGCTGCGAACTCCGGCTCGGCGACGCGCTCGCCGTGCTCCCGACGCTGCCCGATGCGTCGGTCGATGTCGTCACGACGGATCCGCCATACAACGTCCAGCTCGCCCTGACGATGGCGGGCGGACCACTCGCGGCGGCCCATCCGAATCGCCGGACGGGTTACGCCATGGTGACCTCGGATCCGGCGGATCTCGCCAACAGCGCGGACTACCCTGCGTTCCTCGACCGGATGACCGTGGTCCTCGGGGAACTTCGGCGGGTGCTCCGCCCGGACCGCTACGCCTGCGTCATCGTGCGGGATGCGTACCAGGGCGGCCGCTACTGGTTCACCGGGGCGGACCTCGCCGCCCGTGCCGCGACCGTCGGCCTCGTGCCGAAGGGGGATCTCATCTGGTACCAGGCGGGCACGAGACTGCGGCCGTACGGCTATCCGCGCACGTTCGTCCCGAACATCGCCCACCAGCACATCCTCGTCCTGCGGCGCGAGGACGACGCAGGGCCGCGGCGGCGAGCCCGGCGGGCGGCAGGGGTCAGGCCTGGTGGCGCATCCTGAGGTAGTTGTCCAGCAGGTTCGGATCGAGGTCGTCGGTCGCCTCGGCGAAGGTTCGGTCGGACGATTCCGGCACCTCCTGCACCACGTCGCCGAGCGTCATCTTGTGGACCCAGCCACGCCCGCCGTCCGGGCACAGCACGAGCCAGAAGGCCCCGGAACGCTCGAGGAGCTGCACCTCGTCGCCCTGGTCGAGGATCCCGATCTCGGCCGAGCGGAGCTCGTCGGGCGCGTCGAGGAGCCTGACGACGCGGTAGCGGATCCGGCGGCGCTCGCGGTCGTCGAGCGGACCGACGAGGCCGTGGTCGAACGACAGCCGGGAGTCGACCGACTCATTGCGCAGCGGATCGGACTTGCGAGCGGCCATGAGGGAGGGTCGTCGCCACCTCGGCATCGCCAGTTCGGCCGGCGAAAACCCGCCGGCCGCTGTCGCACCGGGGTTCGTGGCGAGACCGCTGGCAAATTGGGCGCTCGGCGTCGTCACCATCCGGGCGGCCTCCGCCGCGAGGACGTCGTCCGGCGCGGGCGGCAGCCCGTCGCGACGGCGCTTGCCAAAGAAGAGGAACGCCATCGCCGCGGTCGTCGTGGTCGTGGTGGAGATGGCCGCGATGATCATCCGCTCGGTTGGGGTCATCGCTCCGCCGAGCCCAAGGCTCGAAAGGCCGCGATCAGTCGATCCGAGGCCGCCGAGCGGACCGCCGCCGGCGGGCTGAGCGCCGCCAGGAGGTGGAGCCCCGGCAACGGACGGAGCGACGCCGCCGAGTGGGCCCGCGCCGGCGGGTCCACTCCCCACGGCGACCGGCGCACTTCCGATGGACTGGTCGGCGGAGCCGGGCGTGCCAGACGACCCGTCCCGGCTCCCGCCGATGCTGGCGGACCCACCTGGGGGCCCGGAGATGCTGGGGCTCGAGCTGCCGAGCCCGCTCGTCGAACCGCCCGCCGAGGCAGCTGAGCCGGGCGAAGAGGGCGAGCCGGTCGGAGAGGTGGAGCCTGGACCGGGACCCGAACCCCCGGGCAGCGTGCCAGTGACCGCTCCACCGGCGATGGGACTCGGCGACGGCGTCGCGGCAGTGGCCGGAGCAGGAGTCGGCACGGCGGTCGGGGTCGGCGTCGCCGCCGGGATAGTCGCAGGAGTCGGTGTCGGCGTGACGATCGGTGTCGGTGTCGGGACAGGCGTGGGGGTCGGCGTCGGAGCGGGCGTGGGTGTCGGAGCGGGCGTGGGTGTCGGCGTCGGAGCGGGCGCGCTCACGACCACCGAACCGCCATCGACCGATGTCGTGAACTTCGTCGCGTCCGCGCCCCTGAAGCTCACCGTGTGGTTCCCGGACACGAGCACGGAGGAATACGCGTAGCCGACGCCGGCGTGGTAGTCGGTGCCTCCAGTCGAACTCATCGGGCGGCTCACCCCGTCGATGACCACATCGACGTATGCCGGCGGATTGCCGTTCTCGTTCTGGTACGTGACGGAGAAGGAGATGGAGGTCCCGGGCGGCGCCGTGCGCGGTGCGACGACCGGATCGAGAAGACTCGTGGGACCCTCCACCGCGAGAGCCGGTCCGATGAGGGCGGCGAGGAGCACCGTCGCCGCCGCGATGGATCGCCAAAGTCGGGCATACGGAACGCGAAGGGGCCGCTGGATGATCGCCACGGATGATGCCTCCACGCCGGGCATGAGTTCCCGGCGCTCGGTCGAGCATGGTCGGCGGTATCCGCGCTCACAATGGTACGGGCGTCACCCCGACGGACTCCGTCGGTCCCGGCGGTGCCGAGTCGCACCGGCCCATCGAGTCGCCGCGCACCACCCGAAGTCCGGGTGCCGGACAGGTTCCATCGCGATCATCCTTGGGCGCATGCAGATCCTCACGCCGCGTCGCGACGACCGGCTGCGAGCCACGACGCCCGCAGGCGTGGCGACGCACACCGCGGTCGCGGGTTCGATGCTCGTCGCCGCGATCGCCGTGGCGTGGCTCGATCTCGCGACCCCGCTGCTGCGGACCCTCCAGATGCCCGCCCAGCCGACCGCCGCGGAGGCCGCGGTCGCCGTCGTCGCCTGGGCTGCCGCGCTCGGACTGCCCGCCGTGCTCCTCGTCGTCGGGGCGGTCCGCCTCCTCGACGTCGCCGACGGCCTCACCGGGCTTCACCGCCAGGCCGGGCCGAACGGAGCCCTCGCCGCCCAGCTCGGTGACGGCTACGTTGTCTGCGAGGCGGTCCGACTTCCGGATGGGTCGGCGATCCCACGGATCGTCCTCGGTCCGCACGGTCTCGCGGTCCTCGAGGTCACCCCGCCCCGAAGTGCGACCCGCCACCGCGACGGCCGATGGGAGCTGCGGTTGCGCGACGGGCGGTGGGTCGCGATGGAGAACCCGCTCGACCGCACGAGCCGCGACGCGGAGCGCGTCCGACGCTGGTGCGCGGCAGACGACCGTGACTTCGTCGTCCGAGTCCACGCTGCCCTCGTGGTCCCGGATGCCTCGATCCAGCGGACGCCGACCTGCGCGGTCATCGCAGCAGACCAGATCCCGAGCTGGATCGGCTCGCTGCCCGCTCAGCGGACCCTCACGCCGGGTCGCCGGGCCCGCCTCGCCCGGATGCTCGTCGAGCGGATCTGAGCGCCGGCCCGGGAACCGGGCGGTACACCGCGGCGTCTCAGCGCGAACGACGGCCGATCGTCCGTCGATCCAAGGGGAGCCCACCGATGCCGGTCGACCTCCGATCGCCTGCCCTCCACCGACCCACTCGTGCGCTGCGGATCCTGCTGCTCGCGGCCACGCTGGGGGTCGCCGGCTGCTCCGTCGCCGGGGCATTGCCCGCATCGCCGGCCGTCCCGCCGGCCGTCCCGCCGGCCGTCTCGCCGACCGATCCGGGGAGTGCGTCCATCGATCATCCGCTGGGGCGGGGCGACCTCGTGATCCGGGTCGAACTCGTCGGTGGGTTCATCGGCCCATCGGCGCTTGTGGCCCGCTACCCGATCGTCTCGATCTACGGGGACGGAACCGCGATCACCGAGGGACCCGTGCCGATGATCTACCCGGGTCCGGCGCTGCCGAACCTCCAGGCCGCGCACGTCAGTGAAGCCGGCCTCCAGGGGCTGCTCGGGCTCGCGGTGGCAGACGGACTGCTCGGGCCGGATGCCTCGTACAACGGCATGGGGGTAGCCGATGCCGCGACGACCGCGTTCACCGTGGTCGCCAACGGCGTGCGGCACCGGATCACCGCGTACGCCCTCTCCGAAGCGGCGAACGATGCTGGCCTCGACGCCGCCACGGCGGCCGCCCGTGCAGGGCTCCGCGCCTTCGCGGCCGCCGTGACTGATCTCCGCGGGACGCTCGGCAGCAGCGCAGTCGGCGGCGACACTCCCTACGTCTACACAGCGGTCGCTCTCTACATCGCACCGGGCGCTCCGGCGAGTGGCGACTCGACACTCGTCGAGACGCCGATCGCCTGGCCGCTCGCCATGTCGCTCGCGACGTTCGGCGAGCCCGCGGTGGGTTCCCTCGGCGCGACCCGCTGCGGGGTCGTGACCGGCTCCGACCTCGACACTCTCCGTCCGCTGCTGGCGCGGGCCAACCAGCTGACGGGCTGGTCGTCGGCAGGCGCGACGTACACGATCGCTCCACGACTGCTGCTGCCCGACGAAGCCCGATGTCCCGGTGCGGCCTGAGCGACTCTCGCGGGCAGCCCTCGGTCAGTCGAGAAGTGGATGCCGGCCGAAGCGGAGGGTAGCTCCGGAGCGGACCGACGCGGATCGGCCGGCGCACGCTCCAGTTTCGCCAGCATCCCTGAGGGGAACCTGAAACACAACGCATCGGGGGCGAGGATTCGGTCGCTGTACCTCCACCGCCACCGCGCTCGTAGGCGGAGACACGTCCGCGAGCGCCGGGAGTCGAGCTTCGCTATCCTGTCGCCCGCCGCGACCGGACCTCGACCGCGGACCCCCGAGCGTGCAGCTCGGCTTCGGAGGGCCCGATGTCGGCTGAGGCTCGTCGCCGGAGCACCGTCGAGACCGCGATCGTCGTCCTCGTCCGCCTCGCGATCGTGGCCGCGATCTTCGGCGAGCTGTGGGTGACCGGGACGATCCACCTGCCGAACCTGCTCCACCCGACGATCGTCGGCAGCGACCCCTCGAACTACTACGCGGCCGGCCAGCGCCTCAACGTCGGCCACCCGCTGTATGGCCCACTCCAGGCCGGCGACCTCCCCGTGCCGGGCTACCCTGCCATCTTCCCCGCGCCGCTCCTTTCGCCGCCGCTCATCGCCGTCATCTGGCGGCCGCTCGCCGCCCTCGGCGACGGGTCGATCACCGCCTGGTGGGCGCTCTGCATCGCGGTCGTGGTGGGATCGGCGATCGGGCTCGCCGTCATCGGCGACCGGCTCACCCTCGTCGGCCTCGCCATCGTCCTCGCCCTCGGCTGGCCGATCGCGCTCGCCATCCAGGTGCCATACCGGATGCCCGGCTTCCAGTCGCCCCTCTCGATCGCCGCGCTGTCCGGCAACCTCAACGGATTCGTCACCGGCCTGGCCCTCGTCGTCTGGTGGGCGGCGAGCCGACGGCACTCCCGCCTCGCCGGAGCGGCCGCCGCGCTGGCTACGGTGCTCAAGCTCGGCCCGCTCGCGCTCGGCTGGTGGCTCGTCGTCCGGCGCGACTGGAGGGCGGTGGAGGCGTTCATCGCCACGGCCATCGTCCTTGGCGTCGTGGGGCTCGTCGGCGCCGGCCTCGACGCGAATCTCGCCTTCGTCCGCTTTGCCCTCGGCGCCGGCGTGGCGCCGACGCCGCTGAGCATCCCGGGCATGCTCCACACGTGGTTCCACCTGGGTTCGCGGGCGATCGAATCGACGACGGTCATCGCCATCGTCGTCGGGTTCGTCCTCATCGCCCTCACGAGGAGCCGGCCCCGCCTCTCGTTCCTCGTGGCGATCCTCGTCATCCTCTACGGCTCGCCGGTCGTCCTCACCGGCAACTTCGTCATCCTCCTCGCGGCGTTGGCGCCGTGGCCGGTGTCGCCGGAACCCGGCCCGCAGCCGTCCCTCGGCGAGCGGATGCACAGGATCCGGACGAGCTTCGCCTGACGTGGGCCTGACATCCCGGGTGCGCTGGGCGACCCTCATCCGGCGGCTGCCGATCCCGTTCGTCATCGGCGGCGCGCTCTTCCTTGGCAGCCGCGCATTCATGTACCACGCGTCATCGCTCGGGATCGACGCACACATCTACTACGGCGGCATCCAGGCCTGGCTGAGCGGTGGCGACCCGTGGAACGCCGCGTATCACGGCCTTCACTTCGCGGCGGTGCCGTGGACCCTGCCGATCCTCGCCCCGTTCACCGTCCTGCCCGAGTCGCTGTTCGTCGCCGCTTGGATCCTGCTCGACGCCATCGCCGCCGTAGTCCTCGTCCGGCGGTCCGGCCTTTCATGGACGTGGCTGGCCTTCCCGCCGTTGGTCAAGGGAATCCTTGACGGCAATCCGGCGATCGTCGGCCTCGCCCTCATCGTCGCCGGCGCCGCACCGATCGGCTTGATGCTCCGGCCGCAGGCGGGCTTCATCGTGTTCGGGGAACGGCGATGGCGGGCGGTCGCGCTGACCATCGCGCTGGCGACGGTCCTCCTTGCGGTCATCCCGCTCGGGACCTTCCTGCGCGAGCTGCCGACGATCATGGCGCGCTACGCGGTCGAATCGCGCGGCGGCGCCACCGGCGGCACGCCGCTTGCTCTCGCGGTCGGCATCGTCTCCGTCCTCGCCCTCGCCACCGTCGACCTGCGGGAGGCCGGCTGGCTCGCCACGATCGTCGCCGTCCCCATCAACGGCTGGTACGCCGGTGCCGCCGCGATTCCCATCCTCAACCCGCTTCTCGCGATCGGCCTGTCGATCCCGATCGTCGGGGCGCCGGTCGCTACGGTCGCGATCTACGCTGCCGTCCGGCTCGTGCTCCGCCGGTTCCGGTGGCCGTGGCTGGAACGGGTGGCCGGACCGCTCGTCGGGCGTACAGCCGACCCGTAGCGACACGGAGTTCGGTTCGACGGCGTCGACGCGCCAACAAGCTCCGGAATCGGATCGAATCGTCCGGTTCCCGGCGTCAGGCCGGGACCGGACGCCCGAACAGATAGCCTTGAGCGAATTCGACGCTCAACCGTTGCAAGGCAGCCGCCTCGCCTTCCGACTCCACGCCTTCGGCGATGAGATGGCAGCCGCTTCGCAGGGCGAAGTAGGCGAGGCCCGCCGCAAGCGCCTGGCGGGGCTCGTCTGCCTCGATTCCCCGGACGAGGCTGATGTCGAGCTTGGCGTACGTCGGCCGGAGCTCGAGGATGTGATGGAGGCTCGCGTAGCCGGCTCCGGCATCATCGACCGCGATCCCCACGTCACCGAGCCTCCCGATCGCCGCGCGGAGCGCCACGTAGTCCTCGATCGGAACATGTTCGGTCAGCTCGAGGACGAGTCGCCGGCTGGTCGACCGGATGAGCTCGTGAAGCCGGTCGGTGCGCTCGAGGACGAGCCCCGGCGACAGGTTGACCGAGAGGAACGCATGGCTGGGCAGTGGCGACGCCGCCGCGAGTGCCGCCTCGATCGCGGCGGACTCGTAGTCATGGCCGAGACCCACCGACGCCGCCTCGGCGAACCGCAGGTCCGGTCGAGTGCCGTCGCTGAACCGGGTGAGGGCCTCATAGCCGATGACAGCGCGCGATCCGAGTTCGACGATCGGCTGAAAGACCGGATGGAACGCCCGGGCAGCGAGCACACCCTCGAGCCTGGCCCGCACCGCCGCTGTACCGGCGCGCTCGGCAAGGCCCGGCCCGATGACGCCGCTGAGGATGCTCGCGTAGTCGATGGCGGCGGCGAGGAGCCGGCCTTTCCGGGCCGGCGTCGACCGCTGCCCTGCGCGGCTGACGCCGAGCGAAAGGATGCCGACGAGCGCATCGCCGGCATAGATCGGTGCGCCGGCGGCGATGA
>Ga0307374_10014729_pt1 | contig 10605 bp, 5 predicted proteins | sample OX3MG_FD_202532 | JGI IMG/M metagenome (GOLD analysis project Ga0307374, IMG submission 202532) | Soil microbial communities from Risofladan, Vaasa, Finland - OX-3 | ecosystem: Environmental > Terrestrial > Soil > Coastal area > Acid sulfate soil | place: Finland: Risofladan, Vaasa | collected...
ACGCCCTGGGGAGGGCTGAGCGTGTTCGTGGAATTCCTGCGGCGGCGAGGGTTTCCGGAGCAACTGAGGCAGCATCTGCCGGTCCGTCTGGAACCGCCCGGAAGTGCGGGCGAGCTTCCCACCATCCGCTGCTGGCGGTGCTGGGCGAAGCCTGCTTCGTTCTGCAGGCTGGCTGCGGAGCGGGGACACGCGGGCCGACAGCGGGGTGGTGAAGTTTCTGAAAGAGGCGCTGGCAAAGCTGGAAAGCCGGGAGTGGATTCGCCGGGTGCTGCATCTCTCCACCGCCTGGGGAGGTCTTGGGCACCGCACCGCCTTGTTCGCCCGATTGTTAACCTACTTCCTTCCAACTTCGCCGAAGTTGGGTTGGGAGCCGATCTCCTGAACCGGAAGATATGCTTTGAACGCACTTTTTCGGTGTAATTTTAGACTTCAACTTCGGAATCCGGGGTGAAAATGTAACTGACCGCTCAATGTCATGCTGCCGGGAACGGATACGCTCAGTGAGACAGGAGAGTGCCCGCCGAGGCGACCGCCGGTTGCTTACCTTCCGTGTGCCAGGTCCTGTTCACGCGGCAGGCTGGAAACGTTCCACCCGCCGCCCAGGGCTTCGATCAGCAGAACGCTTGCGGCCATACGCCGGGTGAGAATATTTACCGCCGCGACCTGGTCTTGCAGGGCGATGGTCTGGACGGTAATCACTTGGAGGTAGCTGGCGACCCCCGCCTTATACTGGTATGTTGACACATCAAGGGACTGCTGGGCGGCCTTGACGGCCTCGTCTTCGGCGCGCGCTTCGTTGGCAAGCACCCTCAGCGCTGCCAGGTTATCTTCTACCTGCTGAAAGCCGGTGAGCACCGTCTGCCGGTAGCTGGCGACGGTGGCATCGAAGGCGGCCCGTGCCAGGTCTGACTGGGCATGACGCCGTCCCGCGTCGAAGACTGTTTCCGCCACCTGCGGGCCGGCGGACCAAATGTGGCTCGGCCAAGTGAACCAATCCGTGAAACTGCCGCTCTCCAAGCCGGCGGACCCCGTCAGCAGGAGCGTTGGGAAGAAGGCGGCTTTGGCGATGCCGATTTGCTCGTTGGCGGCAGCCATCTGGCGCTCGGCGGCGGCAATATCCGGGCGCCGCTGCAACAGGTCGGAGGGAACTCCGACGGGGATCGGCGGCGGCAACGCCTTGATCGGCGAGGACGGAATAGTCACTTCGGCGGGGGGCTTGCCCACCAGGATGGCAACGGCGTGTTCGAGCTGGGCGCGCGCGACCCCCAAGTCGATCAACTGTGCCTGTGCCGTCTTCAATTGGGTTTCCGCCTGGGCGACATCCGCGCCGGAGGCGATGCCGCTCGCAAACCGGTCCTTGGTTAATTGGAGATACTCCTCGTAGGATTTAACGGTGCGCTCGAGCAACTCCTGCTCGCCATCCACCCCATGCAGTTCAAAATAGTCCTGAGCCAGCGCCGCCTGGAAGGCGAGGCGCACATTTGCCAGTTGCGCCGCGGTCGCTTGGGCGGACTCCGCGCTTCCCCGCACGCTGCGCCGGATACTTCCCCAGACGTCCGCCTGGTAAGAAACATCCACGGGCAAATCGTAGATATTGCGCTGGCCGGAGGTCAGGTTGCCGGCCGCGACGTTGAACAAGGTCGAGGAGGTCCGGGAATTGGTATAGGAAGGCGCTATGCCTGCCGCCGGGAAGAGGCTCGAGCGCGCGATTCGCACGGCATCCCGAGCCGCGCGGAACTGCGCTTCCGCAGCGAGAACGTTTTGGTTAGAAATGTTGACTTGTTCCTCCAGGGCGTTGAGTTGCGGATCGTTGAAGATCTCCCACCACTTTCCGCGGCCCGCTCCATCATTAGGCTTGGCCTGTTTCCAGCCCGCCGGTCCCGTTTCGGCAGGCGAGAGTTCCTTATACGAAGGCGGGATCGGTGCGCTGGGACGTTGATATTTCGGGCCCACCATGCAGGCGGTCGTGGGAAGCAGCAAGGCGCCAAGGACAAGGAGGAAAAGACCCCGCTGGCGACACCAAGAAATAATCTTCCTCAGGTCCATACATCTTGTGAGGATCGTGCTCATCAGCGTCATGGTTTTCATTCCTGCCACCTTAAATCTCCGAAGGGAGTGGCGCGGCCTTGCCAGGCTCCCGGCCCCGGATCCGGTTCCACCAGTGCTGGAGGCGGTCGAAGTAGAGATAGACCACGGGGGTCGTATAAAGCGTCAACAACTGGCTCACGATGAGCCCGCCAATGATGGCGATCCCCAGCGGACGGCGTAATTCCGAGCCGGTGCCCGTGCCAAAGGCCAGCGGCGTGGCGCCAAAAATCGCCGCCATGGTCGTCATCATAATCGGGCGAAAGCGCAGCAGGCACGCCTCATAAATGGAATCCCGGGAATTCTTGCCTTCGTTGCGCTCCGCCGCGAGAGCGAAATCGATCATCAGGATGGCATTCTTTTTCACGATGCCGATCAGCAGAATGATTCCAATAATGGCGATGACCGTCAGATCGGTGTGCGTGAGCAGAAGCGCCAAGAGCGCGCCGACTCCTGCCGATGGAAGCGTGGAAAGGATTGTAACGGGATGGATATAGCTCTCGTACAGGATGCCGAGGACCAGATAGACCGTCAGCAACGCGGCCGCGATCAGCAGGGGCTCGCTTTGGAGTGAATCCTGATAGGCTTGGGCCGTCCCCGCAAAACCCGTATGGATCGTCGCGGGAAGTCCCACCTTGGCCGCCGCGGCATGGATGGCGGTCACCGCGTCTCCCAGCGCGACTCCCGGGCGCAAGTTGAAGGAGAGGGTCACGGCAGGAAACAGCCCTTGATGGCTGACCGCGAGCGGCGCCGTTTGGGGCGCGAAATGCGCGATGGCGCTCAAGGGGACTTCTTCGCCTTTCGGCGAGCGGACGTAAATCTGGCTCAGGACCTGAGGATTCTGCCAGTACTTGGGGGCCGCCTCCATCACCACGTGATACTGGTTGAGGGGAGAATACATGGTCGAGACTTGGCGCTGGCCGAAGGCGTCGTACAGCGTGTTGTCAATCAGTTGGGATGAGATGCCAAAGCGCGCGGCGGTGGGGCGGTCGTACTGCACCATCGCCTGAAGTCCACGGTTCTGCTGGTCGCTGGAGACATCCGCGATGATGGGAATAGTCCGCAACTCCTGGAGCATGCGAGGCGCAAACGCCGTCAGGTCCTGCAGGTTGTCGCCCCGCATCGTGAACTGATATTGCGCGTTGCTCATGCGGCCGCCCACCCGGACGTCCTGCGCAGCCTGCAGGTAGAGCGTCGCCCCCGGCACGCGGGCGAGCTTCGGGCGGAGCCGCGCAATCACCTGGTCGGCAGTGAGGCGCCTTTCGGCTGGAGGCTTCAAGGAAATGAACATCCGCGCGCTGTTGGCGCCCGCCCAGCCGCCCGTAAACCCCACCACGGTGTCCACGGCGGGATCGGCTTTGACGATATTCGTCATTTGGAGCAGGATATGATTCATTGCCTGGAAGGAGGAGTCCTGATCGGCCTGAATGGCGCCCATGACGCGGCCATTATCCTGTTGCGGGAAGAAGCCTTTCGGCACGTGCATGTACAAGTACACGTTGAGGGCGATCGTGGCCAGGAGCACGGCTAGTGTCACCGCCGAATGGCGGAGAACCACGGTGAGCGTTCTTCCATACAAGGCCACGACCCCGTCGAAGGCCTGCTCGCCCTTGCGGTAAAGCCACCCATGGGACTCGTGCAGCTTTAAGAGATGCGCGCACATCGCGGGCGTGGTGGTCAGCGATACGATCATGGAGATGACAATGGCGACGGAGAGGGTCACCGCGAACTCGCGAAACAACCGGCCGACAACGCCCCCCATCAGCAAGAGAGGAATGAAAACAGCCACCAGCGAAGTGCTCATCGCGACGACCGTGAAGCCGACCTCCCGCGCGCCCTTGAGCGCCGCCTGGAAGGGCGGGAGCCCTTGTTCCAGGTAGCGGGTTACGTTCTCCATGACCACAATCGCATCGTCCACCACGAAACCGGTCGAGATAGTCAAGGCCATCAGCGAGAGGTTGTCCAGGCTGTAACCCAGCACATACATCATTCCAAAGGTCCCAATCAGCGAGACGGGAACCGCCACGCTTGGGATCAGAGTTGACCGCCAGTTGCGCAGGAAAATGAAAACCACCAGAATCACCAGCAGCACCGCGATCAGCAAGGTCCTTTCCACGTCATGGACAGAAGCGCGGATGGTCATGGTCTGGTCCATGACGACCTGAAGATGGATGGATTGGGGGATCTGGGCCTGGAGCGTGGGAATCTCCGCCCGGACGCCATCGACGGTATCAATGATATTCGCCCCGGGCTGGCGGAAGATAATGAGCAGAACCGCGGGATTCCCGTTGGCGTAGCCGGCCGCGCGGATGTCTTCGACGGAATCTTCGGCTTGGCCGATGTCGGAGATCCGCACGGCTGCCCCGTTGTGATAGGACACAATCAGGGGCTCGTAGTCCACCGCCTTGAAGATCTGATCGTTGGCGGCGATCTTCCAAGAGCGATGGGCGTCCGCAAAGGAACCTTTCGGGGTGTTCGCATTGGCACTGGCCAGGGCGCTCCGAATCTGCTCGAACCCGATGCCGTACTTGTTCACGGCCGGCAGGTCCAGGTCCACCCGCACGGCAGGCAGCGAGCTTCCCCCCACCACCACTTGGCCCACGCCTTTTACCTGAGAAAGTTTCTGGGCCATGATGGAGGACGCCGCGTCGTACATCTGCCCCTTGGTGAGCGTCTTCGAAGTCAGCGCAATAATCATGATCGGGGCATCGGCCGGATTCACTTTGCGGTAATTGGGATTATTGGGGAGATTGGCGGGCAGATAGGCGCGGGCGGCGTTGATGGCGGCTTGCACGTCACGCCCCGCGGCATCAATATTGCGGTTCAAATCAAACTGCAGCGTCACGCTCGTCATCCCCAGCGTGCTGGACGACGTCATCTCGGTAACCCCTGCAATCCGGCCGAACTGGCGTTCGAGGGGGGTGGCGACGGCGGAAGCCATGGTTTCCGGGCTCGCTCCCGGCAACCCGGCCCCGACGGAGATTGTGGGGAAATCCACCTGCGGGAGCGGCGAGACCGGCAAAAGACGGAACGCCACAGCCCCTGCCAGAGCAATGGCGATTGTCAGGAGCGTGGTGGCAACCGGCCTTCGAATGAAGAGTTCTGAGATGTTCATGGCTCACTCTGCCGGGACGGGCGCTCGACCCGCACGGCCCTCCCGGCGCCGGGAAAAGCGCGTGGCCAGGCGATCGAACCATAGGTAAAAGACCGGAGTCGTATAGAGGGTCAGCAACTGGCTAAGCAGCAGCCCGCCGACCATGGTGATGCCCAAGGGCCTGCGCAGTTCCGAGCCCGTGCCCGTCCCCAGGGCCAGCGGCACCCCCGCGAGGAGGGCCGCCATGGTGGTCATCATGATGGGGCGGAAGCGCAGCAAACAGGCCTGGTAGATCGCGTTCACGGGCGTCATGCCTTCCTTGCGCTCCGCTTCCAGAGCGAAATCGATCATCATGATTCCGTTCTTCTTCACAATGCCAATCAGCAGCACCAGGCCAATCAGCGCGATAATGCTGAAATCCGTCCGGCAGATCAGCAGCGCCAGGACCGCTCCCACTCCCGCCGAAGGGAGCGTCGAAAGAATTGTGATGGGATGGATATAGCTTTCATACAAGACCCCCAGCACGATGTAAACGGTGATAATAGCCGCCAGAATCAGATACCACTCGTTCGCAAGCGAGTTCTGGAAAGCCTCAGCGGTGCCTTGAAACGCCACTTGAACGCTTTGCGGCAGACCGACCTCCTCCTTCAGCTGGTTGATCGCCTGAACTGCGTCGCCCAGCGAGGCGTTGGGGGCCAGGTTGAAAGAGAGCGTCACCACCGGGAACTGTCCCTGGTGGCTGATGGTAAGGGGAGTGGTCGATTCTTCCACGTGCGTAAAGGCGGCGAGCGGCACCTGCCCGCCGTTGGGAAATGCCGAGGAAGAGGCGATGGGCGCGTTAAAGGCGCTGTCCGAGGCGGTCGCGCTCGAGCCGTTCGCGGCACTGGCGGAAGCCAAGCTCGCATTCCCGGCCGTGAGCGAGCTCGAGGGTCCAAATAATTGCTGGTTACCGGTTCCGCCGGACACCAGGCCTGATGAGCTGCTGGAGGCCCCCATGCCAGTTCGAATATAGAGGTCGCGCAAATCCGACGGGTTTTTCTGAAATCCGGGCTCCACTTCCAATACCACATGGTATTGGTTCAACTGCGTGAAGATCGTGGAAACCTGCCGTTGTCCGAAGGCATCGTAGAGCGTTTGATCAATCGCGGAAGGCGAGATTCCCAGGCGATACGCCGTCTCACGGTCAAAAATCAGTTTGTCCTCGAGTCCCTTGTTTTGCTGGTCGCTGGCCACATCGCGGAGTTCCGGCAACTTTTGCATCGCGGCCAGCATTTTGGAGGCGTAGGTGTTTAACTCTTGGGTATTCGGATCCTCAAGGGTGTATTGAAATTGCGTGCGGCTGACCCGGTCATCAACGCTCAGATCCTGCACGGGCTGCATGTAGAGGGTAATGCCCGGAACTTTCGCTAGCTCCGGCTGCAGGCGGCGAATCACCTCGCTGGCGCTGATTTTCCGCTCATCCAGCGGCTTTAAATTGATCAGCATGCGCCCGGTGTTCAGCGTGGTGTTGGTTCCATCCACCCCGATAAACGAGGAAAGACTTTCGACCGCGGGGTCCTTCAGGATGACCTGCGCCAGCGACTCTTGCTCCCTGGCCATCTGTTGAAAAGAGAAGTCCTGGGCCCCCTGGGAGACGCCCTGAATGACCCCGGTATCCTGAATCGGGAAAAAGCCCTTGGGAATGATGTAGAACAGTACCGCCGTCAGGACCACGGTGCCCAGGGCCACAAGCAGCGTCGCCGTTTGGCGCCGGAGCACCCACTGGAGCGTTCGGTCATAGAGGTTGATCACCCAATTCCAGGCATGCTCGGTGGCGCGATAAATCCTGGTTTGCTGCTCGTTGGGCCGGTGCTTCAAGAGCTTCGAGCACATCACCGGGGTAAGGGTCAGCGAAACGACCGCTGAGACCAGAATCGTCACGCCCAGCGTGACGGCAAATTCCCTGAAGAGCCGGCCCACGATGTCGCCCATAAAAAGCAGGGGGATCAGGACGGCAATCAGCGAGAAGGTCAAGGAGATGATCGTAAAGCCGATCTGTTCGGACCCGTGCAGCGCCGCTTGCAGGGGAGACTCGCCTTGCTCGATATAGCGGGCGATGTTTTCGATCATGACGATCGCATCGTCCACGACAAACCCCGTCGAGATGGTCAGCGCCATCAACGTCAAATTATTCAAGCTGTAACCGAGCAGGTACATCACGCCGAAGGTTCCAACCAGCGAGAGGGGAACAGCCACGCTCGGAATGATGGTGGCCGAGAGATTGCGCAGGAACAGGAAGATGACCATGATCACCAGAGCCACGGTCAGCATCAGCTCGAACTCCACGTCCTTGACAGAGGCGCGAATGGTGTCGGTCCGGTCGGTCAGGATGTTTACGTGAACCGCAGAAGGCAGCGTCGCGGTGAGCTGGGGCAGAAGTGTTTTGATCCGATCGGCGACGGCGATGATGTTGGCGCTTGGCTGGCGCTGGATGTTCACGATGACCGCCGGAACCTCGTTCATCCAAGCGGCTTGGTCCACGTTCTCGGCATCGTCGGCGACCGTCGCCACGTCGCTCAACTTGACGGGCGCGCCGTTTCGATAGGCGACGACGAGCGGAGCATAGTCGCTCGAGGAGAGCAACTGGTCGTTGGCGCCGATCTGGTAGGCTTGGTGCGGCCCGTCGAAGCTCCCCTTCGCCTGGTTCACATTCGCGGCGAGGATGACGCTGCGAAGGTCCTCCAGGTTGAGGCCGTAAGAGGCCAGCGTGGTGGGATTCACCTGAATGCGGACGGCAGGCTTCTCGCCGCCGCTGATGCTGACCAGTCCGACACCCTGCAATTGCGAAATCTTTGGAGCCAGCCGCGTGTCCGCAAGGTCTTCCACCTTGGTCAGCGGCAGATCCTTCGAGGTGAGCGCCAGAGTCATAATCGGGGCGTCAGCCGGGTTGACTTTGCTGTAGATGGGCGGGCTCGGAAGGTCCGGCGGAAGATAGGTCCCCGAAGCGTTGATCGATTGCTGTACCTCCTGCTCCGCAACGTCGATGTTGAGGCTGAGATTGAATTGCAGGGTAATCAAGGAAAGACCGTTGGAGCTCGTGGAGGTCATCTGCTGCAGGCCGGGCACCTGGCCGAACTGGCGCTCCAGGGGCGCTGTCACGGAAGAAGCCATGACGTCGGGGCTTGCGCCGGGATAGAAAGTCACTACCTGAATGGTCGGGTAGTCCACCTCTGGCAAGGCGGAAACGGGCAGTTCCAGGTAGGCAACGGCGCCTGCGAGCAGAATCCCCAGCATCAGCAGGGATGTGGCGATCGGCCGCAGAATGAACGTCCGCGAGGGGCTCATTTAGTTTTCCTGGGAAGACGTCTCTTCGTAAAGATGGACCCTGACCTTGCTCCCCTCTTGCAGCTTGTCCACGCCGGTCATGACCACCACATCGCCTGGGGACAGTCCGGAGACGATTTCGGTCTGGTCGCCTTCCGTCGTTCCCGCGGTTACGGGCCGCACGGTGACGGTCGAATCCGGCTTAACAAGATAGACATAGGTCGCTTGTGAATTGCGCTGGACAACCGCGCTGGGAACCAGCGTGACGCCGTGCTTTTCTTCCACCTGTAACCGCGCGTTCACAAATTGATTGGGGAAAAGCACGCCGTTCGAATTGCTGAAGGTGGCGCGCAGCTTGAGAGTGCCGGTGCTGGGATCGATCTCATTATCGAGGGTGGTCAGCCAGCCCGTCGCGAGCTTCGTCTTCATGTCGCGGCTGTAGGCGTCCACTCGTAACCGCTGCCCGCTGCGGATCTTTTCAAGTACGGCAGGAACCTGGTCCTCGGCAATCGTAAAGATGACGCTGATGGGCTGCACTTGGGTGATCACCAGCAGCCCGGCTTGGGAGCTGGCTTGAACGAAGTTTCCAGGGTCAATAAGCCGCAAGCCGATCCGGCCCGTAATCGGCGCAGTGATATGGCAGTAGGTGATGTTCAGCTTGGCGCTGGCGATCGCGGCCTGATCGCTCTTGATCGCTCCCTCGTCTTGCTCGACCAGGGCCTTCTGCGTGGCCACTTGCTGTTCCGGAACCGCGTTGTGCGTCACCAACGTTTGGTAACGGGTAAGGTCGACCCGCGCGTTATCGAGAGCCGCTTGGTCCTTGGCTAATTGCCCTTCAGCCTGCATCAACTGGACTTCATAAGGTCGTGGATCGATTTCGACCAGAGGATCGCCCTGGTGGACGGAATCGCCTTCCCGGTACTCGACCTTCATCAATTGCCCGTCCACGCGGCTTTTAACCGTCACGGTGTAAATAGGAGTCACTGCGCCAAGTCCAGTGATATAGACGCCGATGTTCCCCTTTCCCGCCTTCGCCGCGACCACGGGGATGATCATCGCGCCTCGCGGATTCCCGCCTGCGCCCTGCGCACTGTCCGCGGCCGGCGCCGGCCCGGCTCGCCTTCGCATGAGGAAATAAGCGCCGGCGGCCAGCAGCACGAAAACCAAAAGCCAGACCCAACGTCTCGGTGAATGTTTCGGAGGCTCTTTCCCCATCACCTCCGGGGAGATGGGTCGCTCTCTGATCTCGGGGGGGTGTTGTTCCTTCATAAGTCTTCTATCCTCTGTGTTCGGCTCGGCGGGTCGTCAGCCCAGAGCGCCCTCGACGAATCAATCCGCACACGCACCGAAAACTGCCCTGTTGGTGATCGATGGGAAAATGGAACTGCGCACGCTGGCTGTCTTGTTGAACGCCATGCCTTGTGGGGATATAGAGGAAGCCCTCCGGGTCGTCAGCCCATTTCAGCGTGTTTGTTGATCCGAAGCAATTTCACTAGAGGACCTGGATGCCAATCCAAATGGCCAGCAAAACTGTACCGGCCACGAGCACGGTAAGGATCAGATCCTCTTTGTTTAGATGCCACCCTTTGTTCTGCCACGCCTGCATCGCTCTTGCTCGCTTCCCGAAATGAAAGGGATTGGGTTAAAGCCCCCTTCTGCCGGTTCGCCCTTCCCTGAGCCTGATACTGGCCATTCGCCGCTGGTCTTAACATATGACGTTCCCGTCGGATAGCGGGTTACAGGTCATGTCCTGACCTAGATGCAACTTCCTCGGAATTTATATGTTTGATGTTCCCGAGGACGCACCTTTCGCGTACATTTCCTTTCGCTTCCCGCGGGGCGGCATTGACGACTCCCCCAAAGCATATGAAACTTTTTATCGGCAACCTCGATCGATCTGATGTCTCAAATTGCTGGTCTACCTGACCTGCTCCCTGTTCTTGGTCCAAATCATAATATGAGTTGCTCGGTTTGGGTTAGCTCTGGTTTTGGGAGGGCGAGGGCGCGGGGTGGCACGAGCACGATGCGAACCTTTTCTTTGGGACGGAGAGGTTTTTCCGGCCAAACTACTCAGCGAACCTTCTCTCTCTCCGCGTGGATTCCGGCGCTCGAGGGCATGGAAG
>Ga0307374_10014730_pt1 | contig 10605 bp, 8 predicted proteins | sample OX3MG_FD_202532 | JGI IMG/M metagenome (GOLD analysis project Ga0307374, IMG submission 202532) | Soil microbial communities from Risofladan, Vaasa, Finland - OX-3 | ecosystem: Environmental > Terrestrial > Soil > Coastal area > Acid sulfate soil | place: Finland: Risofladan, Vaasa | collected...
GCCCTGAACAGAAGTCCGAGGCCCGTTCGATGGGCCACTACAATATGGCTCCACGATTGAGTGGATTTGGGGACGAAGAGAAAGGTTCGGTCGGCCACTACAATATGGCTCCACGATTGAGTGGGTTTGGGGACGAAGAGAAAGGTTCGGTCGGCCACTACAATATGGCTCCACGATTGAGTGGCTTCTCGGGCGGCGGCGCGCTTTCGTCGCCCCAGGCGTTGTCGTCGCCGGTGAGTGCGACACCCACGCCGACCGGGTCGTCGCCCATCGCGAGCTATCAGGCGCCCATACCGAGGGGTCAGGTCGTCGGAAACAAGACCCAGGTGAAATACCTTGGCACGGACGAAGCCCGGGAGGAATTCGAGCTCAAAGTCGGTGGTAGCGTGATGCAAGGTGGCCAGCCATACGACACCTCCGCCATGTATAGTAAGTTCAAGGGTGACGGCTTCGGCATCTACGTGATGAGCCAGGACGGCCGCTTCTATTCGACCTCGCATAAGATTGGCCTCTTTCACCATTCCAGCTTTCTTGGCGGCGGCGCCGTGGCGGGAGCTGGCGAAATGAAAGTCGTTGGCGGGACAATCGAGTACATCACGAACAAGAGTGGGCATTACTGGCCGGGCGACAAGGAATTGACACAAACGTTGCATGCCCTCGAGGGCGCCAGCGGGTTCTCCTCGGCGAAGCTCGCGCGGCTGATGCCGGGCGGCGGGGTGCAGGACCCCTATCCAGACGGCGCTGCTGGCTTCCTCCGCGATAGGCCCATGGTGGGCGGAGGCGGGAACAAAGACGCCATCAAATACGACGTCAAGAGCATGGAGGATACGAACAAGGGTGAGGATACCAGTTCCCTCGACCTCGTCCGCGCAATCCTCAAGCACTTCGTCGCGGAGGCGCAGCAGGGCAAGCTCCGCAAATTCAATAAGCCCAACCCGGAATTTGGCAAGACCTTCGAAGACCTGAAGCTCCTGGTCCTTGCCGAATTCGGTTGGAACGAAGCGGATACGGTCACCTACCAGGCTGTCCTCGAAAACTGGAATAACGACAGGCCAATCGGCGCCGTCGCCGGCTCGCAGCCGCCGCCACTGCCGACCGTCTCAAGCTCGCCACTCTGGTCGTCTACCCCGCTCAACTCTTCCCTGGCACTCGCTTCCGACGCAGCTACTCCCTCCGTCGGTGCGGACGGCCGCGACTATGATGCCGAGCTCGCGGAGCTCCTGAAATCGAATCCCAGTCCCGACTGGAACGCGCTCGGGCTCAAAGAGGAAAGCTGGGGCTGGTCGGTCGGCACCCCCGAAGGGGGCTCTCACACCGCGTCGGCAAAGGAAAAGGTGCTGCTCCTCAAGGGTGAAAAGACCATCGACGAACTGTAATGACCTCGCGCTACGCCGTCGGAGAACTCATTGGCGGCCGCTACCGTGTGCATCGGATTGCAACCGGCGGCATCGGCGAGGTGTACTTCTGTTTCGATGAGGTCGCGGGGGCAGCTCTCGCTCTCAAAACGCTGCAGGCGCGCTTCCTCCAACCTTCCTCGCGAAACGACCGTCTCCGCGCCCGGCTGGAAGCGGAAGCGGCGATCTGGGCGAGCCTCGACAGGCATCCCAACATCGTCCGCTGCTTCTATCTCACATCGATAGGGAACGCGCCGTTTCTGTGCATGGAGTGGATAGCTCATCCGGACCACGCCAATGTCAGTCTCCATCGTCTCGTTGCTAAAGATGGCCCGCTCGACCTGCGTCGAGGCCTGAAGGTGGCGATCGAAGTCTGCCGGGGGCTCCTCCATGTTGCCGAAAAGCAGCCGAACTTCGTCCACCGCGACCTGAAGGTGGAGAACGTCCTCATCGGCGGATCGGGTGTGGCGAAGGTGACCGACTTCGGCTTTTCGCTCGTCGAGGGCGGCGTCCGGATGGCGGCGCCAGAACGGCCGGGGATCAGCATGCCAACGCCCGAGCAGGTGGTGGGCACGCCAACGACGATGGCACCGGAGCAGTGGAAGCGCGGCACGGTAGACGCACGCGCCGACGTTTATGCGATGGGCTGCATTCTCTTCCGAATGCTCATGGGCCACGGCCCATTCAAAGGCAACGAGCGACAGGACTACCGCCGCGCGCATTGCGATGAGCCCGCTCCGAAACTCGACGACAACTTCCCCGCCGAGATCGTCGAGATCGTCGACCGCTGCCTCGCCAAGTCACCGGACGAGCGTTTTCAGACGATGGCCGAGCTGCTCGAAGCGCTCGAGTCGGTGTACTCGGCAAGCTTCGGCGAACGATTGCCCCCACCGCCGCCGTTCGACGAACTGACCGCCGACGACCGAATCAACCGCGGCAACACGTATTACCACCTTGGCCGTTGCGGCGACGCACTCCTGGATTTCGATGCCGTTCTCGAAACAGAACTCCTCCCGGCGGCGCTGTATGGGCGGGCGCTGTCGCACCAGGCGCGTGGCCGCCACGAGGAGGCGTTGGCGGCCTACGCAACGCTCCTTGAGCTCCAACCGCTGCACGCCGGCGCAGCCTATAATCGTGGCAACCTCTACCGGGACATGGGTGATGCGGAGCGGGCAATCGCCGAATATTCGCGCGCTATTGCGCTCGACGAGCACCTTGGCGAGGCCCACAACAACCGGGGCTTGCTAAAACTCGAAGCAGGCGACCGCGATGCGGCGCTGGCCGACTTCGCCCGAGCCGTGGGGGAAGGCAGTTCGCGCGAGGCGAGAGCAAACCGTGCGGCGATGCTGATGGAGGATGGACGCGCAGCCGAGGCGCTCGAGGATCTTGAGCAACTCGCGGCAGCGCCGGAGGCGACCGCAGCAGACCTCCTCAATCGTGCGCGCGGTCGCCGGCAGGCCGGACAACTTCGCGGCGCGCTCGATGACTACACAGCGGCGATGACGCTGGGCGGACAGGCTCTCGAAGAGATGCTCTACGAGCGCGCACAAATCTATCTTGGACTGGGCAGAGCGGCAGACGCGATTGAGGACCTTTCGACGGCGATCCGTCACGCGCCGGGCTTTCTCCAGGCCTATCGGGTGCGGGCCCAGGCGCGATACGACCTGCGCCAATTCGACCCCGCAGCTGCCGATTACGCCGCAATCATCGAACGCGCACCAGGGGACGGCGCAGCATACTATGGCCTGGGGCTCGTGCTCGGCGCGGGCGGCCGGTTCGAAGGAGCCATTGCTTGCATGACGGAAGCAGCGCGGCTCGGGCACACCGGGGCGGAAGCAGCGCTCCACGAGTTCCGGCGCAACGGCTGGCTGCCACCTCTACCAGCACCGTCTTTGGGAGGCGTCCGATGAGCGACAAACGCTCTATTTTCGACGTGGTGCACAAGTACTTCGGCGATTCTCAGTGGGTGACCACGCAGTTCACGGGCAAGCCAATCTTGCGCTTCAGCCATGTCGGCAAGAACGGCAGTTGGGTCTGCATTGCGCACGCCCGCGAATCGGAAGAACGCTTTGTCTTCTATTCGATTGGCATCACCGGCATGCCCGAAGGAAAGCGGCTGGCAATGGCGGAATTCATCACGCGTGCGAACTTCGGCCTCATCATCGGCAACTTCGAGATGGATATGAGCGACGGCGAGGTCCGCTTCAAGACGAGCATCGACGTCGATGGCGACCGCTTCACCTCCGCGCTCCTCAAGCAACTCGTCGACGTAAACCTTGAGATGATGGACAAGTACCTCCCCGGCATGCTCGCCGTCATCGACACGGACATATCGCCAGAGATGGCGATACGGGCTGTGGAAGGGCCGGCGACAGCACGCTTCGAGGGATAGGGACGCACAGCGGTCCCTGCGACTCTCCAGCGAGCAACTGTTCGAATCGGACGTGATGGCCGGTGACCTTGCGCCTCAGAAGCACATCTCACGCAAGGGCGGTTCCGCCTACCAATGGCCCAATCGGCGAGTGCAGGGCGTAGACTGCATCCAGACGCCGTATTGCCGCATGCGAAGCGGGCACCAGGTGCGGCCAGCCAGTCCCGCTCGAACCGGCCCAGCGCTGGCCGCGGCGGAGAGTCCTAGCGTGCTCGGATTTCGCGCTCAATCAAAGTTAACACACCGTCATTCGAGCAATGAGTATGAGAGAAGCATGGATCATCGAGGGAGTCCGTTCGCCGCGCGGCGGCGGCAAGCCTGGCATCGGCAAGCTGACGGGCATCCACCCGCAGCGCATCCTGGCGCAGGTGCTGAACGCCCTGCAGGAACGCGTCGGCTTCGACCCGGCGGATGTCGAAGACGTGATCATGGGGAACGGCTCCGGCGTTGGAGACCACGCCATGGATATCGCCCGCATGGCCACGTTGGACGCCGGCTGGCCGGTGACTGTGCCCGGTGTGACCCTCCACCGCTTTTGCGGCTCGGCCCAACAAGCGGTGACCTTCGGCGCGATGAGCGTCATGGCGGAGCAGCAGGATCTTGTCGTCGCCGGTGGCGTCGAATCGATGTCGCGCCCGGCACCCCTGAGCGCCGATGGCTTCACCGCCAATAACGCCCATCTCTACGCCCAGTACCCGCTCGTGCCGCAGGGTATTTCGGCCGACCTGATTGCGACGATCGAAGGCTTTTCCCGCTCCGATGTCGACCGGCTCGGCGTACAGAGCCAGCAGCGCGCAGCCGCCGCCATTGCCGACGGCCGCTTCAAGCGTAGCGTCGTACCGATCAAGAACGACGATGGCAGCCTTGCACTCGACCATGACGAATTCCCGCGGCCCGGCACGACGATGGAGAGCCTCGCGGCCCTCAATCCCTCCTTCGCCAAGATGGGCGTCATGAGCCCACCCAACGACACGCGCACTTTCGACGAAATCTGCAAGGATGTGTATCCGCAGATAAAGCGAGTCGAGCACGTCCACCACGCAGGCAATTCTTCGGGAGTTGTCGATGGTGCCAGCGCGTTGTTGCTGGCCTCACCGGACTATGCTCGCGCGCATGGCCTCAAGCCCCGCGGCCGAATCCGGATGACCGCGACCGCAGGTACAGAGCCTGTGATCATGCTGACCGCCCCGGCCCCCGCTGCGAAGCTCTGTCTGGAGAAGGCAGGCATGACGAAAGGGGACATCGACCTCTTCGAGGTCAATGAAGCGTTCGCCTCGGTGGTGTTGAAGTTCCAGCGAGAATTCGGCCTCGATGACGAGCGACTCAATGTCAACGGCGGCGCCATCGCCCTCGGCCACCCCATCGGCGCCACCGGCGGCATGCTCATCGAGACGGCACTCGACGAGCTCGAACGCCGAAACCTCTCCACTGCGCTGATCGCCATGTGCACCGGCGGCGGCATGGGCACGGCAACCATCATCGAACGGATGTAGCGGCTGCGCGACGGGGCGTGGTTGAAAAAGACCCGCTGAGCGATAGCCCCGTCGGTGAACGGCTGCGTCCACATTGCCAGTCATCCGAGCCGGATGGTCGAGCCCTACTGGCTGAAGCTGCCGGCGTTCGAGCGCGTCCGCGCGGGATGCGGGGCGCGCGAGCGCCGTTCAGATGCCGGAACACCGAGCAGTCGCGGCGGCAAGGGCCCGATGCTCCGCTCGACGCTCGCTTTCGACGGAGGCGTACTATTACCGCGACCGGCTGGAGGTGAGCATGCGCGTCCTCGTCCTTGGCGGAAACCGATATATCGGCCGGCACCTTGTGGAAGCACTCGCGAGGAGAAGTCACGAGGTGACCGTGCTCAACAGTCACCCTTCTCCGCTGCCGGAGGGGGTCCGCCGCCTGCACGGCGACCGCCAGCAGCGCGGCGTCGTTGAAGAGGTCCTCGGGCCGCTGCGAGACGACTTCGACGCGGTCTTCGACAACACGTCGTACCAGACGCCGGATGTGATGCCGCTGGTGGAGTTGTTCCGCGGCCGCGTCCAGCACTTCGTCTTCACCAGTTCGACCGCCGTCTACCTCTGGTCCGACGTGCAGCCGGTGACTGAGGAGTCGCGGGTCTCGGATGACGACGCTGTCAATCCATCGCGGGCATACGGCGCGGGCAAAGTCCGCTGCGAGCGCCTCCTGCGCGCCGAATTCGAGCGTTCCGGTTTCCCGTCTACCAGCCTTCGGGTGGGGCATACTCTCGGCCCGCACAGCCCGCTGCCGCGCGAACACGCCTTCTTCGCGAGGCTGAAGGCCGGGCGTCCCATCCTCATCCCAGGCGACGGCATGCCGTTCGTCCACCTTGTGCACGTCGATGATGTCGCCTCGGCGATGTGCGCGGTCATCTCTACCAACGCATCGGCCGGGCAGACCTACAACGTCAACGGCGCGCAATTTTCCAGCATCAGCGCCTACATGCGGATGATGGCCGCCGCCACCGGTGTCGAAGCCAACCTCGTCTACGTGCCGCGGGAGACGGCGAAGGCACTCCGGCCGCCGATCCTCCATTGGGCCGAGTGGTATCGCGGAGGCACCGTTTTCTCGATCGAGAAAGCAAGGCGTGAGCTGAATTGGCAGCCATCCTTCGGGCTCGCGGCAGGACTGGCCGACTCCTACCGCTGGTTCGAAGAGGAAGGCCATAACTGGTACGCGGCCGACTTTTCACATGACGACGAATTGCTCCGGAGCCTGCACATGTCATAGCCGGCACGAGGTCGGTGGCCTTCGTGTCGGCAGAGGTGGGCGAGTTGCGGAATGGCGCACGCCGTCGCCGAAGCGGAGTTCCTGCCGAGACGGCAACGGTGGACCACCAGTGCCCACCGTTGCATCGCGGGCGCATTGGGTGCCGTGTGTCATCACTTGAGCAGCCCTACGCTACGCTACCCGCCGACGAAACAGGCGACGGACCACATTGCGGGCACCAGCAGCCGGTGTGGAAGCCGTGGTCTCGCTGTGCAATTGAGCCCGCAACTCCTTGATTGCGCTCTGGAGCGAAGCATCGGTCTCGCTGCTGAGGAAGCGTGTGTGAATCACCCTCTGCGACCACAGAGCACGGACTTCGCGCACCTCACACGCGAGGCGCAGGTCAACCTTCCCTTCGGTGATGACGAGCGTGAACGTCTGGAGGGTTGTGACGTCTTCGTTGGTCTGGACACCCGCGCCACCCATGGACAGGTCCGTCACCACCGCTGAAAGCGCGCGGCCATCCGGAGTGATTAACGTAGCGTCCAGCGAGACGGGATACCGCGGGTGTGCCCTCATGTTTCTCCTCTTGCGCCAGTCGTTCGCCGACACGAGACCTACTCTATAGTTCGGCCGTCGCGAATGGTTTGCCCTAAGGGAACTCCCCAATTCTCTCCTGTGTGCTAACGGCGCCCCCGTGGGCAGCTCTCGTCTGCATCATCCGCATCCACGCTCCGGCCCCTTCTTGCGCAAAGAGAGGTGGTCGCGCGGGCGGGGTGTAGACTGGGAGTCCTGGTATCTTTTGCTTCGCCTTGCCGTCCCCCTGGGCCTCTGACCGACAGACTCCCGCCGCGGCCCGCATCGCCCGGCTGGAGGCTCGTGTGAAATGTCCGCGTTGCGGCTCGAACTCCGTCCTCAGCGAACACCAAAGGGTCGCTTGTGCCGCCTGCGGCCACGTCCTCCGCGAGCCGGCCAGGGAGGCGTGGGACGCGGCCTGGTTTCCGCCGGGCTCCGGCCAACACCTCGGCCCGCCGGTTTCGGCGACCGAGCGGCTCGGCCTCGACCCGCCGCGCGCGACGAAGCCGCCGCCCAGAATGTGACCAGCGTCCCGAGGGATGACTGACCGCCTGCCACCGAGCAGAATGGCGCGATGGAGACAATCTCCAACGGCAGCTGTGACGCGCGCTTTTCAGCGGTGCGGGAGGAGTTCGAGCGCAATCTGTCCGAGCGCGGAGATATTGGCGCCGCGGTCGCAGTGACGATTGGGGGCGTACCGGTCGTCGACCTCTGGGGCGGATGGCGAGACCGCGGGCGGACCCGGCCATGGGAACGCGACACGATTGTGAACGTCTGGTCGCTGGGCAAGGCAGTGTCGGCCGTGTGCTTGCTGCGGCTCCAGGACCGCGGGCTGATCGAACTCGACGCTCCCGTCGCGAGGTACTGGCCGGACTTCGCACAGGCGGGGAAAGCCCACGTGCCCGTGCGATTGCTGCTCACGCACCAGGCAGGGCTGCCGGCTGTGCGAAGGCCGCTCGCGCCCGGGGCAAATCTGCTCAGCTGGGACACCATGACGTCGGCACTCGCCGAGCAGGAACCCTGGTGGGAGCCGGGAACGCGCTTTGGCTACCACGTCAATACGTTTGGGTTCCTCGCCGGCGAAGTGCTCCGTCGCGTCGATGGCCGGACGATCGGCCAGTTCATGCGCGACGAACTCGTGGATGGCCTCGGGATCGACTTCCAGGTTGGCCTGCCGCTTTTCGAGGACGGGCGGGTCGCGGAGTGGATCGCGCACCAGCCCGTGGCGGGCGAGGAACCACAACGACCCTGGCTCGATTCCAATACGAGCACGCTGAGCGGGATCGAACTCGCCCGCGTGCTTGCCTACCGTAACCCGCCGGCACTACCCGATGGAGGAGTGAATTCGCGCGTGTGGCGGGCCGCCGAGTTTCCCTCGACCAATCCGCACAGCAACGCCCGCGCACTCGCCCGGCTGTTCGGGGGGCTCGCCTCCGGCGGAACTGTTGCGGGGAAGACGATCCTTTCGGCAGAGACGATTGAGAGTGCGAACCGCATCGAAGCGGACGGGGAGGATGCCATTCTCGGCCGACCGAACCGCTTCGGCCTCGGCTTCCAATTGACCATTCCTGGCGTACGGCCACTGGGGCCGGGGCGCCGTTCGTTCGGGCACTACGGCAACGGCGCGGTGCTGGGTTTCGCCGACCCGGACGCTGGACTGGGATTTGGCTTCGTCTGCAACCGGGCCGGCCGATCCTGGCGTGACCCCCGCAATATCGCGCTCGTGGACGCGGTCTACGCATGCATCGAGAAGTAGCCGGCAGGGGACCCGCTGCCAACGGTCGTAGCATGAATTGTGTTCACGCCGTGCGTCCGCCAGAATATCGCCGTGTCTGCGGTCGAGATCGACGAGTACATTGCGCACCTGGACGAGCCCAAGCGGACGACGCTGGGCCAGCTGCGCGAAACCATCCTGCGTGTGATTCCGGAATCAGAACAGTGCATTTCGTACCGAATGCCGGCATTCCGGATGCACGGGAAGGTGGTGGCTGGCTTCGCCGCATTCAAGAACCACCTCAGCTATCTGCCCCACAGCGGCTCGGTTTTCCCGGAGCTCCGGGACGATCTTGCTGGCTATCAGACCTCCAGCGGCGCCCTTCGCTTCCCGGTTGACATACCGCTTCCGGAAGAGCTGGTTAGAAAACTCATCGAAACGCGGCTTCGTCACATCGGCGAGCACTTGCCTCCGTCGCGATGACGCCCGCTCCGCCGACGTCATACTCCGACGCATCATAGCGTCGCCGCCTTTGCGATGGCGGGGGCATGGAATCGCTATCATGCGTACACATCCCGCCGCGTGAGTACTTCCATGCAGATTTTTGGCGACTCAGTCCGCTTCGGCATCCATTCGGGCCAACAGAACACCAGCTTTGACCAATACCTCCAGCTTTGGAAGCGAGCCGAAGAGCTTGGCTTCGACTGGGCTTCCGTCTTCGACCACTTCATGCCCATCCAGACCGACCCGACGGGGCCATGCTTCGACGGCCTGACGCTCCTCTCCGCCATGGCGGCCCATACCAGCCGCATCCGCTGCGGGATCCTTGTCGTCGGCAACAGTTACCGCAACCCTGCGCTGCTCGCCAAGATTGCGACGACACTCGACCACGTCTCCGGCGGCCGCCTCGAATTGGGCGTGGGCGGCGGCTGGTACGAACTCGAACACGACCAGTACAACATTCCGTTCCCCACCATCGGCCGCCGCATCCGCATGCTCTCCGAGAGCACCAGGATCTTGAAGCGACTGTGGACCGAGCGCGTTGTCGACTTTCACGGTCGTTATTACACCCTGAACCACGCGATGAGCGAGCCGAAGCCCCTCCAGTCGCCGCATATCCCGCTCTGGGTTGGCGGCGCCGGCGAGAAGCTTACGCTTCGCGTGGTGGCTGAATCCGCCGACGGCTGGAATACATTCTTTGGCCCGCTTGACTACTACCAGCACAAGCTCGACGCGCTCGGAGAGCATTGCCGCGATACCGGGCGAAACCCGGCGGACATCCGCAAGTCGCTTAGCGTGCAGGCCGTCGTGGGCGAGACCGACGCTGAAGTAGAGGAACGGCTCGCGAAAATGGCAGCCGCAGGGAGCATGGACCGAAGCACGTTCCGGCAGCGGGGAATCGTGGGGACGCCCGAGCAATGCGCGGAGCAGCTTCGCCCTTACCTCAAGCTGGGAGTCCGGGACTTCATCATCGGCGCTCGTGTCCCCGCCGACATGCGCTCCCTCGAATTGGTTGCAACCAGGGTCGCCCCGATCGTGAGAGCGGACGCGAAATCGCTCGTCGCCACGCAATAGTCACCATAGGAAGTGAGCTCGCTTCTCAGCTCCACGAGAGCGGGCCGGGTATTACTCAGCGTGAACCGGGACCCAGGCCGCAGGATTGACTCGGGCGCCAGTGGGCAGCATCTCTGGATCCTGCGATACTCCGCCTGCGTTCAAGGAGGCAGGTTGATGGAATTCACGTTTACCGAGGAACAGGAAGCGTT
>Ga0307374_10014731_pt1 | contig 10604 bp, 15 predicted proteins | sample OX3MG_FD_202532 | JGI IMG/M metagenome (GOLD analysis project Ga0307374, IMG submission 202532) | Soil microbial communities from Risofladan, Vaasa, Finland - OX-3 | ecosystem: Environmental > Terrestrial > Soil > Coastal area > Acid sulfate soil | place: Finland: Risofladan, Vaasa | collected...
CGGGAGTCACTGGGCGAGGCTGGTCCGGATGCGCTACGCGGGTTCCGCCTGCTCTCCGTGATGGCACGACAGTCAGTCACTACTCGTGGATGGGGACGGGAATGGGCCAGGGCCCCGCGCCGTTACATCTATATACCCCCGAGGGTATTCATGAGGGAGACAGGCCATGGGACTTGTTCGCTTGCTGCAGGCGCCGGCCGGGAGGATTGCGAGAATTCTCGTAGGCGCAGGCCTGATCGCTGCCGGCGCCTGGCTGGGTGGCGTCTGGCTGGCATTGGTTGTCGTGGGACTCGTTCCGCTCGCCGCTGGGTCGGCAGGTGTGTGTTTCGTCGCTCCCCTGCTCCACGTACCGCTGCGCCGCGTGGGTCGGTCATGATGTCCGCCGACCACCCTGATGGAAGTACGACCTGCTTGCCACGGCCCGACGTTCAGATTCTCCACGTCAAGGCGTTGGCCCAAGAGCCGATCCGCGCGCGGTGGTCCTCGACATCAGCACGGACCTCGAAGTAGGTCTCATGGACAGCGCGACGTGGACGAACGCCCTGCCGGCAGCGGAGCGGCGCCGGGAGCTGGCCACGCCCAGGGCGCCGTGGCCCCCGGAGGCACCCTTCTCGTCGTCGGCCACGACACCACCAACCTGATTCACGGTTGTGGGGGCCCGCAAGATCCCTCCGTGTTGGTCACCTCCGAGGAGGTGGCCAACGATCTGGACGAGCTGCGAATCGTGCGCGCAGATCATGTGCGTCGCCGTGTCGACTCCGAGCAGGGCCCCAAAAGGCAAGGGGATGACGAGCCGCTCGGCGCTGTCGCGATGGGGAGGATCGGACCGCACCAAGCTTGGTCGCGCCCGGAGGCACCGTGAACGTGCTGGTAGTGGTGAACCTGTGGAGTCCCCACCACGGACTCTCGCTCGGAATGGTCGTCCTCACCGCCTTCCTGCTGGGAGTGGTCCATGGGGTCACCCCTGACGAGCACACGTGGCCGATCACCTTCTCCTACGCGCTCGGATCGTTCTCAGCCCGACGGGGGATGCGTTCGGCGCTCGCTTTCTCGCTGGCGTTCACGGCACAACGGGCGCTGCTCTCCGAGCTCGCCTACCTCGGCCTGCTCAAGATAACTGGCAACGCGACGTGGAACGCGGCGATCTACGTGGTCGTCGGGGCGGTGATGGTGCTGGCCGCGTTCTACGTGCTGCGCCTGCGCTGCGCGCTGCATTTACACCTGTGGCCTCCCTCCCTTGGCGGGTGTCATCGCCAGATCGACACCACGGAGTGGGCAGCGCGGGCACCCACTCCCGCCATGGCCGCCGTCCATGGCTTTGTCGCCGGGTGGGGGCTCGGCGCCTTCGCGCTGATCATGGCCACCGTCCTGGCCCCGGCCATGCCTTCTGCCGCGCTCGGCTGGGTGCCCGGGGCCGCGTTCGGGCTCGGCACCACCGCCATGCTCGTCCTCGCCGGAGCGGTCATCGGTTCGCTGATCCGCCACCAGCGCCTGCCCGAGGGCGTCGCCCAACGCGTCGCCCAGGAGGGGGCGGGCTGGACACTGCTCGGCGGTGGCATTCTGTTCCTCGCCGCCGGTGCCGCCGGGCTGGTGGCACCCTCGGTCATGACAGCGGGAATCGCAACCGGCATCCACGTCCACAACCTCGACCAGATCAACGTCGGTACCCTGCTCGTGGTCCTCGTCGTCGTTGTCGCCATCGTCGTCGTGACTCGCACCGTGCAGCGGCTGCGCCATCTTCCCGCGCCGGAGGCGGAGCCCTGCGACGAGCCCCCACCCGGCGTTGGGGCCGCCACCTCGTAACCGACGAGGGCTTCCCACGTGGCCTTCGACGCGTTGGCACGGTCGCCGAGGCTGATGAGGCTATGCGTCGGAAAAGACGGTCCAAGCAGCTGACCGCCGCGAAACCTGAGATGAGCCGTGCGAACCTGGGTGCCGTAAATCCCGCTTCCGCCGATCGAGCTCGCGAGCTTCCTCGCCACACCGTACGTCGAGAGCCCCACGCTCATGGCCGCGGCAAGCACTAGGGTCTTCGTCCGTGGCACCGTGGCCCGTCTTCGTGGCGGCAGGAGCCGCAGTCGGGTTGCTGACCGGGTTCTTCGGCGTCGGTGGGTCGTCAATTGCCACGCCGCTCCTCTCCCTCCTGGGCGTGCCCGGGCTTCTCGCCATCGCATCACCGCTTCCCGCCACGATCCCCTCTGCGCTCGCCGCCGCCATCCCGTATATCCGCAACCGAACGGCCCGTCCGAAAGCCGCGGCGTGGTCACTCGTCGGTGGCATCCCGGCCACCGTGGCCGGAGCGCTGCTGTCCCGAGTGGTCGGTGGGCCCAAGCTGCTGGTGGCCTCGGGCGTCGCGCTCGTGATCATCGGGTTGCGGGTCGTCCGGCCGATCAAGGAGGCATCGCGTCGCGCCGGAGCGACTCGACGCAAGAACCGCCCACTCCTGATGGCGGCATCGGCCGGTGTGGGCCTGTTCACCGGCCTGTTGGCCAACGGTGGGGGATTTCTCCTGGTGCCAATGTATCTGCTGGTGTTCGGGCTCGACATGGGTGAGGCGGCAGGCACGAGCCTTCTGGTCATCGCCGTGCTCTCGGCTCCCACCATGGCGACGCACTGGGCGCTTGGCCACATCGACTGGACCGTGGCCGGGGCCTTCGCTCTCGGCGCGGTCCCGGCCAGCGCCATCAGCGGGCGCCTGGCCCAGCACGTGGCGGGGAGTGCGGTGCGCGAGGCGTTTGGCTGGTTCCTGGTCGCCTCGGGTGCCGTCTTCGTCATCTACCGGCTCGCTGCCGGCTGAGAACGTCAGGCGTCGCCCGGAGCTCGATGGAGTCTGAGCCGAACACTTACTCCCGGCGCACGAGGTGAACTCCGACTTCGTCCGAGTCGCGGCCAGAGCTCGGCTCTTCGGCACGCGGGGACCACCTCGTTCGTGAAGGAGCCGTGATACCAGGCGAATCGAATCCTTCGTGCTCAGCCTGCGGTGAGCCTCGGCATCGAGGGCCCGGCTGGCCAGATCGGGATTGCACGCGCCCACGATGACGTAGTCCGCCATCTCCTTGCCGACCTTCTGCTCGAGCGTCGCTCGCACGTCGATCTCGTGAGCGTTCCGAATCCCTCAGCCGCCAAGGACGCATTCACCTGGGCCAGCACCTCGTCGAACGGCCCGACCAGCACCACGCGCTCTTCGAAGACCGCGGCGGTCACCTCCTGCGATGTCCCTGCATCGACAATAGGAGCTCGAACAGCTCGGCCTGTGGTAGCCGCTTCGTCTCCGCGTGCGGCGCCGTCAACACCGATTGCTATCATTAGCTGATAGCATTAGTGTATGGCTTCATCGAGAACCACCTTCACGCTGGACGAGGAGTTGGCTGAGCGGGCTCATCAGCTCGGCGTCAACATCTCGGCAGCAGCACGCCAGGGAGTCGCTGATGCGGTGCGCGCCGCGTTGGAGCGGTCAGACCGAGAGGCGTACCTACGGCACCCCGAACGTGCGGACACCTTCTGGACCGAAGCTGAAGCGTGGGGCGAGCCATGAGGCGCGGCGAGCTTTGGCTGGCGGAGGTCGGTCGCAAGAGGCGACCCGTTCTCCTGCTCACGCGATCCGAGGTCCTCGACGTCCGCGAGCTCGTTACCGTGGCCGAGATCACCACATCGATCCGGGGTCTGGCCGCGGAGGTTGCCATCGACCACGTCGAGGTTGGCCTGGACCGGCCCTCGGTCATCAACTGCGACGGCCTTCACACGGTCACTCAGGCATCGCTCACCGGTCCGGTCGGACAAGTCGGCGATGACGTCATGCGCAAGGTCTGCTCGGCGGTCAGCTACGCGCTTGGTTGCTGATGTGAGGTGTGGGGTGAGGGGTGTGGGGTGTGAGAGTCCCCGTCGGGCACACAAGCGAGGTGGGTCGTCGCGTACGACAAGAAGTCGAGGGCGATCGTCAGGTGTGCACTGGTGTCGGAGCGCGCTTCCACGGTGACGTCGACAACGGCCCGAATGGGCCCGCTCAGGCCACGAACTCCCCATTGACGCGGCGGATCGAGGCGAACGAGCTCAGAAGCGACCGGTCGGTTGGCGAAACCGATCCGCCGCGTCGTGAGACAGTGGTCCCCGACCTTCGGGGCGCCGGCGCTGTCCATCTGACCGCCCACGACGCCTTTCTGCCACTCCGAGAAGCGGCTCGGGTCGGTGGCGTAAGCGAACACCTCCTCGGCCGGGCGGTCGACATCGATGCTGGCAGTGATCGGCGGCACTCAGCGATCCCCGGCGACGAGGTCCGCGTAGCGAGCCAGGTAGAGCGGCCATCCCCCATCGCTATCGACGCCCTCGCGAAGAGACTCCCAGCCCGGTCCGTGCCGATCGAGGTGGCGGTGCTCGAGCTCCAGACGCGTCCGCTCCGGGGTCTCCGCGACGAACCTGACCTCGACCTCGCTGGTGTTGCTCTCGTCTGCCTCGAGCTGCCACTGCGGGCTGATGTCCCAGCTGAAGACGACTCGATCTGGTGGTTCATACGCGAGGATGCGGGCCCATCGACACTCGCTCCCGTCCGCGGCACGGTCATATATGTGACCCCCAACCCGTGGCTCGAACCGGGTCTCCGTGATCTCAGCGCCGAGAAGGTTGTGTTCCGGAGGCTTGAAGTCACCGAACCGCTCGACAAATGTCGCAAAGGCCCGTTCGATCGACATGTCGACAACGATCTGGTGATTGACGACGGCATCATCGGCCATGTTCATGACATCACCTCCGGTGGTTGTTCGACGAGGTCCTTGTAGCCACTCAGCGCCCGAGTCCAGAAGGTGTCGAGCTGATCGCGCAGGGCAGCGACCCCGGCCTCGTTGAGGCGGTAGATCCGGCGCGTGCCGACCGCTCGCTCGACCACCAGCCCCGCGTCCTTCAGGACTTTCAGGTGCTGGGACACTGCGGGCCGGCTAACCGGCAGGTCGGCGGCGAGCTCGATGACGGCCATCGGCCCTTCGGCGAGGCGCAGGACGATCGCTCGTCGGGTCCTGTCTCCCAGCGCACCCCATACCTGGTCCGCTTGGTAAGTACTCACGAACCGTTAGTTCAGCCTAACGGGTTGACGTTGTCAAGCCCCGCCGGCTGACGGAGCGGCGACGATCACGGGCGGCGAGCCGTGACCAGCCAGGCCCCGGTCCCGATCCGCACGCCTTCGGCGGTCACGTACGGCGCCAGTGCGTCGCTGACGGCCGCAACTACCTGATCTTGGGCTGCTTCATCGGCACCGGCTAACACAGCGCGGCCCATGCTGCCTTCGCGGAGGGACTTGACTGCTTCAGCGAGCGAGCCTCCACCTCCGAGGAGGATCGCGTCGGCAAGCGGCGCCAGGACCGCACCGGCCAGGCCTGCATCAGCGAGCAAGGATCGGATGCTCACTGGATCGGCCAGAGCGAAGATGCCTGGGCGCGTGCTCCCCCGGTCGACGAACATGGCGAGCAGGGCGCCCAGACCGAACGATTCGTCGTCAGGTGGGCGCCTACGGCCAACACCTCTGTCACGTAGGGGAATCGTCCCATGGTGGCGGGAGCAGTCATGGCCCGGTTCTCCTCGGCAGCAATCACGGCGCCTTGTCGATGACGAGCACCTGGAATGCCGCGAACCTGGGGCAGGCGCGACCGAGATTTTCAAGGACGGGACCGATCCGCTCGAGGCCCGGGATTGCGCCGGGGCGATGCAGGCTCCTCGCGGCGACAAGCCCACCAGTGCCGCCACCGAGAACGACGACTGTGCGATCGGTCATGACGCAGCTCCTCTGATCAGAAGGTGACGACCTTGTCGGCCCAGAGCATCCAGTCGGTCACCTCGTCGAGGGTGGAGCGGTGGGCGCCTTTGGTCAAATGCTCGTCGTCGATCCCCCGGGCATCCATGCAGGTTCCGCAGCAGCCAACCTCGGCGCCATGGCGCGACGCGGACTCGATCATGCGGTCCAGGTGGTAGTAGCCGTCCGGAACCTTCTGCCCCGACACCGCGCAGCCCACCGCGTCACCGAGCAGGAACACCCTTACCTCGGAGTCGTCTCGTTTCGCCAGCGAACCGGCCAGGCGCAAGCCGTTCCAGGACCGTTCGGTGCCATAGGCCGGATCGTTGAGGATCAACAGCGTCTTCATAGGTCTCACTCCTCTCCCACGGCAACGGGGAGGCCGGCGAGGCGCCACTCGGGCATCCCTTCGGCCAGCCGCCGTGCCTTGTAGCCCCTGGCCCGCAGTTGTTCGACCGCCTGGGGAGCGAGCACGCAGTACGGCCCGCGGCAGTAGGCGACGATCTGGGCCCGCTTAGGCAACCGCACCAGGGTGGCGTCGAGACGGTCGAGGGGAACCGATAGCGCCCCAGGAATGTGCCCGGCTACGAACTCCTCGGGTGGGCGGACATCGAGGATCACAACATCCCCGCGAGCGGTCCGATCGATCAGTTCGTCCCGGCTCACCGGTTCCAGAGCGTCCCGGGCGGTGAAGTAGTCGCGCACTACCTGGTCGACCTCGGCCAACCGTGAGCGGGCGAGGTCTCGAAGAGTCACCACGAAGGCTGCGACCTCGTCGCTGGCAAGACGGTAGAAGACCTTGGTCCCGTCCTTCCGGGTCTCGACCAGCCGGGCCCCACGCAGGACCTGCAGATGCGCCGAGGTGTTGGTCACGCCCATCCCGGTCGCCTCAGCCAGCGCCTCAACGGTGTGCTCACCCTGGGCCAACACCTCCATCAGCTCGATCCGCTTCGGGCTGGCCGCCGCCTTAGCGGTCCGGGCGAACTGCTCGTACAAGCGATCCTTGGCCTCCCGTCCATCCACGTCCCTCACTCCTTCGCTCGTCCGGTTGAGTGCGCCGAACTTTTCCTAGAATACTCCATCAATCTATGGAACACTAGAGAACTAAGGTCCCCTGACGGAGAAGGACAGACGCGATGCCCTCAGACCCTCAGCCCGTGGCCCTGGTCGACGAAGGCCTCGGCAACTCCTCGTACCTGGTCGACCTCGGCAACGGCCGGGCGCTGGCGCTTGATCCCGAACGCGATCCTGGCCCGTATCTGGCTGCAGCCGAACAGCACGGTCTGGCGATCGCCTACAGCGTCGAGACCCACCTCCACGCCGATTTCGTCTCCGGCAGCCGCGAACTCGCCGCCCGTGGCGCGCAGGTGTTGGCCTCAGCAGCGGGCGGGATCGAGTTCCCGCACCGGGGTCTCGACGACGGCGACGAGGTCGATCTCGGCGGGCTGACGCTGCGGGCGCTGGCCACGCCGGGACACACCCCGGAGCACCTGTCCTACCTGCTCCTCGACGACAGGCGACCGATCGGGTTGTTCTCGGGCGGGTCGCTGCTTGTGGGCTCCGTGGCCCGTACTGACCTCATCGCCCCCGAGCGCACCGAGTCCCTCGCCCGAGCGCTGTGGCGTTCGCTGCACGAACGCATTCTCACCCTGCCCGATGACCTGCCCGTCTACCCGACGCACGGGGCGGGCTCGTTCTGCTCGGCACCAGTCGGCGGCGAGCGCACAACAACCATTGGCGCCGAGAAGAGGGCCAACCCGCTGCTCGCGGCACCCGACGAAGACGCCTTCGTGAAACTGCTGCTCGCCGGGCTGGGCAGCTATCCGACCTATTTCCTCCGCATGCGGGAGGTCAACCGCCAAGGGCCAACGGTCTACGGTCCGGTGACCTGCGCGCTCCCCGCTCTTTCGGTCGACCAAGTCCGCCCGCTCCTCGACGCAGGTGCCACCCTCGTAGACGTCCGGCCCATCGCCTCTTTCGCCGGCGGCCACATCCCCGGAGCCCTCTCCATTGAGCTGCGCCCGGCGTTTGCCACCTGGCTCGGCTGGCTCGCCGAGCCCGAGCGCGACCTGGTGTTCGTGCTCGATCCCGACCAGGACCGGGTCGACCTGGTGCGCCAGGCGCACAATGTCGGCTACGAACGCCTCGTTGGTGAGTTGGCCGGAGGCATGGCCGCCTGGGAGTCCGCCCGCCTTCCGGTCGACCGGATCTCCCTGGTGGCTGCCGCTGAGATGACCGGCCCCGTTCTCGACCTCCGCCAGAACAGTGAGTTCGAAGCCGGACACGTGCCCAGTGCCCTCCACGTCGAGCTTGGCGCGCTCACCGACGCGTTCGACGCCGGCGGGATCACCGTGATGTGTGGCCACGGCGAGCGGGCCATGACCGGCGCCAGCCTGCTCGCCCGGGCCGGTCGGCGGGGAGTCGTCGTCGCCCTTGGCGGACCGGACGACTGGGCCGTTGCCCACCACCACCCCCTGCACACTGGTCGATGAAAGCGACAGGCCCGCTTCGTCTCGGCATGCGAGAGAACCTCGCCCAGTTCTCGCTGCTCGTAGGAGTGAACGCGCTGGTCGGCGGGATGCTCGGCCAGGAGCGCACCGTCCTGCCGCTCATCGCAACCCGGGTGTTCCATCTGCACGCCTACAGCGCCGCGCTCACCTACATCGTCGCCTTCGGGGTGGTCAAGGCCACTACCAATTTCTTCGCCGGCACCCTCTCCGAACGGGTAGGGCGCAAACCGGTTCTGGTAACCGGTTGGCTCGTCGCCATTCCCGTCCCATTCCTGCTCGGCTGGGGACCGGCGTGGGCGTGGATCATCGTCGCCAACGTCCTGTTGGGCGTCAGCCAGGGACTCACATGGTCGACCACCGTCATCATGAAGATCGACCTCGTCGGTCCACAGCGGCGTGGCCTGGCCATGGGATTCAACGAGGCCGCCGGATATGGCGCCGTGGCAGTCACCGCTCTTGCAACTGGGTTCATCGCGGCGCACGCCGGGCTACGTCCCGATCCGTTCTTCCTGGGGATCGCCTTCGCCGGTCTCGGCCTCGGCCTCTCCACCCTGTTCGTCCGCGAAACCCAAGGGCACGCCCGCCATGAAGCACGAGGCCACCTCGGCGCCGACCACCTGCACGGTGGACTCACCACCGGCCAGGTCTTCCTCCTCACGAGCTTCAAGGAGAAGGCCCTGTCGTCTGCCAGCCAGGCCGGGCTTGTCAACAACCTCAACGACGGGCTTGCGTGGGGCATCTTTCCCCTTTATTTCGCTGCCGCGGGACTGTCGGTCAGCCGCATCGGCATCCTCGTCGCGCTCTACCCGGCGGTGTGGGGCGTCGGACAGCTGGCAACCGGCGCCCTGTCGGACCGTCTTGGCCGGAAATGGCTCATCGCGACGGGTATGTGGACCCAGGCCGTCGCCATCGGCCTCATCGCCGCGGTGCACGGTTTCTGGCCTTGGGCCGGCGGCGCGCTCCTCCTCGGCGCCGGCACTGCCATGGTTTATCCGACCCTCCTCGCCGCCGTGGGGGATGTAGCGCACCCGAACTGGCGGGCGTCCGCTGTCGGCATCTACCGGCTCTGGCGAGACGCCGGCTTCGCCGCGGGCGCACTACTCGCCGGGATCGTCGCCGACGCTTTCGGCCTGGCCGTTGCCATTTGGGTCGTGGCGGCCATCACCGCAGTCTCCGGCGTTGTCGTGGCCATCCGGATGTACGAGACGCACATAACAGCTTCGACGTCTGATCAAGTCCTCGCCAAAGGCTGACGACAAGCGTCTCTTGAGGTCGATCCATGAACGATCTACCGAGACCCCACGACTGGGGTTCGGTCGCGTGTGCCGGAACTAGGAGCTTCACCCATGGTCGGGAGGCTACCGGCTGTCGTCCACCGCTGTGGTGCGAGATCCTTGCTCCCGGTCGCCGGTTGAACTCGATAGACGCTGCGGGCACTCGAGCCCATTCCGTATGCTGGGGAAGTGACCGGCGCGGGAGGCAGCGGGGTTCGGCTGGCTGAACTGGTGTCGGCGCTTTCGCTGGCGACGGACCTGGGACTGGGCCAACCGCAGGAGCACATCATCCGCCAGACGCTCATCGCCATGCGGATGGCGGAGCTCGAGGGTCTGTCCGACGACGAGCTGGCGGCCATCTTCTACGTGTCGCTCCTCGCCTGGGTCGGGTGCATCGCCGACGCACACGAGATGGGCAAGTGGTTCGGCGACGACATGGCGATACGTGCCGACAGCTACCTGATCGACATGACGGGCCTGCCCATGATGCGCTTCATGATCGGTCACGTTGCCGCCGGCAGCTCGCCGATTCGACGTCTCACGATGATCGGTCGCTTCCTCGCCGGCGGGTCGAACGAGGTGCGCCAGTCGATGGCGTCGCACTGCGAGACCTCCGGCGAGCTGTCGCTGCGTCTCGGGCTCGGCCCCGAGGTCCGCGACCCACTCCAGCAGGCGTTCGAGCGCTGGGACGGCAAGGGGTCCCCGGCCCAGCTGGCGGGCCCGGAGATCGCCCGCATCATGCGGATCATCCACGTCGCCAACGACGTGGAGATGCTGTACCGGATCGGAGGGGTCGACGCCGCGGTGGAGATGCTCCGCTCGAGGCGAGGCACGGAGTTCGACCCCGACCTCGTCGACGACTTCTGCGCCCACGCCGGCGACTTGCTGGCCTCAGTCGAGGAGCTCGACGGTTGGAGCACGCTCATCGGCGGGCGCGACGAGTTGGGGCAAGTGCTCACCGGCCAGGAACTCGACGAGGCGCTCGAGGCCTTTGCCGATTATGCGGATGTGAAGTCGCCGTTCATGCTCGGGCACTCCCGTGGA
>Ga0307374_10014732_pt1 | contig 10604 bp, 5 predicted proteins | sample OX3MG_FD_202532 | JGI IMG/M metagenome (GOLD analysis project Ga0307374, IMG submission 202532) | Soil microbial communities from Risofladan, Vaasa, Finland - OX-3 | ecosystem: Environmental > Terrestrial > Soil > Coastal area > Acid sulfate soil | place: Finland: Risofladan, Vaasa | collected...
CTCAAATCAAGGCCGCCCGCGTTGGCAAAAGCGGTGACGCCGGAAAACACGTTCGCTTGTGCCAATTGACGGAACAGCGGCTCGGAGAACGAGCAGCCGGATGGATTCTGTGCGCCGAAGCGCAGATCCGTGGGGCAATCGCCCGAGGACATATAGCCGTGAATGTCCGGCGCGTGGCGCGCGCTCCACTTCAAAACGACCAATTGCTTTGGATTTTCGACAGGCAACGAGCGCAGCATCACCGCGTCGATCAGGCTGAAAATGGCGGTGTTGGCGCCGATGCCGAGGGCGAGAGTCAACACGGCGATTGTTGTGAAGCCCGGAGATTTGCGCAGCATGCGGAGGGCGTAGCGAATGTCTTGCGGCAGTTTGTTCATCATTCACCTCCCCGGATTTTCGCCCTTATAGCATACGACCCGCCCTGACAATGAGAGGGTTGCGGCGATCCCTGTCCGCAACTGACGCAGCCCCGAGCGGGCGGGGCTGGCCGCGCCTACAACGGTACAAACGAGCGGCACCGGCAAGACGGGCGGGAATAAACTCCGCCCCTACGAAAGGCAACAACATGCAGCCCGTCAACATTGAAAAGCCAAAGCGGGCGGGATAAACCCGGCCCCTACACGCTACTTGGTTTTTGCAGGCGGCGTGAATTTTGAATTGTCGACGGGCACGTTGTCCTTCACGTTTTTGATCGTGTACGTCGAAGAGCCCTCCGCCGAGAACCAAGTGGTTTTGTAGGGAATATTGACGCCGTCGACCTGGTGATAGTCGGCATAATCGGCTTCGACCGGCAGGGAGCCGAAAATTGTGCGGTCGCGAATCATGCGGCGCACGAGCAGGCCGGATTGCTCGTCGAAGAAAAGGAATTCGACGATGCCGTCGGGAGCTTTCGCCATCATGACGTAGGTTGTTGCGTCGCCGATTTTCGCCTGGCCGCGAACGCGCCGACCCACATAGCTCTTGAGAGATGCTACCGGATTCACTTCGGCCTCGCGCGACAGAACGATGGCGTCGAAGCCTTCGGCGGCGCGCGTTCCGCGATCGGTGGTGATCCAGCCGCGCGAGCCGTCAAAGCCGCTGGTGACGGATCCTTGAGGCAAAGTGGTGACCGCGTACATTTTGTCCGGCGCTTTCTGGAACGCTTCCATTGTGTAGGTCTTTCCGTCGCTGGCATCCTCTTCGAATTGGACGGAGCGCGACGTGATTTTGTTGAGCGCGTCTTCGCCGCCCAGGGCTTGCGCGTATTTGGCGAGAACAGCGTCCGCACTTGGGAGCGGCTGGCTCTGCGCGCCGGGAGTGGGGCGGATAAATTGCGGCTCGGTTGCCGCCGCCGGAAGAGCGGGCACACCCATCGGTTCGTGGTGTCCCTGATGGCACGTGTAGCAACTGACTTCGGGGCGGCCGCTGAAATTGTTCGCGTTGATGGCAGTGAGCATGGTCATCATCTCGCGAGCGGTTTGCTTGGGGCGCTTGTCATCGCTGGCGAAATTGCCCTCGACGTGGCAATAACTGCATTTCACACCGAGAGCGGTGGTGATGTAGCGCATTCCCGGCAAAAGCTGCGATGCGGGAATATCCTTCAGAATTTTGATGTTTTTATAGGCTTCGCCGGCGGTCTTTTCCTTGGGCGGTTCGGATTGCGCGCCGAGTCCGACAGCGAGCGCAAGGGCAGCGGCTGATGCGATCAGGGTCGGATTAGCCAGCTTACGAACTCGCGCGCTAAGTTTTTGCAAAACGTCCTGCATCACACCCTCCCAGAAATTGGATTTTGTGAACTGCCTGCCGTGCTTTAGTAAGCGACGCACAGGGGCCCGTTTCGGTTCCCCATTCTACTCGCGTGCTGGTTTTCCGGGTATTTTTCCGTGTTGCGAGAAGCCATCACTCATACCGCAGCGCTTCCATCGGATCGAGACGCATTGCGCGACGCGCGGGAATATAGGAAGCAGCCAGAGCAACGAGCACAATTAGGAAAGGTACGCCGATAAAGGTTGCGGGGTCCGTAGCCGTGACGCCGAAAAGCAGGCTCGACATCAGACGAGTGATCGCAAAGCATGCGACGATTCCGATGGCGATGCCGGCGATCACCAGCGTCGCGCTCTGCCTGAGCACGAGCCGCAGAACGTCGCGAGGTTGCGCGCCGAGCGCCATGCGCACGCCAATCTCGTGCGTACGCTGGCTGACAGAATAAGAGAGGACGCCATATATTCCAATTGTCGCGAGGAGCAATCCGAGCGCACCCAGAGCGGCGGAAAGCGCGGCTGCTGTGCGGTACGAGAAAAGCGATATGTGAATGAGGTCGTCGAGATTTCCTGCTTGCAGAACCATCACGCTCGGATCGAGCGATTTTGCCGTTTGGCGCACTTCACCGAGCAGGCTGGCCAGGTTACCAGAGCTACGAATGAGGATATTCGAATCGGTTTCGCCATTTTCCAGGGACGGAAAATAAAGAAACGCTTCCGGTTGCTCGGTCATGCTGTGGTATTTGATGTCCTTCACGACGCCGACAATCGTCCACCAGCGATGCCAACTGGAAATGCGGTGACCGATCGCGCTCTGGCCCGGCCAAAACCTTTGCGCCATCGTTTGATTGACGATCACGACCAACGGCGCGCCTTGACGATCCTGCTCCGTGAAGTCGCGGCCGGCAATCATGGGGATTTGCATGGTCGAAAAATAGTTAGGGCCGGCATCGTTGAAATCGATGTACATGTCTTCGTTCGGCGACGGTGTGTAGCCTTCGATCACCGGGGTTGTATACCCCCGGCCGTAAAACCACAGAGGAACGTATCGCTCCATGGTGACGGATTTAACGCCGGGGAGCGCGCGGAGGCGCTGGATGAGATTGTAATAAAACGCGTGCGAGGATTCGTTCGTATAGCCATTGGGACGAAGATCAAATGCGGCGACCAGCACGTGGTTCGGATTAAACCCGGGACTCGCGGCCTGCACATTTCTGGCGCTGCGCAGCAACAGGCCCGCGCTGACCAGAAGAACGAGAGCAAGAACAACCTCCGAAACCACAAAAAGACTTCGCAAGCGGCCATGCTCGGAGCCTGCTGAACTGGTGCGGCCGCCCTCCTTTAATGAGTGGTTGAGATTCGGCGAAGAAGCGCGGAGCGCCGGAACGACTCCGCAGATGACGCCGGTCAGCACCGAAAGCGCAACCGTGAAGGCGAGCACCTGCGCGTTAATGCCCAGGGGAAGCCCGATGGGAAAAACCCCGGCCGGCAAAAAGAAAACGAGCAGATTCGCTGCCCACGAAGCGACAAGAATTCCACCAACGCCGCCTACCAGGGCGAGGAGCAGGCTTTCGACGAGCAATTGCTGGAGCAAGCGCGTCCTGCTGGCGCCGAGCGCGGAGCGAACCGCGATTTCCCGCTCGCGGCTGGCGGCGCGTGCGAGGAGCAAGTTCGCAATATTCGCGCAGGCGATCAGCAGCACCAGAACCGCAACGACGGAAAGAAACAGCAGCGCCGCAAGCAAAAGGCTCTGCGCGCCGTAATGCGCTTTCCAGACAGGGGCGACGAAGATTCCCACATTCCGGCTGGAAGCGGGATAATCCCGCGCGATGCGGCGCGCGATGGTCGAAAAGTCAGCCTGCGCTTGCGCCACGGTGCCGCCGGGCTTGAGCGGCCCCATCAAATGAATAAAAGTTGGCGAGCGTTCCTGCAAATTTTCGCCAGGGAGAATGACGGGCTGCATCATCATCGGCACCCAGTAGTCCGGAGCGACTCCTACGATCGTTCCCTGGAAGCCGCGCGGCGCGATGCCGACGATCGTGAAGCTGTGGTTGTTGATGTCAACCGTTTTGCCGATGACGCCGGGATTTCGGCCGAACTGACGCTGCCAAAATGGGTAACTCAGCACAATATATGGATCGCCGCCCAGTGCGCCCTTGTCCTTCGCCTGAAACAGACGGCCGCGTTCCGCGTGGATGCCCAGAACATCGAAATAATTCTCGGTGACAATCTCTCCCCAGATGCGTTGCTCTTGCTTATTGCCTGCCCAGGTCATGTTCACGGGCACAAGCTCGAAGCCCACAAGTCCGGTGAGGACTTCGTTTTGGTCGCGGTAATCGCGAAAATCGGGGTATGAACTGGTGTGATATTCGCCGTCGGGCATAACGGTTTCGATGGCGACGAGCCGGTTCGAGTGCTCTATGCCCGGAAGCGGGTGCAAAAGCACGGACTGCACCCAACTGAATACCGTGGCGTTTCCGCCGATGCCGAGAGCCAGCGTCAACGCCGCGATAGCGGTGAACCCGGTATTTTTCAGTAGCATGCGAATCCCGTAGCGCAGATCTTGCAGCAGAGCGGCCATCGTGCATCTCCTATTCGTAACGCAAGGCGACCATGGGATCGGTGCGCATGGCGCGGCGTGCGGGGACGTAACACGCGAGGAGAGCCACGACCGAGAGCAGTACAGCCACTCCCAGAAACGTCACAGGGTCAGTGGCTTTCACGTCGAAAAGCAGGCTGGACATCAATTGCGTGACGGCGAAAGACACGAGTAAGCCGATGGCGACGCCGATGCCGGTCAGCCGCGCGCCTTCGCCAAGAACTATGCGCAACACGTCGCGAGGCTGCGCTCCCAAGGCCATGCGAATGCCAATTTCTTGAGTGCGGCGCGTGACTGAGAAAGCTACCACGCCATAGATGCCCACAGCGGCGAGCGCCAGCGCAGCCGCGGCGAACAATCCAACGAGAAGAAGCAAAAAACGGCGATCGGCCAGCCATCCGCCGAGTTCATCCTTAAAAGTGGAGAAATTGACGGGGATAGTGGGATCGAGATCGTGGAAGATGCCGCGTGCCGCCGCGACAACCGGCTCCGCCGCTCCAGCACTATGAAGGATAATGGTGGGCGACGGATCGTAGCCGAAGCCGCGTTGATTGTAATCGCCGTAAATGATCGCGCTTGGCGGAAGATTAAGGCCCCGAGCGCGAACATCGCCGACGATTCCGACAATCGTCATGGGTTTAAGGTTTCCGTCCATATTTCCGAAGTCAATTATCTGGCCAATAGGATCCTGATTGGGCCAGCGCTGCCGCGCCAGCGTTGCGCTTATCAGAGCGACGTCAGGGGCATTGATGCTGTCCTGATCGTTGAACAGCCGGCCGCGAATCAGCGGGATCCCTGCCGTGCGGAAATACCCCTCGCCCGCGATGCAATAGCCGGCGTGGCCCGTCTGCTCAGAATTTTGCGCGATACGACCGAATTCCTGGAAATTTCCCGGAGGCTTCTGGCCATTCAGGATCAGGAACGTGCCGTCGGCAAGATCATCGGAGAGAGGAAGACTGTCGGTGATGCCGACGGACTCGACGCCCGGAATCGCGCGGAGGCGACCCAGTGCATCGTGTATGAAGCGAATTTGCCGTAACACGCCTGCTTGCTGCTGATCGGTCGGTGCATTGAAAACTGTTACAGCGGGCGGAGGCGAAAACTGCAGGGTGATTAGATTCTGTTCGCGGAAGCCGGGACTGACGGAAATCAAGCGCAAGAAACTGCGGCCCAGCAGTCCCGCGCCGGCAAGAATCACGAGCGTGGTCGCGATCTCGCCGATCACCAGCAATCCGCGAAGCCGCTGGCTGGCTCCCGTGCCGCTGTAGCTGCGCGAGCCCGCGTTCAACGCTTCGTGGAGATCGCCGCCACCGGCGCGCCACGCGCCAAATAATCCGAGGGCCACGGCGACGATTACCGTTGCGGCCAGCGTGAACATGAGAACGGACGCGTTCACGGCGATGCCTTGCTGGCGCGGCAAATTCGCGGGCAGAATTGCGGGAAGTATTTTGGCCGACCAGACCGCGATTAAAATTCCAAGCGCCCCTCCTGCCAGCGAAAGCACAAACGAATCAGCGAGGAATTGCTGGACGAGCCGTCCGCGACCGGCGCCAAGGGCTACGCGCACGGCGAGTTCCTTGCGGCGCGCGGCCGTGCGCGCGAGAAGCAATCCGGCGACGTTGGCGCACGCGACGAGCAGCAGAAGACCAACCGCGGCGAAAAGAGTCAGAAGCGCGGCGCGGACATTTCCAACCATGGCGTCCGCGAGCGGAACCACGGCGGCGTCCGCGAGGTCGACTTGTTTTCCATATTGGCTTTTTATGCGCCGGGCAATCGTGCCGAGATCGGCGCGCGCCTGTTCAACGGTGACGCCGTCGCGGAGGCGGCCTAGACCATGCCAATTGTGCGCGGTGCGGCTCGGAAGCATCGGGTCAAGCTCGCGCGGAATCCATCCGGCCACGCCTGCGGGAAAATCAAATCCGCGCGGCATCACACCGACGACGGGATAAACCTCGCCATCCATCGATAGTCGCAAATGTGAAAGATCGTCCGAGCCACCGAGATACCGTTTCCAGTAGCCGTAGCTGACGATTACCGCAGGCGCGCCATGGAGATGCTGCTCGCTCGCCGCGAATGCGCGTCCACGAAAAGGCTCGACGCCGAGTGCCTTGAAGAAGTCGTGGGAAACCTCGGCAATGTTAATGCGCACGGGCTCGCTGCCGCCGGAGACGGACGACGGAACGAAGTCGTACTCTGCAAAAGCCGCGAGTGTGCGGTTCTGGGCGCGAAAATCCTCGAAGTTCGGATCGGCGAGGTTCATGCGATTCCCGCGCGAACCAAGCTCCCAGACGCGGACGATCTGTTGTGGATTCGAATACGGAAGCGCGCGGAGAAGAACGGCGTCCACAACCGAGAAGATCGCGGTGGATGCGCCGATGCCGAGAGCTAATGTGAGAATTACCACAAACGCGAAGCCCGGATTTTTCGCGAGACTGCGAAGAGCGAAGCGCAGATCGTTGAGAAGAGTTTTCATCGCTTAATTCTCCAGGGCTGCTGCTTTGGCCCGCCGTTAAAGCTTCTTTGACATCATCTCGCCGGAACACACTTCAAGCGCGCAAATATTATCCGGGAAATTTTCCGCCGTTCAGACCGCCTGCGTGTGCGGGCGCATGACTTCCTCGACGATACGGCCGTCAAACAGATGAATGGAACGGTCCGCGACGCTGGCGAATCGAGGATCGTGCGTGACCATGCAGATGGTCGCGCCCTCGCCGTGCAGTTGGCGGAGGAGATCCATCACCGCTTCGCTGTTCTTCGAGTCCAAGTTTCCTGTCGGCTCGTCCGCCAGCAGGATGGAGGGCTGGCCGACCAGAGCTCGGGCGACAGCGACGCGCTGCTGCTGACCGCCGGAGAGCTGCGACGGGTAATGCTTCATCCTGTGAGCCATGCCGACGCGCTCGAGCACTTGCTGGACGCGCTGCTTGCGCTCGGCGGAGGCCATGCTGCGATAGGTGAGGGGCAGTTCGACATTTTCGAACACGGTGAGATCGCCGATCAGGTTGAATGCCTGGAAGATGAAGCCGATCTCGCGGTTACGAATGCGCGTGCGGTCGGAGAGAGACAGATTCGCCACAGGCTGATTATTCAGCGTGTAAGCGCCGTCCGTCGGCGAATCAAGGAGTCCGAGAATGGAAAGCAAAGTGGATTTGCCGCAGCCCGACGGGCCGGCGATGGAGAGGAACTCGCCGACTTTAATCTCAAGGTGGACGCCCGCAAGGGCGTGGGTTTCGATTTCGTCGGTAAAGAACACTTTCGTAACGCCGTCGAGGTGGATCAATGCTTTTGCCGTACCGTTCATTCTCGCTCCTTCGCCACTCTATCTTTATCTTTGGTGTTACTTGATCCGGACGCGGTCGAAATTGTCGTAAGCCGACATGTCGGAGAGCACGACCACGTCGCCGACATCTAACCCCTTCAGGATTTCCACTGTGCTTACCGACGTCTTGCCAATCTGAACGTTAGCACGCACGGCCTCTTTGCCGCCGTCCACTTCCTTGAACAGGCCGATGGTGCTGTTTTGTTCGCCATGCACGGGGCGGCCTACATATAACACATTCGTCAACTTTTGAATCAAGATCGTGCCTTCGACGCTCAAATTTGGCACAGCGCCGTCAGGCAGCGGGCCGTCCAGATGCACGTCCACGGTGCGCGTGCCGTTCACGACCGCGGGGTCGATGCGAATGACATGGCCAGGGATTACACCATTGTGCGTGTCCACCGACGCTGCTTGATTTAACTGGATATCGCGCGCTTGCGTCTCGGCGATTTGCAGTTGCGCCTTCAACTGCGAAGGCTGCGCGACTTTCGCCAGTTCAGCGCCGGGAGTCACTTCCTGGCCGACTTCGACGGGAAGTTCCTGAAGCACGCCGTCGATGCCGGGGCGCACTTTTAATTGATCCACCTGATGCTGATAGAGCTGTTCCTGGGCGCGATCTTGATCGATTGTCGCTTGCTGGACAGCCAACTGTTCCTGCACAGAATTCGCGAATGTATCCACCTGTTTCTGAGCCAGCTCATTTTGCGCTTTCAATTCCGTGGCCGCGACTAGGGATTTCTCGTAGTTGATCTTCGAGCCCACGGCTTGCTTAAACAATTCCTCGTCAGCGTCCGATTGCATTTGCGCAACATGATAGGCCGAGCGGACACCAGCGGCCGTGGAGCGCAACCCCATGAGCGTATTTTCCAGTTGCGCCTTCAGATTGCCGTATTGGGCTTGCGCGGATATTAATTGGTATTTTGCGCCCAGGTATTGCTGCTCCAACTGAGGATTGCTGAGGACGAGTATCACGGTGTCGGCTTTTACGCTGGTTCCGGCAAGCATCAACCGTTGCTCCACGCGGCCTTCGGTGATCGCAGGAATGATTCGAGTTGTCTCCGGCACAAGAGTGCCGAGGCCACGGACTTCCAGGAGCATGTTTCCGCGCTTCACGGTGCCTGTGTAAATTACCGACCCGTCTACGCTGGGCGGAGCCGGTTTCAGGCGGGAAAGCCCGTACGTCACCAAGAGAAGGAGAATCAGGGTAGCGACAATATACATGATGAGGCGGACGCGCTTTTTCCGCTTGGCCCCTGGGCGAACAATGTCCAAGTTGAATTCTCCTTTGCCTGCGATAAGCGCAATTCGGGTGCCGCTGCTAACCTGCCGCTAACTCTTTTACTCTGCTAAGATTACAAACATTGTACACGCAATTTTATAGCAGCGCTCGCCCGATTGTGGGACTTCAGTGTCCCAGGAACGAACATACCAGGCGAGGTTTTGCAAGGCTGCGTCACTTCGCGTTTTTCCCTGTTTGGCCCGAGTTTAGCGGGATTCTTGTCAATTCGGGTATGCAATGTGAATCGTAAAGATAACAAACGCAACTCTGTAGCAAACACCGTGTTTATAGTTGAGGGTCAGGTAAAAATTCTGGAGTGTGGTATGTCCTCAGCCAAAGATTTTGCATCTAACCCGAACAGTGTAGACTTTGGTGGAAGGCTTCCCTCTAGTCGAGAGGATTGCCGGGTATGGCACGGTCGGGACTCCAGCCCCGCAAGCATGGCCGGGAAATTGCAACTGAAAATTTGCATTTTGATCCTCTGAGGAGGAAGTCTGTGTTTCCAACCAACAATGGAATGCGCCGCGTTAAATCTGCGTTCGCGGCACTTGTGCGTTTTGGGCCGGGTCACCGGTTGGGCGCGAGCCTGACTGCAGTTGCGCTGCTGCTCGCGGCCTCAATTGTGCCGCTCGTCGGACAATCCAATCGTGAGCGCGGCCAAGGCAAATATGAGCACGATTCGGCGGCGCAGATTCGCAAGCGCGCGGACTGGTTTTTCCACCAGCGCGCCTTTCCTCTCGGGCACATTCCCGCCGGAGCACGGATGAAGGCGTTCCAACAGGTGGAGCAGATGCGGCAAACGAAGGGCGTTTTCATGAACCGCCTTGCCGAGGCAGCGAGCGAGCGGAGCATAGGCCAAAGCATTACGCCGAACTCTTCCACGTGGACGTCCATTGGTCCGCAGCCTACGGCCAGCGGGTTTTTCGGACCCGTTTCCGGGCGCGTGACTGCGCTGGCGGTTGACCCGTGCGATGCGTCCGGAAACACGATTTATGCCGGTGCGGCGCAAGGGGGCGTTTGGAAGTCGACGGACGGCGGGACGAGTTGGGCGCCAATGACAGATAGCCAGCTATCTCTTTCGACCGGCTCGCTCGCCCTCGATCCCGTTCTTACCGATTGCAGCGGGGGACACACGGGCGCGATTTATTACGGGACGGGTGAAGAGAATTTCGCGTTCGACAGCTTTTACGGCGCTGGCGTGCTGATTTCGCGCGATGGCGGCGCGACGTGGACGAAAGACAACACGTTTGTGAACGTCACGAGCGGCACACCATCGGTCATTACTCCCGAGAGCGCCAGCGCGGCGGGGCCGTTTATTGGCGCCATTTCCGTGGACCCTGCGACAAGCGGCGCTTCGCAAGTGCTTCTCGCGGCAGTTCAAGGGATCAGCAATCAGGCGCATTCTGGCATCTGGCGCTCGACGAACGGCGGCGCGGACTGGACCTTGACTCCCGCGGCTTCATATAGCCCGGCACTTCCTGCTCAGTTTGATTTCGGCACAGGCGTTGCATTTGATCCGAATGACGCGACTGGCAAGACCGCCTATGCGGCCCTCGGCATTCCCTTTTGCACTGGCGCCAACAACACGTGCGATCAGTCCGGCTCGCCTGAACTCGACAATGGCGTGTACAAATCCACTGACGGCGGTATTACGTGGACTCTGCTGTCCTC
>Ga0307374_10014736_pt1 | contig 10603 bp, 10 predicted proteins | sample OX3MG_FD_202532 | JGI IMG/M metagenome (GOLD analysis project Ga0307374, IMG submission 202532) | Soil microbial communities from Risofladan, Vaasa, Finland - OX-3 | ecosystem: Environmental > Terrestrial > Soil > Coastal area > Acid sulfate soil | place: Finland: Risofladan, Vaasa | collected...
ACTATCGACGAGGAGATATTGATGACCAGACCCATTGCGTGCGTGACGGGAGCCGGATCGGGCATTGGTGCCGCAATCGCGAGTGAGTTGGGCAAGCGGGGCAATCACGTCGTCGTTGCCGATATCGACATCGACGCCGCTCGCTCGGTCGCCACGTCACTCGAGAGTGCCCAAGCTGAGCGTCTCGACGTGACCGATCCGGTGGCCTGTGACGCGCTCGTAAAGGCAATCGTTTCGCAGCACCAGCGTCTTGATGTGTGGGTGTCAAACGCGGGGATCTCCAAGATGCAATTATTCGTCGATACCTCGCCAGAAGACCTTCGGCGAACTTTCGAGGTCAATGTCTATGGCGTGTTCTACGGGGGGCAGGCAGCGGCGCGAGCCATGATGTCGCTCGAGACGCCAGGGTGCATCATCAATACCGCGTCGATGGCCGCCAAGCAGGGTAACGTTCCCTTTCTTTCGGACTACGTTGCCAGCAAGTTCGCGGTTCTTGGCCTTACCCAGGCGATGGCTCACGAGCTCGCGCCTTATCGCATCCGGGTAAACAGCGTTTGTCCCGGTTTCGTTGCGACGCCTATGCAGACTCGCGAGCTCACCTGGGAAGCACAGTTGCGCGGAACGAAGCCCGACTTCGTGAAACAGATGTGGATCGATGCCACGCCGCTACGACGCCTTGAGACTCCTGAAGACGTGGCCAAGGTGGTTGCGTTTTTGGCTTCCGACGACGCAACATTTCTCACCGGTGAATCAATCTCGGTAAATGGCGGCGCCTACATGGACTGAGTGGAGTTGATCTTCGCTCCGGCGAAGACACCTGTCTTCATTGAGCAGCTGAGACACCGTCTTCGTCGTATCGGGAATAGGCAGTCCGTCGTTGAAACTTCTTCAATTTGAGAATGCTGTCGCGCCGATTGTGAGTACTCCGAGCGAGCGTCGATCAGACGTCCGCTGATAAGTTAAACCGTCGCCGAAATCGCCCAGGAGCCTCATTTTCTCGTTGCTGACAGGCTTGAGGTTGACGCCAGGGTGCTGCGTAATCTTGGCGAGGATCAAACTGTTCTCCATCTCTACCACCCCTTTCTAGGTGGTGGCACGGCCCCCGATTCTCGTGGGTTTGGCCGCACTACCGAAACGGTGGTCGAAACAATGAAGGCGTCTAGCGCAATAGTCTCAAGATGAATAATCCGTCAGCACTTCCACCATTATTCCCCTCTACGATCGGCGGCTTTACCTTCATTTGCTGGTGCCTTCGGTTGCGGCCGGCATTGACCTTGAAATTGTGGTTAAGCCCATCATGCCCAGTGCCCAATAAGCGAGTGCGCAGAAGATTATGACTGGCGCAGTCGCAGTCAAATAGGTGAAGACCTTTTCTCCAGAGTTGAAGTGGAGCCAACTCACGTACGACGTCCATCCACCGAGGAACAACCACATCACAATGCCGACTCCCCAAACTCCAAATGCAACGGGGTTGAAACCTCTCTTGAACCAGTAGGGGCCCCCTTCGCCCTGGTACAGGCCCACCAAGTCAACACGCTGTCGACGCAGTAAGAAGTAGTCCCCCAGAGCCACGCCCCAATACGGTGCGATGAGTGCACCGACCACCGTAAGGATTGTGTCAAAGTTGCTCTGCAAGGTTCCCAAATAGATGAAGAAAATTGACGGAAGCGCGACCAGCCCAACGATCCAATGGTAATTCGCTTTCGGGAACGCCGTTTTGATTCCCATTGCGGAGCAATAAAGGAGCATGGCGTTGTTGATCAAGGTTGAAAGGATGATGATCAACAGTGCCGGTATGCCCAAACCTGACTTGGTTGCCCAGACTGACGGATCACCTGATCCAGTGGTCAGTGTTGCTATTCCACCCACTATCGCAAAAAGAATGGCGATAAAACTTAGGCCTAACCAGGCACCCCAGAATGCCCCCCTTTCCGATTTCGCGAATCTATTCCACGCTCCCATGTACGGGAACCATGAGACCGCGTAGGCAACATTTGCCTCAATCGCATATTGCCAACTGACCGAGTGGTTTGCCTTGATCGACGAAATTTCATGCCACCCGTAGTGCGACAACTGCTTCCAGAGAAGTAGTAGTGCAAAGAGAATGAGGAGCGGCACTGTGAATTTGACCAAGGCGAAGACGGTCTTTGGCGAGATGTAGAGCATTCCTACCGGAAGCACAATTCCGCAACCAAGCGCGAAGATGGTGTACCAATGAAAGTTAGAGAAGTTGTACGCGTGCAACGCAGCGGCACCCGAATGTCCTGCAATCGAGGAAAGGATTCCGACCCAACCAAAATTGATTACAACGAGCATAATGATGCCTACGTACGCGCCAAAAGTTCCAAAAGATGATCGCATGCCTACGTATTCATCTACGCCATACCTTGCTGAGCGCAGCCCAGACATTGATGGGAAAAGGTTGCCAATGAGGCCGCCGGCGAAAGTGACCACAATCATCCCCACAGCTCCTAAGGCTGCGGCGTAGTACCCACCCAAAACGAAAGTAGTGAGCAGAATATTTCCACCACACCACAGCCAGAACATAAGGCCCGTGCCGGCGTAACGATCAACAGCCGGTATAGGAAGGAGGCCCTCCCCGTAATCGCTTGAACTGGGAATTATCTCGCCCGAACTCGTACCCATTGCGTCATCAATGGCCATAATCTCTCCCCCCGAGAACTGTTAGTGAAGCATCCACCAAGTGGTAGTACCAAATACAACAAGCAAACTGAATGCAAATGTTCCGAGCACCGTCGCGAGATTTACTTCGCCTCCGGGCTCGACCTTTCCAACGAACTGAGCAATTACGACCTGATGAACGAGGTCTTCTCGTCCCGTTGAATTACCTTCACCAGCGTCATTCTGTGACATCATCGCCCCCCTTCTGAGCAACATCGGAATTTCATTTACGTCCAATGAAAGCCTCTGACTATCTCAGTTGACTTGCACCGTACCATAGGTGTCTTTAGCATTGCAATAGATATAAATGCTGTCAGGGTGCCATGATTTAACTTCTCAAGGGCAGGCGAGTTCAGTGAGTCACACATTGCCCCACTCGGTTAGCCCAACTCGTTGGAGTTGCCACGCCGGTCGTTGCGCTGGCTTCCTGAACCACTCAAGAATCGTCTCGTCAAGAATCATCTCGGAAATTGACGCAATCTACGAGTATCGCCATGGTTAAGAATGACAAAATGAAATTCATACCCAACAATTCGCCGCAAGAAGTGCTCTGGTCAGAGGTAATTGCGCTGCTCTCTCCAACACGCAACTACTGGCTCAACACCATCAATCCAGACAACTCGCCCCATGTTTCTCCCGTCTGGGGAGCCGTCTACAGCGAACGCCTCCACTTCTATACCTCGCGAACTACGGTAAAAGCACGTAACCTAACCCGAGATAGTAGAGCGGTGCTCCATCTTGAAAGCGCAGAAGATGTGGTCATCGTCCATGGATTTACCGAAGATCTTGGAGAGCCGAGTCTCTCTAGTGCGGTCATGGCCGCGCTTGATACAAAGTACGACGAACCGGGTGATGTCGACTACCTCCCACGAGGCAATCAGTCGTTTGACGTGCTCTATCGCTTCGAACCACAGACAGCACTCCTGTGGCGGCTCGCGGATTTTGAAACATCACAAAGACGCTGGGCCGCGACGAAATCCCCATAACGGAAGCGCCGAACTACGTGATTCACCAACCACGTGCGATTACAGATCCATGCATTCTTCAAGGGAGCCATGAGATTCGCTGACACCTCTTCAATCTCATTTCGCACTTCTTCACCTGGCATTTTAATTCCGCAGGTCACCCGACAAACGACGTTGGGTCGAGCTCAGTGATGCGCGACACCAATCGGGATGGCTTCTTCCCCTGATCCTCGGAAGACTCTTTGCTTCGCATTGCTGCACGGACCATTCGACCCCCGAGCGCTCGAAAGGGTTCAAGAGGCAGCACAGTCTTGGGGGTGCGAATCATGGGACTTGTTCCCCATTCATCGTCTCGTCCTAACGCCCTCGATGCCAGAATCTGACCCCCGATGTACGAGGGTCCAACGCCATTCCCGGAGAATCCACCACCGAAATGAACTCGCTCACTCCCACTAAGCGTTCCGAAAAACGGCAACGAATCTGATGAGTAATCGACGGCGCCTGACCACATATTCGTTATCGCCACATCGCTCAGGACTGGATACGTCTGTCGGAACTGGTCGATCACCTGCGGCCCGCGTAAGGCAGTCGCCCAGACCGAACGGTTCATGTGAGCTCGGAATCCGAGTCGACCTCCACCCTTGCCGAAAACCACTCGACCGTCATTGGTCGGTCGGTAGTACTGCACCAATCGCCGTGAGTCAGAGATTGCCAGTCCGGGTGTCCAACCCACTAAAGCAAGTCGCTCGGGAACTGATTCAGTAGCGATGACGTCGCTACCCAAGACGAGAAGATGGCGTCGAATTTCCTTATATCGAGCAAGCCAAGCGTTGGTTGCCAAAACTAACTGATCTGCAGTAATTGATCCCCCAGGCACATTCACTTTGACCGTTTGGGAAGTCACGTTGAAATCGAGCATTGGGGTTTTTTCCCAAACCTTCACCCCCGAGGCGATTGCTACGGCCCGCAGACCCCGTACGAGGGCTGCGGGCTGAACTGTTGCGACGCCCGACTCAAAGACGCCGGCAAGATGGCGTTCACTTCCACCCATGTCAAGCACTTCTCTTTGTGAGAGTTCACGAAATGGTGATGCACCAACGGAAGCTAGGTCCTTGATGGTGTCGTTCCAGCTCCCCACTTGGCTCGTGTTCGTAGCGGTCCAGAGCCAGCCTGCGGGCATGAAATCGGCATTGATGTGGTTGTTCGAACAGAATTTGCCGATCTGGGCAACGGCCTCTTGCGAGGCCTTGGCCAATCTCAACGCATCGTCAGTACTCATCATCTTCTTTAAGGTCGCGAACTTCGGCCACCAAGTCATGGCGAACCCGCCGTTGGCTCCACTGGCTCCAGCACCGCATATATCGGACTCCAGAACACCAACACGGGCCGACGGTTCAGATTCAATTACTTTGATTGCTGTCCATAGCCCCGTGAACCCCCCGCCCACAATGCAGATATCCAGTCTTTCATCGCCATGAAGTGAAGGCTCATCGTTGATTCCTTCACGCTCGAGAGTTTGCTGCATCCATAGGGGGCGACTTTCGCTGGACTGAAATTTCGCATCGTCTTTCATAATCAATCGCTGTCCAGGAAAATTGTCAACGTTAGTTCGACACCTTTAATCACGAAATGTCGAAGACAACAGTCTTCGTCTCAGTAAATGCGCTGAGTGCCCAAGAGGAGAGTTCACGTCCGAGACCACTCGACTTTGCTCCTCCGAACGGCGCCAACTGGTCCCAATAATTCGTCGTCTCGTTGATCAACACGGTGCCATGCTGAAGTCCATCAACGAACCGCCACGCATCACGAAGATCGTTTGTGAATGCAGCAGCGTTCAATCCGAACTCCGTAGAGTTGGCAATCTGAAGTGCCTCGTCGATAGTTCTGTACTTGATAATCGGAGCAACCGGACCAAAAGTTTCGTCGCTGGCAACTAGCATTTCGTCGGTAACGTTGACAAGAATCGTCGGAGGGAACAGTCGTCCTCTAAGTTCAGCCGACTGGATGACTTTGGCGCCTTTGGCACATGCGTCATCGACGTGCGACACAACCTGCTTCAATACGTTGTCGTTGCAGAGCGGACCCATGTCCGTGGCTTCGTCAAGAGGATCGCCAAGGTTCAGTTGCTCGGTTCGCTCGATCAACTTCGCGACGAAAATGTCGTGAATCTCTTCATGAACTAACACCCGCTCGGCAGCCGTGCACACTTGGCCAGCCATGTAAAAGCAACCCGTAATGGTGGCTTCCACGGCTCGATCTAGATCGGCATCACGATGAACGATGATCGGTCCGTTCCCGCCAAGTTCGAGCAGTGTCCGTTTCAGACCCGCGCCGGCAGCCGCAGCTATCTTGCGGCCCACTCGGGTGCTTCCAGTAAAGAACAGACCGCGTACGTCAGGACTTTCAACCAAAGCCTCACCCGCATCGCTGTATCCCGGGACGTAGTTAAAGACGCCTGCGGGGAATCCCGCGTTCTCGAATATCTGGGCGTAGCGACGAGTGCTGCCGGGGCAGTACTCCGACGGCTTCCAGACGACCGTATTCCCTGCGATCAAGGCGTAGGTAATGGCGATGGCAGGAATATCGACGGGAAAGTTGAACGGTGAGATCACGCCGACGACACGCAGTGGATACTGCTGGACGAACATCCGCTTCTTGTTGGAGCGAGTCTCAGAGTTCGGCAACGTCATGCCGCGAAAACGGAGCATGTCCTCTGCCGCGCGCCTGAAGTGCCCCCAGCCGTATTGCAACATTTCCTCTCGCGACTCGTGAATAGTCTTACCCATCTCAGCGCTAATCGATTGCGCGATCTCTTCGTTCGCCTCTTTGCAGAGTTCATAGGCCGAGTACATGAGATCGACTTTGTCAAGGAGTGGCGTGGCCGCCCAACTGCTTTGGGCACGGCGGGCCGCGGATATCGCCTTCTCGATATCACTCGCCTGGCAAACTGAAAAGGTCCCCAACACCGAACCGTCATAGGCAGAGTGATACTCGGCAGTTCCTCCGGCTCCACACACCCATTGACCATCGATGTACGCCTGAATTGAGTCTGACATCAGTGCGCCCCTTTCTAGCTTCGCTACTTCAACATGAGCTGTAACCAACTTCTCGAACTTCGGTCCCCGTCGGTCATCTGCGACCGTAGGTTCTGTGTTACCGGCGACAATTCTTCGGGACCTTCAAAAACTTGGCGGCGTCGCCACGAACAGCAATTTCGCGGGCTCTCCACTGATCTCTCTTGCAAGATGCGGTGTTGAGCTTCGAAAAACAACTGAGTCCCACGCGCCTAGATGAAACACTTGATCGTCGAGATGGAACTCGATCTTTCCCGCAAGAACCAACATCAACTCCTCGGAGTCACCGTGGACATAAGGTTCGTCACCCGTCGTGCCGCGAGGATTCAATTCGGTAATAAAGGCTTCAAGATTTCGGTCAAGCGCTGGAGTCAGGAGGTACTTTGTTCCCATATCTCCGAATGACAGAACCGGCCTGTCGCGCGCGTAGAGGACAGCGTGAACTCGATCGAATGATTCGTCGAAGAGATCACGCATTTCGACACCAAGTACCCCCGCCACCGAACGAAGTGTGGCGATGCTCGCATTCCCTACACCACGTTCTATCTGACTCAAGAACCCTTCACTGATGCCCGCAGACATTGCCACTTTAGATAACGTCAGTTTCCGAGCAAGTCGAATACGTCGTAAACGCTGACCAACATCAAACTCGTTAGAGTCATCCGATGCTAATTCCAATGCTGCTTTCTCTCGAGCCACGCCACCACCCTTAACTCAGACCTTTACTGCGACTATATAATGTCCTGAAGCAGTGCTCAAGTTATCTTAACCGCGCAATGAACGGGGTTTGTCCCAGTACTAGTTGACTCCTAATCCTGCAAGTATCGCCAGCCCGCCTTCTCCAGTAGATTTGCAAACCTTCTGACGAATATCTCGTCTGGCTTTGCGTGTCACACCCATATTTCCTGTTCACCACCGCTTTCTGACGTCCAATTCTCGCCAGACCGTAGCACCTTTAGTCCACTGAAATTTGCCACTGAGCGCACAGGTTTTTGACGTTGCTGACTGCGTTGCTGACGAAATTTTTGCCCGTGCCCTTGCACGTTGTGCAAAGGGTCATTCGAAGTACCATCTAGAACCTCCATTGCATGATGCATTCCTCATCCGTTGCTGACTGCGTTGCTGACGGAGTAGTGGTTCACTTCTGAGACCCGCGAAAGTCATCGCGAAACGCCCACGACAGGGACGAGTACCGTGCGCACCCCGTACCTCGCTTCGCCATCGACGTCGAGACTTCGCCAATCGAACGACCAAGTTATTCGGCGGTCGGCGTCGTTGGCTGTCGGTGGCGAGCCGCCACCACGGCAATTCCCGTGAGACCGACCAACACCCCGATCACCTGAAGCTCCGAAAGGGACTGACCAAGGAACGGAATCGCAACCACCGCCGCAACCAGCGGAGCGAGGCAACTAACAGCTGACGATACTGAGGCGTCGACGAAGCGATGCGCCCAGTTCATGAGAAGGTGCCCCGATCCGGGCACCAACGCGAGGAGCGCAATCCAGATCCAATCGACGGGGTGCACACGACCAAGCGTCTGATGGAAGGCGAGCACGATGACCCCTGTAGCTACCGCCGCCATGATGGTGACCCCCGCCGTGTACTCCATTGCGTCGGTCCGTCCGCGGGCGCGCTTGGAGACGAGCCAGTACGCGGAGAAACTGACGAGCGCGCCGATCGCGAGCAAATCCCCGAGCGCTCGATGATGGCCCGTGGCACCGGGCCCGAGAACGGCGATCGAGACGCCCGACATGGCAACGATCACCCAGAGCACGTCCCAGCGCCCGACGCGCTCGCCGAACATTCGTGGTGCGACGAACAACACGAGCGCCGGTTGAAAGGCACCGATGACCGTCACGTCGACAATGCTCGTAAGGCGCACCGCACTGTAGAACATGATCATGTCGCCGGCGAGAAAGATGCCACCGAGCCACGTGACCTTGAAGGTCGACCAGCGAAGTCGTTGACCGATCGCGTAGGTGAGGATCACGAACAACACCGCCCCGAGCCAAAGACGATAGAACGCGACGACCATCCCCGACGCGAAGGTAAGCGCCGCGAAAATGCCACCGAAACCCCACAGAGACGCGGCAAGAGCCGCGGCGCCGAGGCCTAAGGTCGAGTGGCGAGTGACGTCGCTAATGGGTATCCACGTGAGTTTGGTTGAGGACATCGAGCGCGACACCGAGTTTAACGCTCTTGCGCCTTTGCTCGATCAGTCGCCGTTGACGACGGGAAGTTTAAGGACGCGTGGTGCTGAGCGATGTTGTGCCAGCGACTCGTCACCGTCTTACCCTTCGTGTAGAACCTGACTCCGTCGGGGCCGTACACGTGCAGGTCGCCGAAGAGTGAGTTGCTCCAACCGCCAAAGGAGTAATAGGCGACCGGAACTGGAATGGCGACGTTGACGCCGACCATGCCCGCTTTGACGTCGGTCTCGAAGCGCTGGGCGGCTGCTCCGTCACCGGTAAAGATCGCGGCACCGTTGCCGTAGCCATTTCGTTCAATGAGTCCGATTGCGTCGTCCAATTTGTCGACGCGCACGAGTGAGAGTACGGGACCGAAAATCTCGTCGGTGTAGACCTTCATATCCTCGGTCACGTTGTCAATGAGACACGGTCCGAGCCAGTAGCCGCCGGGGTCGCCGCTGATGTCGTGGTCGCGGCCGTCAATGGTGATCTTCGCGCCCTCAGACTCACCAATACCAAGATACGAGGCAACCTTGTCGCGGTGCTCGGAGGTGACCAGCGGACCCATCTCGGACGTCGGGTCCGTGCCGGGTCCGAGCCTCAAGCCGTTCACGCGCTCGCGAATGCGTTCCACCAGTTCGTCGCCGCAACCGCCCACGGCGACCAAGACCGACGCGGCCATGCAGCGCTCGCCCGCGGAGCCGAAACCGGCACTCACGGCGGCGGCGGCGGCCTCGGCAAGATCAGCGTCCGGAAGCACGACCATGTGGTTCTTCGCACCGCCGAGGGCCTGCACGCGTTTGCCTTCGCGCGCGGCGGTCTCGTAGACGTGGCGCGCAATAGCTGTCGAGCCGACGAAGCTCACGGCCGCAATGTCCGGGTGGGTCAGAATTGTGTCCACCGCGACGCGGTCACCATGGACGACGTTGAATACACCGTTGGGCACGCCCGCTTTTGCGACCAATTCCGCGAGCAGCATCGAGGCCGAAGGGTCCTTCTCGGAGGGCTTCAAGACAAATGTATTGCCGGTCGCGATGGCGAGCGGGAACATCCACATCGGCACCATGACCGGGAAGTTGAATGGCGTGATGCCCGCCACGACCCCGAGGGGCTGGCGAATCGAGTGCACGTTGACCCCGGTCGATGCGCTTTCGGTGAACTCGCCCTTCATGAGTTGGGCAATACCACAGGCGTATTCCACGACCTCGAGACCGCGCGCGACTTCCCCCGCCGCATCGCTCTTGACTTTGCCGTGTTCGCTAACAATGAGGTCGGCCAACTCGCTCGAGTGGTTGGCTATTAAAGACCTTTCGGTAATACACTGATATTGGTGGTAGACATGGGAAACTGTTCTCATGACACCATCCACTCGTTCCAAGACGTCCGTGCCGACAACGACGAGCCGACGCGTGCGCCCGCGCCGGGACTTCGAGGCGTTGACGCAACGACGACTCCGCGCAGGCAAGATGTTCGAGAAGGGTTCATCCCAAGCCGACGTCGCTCGTGAGTTGGGCGTGTCGCGAGAGACCGCTTCGCAGTGGCAGGCCACGTGGCGCGAGCACGGCATCGACGGACTGCGCGGCGCACAGCGCGCCGGGCGCCTGCCTCGACTCAGCGATGAGCAGCTCGTGAAGGTCGAAAAGGCCCTCGCGATGGGACCCACCCGCAACGGCTTTCCCACTGAACTCTGGAC
>Ga0307374_10014737_pt1 | contig 10602 bp, 5 predicted proteins | sample OX3MG_FD_202532 | JGI IMG/M metagenome (GOLD analysis project Ga0307374, IMG submission 202532) | Soil microbial communities from Risofladan, Vaasa, Finland - OX-3 | ecosystem: Environmental > Terrestrial > Soil > Coastal area > Acid sulfate soil | place: Finland: Risofladan, Vaasa | collected...
CCCACGCATCGGCCTGGATGTCGAATGCCCCGAACACTGCCCAGTAGCTGAAGAACAGACCCGGCGCCTCGCTCAGCAGTTTCGCCGCACCGGCTGTACGGGTGTGGACCAAGTTGGCCCAGGTGCGCAGGCCAGTGGGCTCGCCGTAGATCAGCCAGTTGCGGACAAACCACCAGCCGGTAACCACGATTGGGAGCGTTGCCAGCACCAGCAACCGCTCCAGCGTCTTGCGCCAGCCGCGCACCGCCTGAATGAAGGTCAAGAACCGCCGCGGCCGGGAATTGGTCGTGGGCGGCTGGCAGGGCATCTTGAGGGACTGGGCAGCCACCACCATAGCGGCGAGCGGCGGCAAGCCCAGCCCGCTCAGCTTGGACAGCGTGGCCGCGCCGATCGTTCCCGACAGCAGCCACAGCCTTCGCGTGGTGAGTGCGCCGAGGGCGATTTGCGCCATCAGCAGCAGCGCCGCCGTGGAAGCCAGCGTGATCAGGTTGTCGTTGTCCACGGACGCGGCCACGAACAGGAACTGCGGATTGAAGGCCACCAGAGCCATAGCCAACAGCTGTGACGCCGGGTAGCCTGGAGCAACCGTCCTGGCCAAAAGGTAGGTCAACCACACCGTGCCAGCGCCGAGCAGGATCGAGAACAGCCGCACCAGGTGCGCCGCCAGGCTAACGCCGTGGTAGGGGAAGTCCTCGGCGGCCGAATGGACGAACAGGTTCTTGTTGTCGGGGCTGGTCGATGGTACGCCGGCCTGGGCGTGGGGATTGAAGTCGGTGATCTGGGGCAGGTTGCTGGTGTCGACCCAGCCACTGAGCACGGCGCCGGCAAAGTAGTACAACGGCGGCTGGCCGGCCTCCTGCCAGGGCGCGAAGGGGTCGGCGGACGGCTGGAGCACCGGCAGGGCGTGGTTCAGAGTGAGGTAGCGGATGGTGAGGTAGTGTCGGAACTCGTCGCTTGCCTCGAAAATAGGGGTGGCCGAGTTGTAGATGAGCGCCAGGACAAGATAGAGTGCCAGGGTGGCGACGACCGCCGGCTCGAGCAGCCGAGCCGATCCAGCCGGCTGCCCGCGGGTCACGGCGCACAGTATAGATTCCGCTGCCGGCCGGCCTGTGCACGGCCGCTGGCTCGCAGCCATGGCCGCGGTGACGCTGTTCGCGTTCGTGGTGCGAGTCCTGAGGCTGGATTTCGTGAACTTCCACAGCGACGAGGCGTTCTTCATCCAGATCGCTTATCAGGGCTCGTTCATGGGATCGCTCGGGTTCAACGAGCCGCATCCGCCGCTGTTCCTGGCATTGCTGCAAGGTTGGATGGGACTCGCCGGGGTCAGCGCCTTCGCCATCCGGCTGCTGCCGGTGCTGTACGGCACGCTCCTGGCGCCGGTGACCTATCAGTTGGGCCGGTTGATTGGCAGCCGCCGGCTCGGTTTGGCCGGAGCCTTCGTTGTCGCGGCCAACCCGGTCTTCATCTTCTATGCCCGGGAAGTCCGCAACAACGGCTTGATGGCTTTCACCGGCGCGCTGTCATTCGTGCTGCTGCTGCTGGCGCTGCGGCGGCCCGCGCTGCTGCCGGCATACGTCGTGGCGGCGCTGGCCGCGCTGTTCAGTCACTACTACGACATTCCCATCGTCGGCCTCGAGTTGGTGGTTGGTGCAATCTGGCTGTGGCAACGGGGAAAGCTCCGGCCATGGCCATGGCCGTGGGCGGCCGTTCCTTCGGCGCTGGCCGCAGGCTTTGCCCCCTGGCTGTTGTACGCCCGCTCAACCGTCGCCAACTACGACGTCGGGCGTGGGACATGGCAGGTCTTCTGGGCCAATTTGGTTGAGACGTACCAGGCTTTCAACTTCGGCTTTTCGGTTCGGCCGGGGGACCTGCCGTGGCCTAGCATTGTCGTTGGAGGCTTGGTCGTGCTGGGCGTAGCCGGTTCCATCGCCATCCGGCGGAGGGCGCTGTGGTTGGTCCTGGCCTATGCCCTGACGCCGCTGGCGTTTGGGGCAGCGACGCTGCTGCACCAGACCAACTTCAATCCGCGCTACCTGTTTGCGGGAGCGCCGGCCTACGCCCTGCTGTTGGGGGCGGCGCTGGTGCTGCTGTGGCGCTGGCAGTGGGCTGCCGGCGCGCTGGGCGGGCTGTTCCTGCTCGGCATCACAGGCTATTCCCTTCGGAACGTGGACTTTACGGCCGAGTTTCAGCCCAACGGTTATCGCGAGATGGTGGCCTACCTGGCTCGCCACGCGGTACCTCAGGAGTCGGTGGTCCTCGACGGCGTGTCCCAGTCGCCGCTGTACTTCTACTACGGCCAGCTCCAGGCCCGCTTGCCTGAGCGCGTGGAATTCCTGCCGCGGGACACGCTTAAAGCCACCCAAGCGACCGTGGACGAGCTGCTGGCCAGAGGCGGCGTGTGGTACCTGGAGAGCGACCTGCTGCGCTACGACCCCCATCACAACGCCGAGCGCTTGCTCGCGGCGGACGGCTACCAGGCGTCCGACCTCCACTTCGCCGGCCAGCGGCTGGAGTACTTCGCGGGCTTGCCATCGGCAGGCTCATCACGGGCAGCCAAGGCCAGCCTCAACGGCATGCGCCTCACAGGCATCAGCGCGCCTGACCAACCAGTCTCGGCCGGCCGGTCGCTCGGCGTGGAGCTCGATTGGCAGCGGGAGGCCGGGCCGGCACGCCCGTTCAAGCTGTCGTTGCGCCTGGAAGGGCCCGATGGCGCCGCCGCGCAGAACGACACGCTGCCGCTGGGCGGCTATGCCGACTTCACCGGCTGGGCTCCTGGTCAAACGCTGCGTGAGCGAGCCGGCCTGATCGTGCCCGTAGGCGCCATTCCCGGCGCCTACACGCTGCGGGCCTTGGTCTACGATGCGAGCTCGGGCCAGGCGCTTGGGCCGGCCATCGACCTCGGTAGTGTGACGGTGGACCACGCCGCGCCGCAGGTTGCCGCGGCTGCGGAGCTTCCGGCAATCGGGGTTTCGTTCAGCGCGGCAGATCGGGGGGCCACACCGTCTGCTGGCGCCGCCGCCTCGTCTCGGACCTCCCGCGATCCAAGCCTGGAGGCTGCGCCAGCGGGGGGCCCGGCGGCCGAGCTGCGCCTCGAGGCGGCCAAAGTGCCGGCCAACGGCATCACGCCCGGCGACCGCGTGCCCATTACCCTGCTGTGGTCCGGGGGGCCCACAGCTGAGCCGCGACACGTGAGCGTGGCCATCGGCGGCCAGCGGCAAGACCACCTTGTTGGCGGCGACCGCTACCCGACCACGGCTTGGCTGGCCCGCGACGTCGTGCGCGATGTAATCAGCTTCCGCGTTAGGCCGTCGCTCGAGGCTGGCGACTACCCGGTCAGCGTCGACGACGTCCCTATCGGCAGCGTGCACGTCCTATCCGTGGCTCGCTCCTTCACGCCGCCGCCGCTGGCGCACGAAGTCCATGCGCGCTTCGGACTGGTAGCCGAGCTGCTGGGCTACGACGCTCAGCATGGAGACGGCACGCTTCACGTGCAGCTCATCTGGCGCGCGCTGTCGGATGGCGACACCTCCTACACGGTATTCGTCCATGCACTCGGCCCCGATGGCAAGGTCATCGCGCAGGCTGATGTGGCGCCGGGCACCGACCGCTGGGTGAAAGGCCAGGTGGTGACCACTGCCTACGAGCTGCCCGCCCTATCCTCCGGCTACCGCCTTGAGATCGGCTTGTACGACGCGCCCACCGGCCAGCGCCTGCCGATCGGCGGTGGCGCCGACAGCGTCCTTCTACCGTGACCTATCCGAAGCCCAGCCAGCGTGGAATGGCGTTGCCCAGCAGATAGCCGCCGCCGGCCGAAACCGCGGCCACAAGGACAATCTCCAGAATACTTCGACCGATGTGGATACTGGCCAGCTTGCCCTTGATGGTGCCAATGGCCAGCAGTGCCACAAACGTCAGCGCCAGCGACACCGGAATCGCCCGCGGCACCGGCAAAAAGAAATAGGCCGCCAGCGGGAAAATGGAGCCGACGATGTACGACGCCGCCATGGTCAGCGCCTCGGAGATGTGGACGGCTTGCGGTTCGATCTGCAAGCCCAGTTCGCGGCTGACCATCACATTGGCATAGGCCTTTGGATAGCGCGCCAGCACGCTCGCTAGCAAGCGTGAATCCTCGACGCTGATGCCATCGTTGCGCATCATCTGCTCCATCTCCCACAGCTCATAGCCCGGAATCAGGCGCATCTTATCCAGCTCCCTGTCGATCTCCCGCTGCTGGACCTGCGCCTCGGCGCGGCCGGAAATGAACTCGCCCGCGCCCATAGACAGCGCGCCGGCGAAGGCCTCCGCCACGCCCGCCACAATCACCGCCCGCGTGTCGCCAGTCCCGCCGGCTACGCCGCTGATGACGCCCAGTGGCACCAGCAGCCCATCCAGCGACCCAAACACCAGCTCGCGGATGCGGCCAAGCCGCTCGATGCGCGTGCGCTCATCGGCGAGCTGAGCGACGTTGTCTTCTTGGATTGGCGTCCGATCGTCGCTCATGTGCCCGAGCATACCTGACGAGAATGACTTATGAACCCATTAGCTCTTTGTACTAGAATTAACTAATGGAGCCATTAGAGTAAAGTAATGCAGCAGCTTCTTGCGCCGGCGCAGCCCTATGCTGGAGCGCTTCGGACGCGCGTGCTGGTGTTCGATGGAGCCATGGGCACGTCGATCCAGCGCTTTAACCTCTCGGCGGCGGATTTCGGCGGCAAGGTCGGCTGCAACGACTTCCTGGTGCTGTCCAAGCCGGAGGTCGTCGAGGACATACACCTGGCATTCCTCGAGGCCGGCGCGGACGTCGTGGAAACCTGCACCTTCCAGGCGAGCCGCCGGCGGCTCGCCGAATGGGGCCTGGGGGAGCGGACCTACGAGCTGAACTTCGAAGCCGCCAGGCTGGCGCGGCGAGCCGCCGATAGGTTCAGCCAGCGCTTCGTGGCGGGTGCTATGGGGCCAACCGGCATGCTGCCCTCGTCGTCCGATCCAGCGTTGAGCAACATCACCTTCGCCGAGCTGCGCGAGCTGTACCGCGACCAAGCTGAGGCGCTGCTGGCTGGCGGCGTCGATCTGCTGCTGTTGGAAACGGCGCAAGACATGCTGGAATTGAAGGCCGGGTTGTTCGGCATCCGGGATGCACTGGCCAGCGCATCCCGAAGCGTGCCGGTGCAGGCGCAAATCACGCTGGACGTGACTGGCCGCATGCTGCTGGGCACCGACGTGTCCGGGGCGCTGGCCACCCTGGAGGCCCTGCCGTGCGACGTCATCGGCCTCAACTGCTCTACTGGCCCGGAGCACATGCGCGAGCCGATCCGCTACCTGTGCCAGCACTCGACCAAGCCAGTGTCGTGCATCCCCAACGCCGGCCTGCCGGTGAATGACGGCTCAGGCGAGGCAGTGTACCTGCTGGGGCCGGAGCCGATGGCGGCCGAGCTGCAGGCCTTCGTCACCGAGTTCGGGGTCAATGTCATCGGCGGCTGCTGCGGCACGACGCCGGAGCACATCCGGGCTTTTGTGGCGGCAACGCGCAGTCTGACGCCAGTTTCGAGTTCAGAGTTCAGAGTTCAGAGTTCGGGTGCGCCGGCTCAGGATTCGGGCGCGCCGGTTCAGCGTTGGGCATCAACTCGGAACTCGGAACTCGAAACTCGGAACTCGGAGCCGCGCATCGCCAGCGCCGTCCGGGCGGTATCCCTGTGGCAGGAGCCGCGGCCGCTCATTGTCGGCGAGCGGGTGAATACGCAGGGCAGCCGCAAGGTCAAGGAACTGTTGCTGGCGGACGACTACGAGGCCGTGGTCCAGATCGCTCGCGGGCAGGCCGACGAGGGCGCCCACGCGCTGGATGTGTGCTGCGCCCTCACCGAGCGAACGGATGAGGCGGCGCAGATGCGCGAGCTGGTGCGGCGACTGTCCGCCGCCGTCGAGGTGCCGCTGGTCATCGATTCCACCGAGGCGGACGTCATCCAGGTAGCGCTGGAACACTACCCTGGCCGGCCGATCGTCAACTCCATCCACCTCGGTGAGGCGGACCGCCTGCACAAGGTGCTGCCGCTGGTGAGGGACCATGGCGCGGCGGTGATTGCCATGTGCATCGGCGCCGACGGCATGGCCAAGACGGCGGAGCGCAAGCTCGGGGTGGCGCGCGAAATCCACGACGTCGCCACCGGCGAGTATGGCCTGGCTTCAGAGGCGCTCATCTTCGACACGCTGACCTTCCCGCTGTCGACCGGCCAGGAGGATCTGGTGGACTCGGCGGTGCAGACCATCGACGGCATCCGCGACATCAAGCAAGAGCTGCCGGGGGTGCTCACCGTCCTGGGCGTGTCGAACGTCTCCTTCGGCCTCAGTCCGCATAGCCGGCCGCTGCTGAACTCGATGTTCCTGCATCACGCGCTGGCGGCTGGGCTCGACCTGGCCATCGTGCACCCTTCGCAGGTGCGGCCGGTGCACGAGATCCCGGCCGAGGAACGCGAGCTGGCGGAGGACCTCATCTTCAACCGGCGAACGGATGCGCTGCCGCGCTTCATTGCCTATTTTGAGGGCGCGCAGCCGGAAGCTGCGCAGGTAGAGGTGCAGGACGACGACAAGCCCGTCGAGCAGCGCATCCACGACCAGATCCTGCATCGCAAGCGCGCGGGCATCCAGGCGCTGCTGGACGAGGCGCTGCTGACGCATGGACCGGTCGAGGTGCTGAACGAGGTGCTGCTGCCCGCCATGAAACACGTGGGCGACCTGTTCGGCGCCGGCGAGCTCATCCTACCGTACGTCCTGCAGTCGGCCGAGGTCATGAAGGCTGCTGTGGCGCATCTGGAGCAGTTCCTGGAAAAGCGCGAAGGCTACACCAAGGGCAAGGTGGTGCTGGCGACGGTTTTCGGCGATGTGCATGACATCGGCAAGAACCTGGTGAGCACCATCCTGTCCAACAACGGCTACACCGTCTACGACCTCGGCAAGCAGGTGCCGATCAATCAGATCATCGACAAGGCCATCGAAGTGGGCGCCGACGCCATCGGCCTGTCCGCCTTGCTGGTGTCCACCTCCAAGCAGATGCCGCTGTGCATCCAAGAGCTGCACCGCCGCGGGCTCGACATCCCCGTGCTGGTCGGCGGCGCCGCAATCAACCCGCGCTTCGGCCACCGCATCCTGTTTGCCGAAGAGGGGCAGCCCTACGCGCCCGGTGTGTTCTACAACAAGGATGCCTTCGAGGGCCTGGCCTCGATGGACGCGCTGACGGACGACGCTCGGTGCGAGTCGTTTGTGGCCGAGCGGCACGAGCAGGCGCTGCGCTCGCTGGCGGACGAAGAGCGTCGCGAGGCGGCGCGGGCATCGACCGGCAGCCGCCCCATGCGCAGCGCCGTGCAGCCAGTGGCGCCGCCGCAACCGCCCTTCTGGGGATCGAAGGTGCTGGACGAGATCGACCTGGACGAGCTGTTCGGCACGATCGACCGCAAGACGCTGTTCTCGCTGCACTGGGGCGGCAGCAAGACGCACGGCCAGGAGCGCGAGCGGCTGTTCCGGGAGGAGTTCGAGCCGCTGCTGGCCACATTGTGGGCGGAATGCACTGGCAGCGGCCTGATCGGTCCGTGGGCCACATATGGCTACTTTCACGCCGCGGCCGCGAGCGACGCTCTCGACCTCGATGGCCGCCGCTTCGACTTCCCGCGCCAGCCGGCGAACGACTACTTGTGCCTGAGCGACTATTTCGGCGCCGACGACGTGGCCGCCCTGCAGTTCGTGACTGCCGGCGGGCGCATCAGCCGGCGCATCGAGGAGCTGCAGGCGGCCGGCGAGTACTCGCAGATGTACTTCCTGCACGGCTTGGGCGTGTCCACGGCCGAGGCCGTTGCGGAGTACGTCCACCGCCGCATCCAGCGCGAGCTGGGGCTGCCGCCCGGCCGAGGCAAGCGCTACAGCTGGGGCTACCCTGCCTGCCCCGACCTGGCGCAGCACCGGTTGGTGTTCGATCTGCTGCCGGCCCGCACGAACCCCGACGTGGAGCTGACGGAGCTGCACGAGCTGATGCCCGAGCAGTCGACGGCCGCGCTGGTGGTTCACCACCCGCGGGCGGTCTACTTCGCGATGCATGATGCCTAGCTGTTCCTCGCACACCGCGGCGGGCAGGGCACTCCGAGCATGCGCATAGCGGATGCCTTCGGCCGCGGCCGGCCGGTGGTCTCATTCGAGTTCTTTCCACCCAAGACGCCGGAAGGCGTGGAAGCCCTGTACCGGACGGTTTCGGAAGATCTGGCGCCGCTGAGGCCGACGTTTGTGTCTGTGACCTATGGCGCCGGCGGCAGCACCCAGGACTTGACCGTGGAGCTGGTCAGCACCATCAAGCGAGATCACGGCATCGAGGCTATGTGCCATTTGACATGCGTCGGCCACAGCGCCGCCGAGCTGGCCCAGGTGCTCGACCGGTTGCAGGCCAATGGCATCGACAACGTGTTGGCGCTGCGGGGCGACCCGCCGACCGGCCAGAAGCATTTCGAGCGGCCAGCAGACGGCTTCGGCTACGCCCAGGAGTTGGTGCGCTTCGTTCGATCGCGTTACGCCTTTTGTGTGGGCGGCAGTTGCTACCCGGAAGTCCACCCCGATTGTCCGGACGCGGCCGAAGACCTGCGGCATCTGCGGGAAAAGGTCGACTCCGGGGCGGAGTTCCTGATCTCGCAGCTGTTCTTCGATCCCAGCGTGTACTTCGATTTCGTCGGGCGGGCACGGGCCCTCGGCATCAGCGTGCCAATCGTGCCCGGCATTCTGCCGGTGCTGAGCCTGCCGCAGATCGAGCGCTTCACAGCGCTGTGTGGGGCCTCGATCCCGCATCGACTACGAGCACGGTTGGAAGCTTGCGCAGGCGAGCAGGAAGTCGTGCAGGCGGGCATCGATTGGGGGACGGAGCAGTGCTCGGCGCTGCTCGAGGGCGGGGCGCCCGGCATCCACTTCTACAGCCTTAACCGCGCCCACTCGGTACGAGCCATCCTGGACAACCTGGGGTTGCCAGCCGCGGCATAATAGCACATATGTTCGAGTCGGGCCGCGGCTTACGGCATCAGGCTAGGGGTGGGCGACGTGGACTCGCACGCCAAGCCGGAGCACTGCTTTCACCAGCTCCGATAAGTCGCCAGCGGTCGGCGGCGGCGCGCTGGAAGCCGTCACGATTGCTGTTGCCGTTCATGCTTCCTCGCCCACCGCGGTGGACGAGGAAGCGGTTGTGCGTTCCGTGCCAGGCGTCCAAATTCCGCGAATCGGTATGCGGCAACTCGGGCAGGCGCCGTTCACGATGCGATTCCGGCGGACGATGAAGCCGTAGCGTTCGATCAGCAGCTCGTTGCAGCGGGGACAGTAGGTATTCTCCCAGCGGCCGACGCGGCCCGGCAGGTTGCCGGCGTAGACGTAGTGCAGGCCTGCTTCTTTGCCGATCTCGCAGGCGCGCAGCAGGGTGGTCACCGGCGTATCGTCGTGGTCCTGCATGCGGTAGTCCTGGTGATAGGCGGTCACGTGCCAGGGAATGTCCGGCGAGATGCCCGCCAGGAAGCGCGCGGCCTCGCGCAGCTCGGCCTCCGAGTCGTTGAAGCCGGGGACGGTCAGGGTCACGACCTCAACCCAGAACCCCATGTCCATTAACCGCTCGATGGTCTGCAGGATGTTATCGAGCTTGCCGCCCAGTTGGCGGTAGTTGCGGTCAGACATGGTCTTGAGGTCGACCTTGTACGCGTCGACCCAGGGCCGCAGATAGGCCAGCACTTCGGGCGTCGCGTTGCCGTTGGATACGAACGCGGTGCGGAAGCCCGCTTCCCGCGCCGGCTTGAATACGTCGACGGCCCATTCAGCGGTGATCAGCGGCTCGTTATAGGAGCTGACGACCAGGCTGGCGTGATGCTGAATCGCCAGGCCAACGAGCTGCTCCGGCGCGCACTTCATGGCCGGGGAAACAGCCTTGGGGTCGCGCAGCGCCTGCGACGTGACCCAGTTCTGGCAATAGGCGCAGTGCAGATCGCAGCCGAGCATGCCAAAGGTCAGAGCGTCGGACCCCGGTAGGACGTGGAAGAAGGGCTTCTTCTCGGTAGGGTCGCACTGAACGCCACCGACGTAGCCTTTGGGCACCATGAGCCGGCCGTGCTGGTTGAAGCGGACCTTGCAGATGCCGCGCTGGCCGTCGCCGATCAGGCAGCGATGCCCGCAAGCGAAGCAGCGCAGCCGGCCATCGGCTTCGGTGGCGTACAGCTGGCCGTCGGCGACGAGGGTATCCAGCAGCTGCGCCAGCGGCGTGTTGGTGGCGTCCGCCATGGGCCCGAGTGTAGCGAGGGCTGACGCCGAGCTACGGCAAGCGGCCGGCGGAGTTCGGCAGGGCCACCACATCGACCGAGAGCCGGCGCGCCACATTGGCAAGGGCGCCATCTGAGGTTGCCAATGCGGCTTTGCGATGCACGGCCGCAGCCAGCGCAACGCAATCAGCCAACGATAGCGGACAGGTTCGGGGATTGTAGTACTGCGCCCTCAATTCACCGGCTTCACGGCCATCTTCGTGATCGATCGACAGCACTGAAAGACCTGAGTCCACAAGTTGATCGATCGCATCGAGAAGCTCGGCGGGCAGGTAGCACCTAACGC
>Ga0307374_10014741_pt1 | contig 10601 bp, 6 predicted proteins | sample OX3MG_FD_202532 | JGI IMG/M metagenome (GOLD analysis project Ga0307374, IMG submission 202532) | Soil microbial communities from Risofladan, Vaasa, Finland - OX-3 | ecosystem: Environmental > Terrestrial > Soil > Coastal area > Acid sulfate soil | place: Finland: Risofladan, Vaasa | collected...
CCTCTGGGTATCGGTCGGCATGCCGAGCTGGCTGAGCTTGTACAGCGACCGGCTCTTGTCGAGGATCCTCATCACGCACTTCTCGCCGAACACCGTCGCCATGGTCGACACGCGCACGTCGATGCCGCGCCCGTCCACCTCCATCGCGAACTGGCCGTCCTGCGCCTTGCGGCGCTCGACGATGTTCATGCCGGCGAGGATCTTGATGCGCGACGTCAACGGCGACGACATGGCCATCGGGAGGCTCAGGACGTCGTGGAGGGCGCCGTCGATGCGGAACCGAACCCGCAGCTGATTGTCGCTCGGCTCGAGGTGAACGTCCGAGGCACGGTCGCGCAATGCCTCGGTGACGATGGTGTTGACCACTTTGGCGACGGGGGAGTCGGCCGCGATCTTCTCTTCGGTGCCGATGGTCGGACCGGTCTTGGGCGTCTCGGTCGCGACGTACGCGCTGACGAGGCGGTCGACGTCGGCGAGGGCCCGGTACGCGCGGTCGATCGCCTGGCGGGCGATGGTCGGCGGCACGGCAAGCAGCTGCACGGGCGCGCCACCCAAGGCCTCGCGTAGACGTTCCTCGAGGCCGGGGCGTAGGTCGCCGACGATGACCTCGATCACGCCGTCGATGTCGCGGAGCGGCAGCGCGTTGAGCTCGCGAGCGAGTTTCTCGTCGAATTTCCCGGTGATCTGCGGGTTGGGGGCCTGGTGCGAAAGGTCGCCGACGCCGACGCCGAACTGGCCGGCCAGGACATTGGTGAGGCGGCGCTCGTCTATGAAACCGAGCCGGACGAGTACCTCGCCGAGGCGTTGGCCGGTCTTCTTCTGCTCCTCTAACGCCTGCTTGAGCTGGGAGGGGGTGAGCAGGCCCTGCGCAACGAGCAGGTCGCCGAGCATCGCGGTGGGCGGCTCAGGCGCGCCATCCGGCGCAGACACCATGGACTCGTCGTCTTCGGTCGACTCAGGACGGCGCGCGCGCAGAGGCCGGCGGGGCCGGCGGTCGCCGTCACCGGGACCGGCAGGGTCGTCACCGACGATGATCGGCTCGAACTCGTAGGAGGTGGGTGCTTCTGGCGCGGCCGGAGCGGCAGAAGCGGAAACGAGCACTGGCTCGGGCTTGGGCACCGGGCGTGGCCCGGTGCCTTTCCACTCCTTCTCCCAAGGGTTGGGCTCGGGAGGGGGAGGTGGTTCGCTGCCGCGACCGAACAGGCGGGCCATTACGCGTGCCTCCTAACCGCGTCGTCACAGCTCGAGACCACGTCACCCTTGGTGGGGATCTTGTCTCCGAACTGTGCAAACGGCGACATGTCAGCCAAGCCCCCGATCACCAACGGAAGGCCGTCGCGCAATCCGCACACGGCACCCATCTCCGAAAGTGCAGGCTCCGAGTCCGCTCGGCTGCGGATCGTCACGACTACGTCGACGTCGTGCTTGTCCAGCGGGCATCCTCGCCCCGGGATCATCCCGTTGCACGGAAATGGCGAGCCGGCGTTGTCGCTGCACCTGTGCACCTTCCGGCCGGCAGATCGCAGCTGGGCGGAGGCGTCGGCGATCGCCCACTCCTCGCTGCCGACGACCAGCACCTGGGCGGCCTTCGTTACCGCCTCACGGTCGTCCGAGCCGCCGCCGGACATGTCTGATCGTGGCACCACTCGCTGCACGTCGATGAGTGTCGACCACCAGCGTCACCCGGCACCCTCCGGTGCATCAACGGAATCCCAACTCGCCCGGAGTATGTTTTTGGGCGGCCATGGCTGCGACAGGCAACAACCGGATACTCGTCGTCGACGACGACCAGGAACTCAGCTCGCTGCTCAAGCTGGTACTTGAAGGCGAGGGCTACTCGGTGTCGGTGGCTTCCGACGCTGAAGGGGCCATCTCCAAGGTGGACAGCGAGTCACCAGACCTGGTGGTACTGGACATCACCCTGGGGCGTGACGACGGGCGGATAGTACTCGCCAAGATCCGGGAGAAGGGCGAGCTTCCGGTGATCTTCATCAGCGGGAAGGGGGACACCGCGGACCGGGTCTTGGGGCTGCGCCTGGGGGCGGACGACTACATCGCCAAGCCGTTCTCGCCCGTGGAGCTCGTCGCCCGCATCGAGTCGGTCCTGCGCCGGGCCGTGCCCCGGGTCGACCCGGTCCCGGCGGGGGGATCCGAGGTCGCCGATGGGCTGGTGCTCAACGAGCTCACCCGGGAGGTCGTCGTGGAGGGGCGTGGCGTCGAGCTCACGGCCAAGGAGTTCGACCTTCTCGCCTTCCTGATCCGCTCACCCCGCCAGGTGTTCAGCCGGGGGCAGCTGCTGGAGCACGTGTGGTCCTCCCGCTCCGAATGGCAGGACGAGGCGACGGTCACCGAGCACGTGCGCCGTGTCCGTCACAAGGTGGAAAAAGACCCCGAGAAGCCGCGGTGGATCACCACCGTGAGGGGCGTCGGTTACCGCTTCGAACCCTGAAGCGCCTGTTCCTCGAGGAGCTCCGCAACCCGTAGCCGGAGCGTGTCCGGCTTGTACGGCTTCCTGACCACCCGGTCGCGGTGGTCGGGGATCTGCGTCTCCGAGTAGCCGGTCATATAGAGAACGGGCAGGTCGGGCTGGGAAACCCGCGCCTGGGTCGCCAGGTCGATGCCCGACAGACCGGGCAGGCGGATGTCAGTGACGAGGGCGTCGAACGTGCCGGAGCGGGCAAGCTTGATCATCGCCTCCTCGGCACTCGACACCCCGACCACCTCTAGCCCGATGCTCCCCAGGGCCGCTTCGGCGATCGTCCGCAGCTCGTCCTCGTCCTCGACCAGGAGCACCCTCCCGGACACCCTGCGGCCTGGCGGCCACGTTTCGTCTTCCTCGGTGCCGCTCGACAGCGCCGCGTCCTGGGCCATCGGCAGCCAGATCCGGATCGATGTGCCCTGCCCAGGTGTCGACCAGACCCGCAGCTGCCCACCCCGGTCCTTGACCAGGCCGTAGACGGTCGAGAGCCCGAGGCCGGTGCCGTGCCCGCGCTCCTTGGTCGTGAAAAACGGCTCCAGGCAACGCGCCTGCACGTCCTCGCTCATCCCCGGCCCGTCGTCGGCGATGGTCAGGATGGCCAGCTGCCCGTCCGGGAGCTCGTGCTGCCACCGTTCCTCGTCACCCGGCAGGTCCGAATCCAAGGAAATGTATATGTTGCCGGCATTCTCCATCGCGTCACAGGCGTTGATGACGAGGTTCATGACTATCTGTTCCATCTCGCTCGGATCGAGACGGACCTTGACCGTGTCCGCCGGGCGGTCCACGGTCAGCGAGACGTTGGGACCGGCGACCCGGGGGAGGACCGCTTCGAGGTTGGCGATCTCGCTGGCGAGGTCGATCACTACGCCGGAGTCGAGCTGCCGGCGGGTCATCCCGAGCATCTGCTGGGTCAGGGCCGCGGCCCGTTTCGACGCGCCTGTGATGTTGTCGAGCAGGCTCGACTGCTGCTCGGACGTGACCGTCCGGCGCAGCACGTCCGAGTAGCCGATGATCAGGGTGAGCAGGTTGTTGAAGTCGTGCGCGACGCGGCCGGCTACCTGGCCCATGGCTTCGAGGCGCTGCGCCTGGACCAGGGCGCGCTCGGCCCGCCGGATCTCGCTGAGGTCGATCCCGGCCACGAGCACGGACTCGTCGTCCGCCGACGAGGTGGCCGGCATTGGGGCCGCCGAGAGCGACAGCTCGTGCTGGCCGACCGACACCGTCCGGGTGACCGGACCGGCTCGCTCGCGCACCGAATCCGTCAGCCCGATCATGACCGGCTGCAAGGCCTGCTCCAGGTTCCAGTCCCTGGGGTCCGGACCCCACCCGAAGAGCCGCTGAGCCGCCGGGTTCGCCGAGGTGACGGTCCCGTCCTCGCGCAGGCCCACCAGCGCCACCGGCGACGATTCGACGACCGCCCGGAGGCGGGCCTCGTGCAGCACCGTCGACTCGGTCCCCAGCGCCCGCTCGAACGCTACGGGTATCAACGACGCCAGCGACGACAGCACCAGCTCCTCGTCCGAGGAAAAGTCGTCACCGACGAACACCACAAGTGCCGCTCGCTGCCACGGGTCACTGCTCGGCAGCGGATACGACACCCATCCCTCGCCCCTGGCGGAACGGTGGTTCGACACCGCGTCGAAGGCGATCTCCGCCGTCGCCCGGTCGACGTCGCCGGCCTCGGCCTCCATGATCGACCCGTCGCCCATCCACCAGCGGGCGATCGCGCCATCCGCTTCTTGGATGACGCACGCCTCGACGCAGGCGACTTGCAGCACGCCCCGGGCGGTGCCGGCGCCCGCGAGGTTGGTGGCCGCGGTAGCGAGGCGGCGGAGACGCCGGACCGTCCTGCTCTGGTCCCGTGCCGACGCCTGCATGTCCTTGTGCAGCATCACCCGCTGGATGGCTGTGCCGAGGCGGGTCGCAAGCTCTGCACCTATCCGCAGAGCCGAGGGCCGGAACCCCCTGCGGAACCGGCCGGTGGCGACCACGAACCATCCGAGGGTGATCCCGCCACCGGTGATCGGGGCGACGACCAGGGACTGCGCCTCGAGACGCTCACGTACCAGCTTGGCGTTGGGGGGCTCGTCGACGTCGCCCCAGGCGAGGACGGGGCGCCGGTCCGGCGCACACAGCCGGCCCACGGGGCCCCAGGAGACGGGGGCGTTCAGTCCGCTCGTCCTGGCGACGCGGTATCCGGAGCATGTGACCTCGCCGTTGGGCCCGATGACCTCGACCGCGCAGAGGTCGGCGAAGTCCGGCACGCACGCGTCGGCGACCTGGGCGACGGCCTCCTCGAAGTCCTCCAGCGTCGCGTCGAGGATGCGGCTCGTGGTGGCGAGCAGCTCCAGGCGCGCGAGCGCCTCCTGCTCGCCGAGGATGGCGACTTCGATAGCACTCAGGCCATCGCGATCGGTCAACAGGGCCTCGCTGCGTGCATCGTCATACTGGTGCCTTTCGCCGCCGCGGCGCCCCGGCCCGGCTGGCACCCCGGAGACGCTAGCAGCGCGAAACGTCCAGTACGAGCACCGATGACTAATTGGTGCCTTCGAGAACTCCCAGACTCCGGCCCAGGGACACCCAGTCGGTGGCGATCTCTCGCTGCGCCTGGGCGAGCGGCATCTCCCCGCGGCACACCGCACGGTTCGCCGCGTACTCGACGTCGTCCTTGGGGTTCGGGGAAGCTCCGGGTTCGGGCCACAGGTTCTTGGGATCGGCAGGCGACCCGCCAAGCTCGAGGGGTATCAGGTGGTCCTCCTCGTAGCCGGACATCGACCCGGGGTCCCCGTAGCTGTCCATCTGCTCCCGTTTCAGCTTCTCGGTGTACGACTCCGGCGGGCGCACGGTCGACGTCCACCCCCGCGTGCAGATCGTCTGGTCGATGTTCGCCTGGCTGACCGACGGGTTCGTCACTCCGGGCGTGCATGCCGGGTCGGGCAACACGTACCCGTACTGCTGGCGGTAGGAGCACTGCGCCCCTCCCGCCATCACGCTGATCCCCGCCGGCGCTGTCGTCGCGGGGGACGCCGCCGTACCGGGCCCGCCCGTGGCCGTGGTCGAGGTGGTCTGCGGCGGCAGCGTCCGGAGCGTCCCTGTCACCGACGTCGAAAGGCACCCGCCGGTGGCCAGCGCCATCAGGACCCCTGAGATCAGCAGCTTCGGTCTCATGTGCAGATGTTCCCACCCCCCAGTGACGCTGTACCCCAGGCGCCCATCAAGCGAAGGGCTGGATAGGAGGAGAGGGGCGGGAGCCGGGAAACGGCCGGGTCGTTCGAAGCGCAGCGGAGCGACCCGGACGGGCCCGGTCCCGCTTCCTCTCCTCCCGGCTGGTCCTGAGCCCTATCCCCCGGTCCCGCTTCCTCTCCTCCCGGCTGGTCCTGAGCCCCTAGTTACGCGGGAGATCCTTGAAAGGGGTCACCTTGTCGTTGTTGGGCTCCTTGGGCAGGCCGAGGACCCGCTCGCCGATGATGTTGTGCTGGATCTCGTCGGTGCCGCCGTAGATCTGCGGCGCCTGGGCGAACAGGGACATCTCGGTCACGGCACCCCCGAGCCCGCCGGCAGGTAGGCCCTCGAGGGACTTCTCGCCGGCGCTGTCGTAGGCGTGGAGCATGCCGCGGGGCCCGAGAAGCCGGAGGCCGAGGTCGCGCGACAGGCGGAGGATGATGCTCATGGACAGCTTGGCGATGTTGCCGATCCCGGGGATGTCGCCACCGGTGGTACGCAGCGCCTTCTGCCTCAAGGTCAGATAACGACCGATCTCCGTCAGCGTGTACAGCTTCGCCAGGTCCTGGCGCACCTGCGGGTCACCGTTGAGACCCGTCTCCTTGGCGACCGCCTGGAGGAGTCTGGAGGTGCCGGCGACGCCGCCTGGGCCACCCGAGCCGCCCCGGGTTCGCCCCGTTACGAGGTCGCCTGCTCGCTTGTCCAGGTCCCCGGCAATGGTCCCGGGAACCGCGGTGCTCGCACCCGCGGAACCCCCGCCGGCGCCGAGCCCGGCCCGTTCGAAGGCGAGGGTGGTGTTGGCGACGGCCCAGCCGTTGTTGAGCCCGCCGATGATCGCGTCGTTGCCGACCCGGGCCTCGGTGATGAAGACCTCGTTGAACAGGGCCCGGCCGGTCATCTCCCGGAGCGGCCGTACCTCGACGCCGGGCTGGCGCATGTCGAACGCGAAGTAGGTGATGCCCTGGTGCTTGGGCACCTCGGGGTTGGTGCGGGCGAGGAGCATGCCCATGTCGGCCACCTGGCCGCCGGAGGTCCAGACCTTCTGGCCGGTGATGATCCACTCCTCGCCATCGCGCTCGGCCTTGGTCTGAAGGCCGGCGAGGTCCGAGCCGGCGCCGGGCTCGCTGAAGAGCTGGCACCACCCCTGGGCGCCGGTCACTATCGGCTTGACATAGCGTTCGATCTGGTCCGCGTCGCCGTGGGTGGCGATGGTCGGCCCGGCGAGGAGCAGGCCGAGGCCGCCGGGGGCGGGCAGGGCTCCGAACTCGACGATCGCCTCTTGGACGCGGACGGCCTCGGCGCGCGAGAGCCCCTTGCCGTAGGCGTTGTCCGGCAGGGAGGGCGCGGCCCAGCCTGACTCGCCCAGGCGTGCCCACCAGTCGCGCACCGTCAGGTCGGGGTCCCAGTTCTCGGAGAGCCATTGCTTGACTTCCGCTACCGGGTCACCTGCGGTGTGCGAACTGGTGGTGTCAGCGGCCTGCATCGTCCTCATGCCCTCCATCTATCCCTCTCGAAGCTACAAGCAACCCGCCATATAGGCCAGTTCGCGTAAGGTTTTTCGACCGGCGGGTTCCGCTGCGTATGTTGTTCCCATGGCCGCTCATGATCGGCGTGGGGGCCGTGTGACCGTGTACCGGCACAAGGTCCGATACTTCGAGGCGGACCAGCAGGGTGTCGTGTTCAACATGTGGTACCTCGGATATTTCGACGAGGCCATGACGACGTTCCTGGAGGAAGGCGGCCTGGGGTACCAGCAGATGCTCGACGCAGGCTTCGATGTGCAGCTCGTGCACAGCGAGATCGACTGGGGGTCCTCCCTGCGTTGGGGCGACGAGGCGGAAGTGTGCGTGGGGCTGGCCGAGCGTGGGACGACCTCTTTTTCCCTCAGCTTCGACGTCTGCGCCGGCGGCGAGAAGGTGGCCGCAGGCCGCACCGTGTACGTGGTCGTCGCCACCGACGGGTCGGGCAAGCGGCCCATCCCCGAGATCCTCGGCAAGGCTCTCGGGGCCCTGTGACCTCGGAGATCGACGCCGCGGTCGGCGTCGCGTCGGATCTGCTGGCCGCGGCCGGCGCCCGCCGGGGGTGGCGCGAGGCGGCGCAGGCCCGGCGGATGAGCCGCATCCTGTCGACACCCGGAGGCTTCGACCTGCTGCTCGCGTTGACCGACGAGGTGCTTCGCATCCGCGAGCCAAGGCGTGCAGCGCGCGTCCTGGCGGAGCTCGCCGGCGAGAACACGGCTGCGCTCGGGCTGCTCGACCGTCTCGCCCTGACCGCCGGCGCCCGGGTCGCGCCGTTCGCGCCGGGGCTCGTCGTGCCCGCCGCGCGGCGCCGGGTGCGCGCGGAGATGGGCGCCGTGATCCTCCCGGCCGCCGAGGACCAGCTGGCGCGCCACGCGCGGCACCGGCGCCGCCAGGGCATCCGGCTCAACGTCAACGTCCTCGGCGAGGCCATCCTCGGCGACCGTGAGGCCGCACGCCGGCTCGAGCAGGTGAAGGCGGCCCTCACCCACCCCTCCATCGACTACGTCTCGGTGAAGATCTCGTCGATCTGCGCGCAGATCGACGTGCTGCGCTTCGACTTCGAGGTGGAGCGCATCGCCGCCCACCTGAGGGACCTGTACGACACGGCCGCGAGGTTCACGCCGGCGAAGTTCGTCAACCTCGACATGGAGGAGTACCGCGACCTCGATCTGACCCTCGCGGTGTTCCGCAGGGTGCTCGACGAGCAGCGCTACGAGCGCCTGGGCGCCGGCGTGGTGCTGCAGGCGTACCTGCCCGACTCGCTGCCGGCGCTGGAAGAGTTGTGCGGGTGGGCGCGCGCGAGGCGCGACGGCGCCGGCGGCTGGGTGAAGGTGCGGATCGTCAAGGGCGCCAACCTGGCGGCTGAGCGCGTCGAGGCCGAGCTGCACGGTTGGCCGCAGGCTACGTTCCTGGAAAAAGACGAGACCGACGCGAACTACAAGCGCATGCTCGACGTGGCCCTGGACCCGGCGAACGACGGGGCGGTCCGCGTCGGCGTCGCCTCGCACAACCTCTTCGAGATCGGATGGGCGCACGCACGCGCCGATCGATTGGGCGCGCTGGATCGGGTGGAGTTCGAGATGCTCGAGGGCATGGCACCCGCCGTGGCGGAGGCCGCGGCGCAACGATTCGGCGGGTTGCTGCTGTACGCGCCCGTGGTGGACGAGCAGGAGATGGAGTCGGCGATCGCTTACCTGGTGCGGCGCCTCGACGAGAACACCGGCCCGCAGAACTTCCTGGCCCACCAGTTCGATCTGGAAGTCGGTTCGCCGGCGTGGATGCAGGAGGAGCAGCGGTTCCGGCGGTCGGTCGCGGCGCGTAGTGAGCGGCCGCCGGCGACGAAGCGGGTGCAGGACCGGTCGTCGGAGCCGGGGCGCTTGGCGGTGTCCACTCTCGGCTTCGCCAACGAGCCGGACACCGACTTCACCGTCACAGCGAACCGCCGGTGGGTGACGTCGTGCCTGGGGGCGGTCGCGTCGTCGGGCCTGCCTGACTACCGGCCCGTCGTCGGCGGGACCATCTTCGGCGGCAACCTGGAGGCTGTCGACGGAACAGATCCGAGCCGGCCGGAACGCCCGGCGTACAGATGGCTCTCGGCTGATGACGCCGCGGTCGAGGTCGCTCTGTCGTCGGCTGCGGTAGCGCAGCAGGAGTGGGCCGCGTTGGCGCCGGCGCGCCGGCGTGAGGTGCTGCTCGGTGCGGCCGACTCCCTTGCCAGCGCCCGGGGCCGCCTGCTGGCGGTGATGGCCTACGACACCGGCAAGACCATCCGGGAGGGCGACCCGGAGGTGTCGGAGGCGGTCGATTTCGCCTCGTACTACGCGTCGAAGGTTCCCGACGGCGGCGGGTTCGAGCCGCACGGGACGGTCGTGGTGGCGTCGCCGTGGAACTTCCCGTTGTCGATACCGGCGGGCGGGGTGCTGGCGTCGTTGGCGGCCGGGAACGCGGTGATCCTGAAGCCGGCGCCCGAGGCCGTCGCGGTGGCGGGCGAACTGGTGAAGGCGTTGTGGGAAGGCGGCGTTCCGCGCGAGGTGCTGCAGTTCGCCCCTTGCGTTGACGGCGAAGCGAGCCGGAAGTTGATCACCGACCCCCGCGTCGACGCGGTTGTGCTGACAGGTTCGTGGGAGACGGCGCGGATGTTCCTCGGTTGGCGGCCAGGGTTGAAGTTGCACGCCGAGACGAGCGGCAAGAACGCGATCGTCGTGACGGCCACCGCGGACGTGGACGAGGCTGTGGCCGACGTGGTCAGGTCCGCGTTCGGGCACGCGGGGCAGAAGTGCTCCGCGGCGAGCCTGGTGATAGTCGAGGCCGCAGTGCACGACGACCCCAGGTTCCTGAGACGGCTGTCGGACATGGTCGCGACGCTCCGGGTCGGACCGGCGTGGGATCTGTCGACCGCGATGGGGCCGGTGATTCGCCCGCCGGAAGGCCCGCTGCTGGCGGCCCTGACTCGTCTGGAGGCGGGGGAGAGCTGGCTCGTCGAGCCGCGGCGGCTGGACGAGCTGGGATACCTGTGGAGCCCCGGCGTGAAGGCCGGCGTCTCGCCGGGGTCGATGTTCCACCTCACCGAATGCTTCGGGCCGGTGCTGGGGGTGATGCGCGCCCGCGACCTCGACGATGCGATCGAGTTGCAGAACGCGCCTGCGTACGGTCTCACCGCCGGCCTCCACGCCCTGGATCCGTCCGAGATCGAGTACTGGCGCGAACGGGTCCACGCCGGGAACCTCTACGTCAACCGCGGCATAACCGGCGCGATCGTGCGCCGGCAACCCTTCGGTGGCTGGAAGCGCTCGGTCGTCGGCCCCGGCGCGAAGGCAGGTGGCCCCGACTACGTCGCGAGCCTCGGTTGCTGGCCGGTCGCCGATCATGCATCGCCCGAG
>Ga0307374_10014742_pt1 | contig 10600 bp, 8 predicted proteins | sample OX3MG_FD_202532 | JGI IMG/M metagenome (GOLD analysis project Ga0307374, IMG submission 202532) | Soil microbial communities from Risofladan, Vaasa, Finland - OX-3 | ecosystem: Environmental > Terrestrial > Soil > Coastal area > Acid sulfate soil | place: Finland: Risofladan, Vaasa | collected...
CGCGGCTGGCGGCGTGGCGCGCCAGCCACCAACCGTTCCACTGGTTCCTCGAGTTCTACGCCATCGTCCACGCCCACGGCGGCTTCGATGTCATCATCGGCAACCCGCCGTATGTGGAGTACGCCAAGGTTCGTTCTCGCTATACAACTAGACATTCGGTGGTAGAGGCTTGTGGAAATCTCTATTCCTTCATCCTTGAGCGAAGCTTTCGACTAATTGAGAAGGCTGGTCGGTTCGGCATGATAGTCCCCGTTAGTCTGTTATGCACGGAAAGAATGGCACAGGCACAACGCCTCGTGCTCAACAGTGGACATAGTTGGGCAAGCTCGTTTGACATGAGGCCCAGCACGTTGTTTTCGGGTGTTTCTCAAAGGCTGACCATCCTTTTGACTTCGGTTTCTGGTGATCGAGATACGATTCATCTGGGCGGATATCGAAGGTGGCACGAGGAGGAACGTGACACCTTACTCGCAACCCAGCAATACCTACCTTACGCCAGGTTGGAGGTCAGGCTCGGCTATATGCCGAAGATTGCTCACATCGCCGAACTGTCAATTTCAAATAAAGTTACGGGCGCTTCGTTGGGGTCATTTGAGATCATTGGCGAAGCGAAACCCATTTATGTTCACAGGATTGTCCGATACTTTATCAAAGCCGTAGATTTCTTGCCTCATTTCCAGAACGAAGCAGAAGGAATTAAGAAATCTGAGGACTACAAACCGTTCACCTTCAGGCAGGATTTGTCATCGGCGTTGGCAGCAGCCATCAATAGCTCAGCATTTTACTGGTTCTGGCACGCCTATAGTGATGGGTTTCACTGCGGCTACCGTGATGTCAGGGCTTTCGGACTCAATCACCCTATGACCCTAGATACCGTGGAAGCACTGAGCGATCTCAACGTGTCGACGATGAAGGATTTTAGAGAAAATAGCCATCGGCGGTCAATCTATTCAAAGGCGACTGGACGCATTGAGTACGATGAAATTTCGCCGAAACAATCCAAGCCCATCATAGACGAGATCGACCGGGCGCTGGCGCAGCACTACGGCTTCACGGATGAGGAACTGGACTTCATCATCAACTACGACATCAAGTATCGCATGGGCGCTGGGGGCGGCGAGGCGGATGGCGACGCGAACGGCGAGGGGGAGTAGCGGCGATGGCGGATGCAGCGGATGCGGCGGCGGCGGCGCTCCCCTACCGGCGGCTGGACCGCGACGACCCCGCCTGCCCCGCCGGGCTGCGCGAGGCCGCCGCGCGCTGCGATGTGCGCGCGCTGGATGCGCTGGGCGACGTGGCGCTGGCCGCGCGTCCGCTGCTCGGCTTCGTCTGCTCCGCGCGCTGCCCCGGCGGCGTGATCCTGGGCGCCTACGATCTGGGGCGCGCGTTCCGGGCGCAGGGCGTCGCCGTGGTCAGCGGCTTCCACTCGCCGATCGAGCGTGAGCTGCTGCGGCTGTTGCTGGTCGGCCAGCAGCCGATCGTGCTCTGCGCGGCCCGCAGCCTGGCGCGGCTGCGTCCGCCGGCGGAGTGGCGGGCGGCGCTGGCGGCGGGTCGGCTGCTGGTCGTCTCGCCGATCACGGGGGAGGCGCGGCGGGCGAGCGCGGCGCAGGCGATGGCGCGCAACCAGTTCGTGGCGGCGCTGGCCACGGCGAGCGGCGGCGTGCTGCTAGCGGCCCACGCGGCCCACGGCGGCAAGACGGAGGCGCTGTGCGACGCGGTGTTGGCGCGCGGGGAGCCGCTGCTGGTCTGCGACGACGCGAGCAACGCGGAGTTGGTGGCGCGGGGGGCGCAGGCGATCAGCGCGGCGACGTTTGGGGCATGGTGGGGTGGGTGCGCGGGGTAGGCGACGGGTGTGGGGCCTAGGGGACGGCGGGGCGCGTAGGGGGCGGCGCGTGAACGGCGGGCGGCGTAGGGGCGCATGAATGTGCGTCGTGAGGCGGGGCGGCGGGCGCGTGAATGGGTGGCGGGGCGGCGGCCAGTGCGTGAACGCGCGCTGTGAGGCCTTCGTGGCGACAGGTCTCACGGCGCGCGTTCACGCGCCCGGCGTCCTCGCCCGGCGATCCCGCCACCATCTGCTATGATACCCTCGTCCGTCCCATCCGCATCCCACATATCATTCGCGCCATGCAAAGGAGCCTGCTGTGTCATCACCATCGTCGCCTTCACACATACCTTCCGTCTTCGTCCCCGCCTACGCCAAGGTGAACCTGACGCTGGCCGTGCTGGGAAGGCGCGCGGACGGCTATCATCAGCTGGCCTCGGTGATGCAGACCGTCGCGCTGCACGATACCCTGCGGCTAGCTCCGTTGGCGCAAGGCGACGCGGTGTCTTCCACATACACGCCGCCAATCGCCTTCGCCTGCGATCTGCCGGAGCTGGGCGCCGCTACTGATAACCTGGCGGTTCGCGCGGCGCAAGTGATGCAGGGCGAGGCGCTGGCGATGGGGGGCGACGCGGCGCGACGAGCGCGGCAGGGATTGCTGTTGGAACTGCGGAAGCAGACGCCAACGCAGGCAGGGCTGGGCGGCGGCAGCAGCGACGCGGCCTGCGTGCTGGCGGCGCTCAATGCGCTGTGGGGGCTGGGGCTGGGCGCGGCGCGGCTGGAGGCGCTGGCCGCGACGCTGGGGTCGGATACGCCGTTCTTCGTCGGCGGGGGGACGGCGCTGATTGGCGGGCGCGGCGAGGTGGTGACGCCGCTGCCCGACGCCGAGCCGCTCTGGTTGATCCTGCTGAAGCCGCGCGTCGGCGTCTCGACCGCTGCGATCTTCCGCGCGCTCACCCCGGCGGATTACGGCGACGAAGCCGATACGCAGGCAGTGGTCGCAGCGATCCAGGCCAGGCGCCCGCTGCCATTCGACCGGCTGACCAACACGCTGGAGCCGGTGACGTTGCGGGCGTATCCGGCAGTCGCCGCCGCGCGCGAACGGCTGCTGGCGGCGGGCGCGCCCACCGTGCGGATGTCGGGTAGCGGACCGACGCTCTACGCGCCGTTTCGCAGCCTGGACGAGGCGACGGCGGTCCATCGTCGGTTGCGCGCTGATATAGAGGGAGACAGCAGCGAAGATGGCGCCTGCGACGCCTGGCTCTGCTACACGAGAAGCCGCGAACAGTGCGCCCGCGCGCTGCCAACGCAGCCGTGGAGCGCATGATCTCGAACGCATCAGGGCTTGTGCGTGGCCAGTGAGCGGGCAGAGTGGGCGGTTGAAATCGCGCGCTGCGCCAGTCGGCCACGCCACCCGCTACCCCGCCACCTCGGGCGTGGATTGCACGCCGCCGCTCACCTGCATCTTCGCCGCCTCGCCCAGATGCTCACTCGACTTCTCGCCCAGTTTGCGCTCCGTGCCATTGCGCAGGCGTTGGATGTTGTCGCGGTGCGAGACGATCACCACCAACCCGGCGATGACGATAAACAGCATATGGGGGACGCTATCGAGGTGGAGGATGGTCAACGTCACCTCAGTGAGGATGCTCATGGTGGCGCCCATAATCGAGCCAAGCGAGACGTAGCGCGTCAATGCGACGGGAACGACCGCCGCGACGAAGCCAAAGAGCGTCGCCAGCGGCGACATCGTCACCATCGCGCCCGCCCCGGTCAACACGCCACGCCCACCGGTGAATTTGATGAAGATCGAGAAGTTGTGGCCCAGCAAGGCGGCGAAGGCAGCAACCGCCTCGGCGGAGTCGCGCAGCGTCGCGTAGTTGGCGGCGCTAATCGTCGCCGGGTGTACGCCGCCGAAGAAGACGTAGCGCGCCAGCAGCACCGTCGCCACCCCTTTGAGCGCGTCCACCAGCACGACGACCGCCGCCGGGCCAGCGCCCTGCGTCCGCAGGACGTTGGTGGCGCCGGTCTTGCCGCTGCCCGCCGCGCGGGGATCACCCCTGCCGACCAGTTTGCTCATGAGAACGCCGGTGGGGATGGAGCCAAGCAGGTAGCCGACGACGACAGCGGCCACAAACCGCAAGATAATTTCACCCAGGGACATGAGCCGCATCCTCTCATGGAAGGAATGAGGGCGCCACACTACGCCATGATTGCCAGACACTACGCGAAAACATAGACACGCGCCTGCGCCTAGTGTAGCGCAAAGTGGCGTCGCTGGCTATAGCGTTTCCCATGTGGCCTTCGAGATACCATCCACGACAGGCAGATCGCTGTGGTGAGCGATCCCCAGTAAGATCCAGTCTTCAAGCGTATCTCTGAGTTCTTGTTGGCACACAGCCTCAGTTGGCACACAGCCTCAGTTGGCGCATTTGCCCACAAGCCGTCAAATCCAGGAATGAAGGCAAACCACATCCCATCTTCGATGAGCTCGTATTGGGCGTGACCCATCGCCTTGCCCATGTAGCTTTTGAGCCTGGTAGCCTTCTGGACATCCCTATTCTGCGCTCAGCCCCAGACGCACACGAACTTGCCCCAGCGTGACATCTGGCGCCAGATCGATGGCCAGATTCTCCAGGATGTCGCTGCTCGTTCGCAACAACGCTTCGTCCATGTCCGGTAACAGCGCGCCAAACTGCCGCTCCAGACGCTTGCGTACGATTTCCACGATTACCGCGCGCTTGCCCTCCTCGCGCCCCTGCTCAATGCCTTGCTCAATGCCCTGTTCAATGCCCTGTTCAATGCCCTGTTCAATGCCCTGTTCAATGCCCTGCTCAATGCCCTCTTCGCGGCCCTCTGACTTCGCAACAGCTGTCCATTCACGATAGAGTGACGACTGCTGGAGAATTTCCGATGACATAAGCGCCCTCCGTACCAGGTTCAACACATACGAACTCTCGACCTGCCGCGTGGCGAAGACAGCCCATAGCGATTCGAGTTCCTTGACCTCGGTTGGTTGTGAAAGCTCTGCGATGGCTCGTACTGTCTGTTCGAGCACTGGCTCATCTACGCCGCCCTGGGTGAATGGCACGAGTGGCAACAGCCCCACTGCGCCCTGGCGACCCAGTTCCAGCAGTTGTTCAGCTGGCAGCTTGTACAGTTCGATACCGATGTAGTAGCGTTGGCTGATCAGGTATTTGCCCACCCGCACCGTATACGGCGAGGCGGGAGGCGCGCCATGCGGTGTCATCCAGAAGACCGCCGAGATGACGGGCTTATCGTGGACGATACTCGCACGAGACGCATAGTCGTCCAATCGTTTGCCAATGGTCGCCGTTGGCTGCGCCTCGAACTCGACATCGATGATGCACTCGTCGCCATTGATGGTCACGATGGGCAGCGTATCCAGCATCAACTGCGGTTCCGTGGCGACATCGGTCGGCGCCATACCCAGAAACTCGATGGTGGACTCCGGAAAGATGAACGCGAGAATGTCCTCAGTACGCATCTGGAAAAGTCGCTTGACGCCCTGATCCATGTCGGCCAACAGTCACCCTCACGTTCATTCCGGTCGCCATCCATGTGGATGGCGCCACTGCAAATGTGTTCCCCGCGCTGGGCTTAGCGCCGGTCGCCGCGTGGGCCACGCGCGCCATAGGTGCGGCCCGCGCCCTTGCGCCCTGGCCCGCCGCCAAACGCGCCCGGCCCCCCAGGCGCGCGGCGCGCGGCGTATGCGCCGCGTGGCGCGTTGTGGCGCTCGCCGTCGTCGCCATCGCGGTCCCACGGGCGCGGGCGTGGCGCTCCCGCCGCCGGGCGACGCTCGTCGCCGCCGTCCTGCTGCCACTGGTCGTCGGGGCGGGCGATGCTGACGCGCGGCTCGCGACCACGGATCGTCGTACGGTTGAGCGCGGCGATGATGGGTTCGGCCAGGGACTCGGGCGCCTCGACAAAGGAGAACGTGTCGTAGAGATCGATATCGCCGATGGCGTCGCCAGGGACGCCCGCCTCGTTGGCGATGGCCCCCACGATGTCGGCAGGGCGCACCCCGTCACGTCGCCCCACTCGCAGGAAGAGGCGTATCATTGGCGAATCGGCGTTCCGACGGTCGCCGCGTTCCGGGCGGTCGCGGCGCGGGCGTGGCCCCTCATCCGGGCCGCCACGCGGGCGACCGGGGAAGCCGCCGACCGGGCTGGAGCTGGCCTCCTGAATGTCGTCCCAGCGGCGTGGCTCACGGCGCTCGGGGCGATCAGGTCGCTCCGGACGTTCGGGCGTCTCCGGCTCCGCTGGCGCAGTGTACCATGACATCCCGTGACCGGGACGGCTGGCCTCGCGCGCCTGGGCGGCCATCTTGAACGCCGCCGCCGCCAGTTCGGTCGGCTCGCGCGTGCCCGCCAGGTCCTCCACCAGCGCCAGGAACGGATCGAGTTGCCCCTCATCCAGGATTTCAAGCACATCTTCGCGGAAGGCTGCGCGTCGCCGTGCGGCGACATCGGCGGGCGAGGGCAGCCGCAGCCGCTCCAGGCGGCGGTGGATGGCGTGTTCGATGAACTGCAATTGGCGGCGCTCGCGTGGCGTGACGAGCGTCAGCGCCTCGCCGCTCTGCCCGGCGCGGCCCGTGCGCCCGATGCGGTGGACGTAGGATTCGGCGTCCAAAGGCAGGTCGTAGTTGATGATGTGGCTGACATCGGGGATGTCGAGGCCGCGCGCCGCCACATCAGTCGCCACTAGCAGTTGCGTATGCCCGTTGCGGAAGCGTTCGAGCACACGCTCACGCTGGGCCTGGTTGATCTCGCCGTGGATGGCCTGCGCCAGATAGCCCATCGCGTTGAGTTGTTCGGCCACGGTGTCGGCGTCGCGGCGCGTGCGCACGAAGATGATCGCCGACTCCGGCTCCTCCAGGTCGAGGATGCGCGCCAGCGCCTCGGGCTTGGCGTAGACCGGCGCCTCATAGTAGACCTGGCGCACCAGCGGGGCCACCGCCTCGCGCGCGTCCACGCTGAACCGCAGGGGGTTGCGCAGGTATTGCTCGGCCAGCCGCGAGATACGCGGCGGAATCGTCGCCGAGAAGAGGCCGCTCTGGCGTTCGCTGGGCAGCGCCGCCAGGATGTTCTCGATGTCTTCGATGAAGCCCATGTTCAGCATCTCGTCGGCTTCATCCAGGATCACCGTCTTCACGGCGCTGAGATCGAGTGTCTTGCGCTCCAGGTGATCGAGCAGACGACCCGGTGTGCCGACGATGACCTGCACGCCACGCGCCAGCGCGCGGAACTGCCGCTCATACGGCTGGCCACCATAGATGGGCAGCGTCACCACCTCGCGGTATTTGCCGAAAGCGTGGATCGCCTCGGCGACCTGGATCGCCAGCTCGCGGGTGGGGGTGACGATCAGCGCCTGCGGCTTCAACAGCCGTTCGTCCAGTCGTTCGATGATGGGCAGGCCATAGGCGGCGGTTTTGCCGGTGCCGGTGGGGGCCTGGGCGATCACGTCGCGCCCGGCCAGCAGCGGCTCAATCGTCTGCAACTGGATGGGCGTCGGCGCGCCGAAGCCCAGGTCGGCGATGGCGCGCAACGAAGCCGCGCCCAGCCCCAGCGCCGCGAAGCCCTGCGCGCTCTCGTCTACCTCGCCCTCCACGCCGGGCTTCGCGGTGTCGGGTTTGGGCGCGGCGCTGCCTGACGTGGCGGGCGCATTCCCCATCGCTGCGTCGGTGGCAGGGGTGGGGGCAGCCGCAACGTCGGCGGCGGGCTGCGCGCCATCGCCGCTCGTGGCGCCATCGGCTGTGGACGCAGTGGCGGGCGTCACAGTCCCGTTCGGCGCATCAGGCGTTGCGCCCTGCGTCATATCTGTTGGCATGTCTGTTCTCATATCTGTCTCGGTATCGGTGTTCCCCGATGATGAAGCGTTCATGTTACCCCCGGCCCCTGTCACTCTCGCCGTTCCCGCTATCTCACACGATAGTCGCGTCTTCACTGATCGCAATCTGTCTCCCTACAGTCTACCCCATCCACCACGGCAACGCCAGCAAGGAAGGCCCAACACCAACGTTTTCTCATGTGGGCTGACAACGGGCGACGCAAAGATCGCCTTGGGCGCACTCAACCAACGGTGGTTGTTCGTCAAGTTCCCCTACGTCGTCCGTTGTATACTGCGGAGCAGTTACGCGGGAGGGAAGTGTGTGAGCAGGCGAACAGATAGACCAGATGGCTGGCGCTTCTGTGTTGGCGCGCGGCAAGCGGGCAGCCACCGGGCGAGGTCGCGTGGCATGGCCAGTGTCGCGCGGTGGCGTACAACTTGGCGCGGCGTGAGCCGGGGGCAGGCGCTAGTGGAGTTCGCGCTGGTGGCGCCGATCTTCTTCCTGCTGTTCTTCGGCGTCATCGAGTTCTCGCTGATCAACGCCTCTATCGGCGCGTATAACTTCGCCGCCAAGGACGCCGCCCGCCTGGGATCGATCCGTGGCCCGACCGACGCCAACATCGACCAGGAGATCGTCGCGCTGGTGAATGGCCACGTCAGCGCCGTTCCTGCCGCAACCACGCTCGAGATCGACATCTTCGAGGCCGACAGCACGGGAACGCCGGTCGCTGGCATGCAAGACGCCTACACCCCAGCGGGCGTCGTCATCGGCTCGCTCGGCTGGCCCTATAGCGCGCGAGTGGACAACCTGGCGCTGGGATCGAGCGCAGCCCCGTCGTACCTGGGCGTGCGTGTCATCTACGACTACACGTATGTCACGGCGCTGCTCTCGTCGGGCGCGCCCGTCATCAAGCTGACCACCACGGCAGTGTTCCGCATCGAGCCGCAGGAGTTTTCGGGCGACGGCGCCTCAACCTCTCTCCTCGTAGAAGCGGGGCTACCGACGCCTGAGGCGCCGACGGGGGTTGCGGCATTGGCGCCTGACGTTGCGCTGCCTAAGAGCATTCGCGCGGTGTTCCCATCCATGCAGGAGGCGTAGCGATGAGCCGGACGATGCGCTATCGGATGAGGTGTTGGCTGGCCGCGCATGGGCTGCCGCTGCTACTGCAAGGCGCCAGCCGACAGCGTAGACGGGTGAGCCGGGGGCAGGCGCTGGTGGAGACGGCGCTCCTCTTCACGATCCTGATGCTGCTGGTGGCGGGCGCGACCGACATCTCCACGCTGCTGACCGACCACCTCAACATCGTGTATGCGGCGCGGCAAGGGGCGCGCATCGGCTCGACGCTGGGCGCCAGCTCCACCGCCGACTGCGGCATCATTGGCGCTGTGCAGGCGGCGCTGGCGGGTGACGCCAACATCACGCTCACCCAGATCATCATCTACGAATCCGACGCGAATGGGCTGCCCGTCGCCGCCGCCGAAGAGGTCTATGTGGGGACTACGCAGTGCGATCTCACCACTGGACTACCGACCAACTCGCCCAGCGTCAACACCTGGCCCGCCAGTGTCCGCAATAACACGGCCTTCCTGGAGAACTCGCTCGGCGTGGAACTGGACTATCGCTATACCTTCCAACTCAACCTGCTCGGCGGCGGCTCGTTCCTCTCCTCCGACCACGCCGTCGCGCCCATCGAGCCGACGCTCAACCCGACGCCAACGCCCGCCGGCTAGCGGGGGGGGTGATGGCGGAGGGGGCTATATTGCCGTTATGTGAATCTGCCGGTAGTAAGGTCCTATGGCTCACCTGCAAGCAATGCGTTTGCGGTTGCCAATACATTCTCCGTGCGATATATGATAGCGCGCGAAAGCTGGCAGCAAGTGGCGATCTGCCAGCTTTTCGCCAGATGTGGCAGGTATTGCAGCAGCAGGCGCCGCACTTTGGCGACCCCCATCATTTGTTTTTGCTAGCTATCTGTAATGGTCACACTAATGGTGTGATAGATGTGGCATGGACGCCCGACGGTACACGCATCGCTACTGCTAGCAACGATGGGACAGCCAGAGTTTGGGAGGCAGCAACCGGCAAACTGCTCATCACTTGTCAGGACCACACTGATAGGTGGGATAGGTGGAACGATAGAGTGAACGCTGTAGCATGGTCTCCCGACAGCGCCCGTTTGGCCACTGCCAGTTTTGATAAGATGACTCGAGTGTGGCGAGCATAAGTCAGTGCAAGGAGGTACATCTGCCCCAACAGCGCGCAATGTTTGACTATCGATAAGATGGCAATTAGTCTCAGAGCCGATAGCAAGCGGGTCCGAGTCATCATAACTCGGACCCGCTTGCATATGATTGGGACACCCCAAGGGAAAGCTCATTCCTCCAGCCAGTATACCTGTACATGCGAATTCCGTGCAGGCCGACGTATACTTGAATTACGGTTGCCACTGACGTATACTTGAACTACTTAGGGCGACGAGACGAGAGACTTTGCCATCTCGGCGCCCCAAGCGACAAGCGACACATGAGGGAGGTGGAAACATGGGTGATGAACAGCAGACGGCGTTGGGGGGATTGCTACGCAAGACCATAGCGGAGTGGCGAAGAGAGAAGGGCTTCACTCAGATGAGTCTGGCGGTGGCGATCAATTCAACGGTGGGAACTATCGCAGCCGTCGAGCAGGGGCGCCAGGAGCCAAACCTGGGGACGGCGCGCAAGATCGCGGCGGCGTTGGGGGTTGGCCTGGATCAGATCGCATGGCCGGATGTGCGGCCATACCCCAGCGCAGAGCGCCGTAGCCCAAAAAATGACCCCAGCCTCGCCGCATAGACTCCGCTGGGGCGCCGACCTAGTGATCTCGCTATCCTTGTTGCTGATGGAGCGCGATCCGGGCCGATTGGATTATGCCACACAAACGCGTTGTAACTGTGG
>Ga0307374_10014743_pt1 | contig 10600 bp, 8 predicted proteins | sample OX3MG_FD_202532 | JGI IMG/M metagenome (GOLD analysis project Ga0307374, IMG submission 202532) | Soil microbial communities from Risofladan, Vaasa, Finland - OX-3 | ecosystem: Environmental > Terrestrial > Soil > Coastal area > Acid sulfate soil | place: Finland: Risofladan, Vaasa | collected...
GATATTGCGTGAAGTGCCGTGAGAAGCGGCAGTTCGAAGGGGAAGAGGTCGAGATGGCCAACGGCCGTCGATCCGCCAAGGGAAAGTGCCCGACCTGCGGGACCGGCATGAACAGGATCCTCGGCAAGAAGGCCTGAGCGTCACCGCCGGACCGCATGGCTCCGGTCGGGGCGGCTAGGCAGGCACGGGACGCCGGTCCGCCGGCAGCGAGAGGGCGCCGATCACGGCGCCCTCTCGCAGTCCCCACTCGCTGACCACCAGGCGCTGCAGCTCCAGGGTCTCGACCAGGGTGGACAACACCACCGCCCCGATGGGCAGAAGCGGCGCCCTTCTCGCCTGGACGCCGGGTAGAGCCAGCCGGGCGTCCAGGTCGAGCGTGGCCAGGTGGTCGGCCAGTTCGTGGAGCTGGCCGGCAGGCAACTCCACCTGGTTGACCGGCAGCGAGGCCACCGGGCCCGATCTGCTCAATGGACGGTGCAGTCCCATGGCCAGCCGGGCCAGGGCCCGGACCGTTCCGCCGCTGGCGATCACCCTGCTGGCGGCCCGAGGGCTCCGTTCCAGCATGGCCCGGATCGGCTCCACCCGGGCCAGTGCCACCTCGGTGACCGCGGTGCGGTCCGCCCGGCTCAGCAACTCGCCGGTCCCCAGCTCGCCGCGGAGCCGGGCCGTGCCGAGGGCGACACTGGCCACTTCGGTCACCTCGTCGGCGGTTCCGATGCCGGATTCGAGACTGCCCCCTCCGAGGTCGAGACCGAGCACCTGATCCCGTCCCACCCAGACGCCGGCGCGCTGGCCGAGGAAGCACAGTCGCGCCTCCTCCTCGCCGCTCAACAGCGTGATGGGGCTGCCCAGCACCCGTTCGAGCCGACTGACCAGCCGAATGCCGTTCGCCGCCTCGCGGAGGGCGGCGGTTGCCAGAGCCACCACCACGTCGACGCCGGCATCGGTGGCGGCCGTGTGGAGCCGGCGGACGGTCCGGACCGCCGATGCCGCCCGGTCGGCGGGCACGCCACCTGTGCGGGCCACCTCGGTGCCGAGGTGGAGGAAGGACCGCCGACGCAGCACCGGGATGAGCATTCCCTCGCGGGTCGCGTCCACGACCATCAGGTGGAATGAGCTGCTGCCCAGGTCGAAGACGGCAACGCGGACGGACGGCATGGCGTGACGCTATACGGCTGCCGCCGGGGGAGGGTAAAACGGGAGGTGCGGGTTGCTGTGCTCCGACTGCGGTCTCCCATGCACCGGCTGGTCAACTGTTCGTCGCCGGTGACTGCGATGGCCTGTATATGGCCACCGGTCTGTTGGACGGAGCAATGGCGAGCGGAAAGCACTCGGCGCTCGATGAGGCGAATGTGGGCCTTGGCTGGGTTCCTGTCGAGCTCGGTCCGTCGATCAGCCGCACCGTGGTGATCCATGTTCGCGCGCCGCTCACGGCACAAGGCCCGCCCATCCGCTTGGCCACCGTCGGCAGTGACCAGGTCAGCACCATCTCGGTCGTACCGATCGGTCCCGCCGCGATCCGATTCACCATGAGCGGAGCGCTCGGAACGACGGTGAGCAATCCGATGCGAGCGAACGAAGGCAGGACCTACCCGGTCACGGTGGTCTTGGACACCTACCGTCACTCGTTCTCGGTCGCGTGGGGGCGGAGCGGGGAGTTCGAGGGACCCCTGCCGAGCGGAGGACCAGCCGTGATGCACCAGCAGCCCGCCGGGGCCGGAGCAACACCGTTCACCGTCTCGGTGATCGGTGGTGGCGGTCCTCTCCCGCGGGGGTCGATCTGCCGGAACCTCGGCTGACCCGACCCGGCCGTGAGGACAGTCTCCGTTCCCGTTGTCCTCGACCTTGTCGGTGTGACGGCGCCGCCGACGTTCCATGTGCGCCGTTGCGGCTGACCAGGTCCCCGTGAGCTGAATCCACTCTTGGTATTCCTGACCCCTGGAGGAAGGCAAGATGCTGATTCGTCGGTTCCGAGTAGGGTGGCGGCGGTCTTGGGCTAGGCAGAGATACGACGTCTTTTGACGGGACGTAGCGCAGCTTGGCAGCGCGCCTGCTTTGGGAGCAGGAGGTCGCGGGTTCAAATCCCGCCGTCCCGACCACGAGGGCTTGACCCATTCGGTGGACCAGCACGATGGGGCCGGCGCCGGGGTACGACTCTCCTCCTACGCCCAGACGATCTCGACGCCAGCTGGCCGTTCGCCTCGAGGCGAAGGACCCTGGCCGTCATCGGCGACCGGTGGAGACGGTGATCAGGCGCTGATCGGAAGGCCGAAGGATGCGGCGATCTCCGCCGCCGGCAGGGGCTTCGAGAAGAGATAGCCCTGGGCCAGGTCGCAGTCGAAGGACGCGAGGACCTCCAACTGCTCGGGGGTCTCCACCCCCTCGGCAACCACACTCAGACCGAGGGCGTGGGCCAGATTGATCACCGCGAGCACGATCTGCTCGCTCTCGGCACTGACGCCCAGCTCCTCGACGAATGACCTGTCCACCTTCAAGATGTCCAACGGGAAGCGTCGGAGGTAGCTGAGAGACGAATAGCCGGTGCCGAAGTCGTCGATGGCCAGCATCACCCCCAGATCCTTGAGGGCTCGGAGGACCCCCATGGCCGACGAGGCGTCCCTCATCAGGGCGCTCTCGGTGATCTCGAGCGTCAGAAGCTCCGCCGGCAACCCGGTGCGGGAGAGGATCGCCTCGACCGTGCTGACGATGAAGGGGTCGTCGATCTGCCGGGCCGAGAGATTGACCTCGATCGAGCCGCTCCGGCCGGCCTCGCCCAGGAATTGCCAGTCACGGAGCTGATGACACGCCTGCTCGAGCACCCAGGCCCCGATGGGGATGATCAGCCCACTCTCCTCGGCCACCGCAATGAACCGATGGGGGGAGACGAGACCCTGTTCGGGATGCTGCCATCGGATGAGGGCCTCGACGCCGACCGTGGTGGACCCGTCGATCTCCACGACCGGTTGATAGTGGAGCATGAGCTCGCTCCGGTCGAGGGCCCGGTGCAGCGACTGTTCGGTCGCCATCCGGTCGAGGACCTCGAGACGCATCGACTCGCCGAATGTCTCGATACCCGACCCTCCCCGGTACTTGGCCCGGTACATGGCCGCTTCGGCGTTGGACAGGAGCTCCGCAGCATCGGCCACCCCGAAGGTGTTGAGGGCGATGCCGAAGGACTCATCGAGGTAGACGGCCGCCCCGGCCACCTCGATGGGCTCCGTCAGCGACCCTCTGACGCGCTCGATGAACGCAGACGCCTCGGCCTCGGCGTCACCATCGGCCCCACGGAAGAGGGCCAGGAACTCGTCACCCCCGAACCGGGCGATGACCACGGCGCTCCCCGCCACCAGCATCAACCGCTCGGCGACGGCGGCCAGGACCAGGTCGCCGGCGTCGTGGCCCATGGTGTTGTTGATCGCCTTGAAGCGGTCCAGGTCGAGCAGCACCACCGCCACCGACCCCGGTGCCCCACTCGTCGCGGCCAGGGCATCCTCCAGCTGGCAGCCGAACCGGGACCGGCTGGCCAGTCCGGTCAACGGGTCGTGGTCCGCCCGGTCGGGCACCTCTTCCGTGCCGTCGCCACCGTTGCAGTCGTAGATGAATCCTCCGATGCACCGGCTCGCGCCGAAGCCGGTGGCGAACAGCACTGCTTCGGCACGTACCGTATGACCTCGACGGTGCACCAGCTCGATCGGCCGGCGGCCGCCCTCCTCCGGTGACTCCCGACCGACAGCCACGAGTTCGTCGGGGACAGGCGCCGGCGAGAAAGGCGAGAGGCCGAGCCCGGGTGGCATGAGGGTCTCGGTCAGAGGGCGCCCGATCACCTCGTCCCGCCCCCAGCCGAAGAGCTCTTCGGCACGCGGGTTCCATTCGGCGACCGCCCCGGAACTGTCCACCTCGAGGAAGGCATCCGGGGAGAGCGAGACCAGCCGCATCCATCGATCGCGCCATTGCGAGAGCTCGATCAGCGGGACCCTTGCCATTCGCTCAACAACCATCGTGCCTCCGTTGCGGTCCTGACACGGCCGACCGGATCACGTGGGCCCCGGATGCGGATCTCCGCGATGCCACCGGACGAGATGGTCGACTATGGCCCCCCTTTTCAACCCGGACTACGTGACACACGGCCCAAACTCCCAGGTCCTGTCGCTGAGGGCAGCGTAGGCACTCCCCTGTCCCAGTTCAAGGATTTGCGAGACGACCTCCCCCGGACCAGTGGCGCTGCCCGCGCTCCATCCCCCGGCGCCATCCTCGATGCCGTGTACCGTGCCGTCCGTGGTCGTCATCACCGGCACGTTGCAGAAGGCGGCGTGGGACCGCAAGGTCGTTCCCCCGGTCGAGGAGGTCCGACCGGGCCTCTGGTCGATTCCCGTGCCGATCCCAGACAACCCGCTCCGCTATGTCCTCGTGTACGCGCTCGAGCTCCGGGGTGGCGGCGTAGCCCTGGTCGACGCCGGCTGGAACACCGACGAGGCCTGGACCGTTCTGAATGACGGACTGGCGGCGGCCGGAGGGAGCATCACCGACGTCCACGCCGTCATGGTCACCCACATCCATCCCGATCACTACGGGCTGGCCGGCAGGGTCCGGGAGGCATCGGGAGGGTGGATCGGCCTGCACCCGGCTGATGCGGTGATGCTCGAGTCCCGCTACGGCGACACCGACCAGCTCATCGCGTCCATGTTCCGCCTGCTGGCGGACTCGGGCGTGCCGGAGGAGAAGCTGCCCGACCTGGCCCTCGCCTCGATGGTCCTGAAGGCGATGGTGACGATGGCTGTGCCCGATGTGTTCTTCGAGGACGGTAAGGACATCGACCTGCCCGGTTGGCCGCTGCGGACCATCTGGACCCCCGGCCACTCGCCGGGACACGTGTGCTTCTACAGCGAGGAGCGCAAACTGCTCATCTCGGGAGATCACGTCCTTCCACGGATCACCCCCAACATCTCGGTGCACACCCAGCAGCCTTCCAATCCCCTGGGTGACTATCTCGAATCCCTGCTGAAGCTGCAGAACCTGGGCACTGAGGAGGTCCTGCCGGCCCATGAGTACCGGTTCTCCGACCTCCAGAGCCGGATCGAGGAGATCATCGCCCACCATGCCGACCGGCTGGAGGAGATCGAGCAGGTCATAGCCGACAAACCGGGGGCGACTGCCTGGGACATCACCCTCAAATTACAGTGGTCTCGTCCGTGGGACGAGATCCAGCCCTTCATGCAACGCTCGGCCAACGGCGAGACCCTTGCCCACTGCGTGCTGCTCGAGCTCAATGACCGCGTCCGACGCCAGGGAAGCGAGCCGGCTCGATTCTTCCTAACCGACCACTGACAACTTCGAAGGACAAAGGACCGTGGAGAGCAGAGCCCAGCGAGCGCGGCGCATCCGCGTGCAACGCCAGCGAGCGGGGACCGTCGCCGCACTGGTGGTCCTCCTCATCGCCGGCATCGTGTTCGCCACGTGCACGGGCGGTCCGCCCTCCTCATCGCCGTCCGGGGTCCGCACGGCCGGTGATGTGAAGCATGCGGCGAGCGGGACGCCATCGATCGAGGCCGGAATCGAGCCGTGGGAGCTCAGCTCCGCCCAGTCGCGCCAGTCAGTGGTGGCCAATGCCACCGGCATGACCGTCATCGGCGGCGTCATTCCGTCGGGCGCGTCGCTGTCCACGGTTTCGACCATCGCGCCGAGCGGCGGCGCCATTGCGCCGGCGGGCACCCTGGCCGACCCGGTCCACGATGCCGGCGCGGCGACGTTGGGCCGGAACACCTACGTCTTCGGCGGTGGCTCGCCCGACACCGTGGCCACCGTCCAATCGGTGATGGCTCCGTCGATCCCCCCGTCTCCGGGAGGGGCCGGGGCGGTCGTCGGGCACCTGCCGCAGCCCCGCTCGGACCTGGCGGTGGCCACCATCCCGGGCGACGGACACGCACCGACCACTGCCTATCTCGTCGGGGGATACGACGGCACCAGCTACCTCCCCGCGGTGCTGGCCACCAGCGACGGGACCCACTTCACGACGGTGGCCCGCCTCCCTGTCCCCGTCCGGTACCCGGCGGTCGTGGCCGACGGCGGGGCGATCTACGCCTTCGGTGGCCAGACCGCCTCGCCCGGGGCCCAGGCCGCCGCCACCAGTGACATCCAGAAGATCGATCCGACGACCGGGAGGGCCGCGGTCATCGGGCACCTGCCCCAGGCGCTGTACGGCGCCGCCGCCTACGTCATCGACGGCGCCGTCTACATTGCCGGCGGCCAGGCCCCCGGTGGGATCACCCTCACCCAGATCACCGCTTTCGTGCCCGCCAGCGGCAAGGTTCTGCAGGCGGGCCTCCTGCCCCAGGCCGTGGCCTTCGCCGGCTCCGCCACCGTGGGTTCCGGACGGGGGGCCATCGGCTACCTGGTCGGAGGCGAGGTGGCGTCCCAGGCCGGTACCGATCAGGCCGGCATCGCCTCGGGCACCCTGCACACGGTCATCTCCTTGCGCCCGAGCCGCTACGGGGGGGCGGCCGGCGGCCCGGGGGCGGGAGCGCCCTATGCGGGGACCCTGCTGATCGCCGACCGGGGCAACGACCGCCTGATCAGCCTGGACCCGGCCCGCAACATCACCTGGCAGTACCCCTCGGCCACCATGCCGGCGCCGCCGGGAGGCTTCTACTTCCCCGACGACGCCTTCTTCATCAAGGGCGGCACCGGGATCATCTCCAATCAGGAGGACAACCACACCATCGTGGAGATCGGCTATCCGTCGGGGCGGCTCCTCTGGCAGTACGGACACCCCGGCCAACCGGGGGCATCCGCCGGATACCTCAATCAACCCGACGACGCCTATCTGCTCAAATCGGGCATCGTCACGGTGGCCGACGCATCGAACAACCGCATCCTGTTCCTCTCCCCCCAGGGCCAGGTGACCGGCCAGATCGGCAACGGGGCGGACGCCCACAACCCCCCCACCTCGATCGCCTACCCGAACGGCGACACCCCCCTTGCGAACGGGGACGTCCTGGTCTCCGAGATCAACGGGTCGTGGGTGGACGAGTTCACCCCGGCGGGCAAGGTGGTGTGGTCCGTGCACATGCCCACGGTCAACTATCCCTCCGATCCCCAGCAGCTGGGCTCGAACCTGTTCCTGATGACCGACTACGATCCGCCGGCCGAGGGCCGCATCCTCGAGTTCACCCGCCAGGGCCAGGTCAGCTGGCTCTATGACGCCCGGTCGGGGGACGCAATGCTGAAGAAGCCGTCCCTGGCCGAGCGGCTCCCCAACGGCCTGATCATGGTCAACGACGACTACCGGAACCGGGTGGTGGTGATCGACCCGGCCACCTACTCGATCGTCTGGCAGTACGGCATCACCGATGTCTCCGGCACCGGCCCGGGCCTGGTGTCCATACCGGACGGCTTCGACCTCTTGCTGGCCGGCGGCACCACGCCGACCCATCCCCAGACCGGCTGAGGACGCCGGCCCTACGGTTTCGGGTCCGGAGCGGGCGCGGCCGGCTCGCCCCGATCGTCCAACTGAGGGACCGGCCGGCGCCGCTCCCGCCGCTTCTGGACCAGGCGCACGGCGATCGCCGCCACCACCAGGGCGCCCACCACCGCCACCGACCACAGGCCCACCCGGCTGAGGATCCGCTGGAAGGACAATCCGACCACGAATCCGAGCAGGGTGTAGCCCACCCCCCAGACCAGACCGCCCATGGCGTTGTAGAGAAGGAAGACCCGGTAGCGAAGGCCGCTCATGCCGGCCAGGGCCGGGATGATCGCCCTGGCAAAGGCCACGAACCGGCCCAGGAAGACGGCGGGGCCCCCGTAGCGCTCCAGCATGTCCATCGTCCGGCCGACCGCGACATTGCCCCTGAGCGGGCGGCGCTCGAGGAGCCACGGCCCCGCGTGCCTTCCGACCTCGAAGCCGACAGAGTCACCGGCGATGGCGCACACCACCACCACGGTGATCATCACCCCGAGGTTGACCTGATGCAGTCCGGCCAACACCCCTCCGATCACCACCGCGGTCTCGCCGGGGATGAAGAACCCGATCATCAGGGCGGCCTCGGCGAACGCCAGGAACCCGACCAGTGCATAGGCGGGGGGACCGCGGAAGTGGAGGAGCCAACCCGAGACGCCGCCGGGTTTCGGGGTGGTGCCCGAAGCCACGGCCAGCAACAGCGGGTGACCTGCGAGGTGCCATACCACCGACGCCGTCACCTGCGACTCACGACTCGGTCCGGCGCCTCAGGTCGGACCGGCCAGCGCCCAGATCCAGGCTCACCGGGCCAGCGACACGCTGGTCCAGGTCCTGCGGCGACACGCCGGGCAGGTCATCCACCGGTCGAACGTGCCCCTCGGGAGCCAGAATGCGAACGGGAGCTGCAACAAGAGGAAGCCGGACACGCCGACCCGGCTCACCGACCCACACGACGAGCAGGCCACCGCGAGGGCTCCCCGCGAAGGGAGCGGGTCGGTGGTGTCGGCGGTCGAGGCGGCCACTTCGTGCTCACTGGCCGGAGTGGCGGCGGAGAAGAGGGCGTGCTTGCCGGCCGGGCGGGCGCGGCGCTCGGACGGCCGGGCGGGCGCCGGCTGGCCGTGCCGCTCGCTCCCCACCCCGACATCGTGGTCGTTCCTGCCGGCCACCCGCGCCTCGACCGGCATCCAGTACAGGGCCCGCTTCCCCAGCGGATCGGGCGCCCCGGCCACTTATCCGGCGGTGCCGGCCACCACGCTCATCTCGAGCAGTGTCCGGGCCAGTTCCCGATAGGCGAGCGCGCCCGGCGAGCTCGGGGCGTGCTGCAGGATCGACTTGCCGCGGGCCGGGGCCTCGGCGAACCGGATCGACTTGCGCACCGGTGGCTGCAGGATCGGAATCCCGTAACGGGCCTCGACCTCATCGATGATGTGGCGGGCGTGCTTCGTCCGGTCGTCGTACATGGTGGCGATGATCCCCCGCACCTTCAGCTCGCTGTTGGCGAAGGCCCGCACGTCCTCGATCGTCTCCAGCAACTGGCCCACCCCTCGGTGGGACAGCGCCTCGCACTGAAGGGGTATGAGCACGGCGTCGGCGGCGGTCAGCCCGTTGATGGTCAGCACTCCGAGGGACGGGGGGCAGTCGATGAGAACGAGGTCATAGCGGTCGAGTACCGGTTCGAGGGCCCGCTCGAGGACGTGCTCGCGACCGGTCCGGGTGAGCAGGTGCACCTCCGACCCGGCGAGGTCGATCGAGGCCGGGAGCACATCGAGGAACTCGACCCCCGGCACGGGGAGGGCAACCTCGTCGACACTGTCGCGGCGGACGAACACGTCGTGGAGCGACCGGTCCAACCCGTCAGGGTCGAAGCCGAGGGAGAACGTCAGGCATGCCTGCGGGTCGAGGTCGACGACGAGGGTCCGGCGGCCGAACTCGGCCGAGGCAACTCCCAGCGAGTGCACGGTCGTCGTCTTGGCCACGCCGCCCTTTTGGTTGGCCACGGCCAGAACGTCGGTCACCCGGCGGAGTCTACGCCCGCCCGAGGCGGCCACGACAGGCTCAGAACCCGGCCATCCCCACGATGGGCCGGTTGAGCGGCAGTCCGCCCATCGAACCGAGGAACGGGGCACTGAAGCTGAAGACCCCACCGTCGGCGGCTACGAACCGGTACCCGCTCCCGTTGGAGGTCTCCGCCATGCCGACGACCGGGGCGTTGAGGGTGATGGCCCCCGTCGAGCCGTAGAAGGGGACGCCGCCGAACGAGAAGATCCCCCCGTCGGACGCCACCTCCCAGTAGCCGCCGGTGTTGGTGTCATTTCCCGACCCGACCACCGGTTTGTTGAGCGTCGTGCCGCCCATGGAGCCGGCGAACGGGGCATCCCCGAAGGCGAAGATCCCCCCGTCGGACGCCACCAGCCGGTATCCGGCCCCGTCGGTGGAGGACGACATTCCCACGACCGGCTGGTTGAGCGTCGTGCCTCCCATGGATCCGTAGAAGGCGGCGTCGCCGAAGGCGAAGATCCCCCCGTCGGACGCCACCTCCCAGTAGCCCCTCCCATCGGGCGTGGCCGCCATCCCCACGATCGGCTTGTTGAGCGGTCTCCCGCCCATCGATCCGTAGAAGAGCGCGCTCCCGTAGGTGAAGATCCCGCCGTCGGACGCCACCTCCCAGTAGCCGCCGGTGTTCGGCGCCATGCCCATGCCCACGATCGGGGCATTGAGCCTGATGTTCCCGGCCGATCCGCAGAAGGGCATGCCGCCATAGGTGAAGATCCCGCCGTCGGCGGCCACCAGGTCGTAGCCACTGAAGGCCGCCGCCGGCACCGAGCAACGGGGAACCGACCCGGGCGCGGTGGTCCGCCCGGCGTTGCCGGTCAGCTGGGGATCATGGTGGAACATCGGCCAGGCCGCCCCACCGACGGCTTCCCCCCCGTTCGACCCGCCGATCTCCCAGTGGTCGATCTCTCCCGCCGCGGGTGACCCGGGACCTCCCGAGGCGACATAGCCGGCCAGGGTGATCCCGACCGTACCGTTGGGATCCCGGGTGACCAACGGCGAGTTCTGGAGGCCGAGGTTGGCGTTGAGGTCGGCGATGTCCGTGCCCGTGCGGCCGTCGAAGATCCTGACCCCATTGATGGTGGGGACGAG
>Ga0307374_10014744_pt1 | contig 10600 bp, 9 predicted proteins | sample OX3MG_FD_202532 | JGI IMG/M metagenome (GOLD analysis project Ga0307374, IMG submission 202532) | Soil microbial communities from Risofladan, Vaasa, Finland - OX-3 | ecosystem: Environmental > Terrestrial > Soil > Coastal area > Acid sulfate soil | place: Finland: Risofladan, Vaasa | collected...
ACGAAGCCGCCGTCGGCGGCGCGGCGCACGCCGATGGCGCCGGGGATCCGCTTCAGATCGACGATCAGCGCCGGCCTGGCGCGGCCGGCGCGCATCTGCACGATGAGGTCGGTGCCGCCGCCGAGCACCTTGGCGCCCGGCGCTCCGGCCAGGGCGCGCACGGCGTCGTCGACGCTCGAAGGCGCCACGTAGTCAAGCTCGCTCAAACCGTCTCCGTTCGCTTGCATGGCGCGCCAGGGCGCGCCGCCAGAGCCCAATTCACGCCTTCTCCAGGACGTGGATGGCGCAAGCCGACCCCATCCCGACCACGTGAGTCAAGCCGATCTTCGCGCCTTCGACCTGGCGCTTGCCGGCCTCGCCGCGCAGGTGGGTGGTGATCTCGTAGATGTTGGCGATGCCGGTGGCGCCGAGGGGATGGCCCTTGGAGAGCAGGCCGCCGGAGACGTTGACCGGGATGCGCCCGCCCAGCGCCGTCTCGCCCTCGTCGATCATCCGCCCGGCCTCGCCGTCGGCGCAGAGGCCGAGGTTCTCGTAGTGCACCAGCTCGGCGGTGGCGAAGCAGTCGTGCAGCTCCACCAGGTCGACGTCCTCGGGGCCGAGGCCGGCGCTCTCGTAGGCGGCCTTGGCGGCCATGCGGGTGACGGCGTTGAAGTCGGGCATGACGAGGTTGCGCGGCGTATAGGGGTCGCTGGTCATGGCCGAGGCGCGCACCCGCACCGCCCGGCCCATCAGGCCAAGGCGCCTGGCCGCGCTCTCGGAGGCGAGCACCGCGGCGGCCGAGCCATCGACGTTCACCGAGCACATCAGCTTGGTGTTGGGATAGGAGATCATCTCCGCGCCCATCACCTCCTGCAGCGGCGTCTCCACCTGGTACATGGCCTTGGGGTTCAAGGTGGAATGGTGGTGGTTCTTCACCGACACCTTGGCGAACTGCTCGAAGGTGGTGCCGTAGTTGCGGGTGTGCTCCATGCCGACGTGGGCGAACACCGAGGGCATGGTGCCCGAGCCCAGCAGGCCCTCGGTGGAGATGCCATTGCCGCCGCCGGCGCCGCCCAGGAGGCCCTTGCCCATCTGCTCGACGCCGACCGCCAGCACCACGTCGTAGACGCCGGCCTTGATGGCCATGTAGCCCTCGCGGAACGCCGTCGCGCCGGTGGCGCAGGCGTTGGCGCAGTTGACCACCGGGATGCCGGTCTGACCGATCTCGCGCAGCACCCGCTGGCCGACCATGGCGCCGGCCTCGCCGAGATTGCCGCAATAGAGGGCCTGCATGTCGTCGATGCCGAGCCCGGCGTCGTCCAGGGCCATCAGCGCGGCCTGGGCGCCCAGCTCCGGCACGGAGCGATCGGCGAAGCGTCCGAACCGGATCATGTCGGTTCCGACGACGTAGACTTCGGTCATGACGAGCCTCCTTCAGGCCGCGGGCGTAAAGAAATAGGCGAGGTAGGAATGTCCGTCCTTATCCTTCCTGCCGGCGTCGCGGTAGACGACCTTGACGGGCATGTCGAACTTCAGCGCCTCGGGACTGGGGACGATGTCCACCAGATTGCCCTTCACCGAGCCGCCGCCGTCGAGATCGACGATGGCGGAGATGAACGGCACCGCGACGCCGGGGAAGTTGCGGTGCACGACGGTGAAGTTGTAGAGCTTGCCGGTGTCGGCGAGACGATAGGGCTTCAGCGAGCCGCGGGCGCGGCAGGCGGCGCAGGCGGGGTGGTCGGCCAGGAAGACCTCGGCGCACTTGGCGCACCTGAAGCCCTCCAGATACGGCGAGCCTTCCTCGGGGATCTTCAGGAATGGCGCGGCGGGCAGGGGCCTGGCGCTCTGGCTCTGGGCGCTCTGGGTCTCGGCGTTCCGGGTCTCGGTCATGGGCGCTCTCGTCTGGGACGGACTATGCTGGCTTATCGCCGGTAACCTATACCTCGGGCCGGGATTGACAACGGCCGGCTTTGTCCGGCCCGTTGCGGCGAGCCGAACCCGCGAACCAAGAGAGCCCATATGGCCAGCGCCGTCCAGTCCGCCTTCCCGTCCGCCGCCGGGGCCGCCCCCGAGGAGCCCGAAGTCCTCTACGCCCTCGCCGGGCAGGTGGCGACCATCATGCTCAACCGGCCCGAGCGGATGAACACCATTTCCGGGCCGATGCTGGGCCTGCTCTCGCAACTGCTGCTGAAGGCCGATGCCGACCCCGAGGTCCGGGTGGTGATCCTGACCGGAACCGGTCGCGCTTTCTGCGCGGGGCTCGACCTCTCCGAGGCGACGCGGCCGCGCGGCGGCGCCATCACCGCCGGCGCCGGCGCCGCGGCCGACCTCGACCTGCGCAATGCGCCGCCGATCGTGCTCTTCAACATGACCAAGCCGGTGATCTGCGCCCTCAACGGCTCGGCCGCCGGCTACGGCATGGATACCGCCCTCGTCTGCGACGTGCGCCTCATGGCCGAGGACGCCAAGATGGCGGCGGCCTTCACCCGGCGCGGCGTGGTGCCCGAAAGCGGCGGCACCTGGCTGCTGCCGCGGCTGCTGGGCTGGTCCAAGGCCGCCGAGCTGATCTTCACCGGCCGCACCCTTGGCGCCCGCGAATGCGTCGAGCTGGGCCTGGCCTCGCGCGCCGTGCCCAAGGACGAGCTGATGGCCGCGGCGCAGGCGCTGGCGCGCGAGATCGCCGCCAACGCGCCGCTGGCGGTGCAGGCGTCCAAGCGGATGATGCGCATGGGGCTGAGCGAGACCTTCGGCGATCACGTCCACCACGTCTTCCTGCAGCTGCTGCCGCTGCTGCGCAGCCAGGACGCCGCCGAGGGGATGAAGGCCTTCATGGAAAAGCGGCCGCCGACCTTCACCGGGCGGTAGCGAGCCGATGCGCAACGGCAAAGCCACGGCGTCACCCGGGCGGAGCTTCGGCGAAGCCGGAGCGCAGACCCGGGGCCGGAGGCGCCGCTGCCGAGCTGGAGGTCGTATCGGCGTCGACCCGTCCGGCCCCGGCTCTCCGCGCTGCGCGCTCCGGCCGGGGTGACGGCGCAGGATGTGGCTCGGGCGGCTAATCCAGATCCTGGCCGTTCATGCCGGCGTTCTTGCGGGCCTTGGCCATGAGCTCGGCGACGATGGGGCCGATCTCGCCCGGGTCCTGGACCGGCCTGGCGGACGGGCCGCGGTGCCAGCCCTCGGCGATGGCGAGCACGCCGCCAGAGGCCTCGAACATCCGCCCCGTCACCGCGGCCGAGTGCTCGCTGGCCAGCCAGACCGCGATGGGGGCCACCCACTTCGGGTCTCCTGAGCGGCGGCGCTCCTCGGTCACCGGGCCCCCGAGATCCTCGGTGAGCCGCGTCAGCGCGCCCGGCGCGATGGCGTTGACGGTCACGCCGTAGCGGCGCAGCTCGCGCGCGGCGATGATGGTGAAGGCGGCGACGCCCATCTTGGCCGCGCCATAGTTGGTCTGGCCGATGTTGCCGTAGATGCCCGAGACCGACGAGGTGTTGATGAGCCGCGCATTGACCGGCTGGCCGCTCGCCTTGCTGGCGTCGCGCCAATAGGCGGCGGCGTGGTGGGCCGGGGCGAAGGTGCCCTTCAGATGCACCTGGATCACCGCGTCCCACTCGGCCTCGGTCATGTTGACCAGCATGCGGTCGCGCAGGATGCCGGCGTTGTTGATCAGGACGTCGAGCCGGCCGAACGAGCGCACCGCCTCGTCGATCATGCCCTTGGCCTGATCCCAGTTGGAGACGTCGGCGCCGTTGGCCACCGCCTCGCCGCCGGCGGCCCTGATCTCGGCCACCACCTCGTGGGCCGGACCCTGGTCGGCGCCGGTCCCATCGCGCGAGCCGCCCAGATCGTTGACCACCACCTTCGCGCCCTCGGCGGCGAGCATCAGGCAGTACTCGCGCCCGATGCCGCGTCCGCCGCCGGTGACGATCGCCACCCGTCCGTCACACAGTCCCGCCATCTTGGATCCCTCCCGGATCGATTTGCGCCCAAGGCTAAGGGGGCGCCGCAGCGTCAGTGAAGCTGGTCTGCGACGCGACGATCTTCGTCAAGGATGTCCGCCAAGGCTCCATCATCGCGGACCTGATTCCGTACTGGCCCGCCGTGATCGGAGTCGCCGGCATCGTCGGCGCGGCAGAGGCCGCAAACGCGTTGCCGAGTTCGTGGAATGATACGGCGAGCGCTTGGGCAGAGCCGAGATTTCTGCAGCCGCATCCGCCGCGCGGAAATCGGCCTCGACACCATATCGCCGGCCCCTGCCTCGCGTCCTACGCCCCCGAGATGGCGTGGCGCGAGGATCGGCGGCGGGTGTCCAATGGCGAACAGTTCTTGTCCGCTACGTCCGCTTCCCTGACGCACTCGGTTTCCCGCCAATGGGCGGGTTATTGGCGGCGGCGGGCTTAGGCCGGTAGTCGCGATGGTCAATGCAACGGTCATATTCGGCCCGATCTATCCTCACCCAGTCGGTGCGCTGGATGCCTACGGCGCCCTTGACCGCTGGGCTGTAGGGATAGGCCGACGCAATTTTGATCCACCGCTTTTGCTGGCCGGAGATCAGCCGGAGCTCGTCCGCCACCTCCGACAGGTCTTGGTCGCGGCAAAACAGAAGCGCTACGTCGTAGGTGCGCTCCTGAGCCGTCCGGATCACGTCGAGGGCGAACGTCGATGCCCTTCTCGTCACCATCGAGGAACGAGAACGACGTGCCGTCCGGCAGCTTCACCGTCTTGTTCCGGTAGCGCAGCGACCGCGTGTAGACCTTCACGCCCATCCGACCCATCTGGGCGCCCTTGGCGACCCAGAAGTGATTCCAGAACGCGTTATCGGCGGCGTCCGGAATGCCCGTGTAGAAGTAGACGCCTTCGCAGTTCCACCCCATCTTGGCGCATGCGAGATTGGCGAGCGCCACGGGATCGTAGTTCGGGAAGGTGTAGCCGAAGGCGGCCTTGGCTGAGTGGTAGAGATTTTGGCCGTCGAAGAACGCGACGGCTCGCTTTGTTTGAGGCTCTGCGGCCATACCGAGACTCCATCATCCAACGTGTGAGGCCGGATAATGGGTCGGCGTGATAAAGGAGATAACCCAGCCAGAGGCCACTCCGAGGTGGCGTGTCCAGCGGGAAGGAAGTTGATAGGACCAATATGTACGCCCCGATCTTAACGTCAAGTGAAATGGGCGCGTTCCTCGCCGGCTCGGGAGTAACGCCGTTTTTCAGAGACCCCCGTTTGGCGCACCAACGCTCGGTGAGATCGCGCGACGTGATCGGCCCTGGAGCGCCCTGAGCGGCGCCAGCGCGAAGCGGCGCGCGGAGCCCCTGCGAGCGCGGAACTGGCGCACGTAACGCCCCCCGGCCTGGCGCTCGCCGAATAACCGCATGGCGGCGTCCAAGTGATCTATGTCGGCCGTGATCGCGCCGAGGTCGGCGGCGAGCTGGTCCCGCAGCTTCTCCAGTTCGGCCTTTTTTGGCGGCGAGGCCGGCGACGGTGTTCGGGCGTTCGGGCCACGGCCGGATTCGCGCTTTTCGTGGCCAGGCTCTGCTCAGACCCGCCCCGCCACCAGCAGGTTGGCGCCGGTGACGGCGCGGGCGGCGTCGGAGAGCAGGAAGAGGATGACGTCGGCGAGCGCGGCGGGCTGGACCCAGCGGGAAAAGTCGGCCTTGGGCATGTCGGCGCGGTTCTGGGGCGTGTCGATGATGGTGGGCGAGACGGCGTTGACGCGCACGCCCGCGTCCTTCAGCTCCTCGGCGAGGCTCTCGGTGAGGCGCAGCACCGCCGACTTGGAGGCCGCGTAGGGTCCCATGCCGCCGGCCGCCCGGGCGGCGGCCGCGGCCGCGACGCTGACGATCGCGCCGCCCTGCGCCTTCAGGTGCGGCAGGGCGGCGCGGCTCGCGGTCGCCGCGGTCACCGCGTTGATGCGGTAGAGTTCGCTCCAGGCCTCGGCGCCGCCCTCGTCCAGGGTGATCCAGCGAAAGCCGCCGGCGAGGTTGGCGAGGCCGTCGAGGCTGCCGAGGCGCTGGGCGACGTGATCCATCGCGCGCCCGGCCGCGCCGGCGTCGGCGAGATCGACCCCGCCGAGCGCCAGGTCGAACTCGGCCTCGCCGGCCTCGATCCTGTCGATCACCGCGATGCGCGCGCCGCCGTTCCTCGCCGCCGCGGCGACGGCGCGTCCCAGCGCGCCGAAGCCGCCGGTTACGACGATGACCTTGCCGTTCATGCTAGCTCCCCCGCACCTGCCGGAACGGCGCGTCGCGATCGACCTGCGGCTCCCTGGGCAGCCCCAGCACCCGCTCGCCGATGATGTTGCGCTGGATCTGGTCGGTGCCGCCGCCGATGGAGGTGAAATAGGCGTTGAGCGTCAGGAAGTTGGCGTCCTCGGCCCTGGGATAGTCGGGGCCTTCGAAGAGGCTCATGGGCCCGAGGATCGCGGTGCGCACGCGCGCCTCCTCATGCAGGATGCGGCTCATGGCCAGCTTGCCCAGCGACATCACCGGCGACGAGGTCCCCTGGGCGAGGTCGGCCTTGGCCCTGGCGGCGTTGAGGGCGTTGAGGCGCTTGAAGCCGATGACGCGGGCGATGTCCTGGCGGATCAGTGGGTCCGCGAGCCGGCCGGCCTCGCGCGCCAGGGCGATCAGCGGCTCTTCGCCGGCGCTTTCGGCGAGCCCGCTGCGCGGGCCGCGCGCGCCCTCGCCCATCACCGAGCGCTCGTAGGCGAGCGCGGTCTGCAGCACGCCCCAGCCGCCGTTCAGCGGACCGAGCAGATTCTCGGCGGGCGCGACGGCGTCGGTGAAGAACACTTCGTTGAAGTGGGACTCGCCGGTGATCTGGCGCAGCGGCCGCACCTCGACCCCCGGCTGCTTCATCGGCAGGAAGAAGAAGCTGATGCCGCGGTGCTTGGGGGCGTCCCAGTCGGTGCGGGCGATCAGCATGCCATAGTCGGCGGTGGCCGCGCCCGAGGTCCAGACCTTCTGGCCGTTGACGACGAAGTGGTCGCCCGCGCGCTCGGCGCGGGTGCGCACGCCGGCGAGGTCCGAACCGGCGCCGGGCTCGGAATAGAGCAGGCACATGGCGACCTCGCCCCGCAGCAGCGCCGGCACGATCCTGGCCTTGAACGAGGCGGTGGCGTGGGCCAGCGCCGTGTTGACCCAGAGGTTGGTGCGGTCCTGGCCGCTGCCCGGCGCGCCGACGGCGGCGAAGGCGCGCTCGACGATGCGGGCCTGCGCGTCGCCCAGGGCGCGCCCGAACCATTCGAGCGGCCAGCGCGGCGCCGCCCAGCGCGCCTCGACCACCTTGGCGAGCCAGGCGCGATGCTCCGGGCTGGTGGTCCAGCCTGCGCCGCCCGCGGCGGCGGCACGGCGCTTCGGATCCCAGTTGGCGGCGAGCCAGCCCTGGACTTCGCGGCGCAGGGCCTCGTCGTCCGGGGCCTCGCTCGCCGCGTCAGACGTGTGCGCCATGGTCAGCCTCCGAGCTGGGCGAGATAGCGCTCGCGGTGGAACGAGGGCGCGCCGAAGAGCTGGGCGTCGGCGCGGGCGCGGCGCAGATAGAGGTGGGCCGGGTGCGCCCAGGTGAAGGCGATGCCGCCGTGCATCTGGATGCTGGCGGCCGCGGCGCCGACGAAGGCGTCGGCGCAGGCGAAGGACGCCAGACTCACCGCCGCGCCGGCGCCGGCGTCGTCCTCGGCGAGGGCGCGGGCCGCGTGGCGCGCCGCCGAGATGGCCGATTCGGTCTCCAGCAGCATGTCGGCCGCCATGTGCTTGATCGCCTGGAAGCTGCCGATCGGGCGGCCGAACTGGATGCGCTGCCTGGCGTAGTCGACGGTGGCGTCCAGCACGCGCCGGGCGCCGCCCGCCGCTTCGCCGGCGAGGGCCAGCCGCGCCAGGTCCATGGCCGCCTCGACCGCGTCCCAGGCCGGACGGGCGCCGGCGAGGGCGCGGGCGGGGGCCTCGCAAAACGCCATGCTGGCGAGGCGCAAGGTAGGGTCGAAGGTGGGCAGCGCCTTCACCTCGACGCCGCCGCCGCGCGGGTCCACCTCGAACACCGCCGCGCCCTCGCGGGTGCGCGCCACCGCCAGCAGCACGTCGGCGCCCTGGCCCTCGGTGACGAACGAGGCTTCGCCCGTGAGGGTCCAGCCGGCGCCATCGCTGGCCGCCTCGAGCGCGAGGTCGGCCTCGGTCCAGCCGCCGGCCGGCCCGGTCAGGGCCACGGTGGCGATGGTCGCGCCGCCGGCGATGCCCGGCAGCAGCCGCAGACACGCCTCCTCGTCGCCCAGCGCCTGCAAGAGCGCCGGCGCCAGCACCCCCGAGGAGATCAGCGGCGAGCACAGCAGCGCAGCGCCGGCCTCCTCCATCACCAGCTCCAGCTCCACCGGCCCGAGCCCCGCGCCGCCGCAGGCCTCCGGCGCGATCAGCCCGACGACCCCCATCTCGGCGAGCCGGCGCCAGAGGTCAGGATCGTAGCCGCGCCCGGTCTGCATCGCCTGGCGCACCTGCGCCTCGCCGCCGTGCTCGGCCAGCAGGCGGCGCAGCGCGTCGGTGAGCGCGGTTCGATCCTCGGCCGTCAGCCTCGCCATGCTTCCTCTCCGCTCCACGCTCATACCAGAGGCGCGGCCGCAGAAAACCCCGCCGACGCCGTGGACGGCGCATGACGATGCGGTCGGATGGCGAGAGGAAACCATCGCCGTCTCCCCGGACGGCCTGAAAGGGCGATCCGGGGCCGGGGCCGCCGCTTCCAGGACGACTTCCAGCTCGGCTGCGGCGCGTCCGGCCCCGGCTCGCGCTTCGCTTGGCCGGGGTGACGGCGAAGATCAGCGTCTCGTTGACTCGGGGCCGTGCTCCGTAGGCGGCGCATGGCTTGAGTTCCGCTCCGTCAGCCCGGCCACACAAAGCCGGATCTTGCGGATATTGGAGGAAGCGCCATCCTGGACGATCTGAGACCGGTGATCATCGGGGTCGGCGAGGCCTCGGAGCGGATCGACTCCGCGGGCTACGCCGCGCTGTCGCCGGTGGCCCTGGCGGCGGCTGCGGCGCGGGCGGCGCTGCAGGACGCCGGCCCGACGGGCGCGCTCGCCCCGGCGATCGAGGTGGTCGCGGCCATCCGCCAGTTCGAGATCTCGGGGCCGAATGCGGTGGCGCCGTTCGGCCGGTCGAACAACTTCCCCCGCTCGGTGGCGCGGCGCATCGGCGCGGACCCGGCCCGGGCGATCCTGGAGGTGGTGGGCGGGCAGGGGCCGCAGCACCTCGTCAACGAGCTGAGCCAGCAGATCGGCCGCGGCGAGCTGGGCCTGGCGCTGATCTGCGGCGCCGAGGCGATCTCCACGGTGCGGGCGCTGACCGCCCGGGGCGAGACGCGCGACTGGAGCGACACCCAGGACGGCGAGCTGGAGGACCGCGGCTTCGGCGCCGCGCCGATGAACTCGGTGGAGATCGCCCAGGCCGGGGCGCGCACGCCGATCCAGGTCTATGCGCTGTTCGAGAACGCCCGCCGCGCCAGGCTGGGGCTGTCGCGCCGCGACTATGCGCTGGCCATGGGCGAACTCTTCGCCCCCTTCACCCGCGTCGCCGCGCAGAACCCGCACGCCATGGCGCCCGAGGCGCTCGCGGCGGCGGACCTCGCCGAGGTCACGCCCCGCAACCGCCTGGTCGCCGATCCGTTTCCGCGCCGGGTGGTGGCGCGCGACCAGGCCAACCAGGGCGCGGCGGTGCTGATCGCCTCGGCCGGGCGGGCGCGCGCCCTCGGGGTCAGCGAGGATCGCCTGGTCTATCTGCACGGCGGCGCCGACGTCGCCGAACGGCTGCCGATGCAGCGGGCCGACCTCGGCGCCTATCCGGCCGCCGTGTTCGCAAGCCGGCGCGCCCTGGAGATCGCCGGCGTCGGTCTCGCCGACCTCGCCTGCCTCGACCTCTACAGCTGCTTTCCCATCGCCGTCTTCGCCGTCCGCGACGGGCTCGGCATCGCGCCCGACGACGGCCGGCCGCTGACGCTCACCGGCGGGCTGCCGTTCTTCGGCGGCGCCGGCAACAACTATTCCATGCACGCCATCGCCGCGATGACGCGTGCCTTGCGCGCAAGGCCGGGCGCGCACGGCTTCGTCGGCGCCAACGGCGGCTTCCTGTCGAAATATTCCGTCGGCGTCTATTCGACGCGGCCGAGCGACTGGCGCGGCTTCGACAGCGCCGGCCTGCAGGCCGAGATCGACGCCTGGCCCGCCCCGGCGCTCGCGCCCGACGCGGCGGCGCAAGGAAGGGTGGAGACCTACACCGTCGACTACAGCCGCGCGGCGCCGCAGGGCGTGCTCGTCTGCCGCACCGCCGCCGGCGAGCGCTTCGCCGCCGCTACCGATCCCGACGACGAGGCGCTGGTGCGCAAGATGATCGCCGAGGATCCCCTGGGCGCCGAAGTCGCCTGCCGCCGCGACGAGCGCGGCCGCCGCGTGGCGGTCTCGCTGGCGCCGACCCTCGACCTCACATCCAGGTCGCAAGGCCGACGGTGAAGCGCACCGCGCCGGCGCCGCGGCCGGCGCGGCGCATCAGGTCGGCGGTGCGGCCGAAGCCCTGTTCCCAGGTGACGCCGACGTAGGGCGCGAACTTGCGGGTGATTTCGTAGCGGAGCCTCAGGCCCGCATCGAGATCGGAGACG
>Ga0307374_10014745_pt1 | contig 10600 bp, 11 predicted proteins | sample OX3MG_FD_202532 | JGI IMG/M metagenome (GOLD analysis project Ga0307374, IMG submission 202532) | Soil microbial communities from Risofladan, Vaasa, Finland - OX-3 | ecosystem: Environmental > Terrestrial > Soil > Coastal area > Acid sulfate soil | place: Finland: Risofladan, Vaasa | collected...
CGTCCTTGACCCGTGCGATGCGCTTCATCTGCGACTCCACGAGGTCGCCGAGAACCGCGCTCAGGCCCACCAGGAGGCCCAGCGAGGCCGAGTAGAGCAGACCCAGGCCCAGCACCAGGGACGCCCCCAGAATCATCACCACCACCCCGGCCACGATTCCGCCCAGCGCCCCCTCCAGGGTCTTGCGGGGACTGATCGCGGGGAAGAAAGGCGTTCTCCCCAGGCGTGCCCCGACCAGCAGGGCGCCCGTGTCGGCGACGACGACGGTCAGGATGGTGAACAGAACCCACTCCCGTCCGCGCGGCAGGCCCAGGGCGTAGAGCTGGAGAAAGTAGCTGAAGGGCAGACCGATGTAGACCGCTCCGGCCAGCCCCATGGCCCAGCGCCCCAGCCCTTCACGCCGGCCGGGCAGGAAGAGGAACGCGGTCAGGCCTGCGATCAGGGTCAGGGAGAGCACGGCTTCCACGCTGATCCCGGCCAGCACGGTAGAGCTGAAGGCGAAATATGCGCCGAGGGGATACAGGATCCAGAGCGGCGCCCGATAGCCCATCCGTCCGGATAGGCCGCGAAACTCGAACAGGGCCAGGCCGCCGGCGATCATCACCAATAGCCAGACCCCGAGCGGCCCGGCGTATAGAAGGCCGAGCAGGATGGCGAGGAGTCCGGCTGCGGTCAGGATCCTGACCCGCAGGTCGCGCTCCGGCTTGTCGACGACCGGCTCCGACCCGGTGCTCACGCCTGAACCAGGTCGGGCCGGCCGCCGAACCGGCGGGTGCGGCGGCCGAAGTCGTCGATGGCCAGGCGCAGATCGTCGAGGTCGAAGTCGGGCCACAGGGTATCGACCACGTAGAGCTCGGAGTAGGCCGACTGCCAGAGCAGGAAGTTGCTCATCCGGCTCTCCCCCGCGGTGCGGATGATGAGGTCGGGATCGGGCAGCTCGGGGTGGTAGAGCCGGCGCTCGATCGCCTCGGGGTCCACTTCCTCGGGGCTGACCCCATCGGCGATCAGGCCTCGCACGGCGTCGACGAGTTCGGCCCGGCCGCCGTAGTTGAGGCAGACATTCAGCACCCCCCGGCGATTCTCACGCGTTCTGGCCTCGGCCGACTCGATGCGCTCGCGCATGGCCGGGGAGAGCTGGGAGCGCCGCCCACTGACGACGATCCGGATGCCGCGCTCATGGATCTCGGCGAATTCACGTTCCAGGGTCTCGTGGAAGAGGCGCATGAGCGCCCGCACCTCGGTCTTGGGGCGGGTCCAGTTCTCGGTCGAAAAGGCATAGACGCTGAGCACCTCAACGCCGAGCTCCTCGCACGCGTACATGACGCGCTTGATGGCGCGCACGCCGGCGCGATGCCCGAAGCTGTGACCGCGGCCGCGCCGCTGGGCCCAGCGCCCGTTGCCGTCCATGATGATGCCGATGTGGCGAGGGACGGAGGTGGTCTGGTCCACGGGGCTGAGGTCCGGCTAGACCTCCATCACCTCGGCTTCCTTGCCCATCGCCATGGCGTCGATTCGCGCCACGTGCCCGTCGGTGATGCGCTGCAGGTGTTCTTGGGCGCGCTTTGACTGGTCCTCTGGAATCTCGCCCGCCTTGGCCCGCTCCTGGAGCCGGTGGTTCTCGTCCCGGCGGACGTTGCGCACCGCCACCCGCGCCTCCTCCGCCCGCGCCCGCACCATCTTGACGAAGTCCCGCCGCCGCTCCTCGGTCAGAGGCGGGATGGGGACGCGGATGGTCTGTCCGTCGCTGGCCGGGTTGAGCCCCAATCCAGACTCCCGGATGGCCTTCTCCACGACCTGGACCTGGCCCCGGTCATAGACCTGGACCACGATCAATCGCGCCTCGGGGGTGGAGATCTGGGCCAGCTCGCGCAGCGGGGTCGGGGTCCCGTAGTAGGGCACCTGGATGTGGTCGACCAGGGCCGGATTGGCGCGCCCGGTGCGGATCGTCTGCAGCTCCCCGGCCAGGTGCTCCAGGCTCTTGCCCATCTTGAGCTCGGCCTCGTTAAGGATCGGCTCGGTGCTCATTTGGCGCTGCCGATCAAGGTTCCGATGTCCTCACCCAGGATCACCCTCTCCATGTTGCCCTCCTTCAACAGGTCGAAGACCACGATCGGGACTCCATTGTCCATGCACAGGGTGAGGGCGGTGTTGTCCATGACCTCGATGCCGCGATTCAGCATTTCCAGGTATTCGACCCGAGCCAGCTTGACCGCGGTGGGATCGGTCTTGGGGTCAGCGGTGTACACCCCGTCCACCCGGGTCGCCTTCAAGACCACGTCCGCTCCCAGCTCGACCGCGCGCAGGGCGGCGGTGGTGTCGGTGGTGAAGTAGGGGTTGCCGATGCCGCCGGCAAGCAGGATGACCCTTCCCTTCTCCAGGTGACTTAGGGCCACCCGCCGGATGTAGGGCTCGGCCACCTGGTTCATCTGGATCGCGGTCATGGTCCTGACCTCGAGCCCGAGCTGCTCCAGGCCCTCCTGCAGGGCCAGCGAGTTGATGACCGTGCCGAGCATTCCCATGTAGTCCCCGGTGGCGCGATCGAAGCCGCGGTTGGAGGCGGCAAGACCGCGGAAGATGTTGCCTCCGCCGACCACCAGCGCCACCTGCACCCCGTGCTCGGTGACCTGCTTCAGCTGCCGGCTGACGCTGCGTACAACCTCGAAGTCAATGCCGTAGTCACGGCTCCCGCCCAGCGCCTCGCCGCTCAGCTTGAGCAGAACCCGGCGGTAGGAAGGCTCGACCGCCACCTTGGGGCTCAGCCCTCGCGGATGCTGAAGCGGCTGAAGCGGCGCACGCTGATGTTCTCCTGGATCTTGGAGCCGACCTCGGCGATGAGATCACGGACCGGCACCTTGGGGTCGCGCACGTAGGGCTGGTCCAAAAGACAGTTGTCGCGGAAGAAGGCCTCAATCTGGCCCTCCACGATTTTGTCCAGCGCCCCCTCGGGCCGCTTCTCGTCCACCGCGCGGCTCCGGTAGAGTTCGCGCTCGGACGCTACCAGCTCGGCCGGAACCTCCTCCCGAGACACCCAGCGCGGGGCGGCGGCGGCGATGTGCAGCGCGAGCTCGCGGACGAGCTGGCGGAAGTCCTCGCCCTTGGCCACGAAGTCGCTCTCGCAGTTGACCTCGACCAACACCCCGACCTGAGGCGGATAGTCCTCCGAGGTGCGGTGCAGGTAGGCCTCGACCACCCCGTTGGAGGTCTCCCGACCGGCCCGGCCGGCGGCCTTGGCGATGCCTCGCTGGCGCAGCCACGCCACCGCCTGCTCGATGTCGCCGTCGGTCTCCTGCAGGGCGCGCTTGCAGTCCATCATCCCCGCCCCGGTCAGGTCGCGAAGGCGCTTGACCTGATCCATGCTGACTTCCGCCATCAGCGCAGCTCCTCATCGTCGCTGCGATCCAAGAACTCGTCCTCGGACACGTCGGGTAGGTAGTCCTCCTCGTCCATGTATTCCTCCAGCAGCTCGTCGTAGCGCGGGGTCTCCAAGAACTCGCGCTCCTCCATCGAGGGCAGCTGCTCGCCGCGCTCCATCGCCTGCTGGCGACCCTCCAGACAGGCGTCGGCCATCTTGGAGGTGAGCAGCTTGACCGCCCGGATGGCGTCGTCGTTGCCCGGGATCACGTACTGGATCATGTCGGGATCGCAATTCGAGTCGGTGATGCCCACGACCGGGATGTGAAGCCGGTTGGCCTCGGTCACCGCGATGTGCTCCTTGCGCGGATCGACGACGAAGACGGCTCCCGGCAACCTCTTCATGTCGGCGATGCCATCGAAGTGATACATAAGCCGGTCGAGCTCATCCTGAAGCCCCTTGGCCTCCTTCTTGGAGAGGAGCTCGAACTGGCCTCCCTGCTGCATGCGTCGCAGCTCCTGGAGGCGCTCGATGCGCTTTTTGACGGTGCTGAAGTTGGTCAGCATGCCACCCATCCAGCGCCGGTTGACAAAGAACATGCCGCAGCGTGCGGCCTCGGTCTGGATCGTTTCCTGGGCTTGCTTTTTGGTTCCCACGAAGAGCACCGGGCGCCCGGTGGCCGCCACCTCCTTGACGAAGTTGAGGGAATCGTCGAGGAGTTTGACCGTCTTCTGCAGGTCGATGATGTGAATGCCGTTGCGGGCCGTGAATATGTACGGCCGCATCTTGGGGTTCCAGCGGCTGGTCTGGTGTCCGAAATGGACCCCGGCCTCCAACAGCTGCTTTAGGCTGACTTGGGACACGGGTCGGTACCTCCCTGTTGTTCCTCCGCCCGGCGGTTGACCTCGAGTGAGGACAGGGGACCGCGCCCGGCGTGTGTGATGTGCCGCGGCGGCGGCCGAGGCCATTTTAGCCCGGCGTCAGCTCAGGCCGTCTTCTTCTGCTGGGGACCGCGACAGCGCGGGTAGTCGCTGCACGACTTGAAGCTGCCGTAGCGGCCCCGGCGCATCACCATGGGCTTGCCGCAGAGCGGGCAGGCCTCCTCCAGAGGCTGGGGCTCGGCCCCCTTCTTGTCCCCCCCGGGGTTGGCCCGGTAATCGCACTCGGGATACCGGCTGCAGGCCAGGAAGGGACCGTAGCGACCCTGGCGCTGGAGCAGCTCACCCTCCTGACAGCGCGGGCACGCGGTTCCGGTGGGCTCGGCCGGGGCCCGCTCCTGCTTTTGGATGTAGCGGCATTCGGGATACCCCGAGCAACCCACGAATTCGCCGTAGCGGCCGCGGCGGCGCTGCAGGGGGCGCCCGCAATCGGGGCAGGCCTCCTCCAGCAGGGCCGGTCCGGCCGCCTCCCCGCTGGCGCTCAGGTTCTCCCGGTAGCGACACTCGGGATAGCGAGAACAGCCCTTGAAGGGACCGTATCGGCTGGCCTTCAGCACCAGGTGGCCCTGATGGCAACTCGGGCATTCCTCCCCGGTGTCGGCGGGCATCGCGGCCTCGGCCGCGCCCAGCATCTGCTCCAGCGGCTGATAGAAGTCACGCACCACGGGGATCCACTCCGCCCGCCCCTGCTCCACCTCGTCCAGCCTCTCCTCCATCCGGGCGGTGAACTTCTCATCCGAGATGGAGGGGAAGTGGTCGGTCATGATCTGGTTCACCGCCTCCCCCAAGGGGGTGGGGTGAAGGCGGCGCTCGCGCTGCTCGACGTATTTGTGGTCCTGGATCGTGGCCACGATGTTGGCGTAGGTGGACGGGCGCCCGACGCCTCGCTTTTCCAGCTCGTTGATCAGCGTCGCCTCCGAGTAGCGCGCCGGCGGCTGGGTGAAGTGCTGCTCCAGCTCCAACCCGCCGAAGCTCAGGACCTGACCCGACTCGAGCTCGGGCAGACGGCCCTCGTCGTCGTCGGCGTCGCGCTCCCACACCCGGTAGAAGCCGTCGAAGCTGAGCACCGAACCGCTGGCCCGGAACTGGAAGCCCCCGGCTGAGATCTCAGCCGCGGTCTGCTCGTAGCGCGCCGGAGCCATCCGGCTGGCCACAAAGCGGCGCCAGATCAGCTCGTACAGACGCATCTGGTCCGCGCTCAAATACTGGCGGACGTCCTCGGGCCGGCGCCCCGGATCGGTGGGCCGGATGGCCTCGTGGGCCTCTTGGGCCCCCGGGCGCGCCTTGTCCTGGCGCGGCCGGCCGATGTAGCCCTCGCCGAAGCTGGATCCGATCAGCGCCTTGACCTCGGACTCCGCCTGCTCGGAGACGCGGCTCGAGTCGGTGCGCATATAGGTGATGAGTCCGGTCGCCCCTTCGGCCCCCAGCTCCACCCCCTCGTACAGATCCTGGGCCACGCGCATGGTCTTGCGGGGCGCGAAGCGAAGCCGGCTCGAGGCCTCCTGCTGGAGCGTGGAGGTGATGTAGGCCGGGCCGGCCGACTTGGAGCGCTGCTTGCGCTCGATCTCGCCCACGCGGTACTCCGCCCCGGCCAGAGCGTCGCGCGCCGCCTCGGCTTCGGCGCTGGTCTTGAGCTCCAGCTTGCCCTCCGGTCCAGCCGTCAGCCGGGCCTTAAAGCGCGCCTCCTCGCCAGCTCGGGAGAGAAGGGCGTCCACCGTCCACGACTCCTCGGCCGTGAACTCTCTGATCTCCTGCTCGCGGCTCACGACCAGGCGCAGCGCCACCGATTGCACCCGGCCCGCCCCGATGCCCTTCTGCACCTTGCTCCACAGGAACGGGCTCAGCCGGTAGCCCACCAGGCGGTCCACGACACGCCGGGCCTGCTGGGCGTTGACCAGGCGCATGTCGATACTCCGGGGCTGCTCCAGGGCCTTGAGCACGGCCTGACTCGTGATCTCGTGGAACTCGATCCGGCGCGGATCCCGGAGCTTTAAGACCTCGGCCAGGTGCCAGGCGATGGCCTCGCCCTCGCGATCGGGGTCGGAGGCCAGGATCACCTCCCCGTCCTTACCCACCGCCTTGCGCAGGTCGCTGATGGTCTGCTTCTTGCTCTCCACCACCTCGTACTTGGGCTCGAAGTCGCGATCGACGTCGACGGCCATGGTGCGCTCGGGCAGGTCGCGGACGTGGCCCATCGAGGCTCGGACGTCGAAGCGATCCCCGAGGAAACGCTTGAGCGTCCGCGCCTTGGCCGGCGACTCGACGATGATGAGACCTTCTGACACAGCCCTAAACCTACTTCGACCTGAGCGGACTTGTTCCGCGGCGCTGCACTTTATCCGATTGCCGCCTGCGCCCGTCCCCCGAGCTCATCCCCCCTCCTCGGGAGGCGGCAGCGGCAGTTCCGGCTCGGCCGTCCAGGTGCCATCCTGCCCCAGGTATCCGGCTGGGGAGTCCATCTCGTGCGAGAGCACGAGCAGCTGGCGATGGCGCTGGGCCCGATCCAGGATCAGAGCCTTGGCCCGCAGGGTGGCGAGCAGGTCCAGATCGGCCGCCGCCGTCCAGCCCAGGCGCAGGTGCGGGCGCATCGGGATCAGATCCCCGGTGAAGACCACCGCCAGCTCGTCGTTGGGGGCCACGGTCACGATCTGGTGCCCGGGAGTATGGCCCCCGGTCAGCTGCAGGCTCAGGCCGGGCAGCAGCTCCACGTCGCCGTCGACGAGTTCGAGAAGGCCTCGCGCCTCGACCGGGAGGATGTCCTGGGGCAGAAATGCCGGGCGGCTGCGGACGTCGGGGTCGAGGGCGAAGTCCCATTCCCGGCGCTGGACGAAGAGGCGGGCTCGAGGAAAGGTGAGCTCGTAGGCGCCGGCGGCGCTGCGCCGGGTGAGCCCGCCCGAGTGGTCCCAGTGGAGATGGCTGGCCGTGACCATGTCGACCTCATCGGGCCGGATGCCCAGACGCCGCAGACCGCCGAGCAGGGCGTCGGGCGACCACACCCCCGACTGGGCCGCCCGCTTGGCCTCGAGCTTGGTCCCGATTCCGGTCTCCACCACCACCGTCCGGCCTCGGTGGCGGACCACCAGGGCCACGCAGGCGGCGTCGATCAGATTGCCCTCGTCGGACGGCTTGTGACGCTCCCACAGCACCTTGGGCACGACCCCGAACATGGTTCCGCCGTCGGGACGCCAGCCCCCGGCGCAGATCAGGTGGAGCTCGAAGTCGCCCAGCCGCATGGCGCCATTCTGCGCTCCGCTGCCGAGGCTGCGAGCGCGCTCAGGAAGAGCAGGTCCAGCGTTCGGGGGGACTTACCCTTAGGCCGTGCAGACGGGCCAGCTGGGAATGGAACTGGAGAGCACGGGGGAGAGTCTGAGGCCCATGCAGGCGCTGTCCTCGGAGGCTCCCTTCCGCTCTCCCGACTACCTCTTTGAAGTCAAGTGGGACGGTCTGCGCTGCCTGGTCCACATCGACGCGCAGGGCGCGGTGCGAGTCCACGATCGAGGCCTCAACGTGATCAGCCCTCTGGTGCCCGAGCTCTTAACCCTGGGTCGACAGGTGGAGGCGGGGAGCGTGCTCGACGGCGAGCTCGTGGCCACCGACGACGACGGCCGGCCGGATCCCCTGCGCCTGCGCCGGCGGCTGGCGCTGGGTAGCTCGGCCCAAGAGGAGATTCCGCTCGCCTTCCTCGCCTTCGACCTGCTCTGGCACAAGGGGCAGCCCCAGATGCGCCAGCAGCTCAAGCGGCGCCGGGCGCGGTTGGAGCGAGTGGTGGTCTCCGGAGGCCACATCTTCGTCCCCGAGGCGATCGCAGGGGACGGGGTCGAGCTCTTCGAGGCCTGCCTTGAACGCGGCCTGGAGGGGATCATGGCCAAGCACCTGCGCAGTACCTACGTGCCCGGACAGCGCAGCCCCTTCTGGCTCAAGATCAAGGCCGTCAAGTCGGACGACTTCGTGGTCTTCGGGCACACCACCGGCGATCCCTTCGGGGCCCTGTTGGTGGCCTACTGGGAAGCCGGGCGCCTGCTCCCCTGCGGAGCTCTCAGAGGCGGCTGGGACGAGGTCCAAAAAGGAGAGCTCGCCGAGAGGCTGCAGCGGATGACGGTGAGTGAATGCCCGCTGCCGACCCCCCCTCCGCTGACCCGGCCGATCACCTGGTGCCGACCTGAGCTGGTGGTGTCGGCGCGATACTCAGAGTGGGCTCCCGACGGCAGCCTCCGCTTCCCCATCTTCAACGGCATCCGGCCCGAGATCCACCCCGCCGAGTGCGTCCGCCACCGGCCCCGGGTGGTGGCCGAGGGCCGGACCCGACCCGGCTCGCCCGCCTACTCGTTGACCCGCTTCCCCTTCTGAATCGCCCTCGCGCAGAGCGCGCAGGGGCAGCCAGGAGAGCCGGTGGATGGGGCATGGGCCCAACTCGGCCAGGCGCGAGCGATGGAGCTCGGTCGCATACCCCTTGTGGAGGGCGAAGCCGTAGCCGGGGAAGGCGCGGTCGTAGTCCTGCATCAATCGGTCCCGGTAGACCTTGGCCACCACGCTCGCGGCCATGATCGAGGCGCAGAAGGTGTCGCCCTTGATCACCGCCAGCTGGGGTAGCGGAACCGGCGGCAGATCATAGGCGTCGATCAAAAGGTAGTCGGCGGCGGTCGCCAGCGATTCGACCGCGATCCGCATGGCGCGCTCGCGGGCCCAGGTCAGACCATGGCGATCTATCTCCTCGGCCTCGACCACGCCCACGGCCAGCGCCCGGGCGCGGCGCCTGATCTCCAGCTCGACCGCCTCGCGCCGGCGCTGCGGGAGGCGCTTGGAGTCGTCCAGGCCCGGGAGGCGAACTCCCAGGGGCAGGATCACCGCGGCCGCCACGGCCGGACCCGCGAGCGGGCCCATGCCCACCTCGTCCAGACCCGCGACGGCCTTAAAACCCATCTCCTGGGCGACCCTTTCTGATCCCCACAGGGGCAGGCCCCGGCGCGCCGGCGCCGGGGCGCCTAGGACTCCTCTTCCCCGCTCCGTGGTGCCGCCTCGACGCTCTGGAACTCGCGGCGCTCGCTGATTCTGGCCGCCTTGCCGATTTTGGCCCGCAGGTAGTAGAGCCGCGATTGGCGCACCTTGCCGTGGCGGAGCACCTCGATCCGGTCGATGCGCGGCGAGTGGATCACGAAGGTTCGTTCCACACCGACGCCGTGGGCCACGCGGCGGACGGTCACGCTGTGGCGAAGACCGCCGCCGTTCTGACGGATGACCAGGCCCTCAAAGACCTGGATCCGCTCCCGGGTGCCCTCCACGACCTTGACGTGGACGCGCACACTGTCGCCCGAGCGGAGCTCGGGCACCGACTCCTTCTGCTGTTCCCGTTCCAAGGTTTCAATCACATTCATGGCATTAGCTCCGTCATTCTGCCCCATCGGCCGCGCGCGTGAGCGCGGCGCCAGCGGGCTATCTCCTCATGGTTGCCGGTCCTCAGCACCTCGGGCACGCTCATCTCCCGAAACTGGGCCGGACGGGTGAACTGGGGATAACCCCCCGGATCGGCGCCGAAGGCATCCTGGCTCAGCGAGCGCTCCTCGCCCAGGACACCCGGTCGCAGGCGTGCGACGCAGTCGATGAGAACCATGGCGGGGATTTCGGCCCCGCTCAAAACGTACTCCCCGATCGAGATCTCACGGTCGGCCAGGCCCTGCCGCACGCGATCGTCGACGCCCTCGTAGCGCCCGCAGACCACGATCATGCCCGGCAGCTGCGCGAGCTCTCGGGCCAGGTCCTGATTGAGCGGTGTGCCCCAGGGCTCGAGCAGCACCACCGGCCCCGGGTTCAGGGCGCGCAGAGATTCCACGGCGGCGAAGATCGGCTCCGGCTTCATCACCATGCCCGCCCCGCCTCCGAAGGGCTCGTCGTCAACCTGACGATGGGGATCGGGGGCGAACGCGCGCAGATCGTGACAGACGATGTCGATCACACCGGCCGCTCGAGCCCGGCCCACCACGCCGCGCTCGAAGACGGGCCCGAAGAGCTCGGGAAACACGCTGATCACGTCGAAGCGCACGCCTACGCCTCCTCGACGCTCAAGAGCCAGTCCGCCACCACCACCCGGCCGGCCTCCAGGTCAACCTCCAACACCACCTCGGAGATGGCCGGGACCAGCTGCTCGAGCTGACCCGCGGTGGCGACCCAGACGTCGTTCGCCGGGCGCTCCAGGACCGCGGTCAGAGTACCCAGGTCACGCCCCGAGCGGCTGACCACGCTGAGCCCGATCAGCTGGTGGTGGTAGTACTCGCCTCCGGGCAGGGCGCGAAGGGCGGAATCGGGTACCTCCAGG